>MDTA01149900.1_pt1 | contig 109581 bp, 96 predicted proteins | sample 811151 | NCBI WGS metagenome assembly MDTA01 (sample SAMN05326648, study PRJNA326480) | marine metagenome | isolation source: seawater | place: Indian Ocean: South | collected 2010 | reverse complement strand
CTACATCCCTGTAACCCCCTGTCTCCTATAGGAATTTGGCTCCGCCTGCTGGGCTCGAACCAGCGACCCACTGATTAACAGTCAGTTGCTCTACCAACTGAGCTAAGGCGGAGTAGTCTCACCCGGGGCGAGAGGCGCGCATATTACTGGCGGAGGGTGCGGGGGTCAATACCGGGCCGGCGCTTCGGAATGGGGCGGCAGGCACACGCGGTGCCCCTTACCGGGGGGTGGGGGAGTTCGTCATAATGGCGGGCTAGCCTCGATTCATGGAGTCCGCCTGTGTCCACTGGCAAGCCCTTCCGGGTCGCCTCGAAGTTCCAGCCCGCCGGTGACCAGCCGAAGGCCATCGATGCCCTGGTAAAGGGGATCGAGGCCGGGCTGGCGTCGCAGACGCTGTTGGGCGTCACCGGCTCCGGCAAGACGTTCACCATGGCCCACGTGGTGGAGCGCGTGCAGCGACCGACGATCGTCATGGCCCACAACAAGACGCTGGCGGCGCAGCTGTATGGCGAGTTTCGCGAGTTCCTGCCGGACAACGCGGTGGAGTACTTCGTCTCTTATTACGACTACTACCAGCCCGAGGCCTACGTCCCCTCGTCGGACACCTTCATCGAGAAGGACGCCTCCATCAACGATCACATCGAGCAGATGCGCCTGTCGGCCACCAAGGCCCTGCTCGAGCGGCGGGACTGCCTGGTGGTGGCGACGGTGTCGGCCATCTACGGCCTGGGAGATCCGCAGTCCTACTTCCGCATGGTCATGCACCTCTCCCGCGGCGAGATGGTGGACCAGCGCGAGGTGCTGCGGCAGCTGGCGGAGCTGCAGTACACGCGGAATGACGTCGACTTCGCCCGCGGCACCTACCGCGTGCGTGGCGACGTGATCGATATCTTCCCGGCGGACGCCGAGTCCGAGGCGGTGCGCCTGGAGCTGTTCGACGAGGAGATCGAGAACATCGTCACCTTCGATCCGCTCACCGGCGCCATCGGCGACCGGCTGCCGCGGGTGACCATCTTCCCGAAGACGCATTACGTCACCTCCCGCGATGTGATGCTGAACGCCATCGGCCAGATCGAGGAGGAACTGGAGGAGCGCGTGGCCCAGCTCAAGGCCGCCGAGAAGCTGGTGGAGGCGCAACGCCTGCAGCAGCGCACCCGCTACGACATCGAGATGATCCGCGAGCTCGGCTACTGCCAGGGTGTGGAGAACTACTCCCGTTACCTCTCCGGCCGCGCGCCCGGCGAGCCGCCGCCGACGCTCTTCGAGTACCTGCCGGACGACGCCCTGTGCATCATCGACGAGTCCCACGCGACCATTCCGCAGATCGGCGCCATGTACAAGGGTGATCGCTCGCGCAAGGAGACGCTGGTGGAGTACGGCTTCCGCCTGCCTTCGGCGCTGGACAACCGGCCCCTGCGCTTCGAGGAATGGGAGCAGCTGCTGCCGCAGGCGGTGTTCGTGTCCGCTACGCCGGGGCCCTACGAGGAGGCGCACGCCGGGCAGGTGGTGGAACAGGTGGTGCGGCCCACGGGGCTGGTGGACCCGGCCGTGGAGGTGCGCCCGGCGAGCACGCAGGTGGACGACCTGCTCGGCGAGATCCGCCAGGTGATCGACACGGGCCAGCGGGTGCTGGTGACGACGCTGACCAAGCGCATGGCGGAGGACCTGACGGAGTACCTCGCCGAGCACGACATCCGCGTGCGCTACCTGCACTCGGATATCGACACGGTGGAGCGGGTGGAGATCATCCGCGACCTGCGCCTCGGCAAGTTCGACGTGCTCGTGGGCATCAACCTGCTGCGCGAGGGGCTGGACATGCCCGAGGTGGCGCTGGTCGCCATCCTCGACGCGGACAAGGAAGGCTTCCTGCGCTCGGACCGCTCCCTCATCCAGACCATCGGCCGCGCCGCCCGCAACCTCGCGGGCCGCGCCATTCTCTATGCCGACAATGTCACCGGCTCCATGCAGCGCGCCATGGACGAGACCGAACGGCGCCGGGAGAAGCAGATCGCCTTCAACGCCGAGCACCACATCACGCCGAAGGGCGTGGAGAAGTCCGTCGCCGACATCATGGAGGGCGCCCGCCGTATGCCCACCAAGGCGCGGGCGAAGGGGCGCAAGGTGGCCGAGGACAGCCTGAGCTACAGCGCGGACCTGCAGAACCTGTCACCGGCGGCCCTGGCCCGCAAGCTCGAGACCCTGGAAAAACAGATGCACGAGCACGCGAAGAACCTCGAGTTCGAGGAGGCGGCGGCGCTGCGCGACCAGGTGGCCGAGCTCAAGCAGCTGGCGTTCCTGAACTGACGGCGGCCGCCCGCGGCAGCCACAGGCTGAAGATCGCGCCGTCGTTCCCCGGGCGGTTCTCCGCCGTCGCCCGGCCGCCGAGGCGCCGGGCAATGAGCTGCACCACGTGCAGGCCGAGGCCGAGGTGCGGCGAGTCCCCACGCTCGGCGCGCAGCGACACCATGGGCTCGAACAGCTGTCCGCGCAGCGTCTCCGGCAGTGCCGGCCCCGGGTTCTCGACCGCCAGTTGCCAGCCCTCCGCGGCCGGGCGCAGCGCGACGGTGATCCCGCTGCCCGCCGGGGCGAAGGAGGCGGCGTTGTCCACCAGCTTGTCGAGCGCCTGCACCAGCAGCTCCGCGCTGCCGTGGACCGTCGCATCCTCCGTGCCCGCTGCGGGCGAAAAGCCCACGCGGTGGTCCGGGTAGCTGTCGTCGTAGGCCGCGACCACTTCCGCCAGTAGCGGCGGCAGGGCCACGGGCCCGAGTTCCGCCGCGCGGATGCTGTCTTCCAGTCGCGACGCCTCGCTCATGGCGGCGAGGATGCGGCCCAGCCGGCCCAGGCCGTCGCGGGCGCGCTGCAGGTAGGTGGCGCGGTCCGCCGTCGAGAGGCCGCTGTCCTCGAGGTTGTCGAGGGAGGACTGGATCACGGCGATGGGCGTGCGCAGCTCGTGCCCGAGCTGCCGGGCGAGGTGCTTCAGGTAGTCGTTGTAGCCGGCGATGGCCTCGAGCAGGTCCGCGAAGCGGCGGGAGAGCTCGCCGATCTCGTCGCGGGCCTCGCTGCGCGGGAAGGCGCCGGCCACCGCACCGTCCTCGCTGACCACGGCCGCGGTCGCCCGGCCCAGGCGGCGGATGCGCCAGCCCAGCAGGCTGGCGTAGCCGAGGAGCACGATCACCGCGAACAGCATCACGGCGAGGCTGAGCGCGAGCACCCGCCCGGTCGCGGCATCGGCCAGGGCGAGGAACTGCTCGCTGTCCTGGCTGACGCGGACGGCGCCGATCACGGTGCCGCCGGCGAGCACCGGCGCCGCGGCGGCGACGCGGGCGCTGCGGTCCTCGCCGCGGTACCAGGCGGTGGCGGCCTGGCCGGCCAGGGCCTGTGCCACTTCTTCCCCCGGCAGCCGGCCGGCGCGGGCGACCGGCGCCGGCGGCAGGGGCCGGTCGCGGAGGATGCCCCGGTACAGCGCGCGCAGGGCCCAGAAGGTCTCTTCCTCGCCGTTTGCCTGCGCCGGTCCGCCCGCGGCAGCGCCGGCGATGTAGCCCTGGCCGTCCAGCGCCTGCAGCCGGGTCCCCGGGTCCGCGAAGCGCGCGAGGTGCGCATCCAGTGCCGCCGCCCGGCGCACCACGACCGGCGCCGGTCCGCTGTCGAGGTTGCCGAGCACCGCCCGGTCACCGTCGCCGGCGGCGTCGACTACCTCGAAGGCGAAGCGGCCGTCGAGGAGCGAAAGCGGCAGATCCAGTTCCACGCTGTAGCCGTTTTCACCATCCTGCCAACTGCCGCGGATGCGCCGCGCATCGAGCAGCGACAGGCTGCTGTTGCGCGGCCGTCCGCGCACGCGCCCGGGGGCCGCGGTGGCGATCAGTGCCTCGCGCCAGCCGTCGGCGCCGAAGCGCAGGCGCACGCGGTCGCCGCTTTCCTTCGCGCGCAGCGGGTCGCTGTAGGCCGGGGTGCGGTCGGTGACCTCCAGCAGGAGATAGAGGCGGGCGCCGTGCTCGCGCAGGGCGTAGCGCACGCGGAAGCCGTCGTCGCCCTCGAGTAGCTGCCGCGGCGTAGCGGCCCAGTCGTCCGCGTAGCCGTCGATGATCACCGGCGGGCCCGGCGCGGCGTAGAGGCTGTGCGCCGCCGCCGGAGGGCGTGCCGGGAGCGGTGCCGGTGCGAAGCGCTGCGGCTGGTCGTGCAGCGAGGCGGCAATGGCGCGGGCGCTGGCCGCCACCGCCTGTGCCTGGCCACTGCGCAGGGCGCCTTCCATCTCGCGCACGAACTGGCAGCCGGCCCAGGGCAGGGCGAGCAGCAGCAGGGAGACAGCCAGCAGCTGCCGGCGGAGGTTCACGCGTCCTGCCAGCGGTAGCCCATGCCGTAGGCGGTCTCGATGGCGGCGAAGCCTTCGTCGATGCCCTGGAACTTGCGGCGGATGCGCTTGATGTGCGAGGTCACGGTGTTGTCGTCGAGCACCACGCTGGCGGCGTCCATGAGCTGCTGCCGGTTCTTCACGTGGCCCGGGTGGCGGGCGAGGGCGTGGACGATCCAGAACTCGGTCACCGTGAGGTCCACCCGCGCCCCGCCCCAGTGTGCCGTCATGCGCTCCACGTTGAGGGACAGGGGACCGCGCTCGAGCACGTCCTCGTGGGCGACCGGCGTGCGCAGGGCCTGCACCCGGCGCAGCAGAGCGTGGATGCGCGCCAGCATGTGGCCCTGGCTGATGTCCTTGGTGAGGTAGTCGTCCGCGCCCAGGCGCAGGCCGGAGACGATGTCCAGCTCCGAGTCGCGCGCGGTCAGGAAAACGATCGGCAGCTCCGGACTGCGCGCGCGCAGCTCGCGGCAGAGTTCGAAGCCGCCCTCCACGTCGTCGCCGAGGCCCACGTCGATGATGGCGAGGTCCGGCAGCTGGTCGGCGAGGGCGTTGCTGGCGCTGGGCCGGTCGCGGTAGGTACTCACGCGGAAGCCCTGGCGGGCGAGGGCCTCGCTGTAGTTGGCCGCGATGGCGGCCTCGTCCTCGATGATGGCGATGTGCTGGCGCATGGCTCGCTGCCTTGCCGGGAATCGCCGCAGCATTCCAGAAAGGGTGGCGGCGCTCAAGCGGCTGCCAGAATTCGCCACAATTGATCAGCGGGGCCCCACGGGGCGGGCGGCTGCCTGCCACCGCGGGGGGGTGTACTGGGGCAAACGCCCAAGGAGACCCGCCATGGCATCGCCCGCTCCCTTTCCCTGTACCGTCGCCGATGCGGCGCTGCGCTGGCTCGCCCGCGCGGTGCTGCTCCTGCTCTGCCTGCTGCTGCTGGATACGGCGCCGGCGCGTGCTGAGGGCCCCGCGCTCGCGCTGGTCGACGACGCCGGCAAGGCCAGCCTGTCGCTGCGCCAGGCCAGCCATCTCTCGCTGGAGATCCACGGCCTGGTGGCGGTCGCCGTGCTCGAACAGTCCTTCGAGAACCGGGCGGCGGGCTGGCGCCACGGCGTGTACAGCTTCCCGCTGCCCGAGCAGGCCGCGGTGCGGCGCCTGGACTTCGTGCTCGGCGAGCGCGTGATCCGCGGCCGGGTCCGCGAGCGCGAGGAGGCGGCGCAGGTGTTCGCCGCGGCGAAGCGCGAGGGCAAGCAGGCGGCGCTGGTCGAGCAGCAGCGGCCGAACCTGTTCAGCAGCCGCATCGCCAACATCCCGCCGGGGGAGACGGTGCGGGTGCGCCTGGAACTGGTGCTGCCCGTCGCCTACGAGGACGGCGTGTTTTCCCTGCGCTTTCCGAGCACGGTCACTCCCCGCTACATACCGGGCCAACCGCTGCCCGGCGAGCCCGGCACGCCGGGCGAGAGCTGGAGCCCGCCCTCGGACGAGGTGCCCGATGCCCACCGCATCACGCCGTTCCAGCACGCCGCCGACGGCAGCGACGCGGCGCCGCTCAATCCGCTGCGTCTCGATCTCGTGCTCGACGCCGGTGTGCCCCTGGCCTCGGTGGACGCGCTCTACCACGACCTCGCCCTCGAGCGGGACGGCGCCCGCTACCGCGCCCGCTTGCGCGGCGGGGTGGCGGAGATGGACCGGGACCTGGTGCTGCGCTGGCGCCCGGTGCGCGGCGCGGCGCCGGCGGCGGCGCTGTATACCGAGGCGGTCGACGGGCAGCACTATGCCTACCTGATGCTGCTGCCGCCGCGGCCCGGCGGCGAACCCCCGGCACCGCGCGAGCTGGTGCTGGTGGTGGACCGCTCCGGTTCCATGGGCGGCGCGCCCATCGAGCAGGCGCGGGCCAGCGTGCGCGCGGCCCTGGCCGCGCTGCGCCCCGGCGACCGCTTCAACGTCATCGCCTTCGACGACAAGCTCGAGGCGCTATACCCGGCAAGTCGCCCGGCGTCGCCGGAAGCGCTCGCCGCCGCGCGCCGCTTCGTCGACCACCTGGATGCCCGCGGAGGCACGGAAATGCGCCCGGCCCTGGACCTGGCTCTGCCGTCGACAGAGAGGGATGCGGAGGAAGCTGCGGGGTGGCTGCGGCAGGTGGTCTTCATCACTGACGGTGCCGTGGGTAACGAGCGCGCGCTGTTTGCGCGCATCCGCGAGCGCCTGGGCCGGGCCCGGCTGTTCACCGTCGGTATCGGCGCGGCGCCCAACAGCTGGTTCATGCGCCGGGCCGCGGAAGTTGGCCGCGGCACCTTCGTTCACGTCGGCCGGCGGGAGGAGGCCGGGCCGGCCATGGACAGCCTGCTGGCGCGCCTGGCTAGCCCGGTCCTGACCGACATCGACGTGCGCTGGCCGACCGGTGTCGACGCGGTGCCGTCGATCGTCCCCGATCTCTACGCGGGCCAGCCGGTGCTGCAGACCGTCGCCCTGGAAACGCCGCTCGCGGGCGAGGTGGTGCTGACCGGCCGGCGTGGCGGTGCGGCCTGGTCGCAGACGCTCAAGGCGGACGCGGCCAGCGGCAACGCGCCCGGTGTCGGCACGCTCTGGGCCCGGGGCCGCGCGCAGGCGCTGCTGGACACGCTCGAGATCGGCGCCGACCGGGCGCAGGTGCGCGCCGAGGTATTGCCCCTCGCCCTGGCGCACCAGCTGCTGACGCCCTTCACCAGCTTCATCGCGGTCGAGGAACGGCGCGCGCGGCCCGAGGGAGAGGAAGCCCGGAAAAGCCCGGTGCCGAACACCCGCCCCGCGGGCCAGGCGCCGCAGCCTTTCGCGTTCCCGGCGACAGCGACCACGGCGCGGGCGCGGGCCTGGGCGGGGCTGTTGCTTCTCTTTATCGGCGTGGTCGCGGTCGCCCTGCGCCAGGAGGATCGTGCCGCGGAGGAGCTGCCGCTGCGGAGCGGCCGCGGGTGACGCGCGCACGGCTGGTCATTGCGGCCGGGGTACTGATCGCGTCCGCCTGGCTGCTCGGCGGCGCGGCGGCGATCCACGGCAAGGCGGTGCTCGCGCAGTGGCTGATCGGCCGGGCCTGGGCGGAGGATGGCGCTGGTAAGCCGGCGCGGCCCTGGCCCTGGGCCGATACCTGGCCCGTGGCGCGATTGGCCGTGCCGTCGCTGGGTAGAACGCAGTTTGTGCTGCACGGCACCAGCGGCCAGGCGCTCGCCTTCGGCCCGGGGCTGGACCCGGCCGGGGCCATGCCGGGGGAGCCCGGGGTCGTCCTCCTCGCCGGCCACCGCGACACACACTTCGCCTGGCTGGCCGCCGTCGCCCCCGGCGATCGCCTGCAGCTCACGGACCGGGCCGGCACGACCCGGCACTACGAGGTCGTCCGCCAGCGCGTGCTCGACAGCCGCGCCGGGCCGCTGCAAGCCGGGCTGGCCGACGGCCTGGTACTGGTGACCTGCTTCCCCTTCGACGCGGTTGTCGCTGGCGGGCCGCTGCGCTACGTGGTGGAGGCGGCCGCGGTCAGCGGCGGCGCGCAATAAGCGGCTGCCAGGCAGTGGCCTCCGTCAGGCCTCGAGGATGATCTGCTTGATCGCGTCGATCGCCGCTTCACTGCTCTCGCGCTCGCATTCGAGGTCGTAGTGGGTCTGCAGGTTCATCCAGAATTCCGCGGAGGTGCCGAACAGTTTCGCGAGGCGTAGCGCCGTGCCGGGGGTGATATTCCGCCGCTCGCGCGCGATGTCCTGGATGCGGTTCGGTGGAACGTCGATCGCCCTGGCCACGCGGTAGGCGGTCAGACCCAGCGGGACCATGAACTCCTCGCGGAGCACTTCGCCCGGATGCATTGGCTTTAACGTCAGGCTGCGCATGGTGCTTTTCCTCAGTGGTAGTCCACTATCTCGACGTCGAAGGCATCGCCGGCCCGCCAGCGGAAGCAGACCCGGTACTGGTCGTTTATGCGGATGCTGTGCTGGCCCTTGCGATCGCCCTTGAGGGCTTCCAGCCGGTTCCCCGGCGGGACCCGGAGGTCGGCGAGGATCGTTGCGGCATTGAGCATCTTCAGTTTCCTTCGCGCAATTTTGCTGACACCCGCGCCCAGCCGGCGGGAGACCGCGTTGCTGAAAACCTTTTCCGCCTCGCGGTCTGCCCACGTCTTGATCATACCGGCAAGTATGTTGAGCGTATCTATGTACGTCAAGCATATCTATCCGCCATTTGCGGTTGCCCTGGCCGTTACCCGGGGCAAGGGTCGGCCGTGATTTCAGTTGGTGCGGTTGCCCGGCCGGAGTCGAGTCCCAGCGTGGCAGCGCTGCCCGGCATCCAGGACCAGGAGAGCGCGCGCGTTCCTGTTGCGCGGGCCCGCGAGCGGGCTCGGCTCGATCCGGCTGCCGCGCTGGGCTTGCGACACCTGCAGGGGCGGGTTCTTGAACGACAAAGCCTTACCCGTTTGTCCAGGGGCGCCAGGATAGACTGGTCGGTATTGATGTTTTGATGCCTTTCTTGATACTGCTAAGATGCGCATATTCCGTGAGTGCCGGGGCAAATGAATGCGTACCACCCTGACCATCGACGACCAGATCGCCAGGCAACTGAAAGCGATCGCGCATGAGACCGACGCCAGCTTCAAGCAGGTAGTGAACGACACGCTGCGCCGGGGACTGGCTGCCGCTGAGCAGCGCGCACCCGCACGGCCCTATCGGTTGAAGCCGTTATCGCTTGGCGAGCCCGCTCCCGGCTATGACCTGGACAAGGCGCTGGCCATCGCCGAGCACCTGGAAGATGAAGCGCTGGTCACCAAGATGAACCAGCGCAAGTGATCCTCGTAGACGCCAACCTCCTGATCTATGCGATCAATCGCGACGCGCCCGCGCACCGGGCCGCGCGGCGCTGGTGGGAAAGCGCGCTCTCCGGCAGCGAAAGCGTGGGCCTGCCGTGGATCGTCGTGCTCGCTTTCCTTCGCATCACAACCCGCCACGGCATCCTTGAGCGGCCGTTGACCGCCGATGCCGCGATCCAGTTCGTCGATGAGTGGCTTTCGCAACCCGTCGTCGAGATGGTCGTGCCGCGCGCTGCGCACTGGGCTGCGTTGCGCAACCTGCTGCTCGCAGCAGGCACCGGCGGCAACCTGACTTCCGATGCGCACCTTGCCGCGCTGGCACTGGAGACGGGGGCGACGATTTACTCGGCGGACTATGATTTTCGCCGCTTCGCCGGCGTCTCGCATCGGAACCCGCTCGAAGCCGGAAGCCAACCGGACAGCACGGGCCGCGGGTGATCGCGAGTACCGGGTCTTCGGCGTTTTCCATCTGATCGATCGACCATCGCGGGCCGACCGCGCCTTCTCTCCTTGCGCTCGCGGCGCGGCTGCAGGGTGTGGGGGGGGAGGACGCCCGGTTTCAATCGCCGGCGTTTTCGGGCATTATGCGCCGCCTTTACAGCCCGGCGACGCCGGCGCTGAACAGTTAGTCACGTGGCCTGGCGTAGGGGCCACCACTGGAGGAGGATCAGCATGCCCGCCATTACCCTGCCCGACGGAAGCGTCCGCGAATTCGCCCACCCGGTCACCGTGGCCGAGGTCGCCGCCGATATCGGTCCCGGTCTCGCCAAGGCCGCCCTGGCCGGCGTGGTCGACGGCCGCGAGGTCGATACCAGCCACCGCATCGAAGGCGACGCGCAGCTCGCCATCATCACCGGCCGCGACGACGCCGGCCTCGAGGTTATCCGCCACTCCACGGCCCACCTGCTGGCCATGGCGGTGCAGGACCTCTACCCGGGCACCCAGGTCACCATCGGCCCGGTGATCGATGACGGCTTCTATTACGATTTCGCCGGCGAGCACCAGTTCACCCCGGAAGACCTGCCGAAGATCGAGCAGCGCATGGCCGAGCTCGCCGCCGAGGACCTGCCCGTGGAGCGGCTGGTCATGGAGCGGGAAGAGGCCGCGGCCCTGTTCCGCGACATGGGCGAGCAGTACAAGGTGGAGATCATCCGCGAGCTGCCCGAGGGCGAGGAGGTGTCGGTCTATCGCCAGGGTGAGTGGATGGACCTGTGCCGCGGGCCGCACGTGCCCAGCACCGGCAAGCTCGGCGCCTTCAAGCTGACCAAGCTGGCCGGTGCCTACTGGCGCGGCGATGCGAAGAACGAGATGCTGCAGCGCATCTACGGCACCGCCTGGGCGGACAAGAAGCAGCTCAAGCAGTACCTGAGGCGGCTGGAGGAGGCCGAGAAGCGCGACCACCGCAAGATCGCCCGCAAGCTCGACCTCTTCCACACCCAGGAAGAGGCCCCGGGCATGGTCTTCTGGCACCCGGCGGGCTGGACCATCTACCAGGTGATCGAGCAGTACATGCGCGAGCGGCAGCGGGCCGAGGGCTACCGGGAGATCCGCACCCCGCAGGTGGTGGACATGAGCCTGTGGGAGAAGTCCGGCCACGCCGACAAGTTCAGCGACGACATGTTCATGCTGCAGGCGGAGGAGCGCGACTACGCGGTCAAGCCGATGAACTGCCCCTGCCACGTGCAGGTGTTCAACCAGGGCCTGCGTTCCTACCGGGACCTGCCCCTGCGCCTGGCCGAGTTCGGCAGCTGCCACCGCAACGAGCCCTCGGGCTCGCTGCACGGCATCATGCGCGTGCGCGGCTTTACCCAGGACGACGCGCACATCTTCTGCACCGAGGAGCAGATCCAGCCCGAGGTGTCGCGCTTCATCGACTTCCTGCACGCCGTCTACGCGGACTTCGGCTTCGACGACGTCATCTACCGCCTGTCCACCCGCCCGGCGCAGCGCGTGGGCACGGACGCCGACTGGGACCGGGCCGAGAAGGCCCTCGCCGACGCGCTGGACGCGCAGGGCCTGGACTGGGAAGAGCTGCCGGGGGAGGGCGCCTTCTACGGTCCGAAGATCGAGTTCTCCCTGAAGGACTGTATCGGCCGGGTCTGGCAGCTGGGCACGATCCAGGTGGATTTCTCCATGCCGGGCCGCCTGGATGCGCAGTACGTGGCCGAGGACGGCTCGCGGAAAGTGCCGGTGATGCTGCACCGGGCCATCCTCGGTTCCTTCGAGCGCTTCATCGGGATTCTCATCGAGCACTTCGAAGGCGCCTTCCCGGCGTGGCTGGCGCCGACGCAGGCCGTGGTGCTGAATATTACCGACAAGCAGCACGATTACGTGAAAAGTGTGGAAGATTCCTTGCAAAACAAGGGCTTTCGCGTCATTTCGGACTTGAGAAATGAGAAGATCGGCTTTAAAATCCGCGAGCACACGATTCAGCGCGTCCCTTATCTGCTCGTGATCGGGGACAAGGAAGTCGAATCGCAGACCGTGGCCGTGCGCGCCCGCACCGGTGAGGATCTGGGGTCCATGGACCTCGAGGCATTCAGCCAGCTCCTCGCCGACGATGTGGCGCGGCGCGGTCGTATTGTATTGGAGAAGCAGCATTAAGAAAGACGCAGGCAAGGGCAAGCGCGCCCTAACGAACGACGAAATCACGGCGAGCACCTGCCGCCTGATCGGGGCCGACGGCGAACAGGTCGGCATCGTGCCGATGGCAGAGGCCCGGGCTAAGGCAGAGGCCGAGAGCCTCGACCTGGTGCTCATCGCTGACCAGTCCGACCCCGTGGTCTGCAAGATCATGGACTACGGGAAGCACGTGTTCGAGGCCAAGAAGCAGAAGAACCTGCAGAAGAAGAAGGCCAAGCGCACGCAGATCAAGGAAATGAAATTCCGTCCCGGTACGGAAGAGGGCGACTACCAGGTGAAACTGCGCAACCTGGTGCGCTTCCTCGAAAACGGGGACAAGGCCAAGGTCACGCTGCGCTTCCGCGGTCGTGAAATGGCCCACCAGGAAATCGGCCTCGAACTCCTGAAGCGGGTAGAGGCGGACCTCGAGGAACTCGGCTCTGTCGAGCAGTTCCCGAAGATGGAAGGGCGGCAGATGACCATGGTCATCGCCCCGAGAAAGAAGAGCGGCTAGCGGCCCGTGAATGCCCTGGTGCGCTCGTAACTGAAACTCTGATAGCGGAGTACTGACATGCCTAAAGCAAAAATTCACAGCGGGGCGGCCAAGCGGTTCAAGAAGACCGCTGGCGGCTACAAGCGCAAGCACGCTTACAAGAGCCACATCCTGACCAAGATGACGACCAAGCGGAAGCGCCAGCTGCGCGGGACGGACATGATCCACCCGAGCGACAAGGTGCACATCGACCGCATGCTGCGGGCCCGCTGAAGCGACTGACGGACACAGGAGACAACCATGCCTCGCGTAAAACGTGGTGTCGTCGCCCATCGGCGGCACAAGAAGATTCTCAAGCAAGCCAAGGGTTACTACGGTGCACGCAGCCGCGTGTTCCGCGTGGCCAAGCAGGCGGTCACCAAGGCCGGGCAGTATGCCTACCGCGACCGTCGCCAGCGCAAGCGCCAGTTCCGGGCCCTCTGGATCACCCGGATCAACGCGCAGTCGCGGGCCAACGGCCTGCCCTACAGCCAGTTCATCAACGGCCTGAAGAAGGCCGAGATCGGGCTGGACCGCCGGGTCCTCGCTAACCTGGCCGTGCACGACAAGCCGGCATTTGCCGAGGTGGTGGAGCAGGCGAAAGCGGCGCTGGCCGCGTAAGACCCATCCCACCGCTCCGGCGGTTTGCCTGTTGCACCACTAGATGAAGGGAAAGGGCCTCGCTCTTTCCCTTTTTTATTGCCGGCGCTCGACCGCCGCGACGTGTAAGGGACTGACATGGACAACCTGGAAGAGCTGGCCGGCGAGGCCCGCGCCGCCATCGAGGCCGCCGGCGACGGTGCGGCCCTGGAGCAGCTTCGGGTCGACTACCTCGGCAAGAAGGGCCGCGTCACCGCGCTGCTCAAGGGGCTCGGGAAGCTCTCGGCGGAAGAGCGCCCCGCCGCGGGCGCGCGCATCAACGAGGTGAAGGAGAGCCTGCAGGGCCTCATCGCCGAGCGCAAGGCCGCCCTCGATGCCGCCGCCGTCGCCGAGCGGCTGGCGGCCGAGGCCATCGATGTCACGCTCCCGGGGCGGGGCGAGGGCACCGGCAGCCTGCACCCGGTGACCCGGACCATCGAGCGCATGGAGGACTTCTTCAGCGCCGTGGGCTTCGAGATCGCCGAGGGACCGGAGATCGAGGACGACTACCACAACTTCGAGGCCCTGAACTTCCCGCCGAACCACCCGGCGCGGGCCGAGCACGACACCTTCTTCGTCGACGACGGCACGGTGCTGCGCACGCACACCTCGCCGGTGCAGGTGCGGGTCATGGAAAGCCGGGAGCCGCCCCTGCGCATCATCTGCCCGGGCCGCGTCTACCGCTGCGACTCGGACCTGACCCACACGCCCATGTTCCACCAGGTCGAGGGGCTGCTCGTGGACGAGCACTCCACCCTGGCGGACCTGAAGGGCCTGATCGAGGATTTCCTGCAGTCCTTCTTCGAGCAGTCGCTGGCCGTGCGCTTCCGCCCGTCCTATTTCCCCTTCGTTGAGCCGGGGGCCGAGGTCGACATGCAGTGCGTGCACTGCGACGGCGAGGGCTGCCGCGTGTGCAGCCACACCGGGTGGCTCGAGATCATGGGCTGCGGCATGGTGCACCCGCGGGTGTTCGAGATGTCCGGCATCGACCCGGACCGCTACGCCGGCTTTGCCTTCGGCATGGGTGTGGAGCGCCTCGCCATGCTGCGCTACGGCGTCGGCGACCTGCGCCTCTTCTTCGACAACGACCTGCGCTTCCTCGCGCAGTTCTAGGCCAGCCGGGAGACAACAACCGTGAAGATCAGTGAGCAATGGCTGCGCGAGTGGGTGAACCCCGCGCTGTCCAGCGAGGAGCTGGCCGAGCAGCTGACCATGGCCGGCCTCGAAGTGGATGCGGTGAGCCCCGTGGCCGGTGCCTTCGAGGGCGTGGTGGTCGGCGAAATCGTCAGTGCAGAGCCGCACCCGGACGCCGACAAGCTGCGCGTCTGCCAGGTGATGGCGGGCGCGGAAGAGACGCTGCAGATCGTCTGCGGCGCGCCGAACGCGCGCGTCGGCCTGAAGGCGCCGCTCGCTACCGTGGGCGCCGAGCTGCCCGGCGACATCCGCATCAAGCGCGCGAAGCTGCGCGGCGTCGAGAGCCAGGGCATGCTCTGCGCCGAGGCCGAGCTCGGCCTGTCCGATGCGAACGAGGGCCTCATGGAACTGCCGCCGGAGGCGACCGTCGGCCAGGACCTGCGCGAGGCCCTGGGCCTCGACGACGTCGTCATCGAGGTGGACCTCACCCCGAACCGCGCCGACTGCCTTGGCATGCGCGGCGTGGCCCGGGAGGTCGGTGCGCTCAACGGCATCGCCGTGTGCGAACCGCCGATCGAGCCGGTCGCGGCGGTGATCGACGACACCTTCCCGGTCACGCTGTCGGCGCCCGCGCGTTGCCCGCGCTACGTCGGCCGCGTGATCCGCGGCGTTGACCTGTCGCGCCCCAGCCCCCTGTGGCTGCAGGAGAAGCTGCGCCGCGGCGGCATCCGCAGCATCGACCCGGTCGTTGACGTGACCAACTATCTCCTTCTGGAGCTCGGTCAGCCCATGCACGCCTTCGACCTCGGCGAGCTCACCGGCGGCATCGCCGTGCGCACGGCGAAGGCCGGCGAGACGCTGGAGCTCCTGAACGGCAACACCATCACGCTCGGCGAGGACAACCTGGTCATCGCCGACGAGCGTCGCCCGCTGGCCCTTGCCGGCATCATGGGCGGCGAGGGCAGCGGGGTCGGCCCTGGCACGACGGACATCTTCCTCGAGTCCGCCTTCTTCGCCCCGGAGCACCTGGCGGGGCAGGCCCGCAGCTTCGGCCTGCACACCGATTCCTCGCACCGCTTCGAGCGCGGCGTGGACTACACGCTGCAGCGCCCCGCCATGGAGCGGGCCACGGCGCTGCTGATCGGCATCGTCGGCGGTGAGCCGGGCCCGGTGGTCGAGGCGGTGGAAGAGGGCGCGCTGCCGGTGCGCGAGCCCGTGCACCTGCGCGCCGCGCGCATCGAGCGGGTGCTCGGCGTGGCCATCGACGACGCCGCGGTGGAGAAGATTCTGCGCGGTCTCGGCCTCGGCGTAGAGCCCGTGGATGACGGCTGGCACTGCGCAGTGCCGCCCTGGCGCTTCGATATCGCCATCGAGGCCGACCTGCTCGAGGAACTGGGCCGGGTCTACGGCTATCACCGCCTGCCGACCACCCGCATCCGCGCCGATCTCACCATGCCGCGGCGGCCCGAGACGCAGCTGTCGCAGCGCCTGCTGCGCCGGCACCTCGCGGCCCGGGGCTACCGCGAGGCCATCACCTACAGCTTCGTCGACCCCGCGCAGCAGGCGCTGTTCGACCCGGCGCTCGAGCCGGTCGCCCTGCGCAACCCCATCTCCAGCGACATGGCGGTGATGCGCACCAGCCTCATCCCGGGCCTGGTGGCCACCGCGCAGCGCAACCTGAACCGGCAGCAGCCGCGGCCGCGGCTGTTCGAGACCGGGCTGCGCTTCCTTCCCGGGGAGGGCGCTGCGCTGGATCAGCGCCCGACCCTCGCCCTGCTCCTCGGTGGGCGCCGGCAGCCCGAGGGCTGGGCCGGCAGCCGCGACGCGGCGGACTTCTACGACCTGAAGGGTGACCTCGAGAGCCTGTTCGCGCTGACCGGCTGCGAGGGGGCCTTTTCCTTCGCCGCCGCCGAGCGCGCGGGGCTGCACCCGGGGCAGACGGCGGCGGTTCATCGCGGCGACGCCGTGGTCGGTTACCTCGGCGCCCTGCATCCCGAGACCCTCGCGACCCTGGACCTGGACCGCCCGCTCTACGTCGCGGAAATCGATCTCGCGGCGCTGCTCGAGGCCCGCCTGCCGGCCTTCGCGCCGGTGTCGCGCTTCCCGGAAATCCGTCGCGACCTCGCCGTCATCGTCGACCGCGAAGTGCCTGCGGCAGCGATCGTGGCAGATGTTCGAGCCATGGCAGGCCCTTACTTCAAGGAGTTAACGCTCTTTGATGTATATGCCGGGAAAGGCATTGATCCTAAACGAAAAAGTCTTGCAATCGGTTTGACTTTCCGGGATCAATCGCGCACTCTTGATGATGAAGAGGTGACTCAGGCCGTCGAGCAAGTCATTGATTCACTGGTAAAAAACTATAACGCGGAGTTGCGGGGCCAGGCGTAGCGCCCATGAGTGCACTGACCAAGTCGGAAATGGCCGAGCGTTTGTTCGAGGAACTGGGTCTGAACAAGCGCGAGGCAAAGGAGATCGTCGAGCTGTTCTTCGAGGAGATCCGCGCGTGCCTTGAAAACAACGAACAGGTGAAGCTTTCCGGTTTCGGCAATTTCGACCTGCGCGACAAGAGCCAGCGGCCCGGCCGCAACCCGAAGACCGGCGAGGAGATCCCCATCTCCGCCCGCCGCGTCGTAACCTTCAGGCCCGGGCAGAAGCTCAAGGCCAGGGTGGAAGCGTATGCTGGAACCGAGTCATAACAACGAACTGCCCGCCATCCCCGGCAAGCGGTATTTCACCATCGGCGAAGTCAGCGAGCTCTGTGCGGTAAAGCCCCACGTCCTGCGTTACTGGGAGCAGGAGTTTCCGCAGCTCAAGCCGGTGAAGCGCCGCGGCAACCGCCGCTACTACCAGCGCGAAGACGTGCTGACGATCCGCCAGATCCGCTCGCTCCTCTACGAGGAGGGGTACACGATCGGTGGCGCCCGCCAGCGCATGGAGGACGACGGCGAGCAGGGCGTGCGCCCGGCGGAGATCAAGGCCGTGATCCAGGAGTCGATCCGCGACCTCGAGGAAGTCCTGGAACTCCTCAAGCCCGCGAAACGCTAGCCCGCAGCCGGCGAGCCGTTGTGTCACAGGCCTGGTCGCGTATAATGCGCGTCTCGCCGCAAGGGCGACCCGTCGGGGCGTAGCGCAGTCTGGTAGCGCACCACACTGGGGGTGTGGTGGTCGCAGGTTCAAATCCTGCCGTCCCGACCAATTCCAATCGGTCCGGCTCTACCCCATAAACGGGGGATGACCGGTTCTCACTAAACCCGATTGATAGGCTCTACCCCATAAACGGGGGATGACCGGTTCTCACTAAACCCGATTGATAATGCCAGCAGAACGCCGCACCGCCCACCCGCAGTGGTTTTGAAAGCCATGCGCCCGGTGAGCGAATCTGATCGTTGTCCCGCCGCCCCTTGCTGCTGATACTGCCAGGAGATTGCAAAGGCTGCAGTGGGGGCTATCATGAGTTCGGCAAGCTTTGACGCCCTGCGCTTCTCGCGCGGCCTGCGCGAGATCGGGGTGCCGGAACAGCAGGCCGATCGGCTGGCGGAACTCATGGCGGATGCATTCAGCACCTTTGCAGACGAGCTGGTAACCAGGGACTACTTCAGCGAGGTCCTCGATGCGCGCCTGACTCAGCACGGCGCTGAGCTCGAGCAGCGGATTGTTGAAAAGATGATGCTGCGCTTCGCCGAGCAGGACACGAAGGTCGAGGCCCGTTTCGCCGGGCAGGATGCGAAGTTCGAGTCTCATGATGCCCGTTTCGGCAAGCAGGATCGTATCCTGCTGCTGCACACCTGGATGCTCGGGCTGATCACGCTGGTGCTGGTGGTGCCGCAATTGCAGGCCTGGCTGGCCTGATCTGCAGCGCCACCTGAGGTCCACCTCGCAATTGCCAGCTTCATGCGCTTGGCTGCATGAAACCCGGCGGCTTGTGACTGTCGCCCTGATCTGGCGCAGGGGTTATACCCCGCTCGCCAGAAGTGCGCCCGTCGCCCCCATTCACGATCCCGACGGCACCCGCCTTCTCATCAAGGTCGACAGCAGCAGCAACGGTGAATTTGAGCCGCAGCCGCTCGATCGGCTGAGCGCCCCTGCCAACGTGCTGGCGCACGAGCAGGTGGCGGAGATGCCCCGGCACTGCTGGCGTTCAAGGAGCGCTTACGTTGCGTCGCCTGAAAGCAGCGTTTTTGCATTTAGGGTGATGGCGTCGAGCTGCTGCGGTGACCGCCCGAGTTCTGTCAGCAGCTGCTGCCAGCGGGTATCCTCGCGCAGCCTGTCGAACAACGGGTCGGGCAGCGACGTCAGCAACCAGGTCTGGTTTCTCTGCCGCGCCCGCGCGATCCAGGCGAGCGCCTGGTCGCTGGCGCCATCGATGGCGTAGAGCTGCGCAACCCTTACCGCCTCCTCCTCCTCACCTTGCCCGGCCTCAAAGGCCTGGAGCCTGGATCGGTAGCAGGGCTCATCTCCGCGGGCGTGACAAAGCAACGCCTCGTAGAACTGCCGGTAGGGCTCGGCCTTGCGGGGAATTTTCATTTCCAGGATTTGCTGTGCGGCGTCGAAGGCACCCTGCCTGATCTTGACCAGTGCCAGGGTGAAATGGCCACCGCGACTCAGTTCCATCACCCTGCGCGCGGCCTGCTCGGCGAGCCGCAGCTCCCCGGCGGCGATGTAGGCATGCATCTGCGCGACGTGGCAGGCACTGCACAGTGGATCGAGGTCGATGACCGCCTGGTGAAACCGGATCGCCGTGGGGAAGCGGTAAAGGGCGTAGGCGAGATCGCCCGCGATCCGCAGGTAGCGCGGCGTGTTCGGCGCCAGCGCCAGGGCCCGGGCAACATGCGCGGCAGCGCCTGGAAGATCATTTTCCAGCCGCAGGGCCAGTTCTGCCAGTACGCCGTGAGCGCTGGCCTCGCCCGACGGCGCCGCCCGCATCCCCTGCGCCAGGGCGCGTACCCGGACCGCCCCTTCGGCCGCGGATAAGTCCCCGAGGTATACCCGCCAGAACGTGAGCTCTGCCAGGGCGTCAGCGGCAGGTAGGAACATCGGGTTGCGCTGCACCACGCCTTCCAGGGTCAGGGCGGCTGCGCTAAGGCCGCCGAGCTCCCCCTGGCGGAAGGGGTGAATGGCGCGCAGGTAACGTGTGTAGTCTTCGGCCGTTACGGCCTGTTCCTCAGGGCGTATTACCGTGAGGCGGAAGCGGTCCGCTACGGCGGCGGCGAGCTGACTCTGCACGCGCAACAGGTCATCCTGCCTGCGGTCGAGGGTTTCGGACCAGCTGTGGTGGCCGGTGCGGGTTTCTATGAGCTGTACGGTGATCCGCAGCATACCGTCGTGTTCGCGGATGCTGCCCTCGAGCAGGTGCGTCGCGCCGAGTTCTCTACCGATTTCCCTGGCCGTTTTCTGGTCACTGAAGCGCGGCAGGAACGAGGAGGTGCGGGAGATGACCCGCAGGCCCTGAAGACGCGTCAGGGTGTTGAGGATTTCCTCCGGCAGGCCATAGGCGAGGTAGGCCATGTCCTGGCCCGCCGTAAAATCCGCAAAGGGCATAACGGCGATGACCGGCGCCGGCTCCGCGGGCGCGGCAGGCAGCGCCGCCGGGTCGGGCCCGCGGCGAACGTCGAGAAGCCACCAGCCCGAGAGCGCGGCCAGCAGCACCAACAGTGCTACAAACCATCGCGGCCCGGCGCGCCGGTCAGGGCGCTCCTGGTCTGTCTCCGCGGCATCGGCCGCCGCGCCGGCTTCGGCCGCCTGGAACAGGTAGCCCCGGCGGGGCACGGTCTTCACGGCTCCGCGGCCGCTTTCCCCCAGCGCCCTGCGGATATCGACGAGGCACTGGGCCAGGCTGTCGTCGGTGACGACGGCCTCGCCCCAGATCTGCTCGAACAACTCCTGTTTACTGACCAGGCGGTCCGGATGACTCAGGAGATAGTGGAGGACGCGGAAGGACTGTGGACGGAGCGTATACGCCTCGCCGTCGCGGAGCACCGCACCGCGGCTGACATCGACTGAGAAATGCCGGTAGGTGAGCAGATCCGTTGGTACCGCTGACGGCATGTTCAAGCTGCCCCATTCTTCGCGTTTTCGGCGGAATTCATGCTTTTTTCGTGAAATTTCGTCCGCTTTTCGTTATTTCCCCGGCCGACCACTCTATCTTGCTTACCGCCCAAAGCGCGTTTGGCAGGTATTCAGCCCGACGTGCGTAGCGGGAACCCGGACGATTCCGATACGAAGACAGAGGTCGCACATCATGAAACAGTCGAAGCTGATAGTCATTACCATGCCACTGTTAATTACCGCAGGTTGCAAGATCCAGATTGAAGTGCCGCCCGGCGGCGAGGTGGTGACCGAGTCCGGTGTCTACAGCTGCAGCACCGGAGAGGTGTGCAGCATCGACGTCGTGGACCTGTTCTTCGACGAGACCTTCAGCGCCGAGCCAGCCACCGGTTACCGCTTTGACGGCTGGCTCAAGCGGGATCGCGGCCTCTGCGGTGGCTCCGACGACCCCTGCCGGCTGCTCACCGCGGGCTTCGAGGGCAACGAGGTCCTGATGGGCTTCCTGGAGCGCCCGGAAGAGGTCTTCTTCCTCGTGCCGCAGTTCAAGGAAATACCCACAGACGCCTTCGACCCGGATCTGTTCGTTTCCACCACCTTTACTGTCGCCGAGTCCGGCCTTTCCGTCACCTACAGTTTTTCGGAGAACGGCAGCTACACCAAGCGGGCCGGGCCGATTTTCGCAGCGGGTAAATACAACTTTGAACAGAACGACCGGGTGATCAACTATACCCAGCTCGCCAGCACGGAACGGCCGGACCTGACCGGCTACGCGGTGTTTGAGAGCTTCGATGCGGAAAACGGCTTCTACTTCGTCTGCTACACCGAGGATCAGGACGTGCGCTCCGCGAGGGCAGCCATCGATCTTTGCGAGAGCGGCGGCGGGGGCGACCTCGAGGCACCAACACGCCTGCGCTTCTTTATTGACGATTGACCTGCATCGGCGAAAGACCGGCGCACCTGAGGCCTGCGCGGGTGGAGGTAGCGCAGGGGCGTCGGTAGTGATGGACGGTTGCCGGGGCCTGCGCTATCTGGCAAAAGGGTGGTGAAGCGTAGCCGAGAGCTTTGCCAATGCCATCGATGCACGACCCCGAGGGCCGCCGCCTGCCGATCAAGGTCGACAGCACCAGCAACGGTGAGTTCGAACCGCACCCGCTCGACCCGCTGAGCGCCTACGCCAATGAGCTTGCGCACGAGCAGGCGACGGCGACGGCCCGGCGGCTGGGCCTCAGTCGTCGTTCCTTCCTTGTCTCCGCCCGCGGCGCGGCCTGTACGCTGCTCGCCTTCAACGCCGCCCGCGCGGCCGCCGGCGGGGCGGCGGGCTACTACGCGCTTGCGCCGGAGGCGGCCCTGGAAGAGGAGGCCGCGCAGTCCGTGCTCGCCGGCGACGAGCTGATCTTCGACGTGCAGGGACACTTCGTGAACCCGACCGGCGCCTGGCTCGACCTGCTGCCCGGGGACGCGCGCCCGCTGTCGGGCATGCCGCAGGCGGGATGCGCGCTGGCCAGCGAGCCCGGGGAGCGCAGCTACCTGCAGTGCCTGGGCCCCGATGCCTTCGTGCAGGATGTGTTCATGGATTCCGACACGGAGCTGATGGTGCTGTCCTTCGTACCGTCGACACGGGCGAAGGAGCCGCTGACCATCGAGGAAGCCGCCGCCGCGCAGTCGGTGGTGGCACAGCTGGAGGGCTCGAAGCGGCTGTTCCTGCACGGCCGCGTCAATCCCAACCAGCCCGGCGACATCGCCGACATGCGCCGCCTGCGAGACGACTTCGGCATCTGCGCCTGGAAGACCTACACGCAGTGGGGCCCGGAGGGCGTGGGCTACGCGCTGGACGATCCGGCCACAGGCATTCCCTTCCTCGAGCAGGCGCGGGAGCTGGGCGTCAGGCGCGTGGCTATCCACAAGGGTATTCCCTTCGGCAGGCAGTCCTACGAGCATTCCCTGTGCGACGACATCGGCCGGGTGGCGCGCCGTTACCCGGACATCGACTTCCTGGTCTACCACTCGGGCTTCGTGCCGGGCCAGCCGGAGGGTCCCTACGACCCGGCGCGGAACGAGGGCATCGACTCGCTGGTGAAGACCGTGCTCGACAACGACCTCGGCCACGGCTCGAACGTGTACGCGGAACTCGGCTCGACCTGGCGCTACCTCATGCGCGACCCGGATTCGGCGGCGCATGCCCTCGGCAAGCTGCTCAAGCACCTGGGCGAGGACAACATCCTCTGGGGCACGGACTCGATCTGGTACGGCTCGCCGCAGGACCAGATCCAGGCCTTCCGGGCCTTCCGGATCGACCCCGCCGTGGCCGAGCAGCACGGTTACCCGGCGCTCACCGCGGCACGCAAGCGCAAGATTTTCGCCGGCAACGCGCTGCGCGTGTACGACGTGGACCCGGCCCTGGCCGGGAGCCTGCGCGCGGACCGGGTCGCCCGGGCCCGGGCGCGCTACCGCGAGCAGCCGGACCCGCACTTCCGCACCCACGGCCCCACCACCCGGCGCCAGTTCCTGAACCTGGCGCGCTGGGCCGGCGACGGTCCGCTCTAGGATGGCAGACGCGCCGCCGCGTCGGCTCTGGCTGCACGCCGGGCTGCACAAGACCGGCTCCACCTACATCCAGGCCATGCTGGCACAGGAGCAGGAGCGGCTGGCGGAGGCCGGGGTCTTCTTCCGCCGCCCCGAGGGCCTGATCGAAGGCAACTATCCCGAGGCCTGGGCCCTGCAGCAGGGCGACCTCGAACCGCTGCTGGCCTACGCCCGGGCGGGCTTCGGCACCGGCGCGAGCCGGGTCGTCCTGTCGGCCGAGGACCTGTCATCGCTCCTGGTGCGTCCGGGGCTGGGCGGGGAGCTGGTGCAGGCCGTGCGCCGCGAGTGCAATGCGTCGGTGGCGCTGGCGGTCTACCTGCGCCGGCCCTCGGCGCAGTTCTGGAGCATGGTCGGCCAGCTCGCCGGTCACGGCTACTACGACCCGTTCCAGCTCCTCGCCGAGGCGCTGCGCGACGGTTTCGTACGTGTCGCGGAACCGGCCCCGGGCGACTTTTTCGCGCCGGAATGGCTGTACCTGCTGGACCACGGCCGGCACCTTTCCCGCTTTCGCCGTCGGGTGCCCGGTGCGCGGCTGCGACTCTTCGACTTCGACAGCGAGGCTTATCCCGGTGCCGGCCTGTTCGCCGCGCTGGGCATCGATCCCGCGGTGCCGGCAGCGCCACCGCCGGGGTCGCGGAACGCGGGGGTCGCCGCCGAAGCTCTGCCCGCGATCATGGTGGAGAAGCTCAGTGACACCCTGCCCGACGACCCGGCGGCCGCGACCGTCGAGGCTGCCGCCGCCGCGCGTACCGCGATGCCCGAACGTGTGCGCGAGGCCATCAGCGCGGTGATCGACGCGCGCTTCGCCGCCGGCAGCCGGTCCCTGCTCGAGGCCGCCGCGAACTGAACGCCGGTCGGTTTATTCCGACGCGGACGTCGACTCTCGGAATCGCGCCAGGATCGCCATCCGCCCCTTGAACAGCGACAGCTCGCCGTCGTTGATCGCGTAGTCGCCGACCCTGTCGAGGACCTCGAGGAAGCGGTCCGGCAGGGTCATGTCGGGGCAGGCCATCAGTGTGCCCGCCAGCTGGCCGAACTCGATGCGCTCCCGCTCGAAAAGCCGGTAGCTGCCCATGAGCCGGTTGCAGCCGTCGCTGCCGCTGACCCGGCCGGTGGAGGAGTCGAAGTGCAGGCTCGGCGCGGGCTGGCCCTCGGCGGGTGACACGGGTTCGCCCATCAGCTCGGTGAGCACCCATTCGCGGTCCTCGAGCCTCGGGTCGGTCAGGTCTTTCACGAGTACGTAGTTCTCTGCGAGTGCACCCTCGATACGATGCCCCTGCCGGTCGAGAAAGAAAAGCCGGTTCTCGCCGACCTGGTAGCGCTGGCTGTCCTCCCCGTCACCCAGGATGACCGCCGAGCCGGCGTCGTTCCACTCGAACTCGCCCTGGTCGCGCCGGTAGCCATCCTCGCGGTCGAGATAGCGCACGGTGCGGAGGTAGGTGCCGTCCGCTGTCAGGGTGATCACCGTCTCGATCCCCGGGCAGTCGGCGCAGGGCAGCACGCCCCGGTAGGTGCCGTCCCAGTCCAGGCTGAGGCGGCTGTTGTGCGCCGGGTCCGGGTTGGGCGGCTGCGCGCTCGCCGCTTCCGGGTCGGCCGTGACGCAGGCGGGCAGCAGCAGGGCGAGCGGCAGGGCTAGCAGCAGGGAAAGCCGTTGCAGTTCCATGGTCGGGCTCCGTTGGATGGACTCCCCCAGCATAGTCGCTGACGTTCACCCGGGGAAAGTCAGTGGCCGTGGTCTTCGGCGGGCGGGGGGGCGAGTACCCGGCGCGCGCCGGCGAGGAACAGGGCTGCGGCGAGGCCCGCAGCGGCGAAGATCAGGCACATGATGAGGATCTGGTAACGGGCCGCCAGCAGCGGAGAGACCCCGGACAGTATCTGGCCGGTCATCATGCCCGGCAGCGAGACCAGGCCCACGGCGAGCAGGCTGTTGATCACCGGGATCATGGCGGCCTGGTAGGCGGTGTTGCGGGCCTTTGCCCAGGAGCCGCCGTGCGCCAGCTCTGCCTGCACCCGCTCTGCCGCGAGGCTCACGGCGGTCATCGCGTTGGCGAAGGTCATGCCGGCCAGCGGCACGACGTAGCGCGGCAGGTACCAGGGATCCAGGGCGAGCACACCCTGGGTCGCCAGGACCAGCGTGAGGCCGCCGCCGATGCCCACGGCGAGGAGTGAGCGGCCGAGCAGGCGGGTGCGCAGTGCCGGGATGGTGTTCAGGGCGATCCAGCCGGCCGCGCCCGCCATGAACAGCAGCACCAGCAGGATCAGCCACCAGGCGTCGGCCCCGAAGATGAAGGCGAGCACGTAGCCGACGAGCAGCAGCTGCACCAGCATGCGCAGCAGTCCGTAGAGCGCGTGGCGCACGTCCAGGGACCAGGCGAGGAACACGGCGAGCGTGGCCAGCACCGGCAGGAACGCCAGGGCGAGTCGGGGCAGGCTGATGGCGATCACGGTGTCGGGCATGGGGCTCCGCGCTGCGGGCGGCGGCGTCTCGCTTGACAGCGATCGCTCGTCGATGCGTTTATGGAAGGCCACTTGAAGACAGAGGTCAAGCGATGGACAGCGCCGCGATCCTGAGCATCCTGAAACGCGCCTTCGACGCCTTCCTGCGCGACATCCTGCCACTCATCGTCGCGGGCTTCTTCGTGTCGCTCCTCACGGGTCTGACGCTCGGTATCCTCGGCGGGCCGCTGCTGGCCGGCCTCTACCGCATGGTCTCGCTGCGCCTGCGCGAGGGCCGGGAGCCGCAGTTCGGCGACGTGTTCTACTTCGACCGCTTCCTGCAGTTCATGCTCGCCTTCTACGCGCTGGTGATCCTCATCGCCATCGGCTTTGCCTTTTTCATCCTGCCGGGGCTGTTTCTGGCGACGATCTGGCTCTACGCCTTCCCGCTCATGGTCGAGCGCGACCTCGGGCTGGGTGAGGCCATGCGCGAGAGCAAGGCACTTGCAGACCGCGTGGGCCTCGCACAGCAGTTCACCCTGACGCTGGTGCTCCTGCTGCTCGGCGCCGTGCTGTCGACGCTTACCGATGGGCTGAGCTCGATCTTCTTCACGCCCTTCGCGGCTGTTTACGTGCTCATCGCGCTCCGTGACGTGGAGGCGAAAGCCTGATCCTGCCGAGTCAGGAACCCGCCGCCTGCGGCGGGAAGCGGATCGGCTCACCCGCGAACACGTCCTCGCGCACGCGGCCTCCGTCCACGGTGATCCGGCCGCCGACCAGCACGTAGTCGATGCCCGTGGTCGGGCGCGTGCTATGGGCATAGGTGGCGTTGTCGGTGACCGTGGCCGGGTCGAAGACCACGACATCCGCCACCATGCCTTCCTGCAGCCGGCCGCGCTCGCGCATGGCGGCAAGGCCGGTGTCGCCCAGGTGCTTCGCGGTGCGGTAGCTCAGCGCGGCCAGCACGTGCATGAGCGGGATGTCGTGCTCCCGCGCCAGGCGTAGGGAGCGGCCGCGGGCCCCGGCGCCGCGCGGGTGCATGGCGGGCAGGGCCTGAAAGGGCGTCGCCCAGTCGTACCGGCCGTCGATGGGCATGCCGTCGGAGCCCATGGTGATGCCTTCCATGCGCAGCCAGTCGGGAATCTGCGCCGGCGGCATCTTGTAGACGATGACAGGGCGTGCCGGGTCCTTCGCGACGGTCTCGAGATAACGCGCCTTCGTGTAGAAAGTCTGCGTGGCCGGGTCGAAGAGCGTGTCCTCGTAGCGCTTGCCCAGCTGCTCCTCATAGACTTCGGGGCGGAAGAAGGCCGCGTTCAACGTGGTGGAGCCGGCCGCGTAGGGGTAGATCTCGCCCCACACGTTGTGCCCTTCGCGGCGCAGGCCGAGGAGAAGGTCCTGCACCAGCTCCCAGCCCGGGTTGTTGAAGTGCATGACTATCGCGGGCGCCCCGAGGGAGACGGCATTGGCGAGCATCTCCTGGATGCCGTTCGGCGTGGTGGTGGCCGTGCCCGGCGTGTGCCGCGTGTGCACCGCGCTCAGGCGGCCGTAGCGCGCCGCGACCCTCTGTGCTTCGTACAGCTCCCGGGCGCTCGCGCCCGGCAGGTAGCCGACGGTGGAACCGAGGCCGATGGCACCGGCAGCGAGACCCGCGTCGATGGTTTCCATGATCGCCGGGAACTCTTCGTCGGTGGGTACGCCGTCCGCCCAGCGGGTGCCCTGGCTGCGGCTGAGCGGCGCCTCGCTCACGTCCTTCGCCTCGATGCCGTCGAGGACGAGGGAGCGCGCCAGCTCGTGGCTGGAGGCGGTGCCGTAGTTCACCTGGGTGCGCCCGGTGCGCTCGGCGTACCAGTCGTCGACGCGGGTGCCGAGCGTGCCGAACTCCAGGTCCATGGCGGACGTGAGGCCATCCCGGAGGGCGAGCTTGTAGGCGATGGGGGTGACGCCGTGGAAGTGCACGTCGATGAAGCCGGGGGCGACCACCAGACCGGTTGCGTCGATCACCCGGTCGCCGGTGAGCGGCGACTCGCTGATTGCCGCGATGCGATTGCCGTCGATGCCTATGTCGCGCACGGCGTCGAGGCCGGTTTCCGGGTCCATGACCCGGCCGCCGCGGAGCACCAGGTCGTGGGCGGCGGCCGGCAGGGCGAGGAGCGTCACGAAGGCGAGGGTGGTGAGGGTTTTGCCAGGCAGGCGGATCATCGGTCGACGGTCTCCGTACTCGGTTATTCGCTTGCCGCGAGCTGCTGCGCGCGCCAGGCGATGCCCTGGGCATTGAGCGCCAGGTCCATCTGCAATTGTCCCGCAACGGCATGTGCCGTGTCTTCATCGACCAGCGTTTGCAGCGCCGCCTCGGTACAGCGGCGCAGGGCGCGGTCGAGGTTTTCACCTTGCTGGCCGCCCAGTGCCTCGTAGGCGCTCAACTGGTCGCAGAGCAGCTCTGCCTGCGCCGGGTCGAAGGCGAGCGCCCCGTAATGCGTGAGATACAGCCACGCCGGTTCGCGCCGGGCCAGGGTGCGCACGCTCTCGCGGTAGGCGGGCGGGTCGAACTGGGTCGGCGTGGTCGCAGGCAGCACGAAGGCACCGGCCGGCAGGCGCAGATGGTCGTAGGAGATCCCGAACATGTCGCCGCTGAACCAGCCGCGCGTGGCCTCGTCCCAGAGGCAGAAGTGATGCTCCGCGTGGCCGCGCAGGTGCACCGCTTCCAGGGTGCGGCCGCCGACCTCGAAGCGCTCGCCGTCCGCCAGCGTGCGCACCCGCTCCGCCGGCGCGGGGACGATCTCGCCATAAAGGTCGCGGAAGCTCTCCTCGCCATAAACACCGATGGCGCTGGCCACGAGCTTTCCCGGATCGATGAGGTGGCGCGCTCCGCGCGGGTGGACGAGCAGCTCCGCCCGGGGGAACTCGCGCAGGTAGAGGCCGGCCGCGCCGGCGTGGTCCAGGTGCACGTGCGTCGGCACCACGTAGCGCAGCTGGTCGCGCGCGATGCCGAGATCGGTGAGGGTGGTCAGCAGGTTGGGCAGGCTGTGGGCCGTGCCCGTTTCGACGAGGGCGTACTCGCCAGCCCCCTCGACCAGGTAGAAACAGGCGACGCCCGGCGCGACGTAGGCCGCGTCGATACAGCTGATGCCACCCGGCAGGCGCCGGTAGGGCGCCCCGCCAGCTGTCCCCGTCACTCGGTGACCGCGATGTACGGCTCGGGCACCGAGAACCGGTCGCTGTAGGTGTGCACCCGCTTGGTCGGTTCACCGTCGGGGGTGACCAGCGGTTCGCCGTGCTCGACCCAGTCGATGATGCTGCCGCGATAGTTGACTGCCGTGATCCCGCGCTCACGAAGTTCGCGGGTGTACTTGCCGCTGCGGGCGCCCACGGTGCAGTAGGGCACGATGCGGGCGTCCTCGTAGGTCCCGGGGTTGCGCTCATACTCGCGCCGCGTGATCGCGCCGGGCAGCATGGAGACGGCCATCTCCTCCTCGGAGCGCACATCGACGAACTGCAGCGGTTCGCCCTTTTCCTCGGCCTCGCGGATCTCCTCGAGGGTGATCGTCGGTACGCTGCCGCCGAACAGGCCCTGGGCGCTAGCCAGCGGGGCGAGCAGGGTGACGACCAGGGCGGCCAGCCAGGCTGCGGTGGAATGGCGTTGCTTGCGCATGATGTCCTCCTTCTTCCGTTACTGCAGCTGGCGTCAACTGCAGCGAGATGGCGGCGAGTTTGCCACAGCCCTGTGACGCCTGGCAGGTCGCAGTGCAGTTACCTGCGGTCTTATTGCGGCAGGTCAAGTCCCGGGGTCTACTCCCAGCCGATCCAGCCCGGCCCGCGCACGACCCGCCCCGGTTTCGCGCCCGTGTGGGCACCGCCGGCGATGACGTGGCCGCCGTTCACGAACACCTCCTCCACGCCGGTGGAATATTGGTGGGGTTCCTCGAAGGTGGCGCGGTCGCTGATGGTCTCCGGGTCGAAGACGACCACGTCGGCATAGAACCCCGGCGCCAGCCGGCCCCGGTCCACCAGGGAGAGGTTTTCCGCCGGCAGGGCGCTGGCTTTGCGCACGGCCTCGGCCAGGGACAGCAGGCCCTCCTCGCGAACGTAGTGGCCCAGCACCCGCGGGAAGGTGCCGTAGGCCCGCGGGTGGGTGCTGTTCTTCAGGAATTCGCCCTCGGCCGCCGGGGCGCCGGCATCGGTGCAGTAGCTGGTCCAGGGCAGCGCCACGGCGCGGCGTACCACGTCCTCGGACTGGGTAAAGAACACCGCGTCCACGCGCGAACGGTCGGCGATCACCAGGTCCATCGCGGTGTCCTCCGGCGGCGTGCCGCGCTCGGCGGCGACCTCGGCCAGGGTTCTGCCCACGTACTTCTTGAGCGCCGGGTTGCGGAAGCCGGTGAGAAGAATCGCCTCCGGCCCGGCCCCGGTGAGCATGTTCTCCCACTTGTCGGAGTCCTCGCGCATGGCGGCGCGCATACGGTCCCGGGTCGCCGGGTCCTGCATGCGCTCAATCCAGGCGTCGAGGCCACCCTCGTTGGCCCAGGGCGGCATGATCGCGTCGAGACCCGTAGCCCCGGCCGGGTACGGGTAGACGTCGGCGGTGATCTCCAGCCCCTCGCCGCGTGCGGCCTCGATGCGCGCCACCAGTTCATCGAAGCGACCCCACACCGAGGGGTGGGCCATTTTCAGGTGATAGATCTCGGCGGGCACGCCGGCTTCGCGGGCGATGGTGATCAGCTCTTCCACGGCGCCGAAGATACCCTTGCCCTCGTTGCGCACGTGGGAGGCGTAGAGGCCGTCGAACTCGCCGGCAGCGCTGGCCAGCGCGATCAGCTCATCCGTATCGGCGAAGTTGCCGGGCGTGTAGATCAGCGACGAGGCGACGCCCATGGCGCCCTCGCGCATGGCGTCGCGGACCAGGTCCTGCATCGCTACCAGCTGCGCCGGCGTCGGGTCCACGTCGTCCATGCCGAGCACGTAGGCGCGCGGCGTGGTGGCCCCTATGAAAGAGGCGACGTTGGGCGACACTCCCCGCTGCTCGAGGAACTCGAGGTACTCGCCGAGGGTCGTCCACTCTGCTTCCACGCCGTCCCAGTATTTCGGGAAGTCAGCCTTCATCGCCGGCGTCAGCGGCCCCATGGAATTGCCCTCGCCGAAGACCTCCAGGGTGATGCCCTGGGTGAGGTCGCTCATGCCGCGCCCGTCCTTGACCAGGTCGATGACGCTCCAGGCCATCATGTTGATGAAGCCCGGGCTGACGGCTTTGCCGGATGCGTCGATTACTTTCGCCGCCAGGCGCTCGTCGAGCTCGCCGATTGCCGCGATACGGTCGCCTCGGATGGCGAGGTCGGCCACGTAGGGAGCCTCGCCGGATCCATCGAGGATGAGGCCGCCCGCGATCAGCGTGTCGTAGCGGGGCGCCTACGCTGCGAGCGCGCCCGGCGCGCCGGTGAGCGATAGCGTGAGCGCGGCAAGGCAGCGCAGGGCCGCGCGCCGGAGGGGTCCTGGAAGCATGGCAATGATCCTCGGGGTATGATGTCAGTGAGTTGTTGCAAAAAATTGCATAGTCAGCCGGTAGCGGTCTCTAAGCTACCTGCTGCTGCCGGGCAGCGCCAGCAAGGGCCCCGGCTCGCCTCGAAAGGGGCTTCGGCGGTAGGCTTCGCGATGCCGCCCGGCGTGCGCCCGCGCCGCGAGCCGGCGGGGCCGCATGAAACGGCAAGCAAGGGGAGTAAAACGCATGGCAGGACACAGGTACAGGTACCTTCTTACGAGCTTGGTCATGGGCCTGGTGGCCGTTGCGGCGGCGTCGCCGGTGCCGGCCTTTGAGCTCAACGCGGTGCTGAGTGCCCCCCGGGCCAGCAGCCTGGTACGCTCGGAGGCCGGCAGCACCCTGGCGTGGGTAGAGAACCGGGCCGGCCACCGCAGCGTGCAGGTTGCCGCGGCGCCCGACTACGCGGTGCGCGAACTCTATGCCGTGGAGGGCGATGCGGGTGAGCCCCTGGGCAAGCTGCTCCTGTCTCCGGACGGCGACCTGCTGGCCCTGGTTCGCGGCGGCGGCCCGAACACCTTCGGCGACCTGGCCAACCCGGCGAGCAGGCCGCGCGGCGGCACCTGGGAGGCCGTGCTGCTGCGCACCAGCGATGGCGCGGCGGTGAGATTCGATGAGGCGACCCCGGCGGCGTTCTCCCCCGACGGGGAGCGGCTGCTGCTCGACGGCGGCGACGGTCTCTACGCCGTTGCCACGGGCAATGCCTTCGCGGAGGACGCGCCGGAGCCGGCGCCGTTATTGATGCTCCAGGGCAAGACCCGCGGCGCGGTCTTTTCCCCGGGGGGCGATCGCATCGCCTTCGTGAGCGCACGCCGCGCCAACCACAGTCTCATCGGTGTGCTGGACCTCGCGGAGGACACGGTGACCTGGATCGCCCCCAGCGCCTGGCAGGACGAGCAGCCCACCTGGTCGCCGGACGGCGAGGCCATCGCGTTCCTGCGCCGCCGGCCGCTGCTTATCGGCGCGCGACTGGACATTACCGCCGGCCATCCATTCAAGGTCATGGTGGCCGCCGCGGACGGCAGCGCCGTGCAGGAAACCTGGTCCACCGATGAGCCCGCGTCTGGCCTGCCGCAGTTCCTCTACGGCCGCACGCTCTGGTGGCCGCGGGACGACCGGCTGCTGTTCTACTCCGAGCACGACGGTTTCCTGCGCCTCTATGGCCTGCAACCCACGGCCGGCGCCACAGCCGAGGCGCTCAGCCCCGCGGCCTGCGAGGTCCTCGGCCTCGACGTGGCGCCCGCCCGCGATCGCGTCGCCTTTGCCCACAACTGCGGCGACACGGACCGTCGCCACGTGGCTGCCGTGGATCTGAGCAGCGGCAGACTCACCGCGCTCACCGAGGGCGAGGGCATCGAGGTCGGCCCCCGGCTCCTGGCCGACGGCGGGCTCGCGGTGCTGGCCGGCGACCATCGCCTGCCGATGGCCGCCACCCTGCGCCTCGACGATGGCAGCCTGCACCGGCTGACCGCGCCGCCGCCTGATGAGTTTCCGGCGGCCCGCCTGCAGGCTCCGAAGCCCGTACGCATGACGGCGGCGGACGGGTTGGCGCTGCACGGGCAGCTGTTCCTGCCCGACGACCATGACGGCAAGCGCCCGGCGGTGATCTTCCTGCACGGCGGACCGGTCCGGCAGATGCTGCTCGGCTGGCACGATCGCGGCTACTACGCCAACGCCTACGGCATGAACCAGTACCTCGCCAGCCGGGGCTTCGTGGTGCTGTCGCTGAATTACCGCGCCGGCATCGGCTACGGGCGCGATTTCCACCTCGCGGCCGATACCGGCCCGCGGGGGGCGAGCGAGTACCTCGATGTGCTGGCCGCGCGCCAGTACCTCGCAGGCCTTGCGCAGGTCGACGCGGACCGCATCGGCCTCTGGGGCGGTTCCTACGGCGGCAACCTCACGGCGCTCGCGCTGGCGCGCAATTCGGACCTGTTCGCGGCGGGCGTCGACCTGCACGGCGTGCACGACTGGTCGTTGCCCATGCCGGGCGAGGAGGGGCGCTACTGGGGTCTCACCGACGCCGACAAGCCCGAAGCGCGGGCGTCTTCACCGATCGCCCACATCGACGGCTGGCGCTCGCCGGTGCTGCTGATCTCCGGCGACGACGACCGCAACGTGCGCTTCGACGAGACCGTGGACCTCTACCACCGGCTCCTCGACCGGGGTGTCGACGCCGAGGTGCTGGTGCTGCCGGACGAGGTGCACGGCTTCCACCGCCACGACACCTGGCTCAAGGCCTACCGTGAAACGGCCGCCTTTCTCGAGGAGCACCTGGGCCGGCGGGGCGACGGCGAATGACCGCGAACGCCGGGCCGGCGACCGCGCTCCAGCTTGCCGAACTCGACAGCCAGGGGTTCACGATTATCGAGGGGTTCCTCGACCGCGAGCGCCTGGCCCGCGTGAACGCCCTTTTCGATGCCTGGCTCGGCGGGTACCAGGGGCGCAACAACTTCGAAGGCACGTGCACCGAGCGCATCTACACGCTCGTCGCCCGTGACCGCGTGTTCCAGGACATCGTCGAGGACCCGCGGGTTCTCGCGCTCTGCGACGCGTTGCTCGCGCCCAACTACCTGCTGACGGCCAGCCAGGCCATCGTCATCGGCCCCGGTGAAACGCCGCAGCCCTGGCATACCGATGACTCTTTCTACCCCATTCCCCGGCCGCGCCCCATGGTCAGCCTGTCGACCATCGTGGCGGTGGAGGATTTCGATGCGGCGAACGGCGGGACGGAGGTGATCCCGGGCAGTCACCGCTGGAGTGATGCCGAGGTCGCGGGCTACTACCGGCAGGGGGACAGCGAGGAGGACCCGGCGCTCGCCGACAGGCTGGCGGCAATGGTCCGGCCGGTGGTCATGCCCGCCGGCAGCTGTCTCGTCTTCGCCGGCACGCTGCTGCACCGCGGCGGCGCCAACGGCAGCGAGCGCACGCGCCGCGCCTTCTCGAACCAGTACTGCCAGCCCTGGGCGCGGCCGCAGGAGAACTTCTTTCTCGCGATCCCGCCGCAGCGGGTACGTGCCATGTCGCCGCGGGTACAGTCCCTCCTGGGCTACTCGATCCACCCGCCGTTCATGGGGCAGGTCACGGCCTACCATCCGCGCACGGCGCTCGAGCCGGGCTGGGTGCCGCCGCTCGAGCGCGACAAGGCGAGCCGTTGAAGTGTCAGCCCCAGAGCGCCGGGGAGGGCAGGCCGACCAGGCCGCCGTCGCGGTAGGCGAGCCCGTGCTCGACATCGCCGGCGAGGAGCAGCGGGCCGTCGATGTCCACGAAGCGGCAGTGCTGACCGATCACGTAACTGGGCGCCATGGACAGCGACGTGCCGGTCATGTTGCCGACCATCAGCGCCATCCCCGCCCGCTGGGCCGCTGCCACCAGCGCCAGCCCCTCGGTCAGCCCGCCGCACTTGTCGAGCTTGATGTTGAGCACGTCGTAGCGCCGGGCGGCGGCGTCGAACTCGCCGAGGTGCAGGCAGGATTCATCCGCGCCCAGCGGCACCGGTGAACGGAAGCCTTCCAGCGCCTCGTCGCCGCCCCGCGCCAGCGGCTGCTCGATCATGGCGATGCCGAGGCGCTCGCAGTGCGGCAGGTAGGCGCGCAGTTCGTCGATGGTCCAGCCTTGGTTCACGTCGATGACCAGCGCCGCGTCCGGTCTTGCCGCGCGTATCGCCTCGAGCCGTTCGATGGGCTGGTCACTGTCGAGCTTGAGTTTCAGATGCGGGAAGCGGCTGGCGGCCGCGGCGCGCTCGGCCATGACCGCCGGCTCGGCGATCCCGAGGGTGTACACCGTGGTGAGTTCCCGGGGGGCGATTCCGAGCAGTTCCCAGATAGACCGGCCCGTGGCCTTCGCCCGGTAGTCCCACCAGGCGCAGTCCAGCGCGTTGCGGGCCCCGCCGGGGGGCAGCAGCGCCTGGATGGCCGCCCCGTCGAGTTGGTGGAGCTCGCCCGCCACGCTCTCCAGCTGCGCGGCCATGCTCTCGGCCGTCTCGTCGAGGTAATAGACACCGACCGCCTCGCCGCGGCCCGCCACGCCCCCGTGGCTGAGCGTGACCCGGACCGTGTCCGTGGTCTCGAAGACGTGGCCGGTGATCACGAACGGCTTTTCCAGTGGGAAGGAAACGATGTCGACCTTCAGGTCCATGCGGGCTCCGGGCGTTTCAGAGGTTGTCGAGGATGGCTGCGGTGCCGGTGAGCAGCGGGTCGACGGCGGGCAGGCCGTAGCGCTTGCCGAGGCGGGCGAGGTACTCCCGGCGCTCGCCCTCCGGCAGCGACGAGGTATTCACGCTGATGCCGACACAGCGAATGGCAGGGTTGGTGAGCCTGCCGATCTGCACGGTACGCTCGATGACATCGCCGATGCTGGGCAGCGGCACGTGCGGCCAGCCTTCGATCTCCGTACGCCCGGCCGCATGGCAGACGACGAAGGCGTCGGGCTGTGAGCCGATGAGCAGCCCATGGCTTACCGCGGCGTAGCCGGGATGGAAAATCCCGCCCTGGCCCTCGATGACGTCCCAGTGGTCCGGCGCGTTGTCCGGGGAGAGGACCTCTGCCGCGCCGGAGATAAAGTCGGCGACCACGCAATCGATGGGTATGCCTTCACCGGCAATCATGATGCCGGTCTGGCCGGACGCGCGAAAATCGGCCGACAAGCCAGCGGCGCGCAGGTCCCGTTCCAGCTGCAGCGCCGTGTACTTCTTGCCCAGGGCGCAGTCGGTGCCGACCGTGAGCAGCCGCTTGCCGGCGCGTTTCCTGCCGCTGCCGACGGGCAGGTCCGCGGGCGGCGTGCGCACGTCGAGGAGTTGCGCACCGCCTTCGGCGGCGGCCGAGACCAGCTCCGGGATGCTGGCCAGGCGGGTATGCAGCCCGGCGACGATATCGATCCCGGCCCGCGCCGCCTCGACGAGGGTGGCCACCCATGGCGAAGGGATACTGCCGCCGACCAGCGCCGTGCCTATGATGAGAGAGCCTACGCCGGCGCTTGCCGCCTCGGCGACGGTCATGTCCGGCAGGCCGAGGTCACAGGCCTCCGGTGCGAGCCGGAGCTGGCCAGCGCAGGCGTCGCGGCGCCAATCGACGATGCCGCGCCCGGTCTTGGCGTAGGTGACCCGGGCCTCGTCACCGACGAAGATCAGGTAGGGAGCTTTGAGTGCTATCCGTTGCATGGACCTTCCTTAGCAGCTCTCGCGCAGGACGCGCCAGAGGCCGAGTGTCATGAGTGGCACGATGAGTACAGCGATAAAGACCCAGCTCAGGGCGCCGTAACCGCGAGCGATCAGGTCCACGATACCGAAGGTTGTCGCGCCGTAAACGGAGAGTAACAGGAGACCGCCTGCGACCGCCGGCCTTCCCCAGCGCGGCAGTGCGTGGCCGCGCTCGCGTGCGTGTACGTCGATACGCTCGTTGATGGCGTGCAGCACGCCGGCGCCGGTTTCCACGAAGGTGCCGAAGACCACCAGCTGGAACAATGCCTGCACCCAGGGCAGGTCGAGCTGCGCCATAAGAAACAGGGCCGGTACCGGCTGGGTTACGATCGCCGGGTAATAGGCCAGCATTGCAGCATAGAACAGTAGCGCCGGAACGATCGCAATGAGCCCCGTCATGATCCCGGCTCCGACGGCTTCGCGACGCGTTTTCAGCAGCGTCATACAGAACAGCACGGCCGGCAAGCTGAGGTTGTAGGCTGCGTAGCGCACGCCGGAGACGGCCCAGTTTCGCTCCGCAGCCGGGGGCTCACGGAGGCTGAGGGCGATCGCATCACCGTGGGCCGCCAGCGTCAGCGCGAACACCAGCAGGTAGACCGCGTAGAGCAGCACCGACCAGCCGGCAAGGACCTTGCCGATCAGCGCCGAGCCGAAGAAGGCCAGCGTGCCCACCAGCAGCATCATGCCCACGGTGCCTGCGGCCGGGGGCACGCCCAGGGCATCGCTCGCGAGTTCGCCGGCGGCGGAGCCGACGACAGCGAGGATGAGTACGACCAGCATGATGTAGGCCACTTCGTAGAGCACCCAGGCGGGACCCAGGAGGCGGCGGCAGAAGGTCCGGTAGTCGTGGGCGCCGGTCTGGCGCGCGAACTCGTAGGCGGTCGCCATGACGGCGGCGAATACAAGGCCCGCCACGAGCAGCCCCAGCAGGCCGGGCAGGGGACCCCGGGCGAGAAAGAACTCCACCAGCTCCCGCCCCGTCGCGTAGCCGCCGCCGATGATGACGGACTGGAAGACCAGTCCGGGGAGCAGGTAGGGAAGCAGGCGGTTCATGCAGGCGCGGTTCCTCGCCACGAAATTGCCCGGCGGGCTGACGAGGCACCCTAGCAGCAGGATTATCCGCTCCACAAGCTTCTCGCCCGTTGTAGACTGTGGCTGACCGATTCGTAACAGGAAGTCTCATGAACCGCACACTTCAATGGCTTTGCGCCGTCTGTCTGCTCTCGTTGCAGCCCCTCAGCCACGCCGACGACGCCCTCGACCAGGCCCGGGCGCTCCTCGACAAGCACCCGATCATCGACGGCCACAACGACCTGCCCTGGGTCATCCGCGAGCACGGCGGTGACGTGGAAGGCTGGGATCTCTACGGCGAGGTGCCTGGCGATACGGACATGGCCGGCCTGCGTGCCGGCGGTATCGGCGGGCAGTTTTGGTCCGTCTTCATCCCTGCGACCGAGGCCATGGGCGAGAAGGGCTTCGCGAAGACGCAGCTCGAGCAGCTGGATATCGCGCGACGCATCCTCGACAAGTACCCGGAAGAGTTTCCGTTCACCGGCACGGCCGATGCCATCGAGGCGGCCATGGCCGAGGGGCGGATCGCCTCGCTGTTTGGCGTGGAGGGCGGTCACGCGATCGAGAACTCCCTCGGCGCCCTGCGCATGTACTACGACCTCGGCGCCCGCTACATGACGCTGACGCACTCCCAGAGCAACGACTGGGCCGACGCGGCGGGGCAGGACGAGCATGGCGGTCTGACCGACTTCGGTCGCGAGGTGGTGCGCGAGATGAACCGCCTGGGCATGCTCGTGGATCTTTCTCACGTGTCGCCGGCGGTCATGAACGACGCCCTGGACGTTACCCAGGCGCCGGTGATTTTCTCCCACTCGAATGCCCACGCGGTGACGCCGCACCGGCGCAACGTTCCGGACGCCGTGCTGGAGCGGGTGAAGGACAACGGCGGTGTGGTGATGGTGTCCTTCGTCAACGCCTTCAGCACGCCCGCCTACGCGGAGTGGGATGCGGGCTTCGAGGCCTTCCGCGGCGACGTGGACTGGGGTGAGCCGGGCTACGACGAGGCCCTGGAGGCTTACACGGCGGAACACCCGCTGCCGGAAGCCACCGTGTCGGATGTCGCCGACCACCTCGAGCACATCGTCGACGTCGCCGGCCACGACCACGTGGGCATCGGTGCCGACCTGTTCGGCGAGCCGGACTGGATGGTCCCGGCGCTGGCCGCGGCCAGCGATTACCCGAAGCTGTTCGCGGAGCTGATCCGCCGCGGCTGGAGCGAGGACGAGCTTGCCCGCCTCGCCAACGGCAATATCCTGCGGGTGCTCAGGGTGGCGGAAGGGGTCGCCGCGGCGCTGCAGGCGGAGACGGGCCCGAACCTGGCTACCTTCGACTGACGGCGCCGCTCCGGGCAGCTCAGTCCGCGGCGAGGAACCCCCCGGACTGGTAGTCCCAGAGCCGCTTGTAGATACCGCCCGCGGCCAGCAGCTCATCGTGGCTGCCGGCCTCGACCACGCGGCCCTGCTCGAGGACCACGAGCCGGTCGAGGGCGGCGATCGTCGACAGGCGGTGGGCGATGGCCAGTACCGTCTTGCCTTCCATGAGCTCGTAGAGGCTCTCCTGGATGGCCACTTCCACCTCCGAGTCCAGCGCCGAGGTCGCCTCGTCGAGGATGAGGATCGGCGCGTCCTTGAGGATCACCCGGGCGATGGCGATGCGCTGGCGCTGGCCACCGGAGAGCTTCACGCCGCGCTCGCCGACCATGGCGTCGAGGCCGCGATTGCCCTTCGCGTCCTCCAGCGACTGGATGAAGTCCCAGGCCTTGGCGCGCTGGATGGCGCTCATGAGCTCCTCTTCGCTGGCATCCTCGCGGCCGTAGAGGATGTTCTCGCGCACGGTGCGGTGCAGGAGGGAGGTGTCCTGGGTGACCATGCCGATGCTGGCGCGCAGGCTTTCCTGTGTCACCGTTCGCACGTCCTGCCCGTCGATCTCGATGCGCCCCCCGTCCACGTCGTAAAAGCGCAGCAGCAGGTTCACCAGCGTCGACTTGCCGGCGCCGGAACGGCCGATCAGGCCCAGCTTGGTGCCGGCCGGGATGTCGAGGTCCAGCGTCTCGAAAACCGGCTTGCCCTCGCCCCGCACGCCGCCGTAGGAGAAGTCGACTGCGCGGAAGGCGATGTGCCCGGCCGGGACCTCGAGCGGTTTCGCCTCCGGCGCGTCCTGCACGGCGATGGGCCGGGACAGGGTGCTCATGCCGTCCTGCACCGTGCCGATGTTCTCGAACAGGTCGGATACCTCCCACATGATCCACTCGCTGATCCCCGTTACCCGCAGGCAGAGGCCGATCGCCGCGGCGATGGCGCCGGGGGTGATCGCCCCGTTCAGCCAGAGGTAGAGCGACATCGCCCCCACGGCCAGCACCATGAGGGCGTTGTTGAGGATCACTGCGGTGTCCATGATCGTGACCAGGCGCATCTGCGGGTGCACGGTGCCGAGGAATTCCTCCATGCCCTCGCGGGCGTAGGCTGACTCGCGGCGGGCGTGGGAGAAGAGCTTGACGGTGGCGATGTTGGTGTAGGAGTCGGCCACGCGGCCGGTCATCAGCGCCCGCGCGTCCGCCTGCCGCTCCGAGACCCGCTGCAGCCGCGGCAGGACGACCCAGAGAATCGCCACGTAGAGGACCAGCCAGGCTGCCATCGGCATAGCCAGGCGCAGGTCGATGCCGGCGAAGAGCACCAGCACCGAGACGAAGTACACGACCACGTAAACCATGATGTCGAGCAGCTTGATCACCGTCTGCCGCACGGCGAGGGCGGTCTGCATCACCCGCGTGGCGATGCGCCCGGCGAACTCGTCGTGGAAGAAGGAGACGCTCTGGCGCAGCAGGTAGCGGTGCGCCAGCCAGCGCACGATCATGGGGAAGTTGCCCATGAGCGTCTGGTGCAGGAGCAGGGACTGCAGGCCGATCAGCGTGGGGTAGGCGGCGAGAATACCCAGGGCCAGCCAGAGCAGTTCCCTGCCTTCCCCGGCGCGGACCTCGGCCGGGCTGAAATCGCCGAGCAGGTCGATGACATCGGCGAGCACGTCGAACAGGGCCACCTCGACGATGGCGATGGCAGTGCTGAACAGCGCCAACAGCAGCAGCCACGGCTCCAGGCCGCGCGAGTAATGCCGGCAGAAGCGGTAGATGGAGCGCGGCGACCGGCCCGGCGCAACCGGCGGGAACGGGTCGACCAGCTGTTCGAAAAAGCGGAAAGGCATGGCCTATTGTCCGCGCTCTCGCGGGGGGTAGCAATCGCGGCCATGGCTTTCCCGCGGCCGGTGCTGCTCAGCGCGCAGCGGTGGTCGGTGCCGTATAGCTGATCCGGTAGATCACGTCGGCGTGGTCGTCCGAGACGAGCAGGGCGCCGTCCGGGGCCTGTATCACGTCGACCGGCCTGCCCCAGTAGTTGTGCTCCGGTGTCAGCCAGCCGTCGGCAAACACCTCGTAGCCCGTTGCCTTACCGTCCTCAATGATGGCCCGGTAGAGGCGGTAGCCGTCCGGCGGGTTGCGGTTCCAGGAGCCGTGGGCGGCGATGAACAACTGGTTCTCGTAGCTCGACGGGAACTGGTCGCCGGTATAGAAGCGCATGCCGAGCAGGGCATTGTGGGCCGGGAAGGTCACTGCCGGCGCCGTGAACGCCGAGGCCGACTGTTCGGCGGGGTACTCGGCGTCGGCGAGGTCGACGCCGTAGCGGTGCGGGAAGCCGAAGTGCAGGCCGGGCGCCGGTGCGTGGTTGAGTTCCTCCGGCGGCCGGTCGTTGCCCCACATGTCGCGGCCGTTGTCGGTGAAGAAGAGTTCCCCCGTCTGCGGGTGCCAGTCGAAGCCGACGGAGTTGCGGATACCGCGGGCATAGACCTGCTTGTCACTGCCGTCAGCGGCCAGGGAAATGATCGTGCCGTAGTCGCCATCGACGGCGCAGGTGTTGCAGGGCGCGCCCACGCCGACATAGAGACGGCTGTCCGGGCCGAAGCGCAGGTACTTCCAGCCGTGGTGCAGATCATCGGGGAAGCTGTCGTTGAGGACCACCGGCGCGGGCGGGTCGTCGAGGTGGTCGGCGATAGCGTCGTAGCGCAGGATCCGGCTCACCTCGGCCACGTACAGGTCACCGTTGCGCACGGCGACACCGTTGGGTACATCGAGACCCGTCAGCAAAACCTTTACCTCGTCCGCCACCGCGTCGCCGTCGCGGTTGGTGATGGCGTAGACCGTGTCGCGCCGGTTCCAGCCACTGTCCGTGCGCGTGCCCACGTAGAGCGTGCCGTCGTCGCCGAAGGCCATGGAGCGGGCGCCTTCGACGCCGGCGGCATAAAGGCTGATCTCGAAGCCGGGCGGCAGCCGGATGTCGCCGAGGCGGGTGGCGGGGTCGACGTCGATGGGGTTGCGGGCGACGGTGCGCTCTTCGCCCTGGCTGCTCACAGCGACGGCGGCAAGGGCCAGGGCGAGTAATCGCTGGCGGGTGCTCATGGCAGGTCTCCGGTGCCGGTGGAAAGGGCGCCATTGTAATGGCCTGCTGCGCCGTCAGCGACCGGGGCTCTTGAGTCGCGGCGGGGCTACCGGTAGCTTTGGGCCCTTGCGGCCCGCTGCCGGGCCTGCCTGCCTGGAGACCTGACCATGCTGCGTGCCCTGTATCGCACCCTTTTTGCTGCCGCGTTCTGCGGCGCGGCAATGACCGCACCGCCGGCATCAGCGGTGGACCCTTCCCTCCTCGACGGCCTTGAATACCGCCTTGTCGGCCCCTGGCGCGGCGGCCGCGTCACCGCGGTGACCGGCGTGCCGGGCAACCCGCAGCGCTATTACATGGGCGCCGCGGGCGGCGGCGTGTGGAAGACGGACAACGCCGGCGTAACCTGGGAGAACATCTCCGACGGGGAGATTCCCGTCGGCACCATCGGCGCGATCGCCGTTGCGCCCTCCGACCCGAACGTACTCTACGTCGGCACCGGCGAGGCGCCGATCCGCGGCGTGACCACCAGCCAGGGCGAGGGGCTGTGGAAGTCCACCGATGCGGGCCGCAGCTTCTCCTTCATGGGGCTGCCGAAGGCCGGGCAGATCGCGAAGATCGAGGTGCACCCGACGGATCCGGATATTGCCTGGGTGGCGGTGCAGGGCCAGATCTGGGCGCCCAATGCCGAGCGCGGCGTCTACCGCACCCGCGACGGCGGCCAGACCTGGGAGCACGTGCTCAAGGTCAACGCGAGTACCGGCGCGACCGACCTGTCGCTGGACCCGACCAACCCGCGCATCCTCTACGCCGGCCTCTGGCACCACGGCCGCAAGCCCTGGTACATCGAGTCCGGCGGTGAGGGCGGCGGCATCTACAAGTCCACCGATGGCGGCGACAGTTGGGAAAAGCTCGAGGGCGGGCTGCCCGGGCTGATCGGCAAGGTGGGCCTCGACGTGTCCGACAGCCAGCCGTCGCGCATCTACGCCGTCATTGAGGCGGAACCGGGGCAGGGCGGCCTCTGGCGCAGCGACGATTACGGCGAGAGCTGGCAGCACATCAACCCGCACCGGGTGCTGCACACGCGGGCCTGGTACTACATTCACCTCACCGCGGATCCTGGCGACCCGGATACGGTGTGGGTACTCAACGTGCCGCTGATGAAGTCCATCGACGGCGGCGAGACCTTCAGCAAGGTGTCCACGCCGCACGGCGACCACCACGACCACTGGATCAACCCGAACGACAGCCGCAACATGATCAACGGCAACGACGGCGGCGCCACCGTCACCTTCGACGGCGGCGAGACCTGGTCCTCCATCGACAACCAGCCCACGGCGCAGTTCTACCGGCTCATTACCGACAACCAGGTGCCGTGGCGCCTTTACGGCGGCCAGCAGGACAACTCCACCGTGTCCATCGCCGCCTGGGCCTGGGACGGCGCCATCGGCCGCGACGACTACCACGCCGTGGGCGGCGGCGAGAGCGCTCACATCGCCTTCGACCCGGACGACCCGACGCTCATCTATGCCACGACCATCAACGGCACGCTGACGGAGTTCAATGAGGCCAACCAGAAGAAACGCTACATCGTGCCCTACCCGGAGCGGGTCTACGGCGCGGATGCAAAGGACCTCAAGTACCGCACCAACTGGAACGCGCCGGTCATCACGTCGCCGCACGATCACTCGGTGATCTACTACGGCACCCAGTATCTGCTGAAGAGCACCGACCGGGGCATGAGCTGGGAGCGGGTCAGCCCGGACCTCACGCGCAACAACCCCGAGCACCTCGGCCGCAACGGCGGCCCGCTCACGCCGGAAAACGTGGGCGCGGAGTTCTACCACAACATCTTCTACATCGTGGAGTCCGCGCAGGAGGAGGGCACGCTCTGGGTCGGCGCCGACGACGGTCTCCTGCACCTGACTCGTGACGGCGGTGAAAACTGGAGCGACATCTCCCCGCCGCACCGCGGCGAGGCCATGATCAACGCCATCGAGCTGTCGCCCCATGCCGAGGGCACCGCCTACGTGGCGGTCACCGGTTACAAGCTGGATGATTTCGCGCCCTACATCTACAAGACCACGAATTACGGCAAGCGCTGGCAGCGCATCGAGGGCAACATCCCGGGCGGCGCCTTCGTGCGCGTGGTGCGCGAGGACCCGACGGTCCCCGGCCTGCTCTATGCCGGCACCGAGAAGGGGCTGTTCGTTTCCTACGACGACGGCGACGACTGGCAGTCCCTCGATCTCAACCTTCCGGCGGTGCCGATCACGGACCTGCGCGTGCGCGAGGATGCGCTGGCCGTCGCCACCCAGGGCCGCGCCTTCTGGGTGCTGGACGACCTCTTCGTCGTGCGCCAGGCGGCGGCCGCGAATGCAAAAGCGCCGGTGCATGTCTACGTGCCGCCGGCGCTGGCCATGGGCCGGCCCGGCAGCAGCGCAGGGAGTTTCGAAGGTGAGAACCCGTCGTCGGACCTGCCCATCTACTATTACCTCGGCGAGGCCGTGCCGGCCGAAGGCTCGCTGACGATCGAGGTGCTGGATGTAGACGGTACCGTGCTGCGCCGCTACTCGAGCGAGGAGACAGACCAGGATCGCTGCCGCCTGGATAACCAGGACCCGCGGCGGCCACTGACCATCGACTATCCGGCTACCGATGCCGGCCTGCAGCGCTGGCACTGGGACCTGCACCGGGACGACGTGCGCTGCACAGACGACCACATCCTGTTCGAAGGTTACGGTGGCCCGCCCGTCGCGCCGGGGCGCTACACGGTGCGGGTAAGCGCCGGTGAGGCGTCGGCGACTGCGCCTGTCGCAGTGCTGCCGGACCCGCGCTCGGGCGCGACCAGCGAGGAGCTGGACGCCTGGGTAGCGATGCAGACGCGCATCGCCGCCATGCTGGAAGCCGTCCTCGGCGCCCTGGATGGCGCCCGCGAGGCGCGCGGGCAGGTGCGGGCGCTGCTCGCCGATCACGCTGACCCGGCGCTTGCGGAGTGGGGTGCGGCGGCTATCGAGACCATCGATGCCTGGGAGGCGGAAGTGACCGAGCTGCGCATCGAGACCTTCGAGGACGAGGACGCCTGGGTGATGAAACTCGACGGGCAGCTGCGACACCTCCTGGACGTGGTCGAGGACGGCGGCGCGCCGGTCACCGGCGGCGCGCGGGAGCGCCTGGCGGACCTCGAAACACAGTGGAGCGCGCTGCGCGCCGAGCTGGCTCGGATCGAGGACGAGTATCTTGAACCGATCAACGGCTGGGCGGGTGACAACGAGGTCCCCCACGTCGTTCCGCCGCTCGCCGCGGGTGGCTGAGGGCCGGGCGGGGCGCTTCCAGCCCCCGAAACGCCTAGGCGGGCGCCGCCGCCAGGTCCTCGCGCAGGCTCCGCCCCGCCAGCCAGAAGTGCACGGCCGACCAGGTCATCACCGGCGGCAGCACGTAGAGCATCGCGTAGCGCAGCGACTCGCTGCCCAACGTCGGCGCCAGCAGGTCGCTGACCAGGCCCACCGTGTAGGGGCCGGCGCCCAGCCCGATGATGTTGATCACCAGGAAGAGTAGCGCCGAGGCGGTCGCACGCATGCGTGGGCCGACGATGGCGTGGGTCGTGGCGATGGTGTTGCCGAGATAGGTCTGGAACAGCAGCCCGTGGATGATCGACATGCCGAGGGCGAGGTAGGGGCCGTCGACCAGGTAGACCGCGGCCATGAATGGAACGGCAACGAAGCCGGCAATGCATGGCACCCACGTGTACCAGCGTTGATCCCTCGGCGCGAGCCGGTCGGCGAGCATACCCCCCAGGAACACGCTCGCGGCGCCGCCGAGGCCGATGATCGCGGCCAGCCAGGTGCCCAGTTCCCCGGTCGGCATCTGGTAGCTGCGGATCATGAAGGAGGCGGTCCAGTTGGCGATGCCGTATCCGCAGAAGGCGTTAAGGCCCGCGCCCAGCGCCATGTGGATGAACGTACGGCGCGTGCGAAGCACCTGGAGCACTTCCCGGAACGGCACCGGGTCCGGGTTGGCGCTCGTGTTGTCGTGCAGGCCGCGGATCGGCTCGCGCAGGGTGAGCCGCAGGAGCAGGGCGAGGGCGACCCCGGGGATACCGACGACAAGGAAGGCGACGCGCCAGCCGAAGAACTCGTTCAGCCAGCCCCCGGCGAGGAAGCCGAAGAGGATGCCGATGTTCACGCCCATGGAGTAGAAGCCGATGGCCGTGGCGCGCCGGTTCGGCGGAAAGATATCGGAGATCATCGAGTGCGAGGGCGGGCTGCCCCCGGCCTCGCCGACGCCGACGCCGATGCGCGCCAGCAGCAGCTGCAGGAAGTTCTGTACGTAGCCGCTGAGCGCCGTCATCCCGCTCCAGATAAACAGCGACAGGGCCACGATGTTGCGCCGGTTGCTCCGGTCCGCCCAGCGGGCGATGGGTATGCCCGCGGTGACGTAGAAAATCGCGAAGGCAAAGCCCGTGAGCAGCCCGAGCTGGCTGTCCGACAGGGACAGCTCCGCCTTGATCGCCTCCTGCAGAATCGCGAGCAGCTGCCGGTCGATGAAGTTGAAGGTGTATACGATGGTCAGCAGCCCCAACGCATACCAGCAGGCCGCCGTGCTGCGGTATGGGTTGGCTTCGGGGCGCGGAGCGGTCGCCGGGATCTCTTCCATGGCTGTCTACTCGTCTTATTGTTTTCAGTTAACTACGCACCGGCCCGGCGGCTGGACGCGTTGTGTCGCCGTTGAAGCCTAACGGGCTGGCAGCTGAGCCTGCAAGCTGCAACGCGCCGGGAGTTATCTGGGAACGCCGGGTGTGCGACAAAATGTCTCGGCCCAGGGCTTGCCCCCGGAACCCCGCGGGCTAGACTTGGAGTGGAGTACAGGGTCGCTTGTGTGGGCGCGCACAGGAGGTAGCCATGAGCAGAACCACGAGGCATTCCCAGACGGTTATCCGCCGCTGTGTGTGGTTTCTTCTGTTTCTTGTGCCACTGGCGCAAGCCGCGACCGCTGCCCCAGGTACTGACGACGTGATCCAGAGCCTGCGGGATCGCCAGGTCGAACTGAAGACGAAGATGGATTTCAACAGCGAAAAGCTATCGATGATCCAGGGCTTGCTGTCATCCGGCCGTATCTACTCTGTGCTGGTGACGGGGGCTGGCGGACCTCTCGACCTCAGCCATCACTTGGCCACTCGCGAGGAAGCCGCGCGCGCGTACCGGATTCTTCTGCTCCAGGCTGCGATCAATCTGGGCCGCCCCTATGACGAGGCTGAGCTGCGCGAGACCATGCGCGAGGTCGTCGCCAGCGCCAACCGGTTCCAGGCCGATATGGAGCAGGAGATTCCCCGGCTGAAGGCGAGGAATCGAGAACTCGACCGCGAGTGGAAGGCGCTCGAAGCGCAGATTGCGGAACTGCAGCAGCTCGCGCCGCTACCGGTTGGCGGCGGTGGAGATCCTGCGCCTACCAAGAGCGCCGCCTATGACCCCGCCCGCTGCGTGCGGTTTGCCGGTGTCGAGCGGCTCTACGTGCTGGGTGAGAAGGCCAGTGTGTCCGAGGGTGCCGGTGAGCACAGCGTCACCCACGGCGGGGATTTCTATGGTCACCAGACAAGCTACACCATTACCTGGACCGCACCCCCAAAGACACTTTGTTCGGGTGACGAGGTGACAATCGGCATGAGCGTCCGGGGGACCTCTGTGCCCGATGTGAACCGTGACGCGCTGGCCGCAATCAGCTTCAGCGGCCCGCAGGCGGGCGAGACAAGCTGCGCAGAGCGGATGAAGATCGGTATCTCCTGGCACGGTTCCGCGATCGCCCCGGACCAGTCCTCACATTCGAACACCTGTACCTACAAGATGCCCTCCTTGTCTTCCGGCGGCGGGAAGCGGGCGCTGTTCGAGGCCAACATGAGCACCTCCCCCGGCTACGGGAAGGTGGTCTACTACTACCAGTAGGGTCCCGTACGCTGGTGCCGGCCCGCTGTGCCCCTCGCGACGCTTCGCGGGCCTGCGGGGGAGACAGGGCCGAACCCGGGCTGGTAGAATCGCGGCCCCGTCGCGGGATCTCACGGAGGGGTGCCGGAGTGGTCGAACGGGTCTGACTCGAAATCAGGTGTACGCGCGAGCGTACCGTGGGTTCAAATCCCACCCCCTCCGCCATCCAGTCGTTCCGCGAAAACCTCCTTCAGCAACAAGCTCACCAGCTGCTCTGGCCTGCAACCGAACTCCGTTTCCTGTCCTCAGTCATCAGTTTCATGCCGGGTAAAGTGTTTGTCCGCCGGTGGAGCGGCGCCCGGGGCCTAGTGCAGCGTTGCGCTGTGGGTCCGCGCAGGCCGGGGCGCGGGGGTGGGGAACCGGCTGCCCATCGCACGCTCGACCTGTCCCATGCCGTGAAGCGTGAGCTGGCGACAGGCATCCAGGGCCGCCGCGCGATCGGCACCGTTGCGCGCGAGGTGTTCGACCAGGGCGCTGGCACCGGAGATCACGACAATGGCCAGCCGTGACTGGCGCAGCTGTACCAGCAGTTCGATGAGCTGCTGTGCCGTTTCGTGGTAGCGGTGCAGAAGGGCGGCGTCGGCCTCCGGGTTGGCCATGAGGTAGATGCCGGCCGCCTCGAGGGCGGTGCCGGCCTGCCGCACGCGCTCGGGGGTCGGGACGGGCCGCTCGGCATTCAGCCTCGCATTCAGCTCCAGCCACAGCGCGCGCGCCGCGTCCGTGTCTTCCAGCAGTGTCCGTCGGTGGGTTTTGCAAAGGAATTTCAACCGCATGGTTTCCCCCGTTGTCTGGCCGGGCCCCCGACCGGGACCGTCGGCAACAAGATAATGCGAACAATTCGTATTTGCAATTGATGCGAATCAAGTCGGGGTCTATCGATGTGACAGGGCGGGCCGAACGCTCGCCGGCGACAGGTGCGCCATCGGTCCGCCCTGACGTTTTTCGCTGCTGCGGGGCTTCTAATCACACCGCACCGACGACAGCCCCTCAGGGCTGCTCGTCAAGCCAGCTGAAGAACTCCACCGTGTAGCCCCCGGGGTCCGCGACCAGGAAGGCCCGTATCGGGTTGTCCGGGCTGTTCGCGACGGGCTTCAGGATCTCGATATCCCCGCGCTCGCGCAGGCGTTCGAACCACGCATCCACGTCGGCCGTCACGATGCTCAGCATGACCGCGTTCTCCTCGCGGACCGGGTGGTAGGCCTGTTCACCCTCGCGCACGATGCCGACGACCGTCGTCGGCGTCAGCCGGAACAGCTGTGCCGACGCGGACTCGTAGACAGCCTCCAGGCCGAGCGCGTCGCCGTAGAAAGCCGCCGCCGGGCCGAGGTCCCGGTAGTAGAGCATGATCACCGTTTCGTCGATCGACGGACGGGGCTGGTCGGTCGCCGCGTTGACTTCTGCCTGTGCCATAGGGGCTCCCGGAGCCAGGGTGATCGCAAGACTGCAGCTGAATGCAGCGAGCAGGCCGCTACGCCGCCCGCAAAGCGAATGCCGGGTGCAGGCGCAGAGCAACGCCGTACTGGATAGGCTGGCGAGCAGCCGACAATACCTGCCGGCCTTGCGGCCTAATTCCAGTGGGCAATCCGGCATCAACCGGGATTCAGTCCAGCGGCGTGTACTTGAACTTCTGGCCGCCGAGCGTTGCCTCGTACATGGCGCCGCCCTTGGCTACGGTGAAGATCGCCATGCCCTTGCGATAACCCCCCTGCACCTGTGCGGCGTCGCTCTTGCCGCCGCTGGCCGTGGCCGAGGCACCGCCGCCCGTAGTCGCCTCGGCCGAGACGCCGGCGGTGAGGGCAACGGCCGAGGCCTGGGCGCCGAACTCGAAGTTGCCCGAGGTGAACTCGCGCAAGGCGCGTTCGTCCTCGAAGAAAATGATCATGCTGTAGGCCTGCCCGCCCAGCTGCAGCCCGATCGTGACCTGCGACATGGAGGCGTCGCCGATGTAGTTGCCCTGTTCATAGACCCGGCCCTTGCCGTAAGCGCCGCCGATGCCCATGCCGCCCTTGCCGATGGTCGGGAACAGCGCGTAGCCGTAGGCCTCATTGAAGAACGGATTGGTAGCGTCCTGCAGCTGGAAACTCTGCAGCGCCTCTTCGTACTTGTCGTCTGCCGCCGCCGGCAGTGCGAGCATCAGTGCTGCGAACAGGCCGAGCAGCCAGGTTCCCGCCAATGGTTTGATGTTTTTCATGGACTTTAGCCTCGTGTGTAGTGAGCCCCTTTCAGCCACATAGTTTACGCTATCGTGGCGACGATGATCCCATCGATGCCGCTTCACCGCGGCGGGTTCGGTGGCCCAGGCCTGCTGCGTTAAGCTTCCTGTTATGCTCGATGCAACCTGCCACGGGTCGGGTACCAAGGTCATGATGAGAGGGGACGTGAACGTGATGGCCATTAATCATAGAGGTCTTTCTTCGAGTGCTTTTGCCCTCGCCGGTCGCCTCCTGCGCTGCGCGGCCCTGGCCGGACTCGTGCTGGCGCTCCCCGCCGCGGCAGCGGGCGGGAAGGCCCTGGACCTGGCGACGATCTTCAGCAGCGATACCTTCACCGCCAGGCTGCCCGCCGCCCTCAAGTGGCTGCCGATGGGTGCGCGCTATGCCTACCTCGACAGCGGCGCCGACGGTCCGGCGCTCGTCAGCCGCGACGTCGTCACGGGCAGGGAGCGCTCGCTGTCCCTCGCTACGGTACCGGGTATGCCGGCGGGTTTCCGGGTGACGGACTACCAGTGGCATGCCGGCCGCGATGTCCTGCTGCTCCGCGGTCCGCTCGAAAGCGACTGGCAGGGCCACGGCAGTGCCCGCTGGTACGTCTACGATGTCGACGCCGGGCGTGCCCGGCCGCTGCGCGACGACGGCCGGCTGCAGCAGCTGGTCAAGCTGTCCCCGGACGGTCTGCGTGCCGGTTACGTCCTCGACAACAACCTTTACCTCGTCGACCTGCGCTCGGGCGAGACCACGGCGGTCACTCGCGACGGCGACGGCGACATCTTCAACGGCATCTTCGACTACGGCAGCACGGAGTTCGGCTGGCTGGACGGCTGGCGCTGGTCGCCGACCGGGGAGCGGATTGCCTACTGGCGCATGGACGCCAGCGCGGTGCCGCGCTATCCGTTGATCGACGAACTGCACAGTTACCCGCGTGTACGCGATTTCCACTACCCGAATACGGGCGAGGTACACGCCGTCAATGCCGTGCGTGTCTACGACCTGCGCACGGCGAAGACCAGCGCGATCGACATCGGCCACGATCCCGATGACTACCTGCCCCAGCTGCACTGGGACTCGACCGGCGAGCACCTCTACGTCCAGCAGCTGACCCGGGACCACAAGACCCTGCGCCTGTGGCGTGCAAGCGCCGACGGGGAGGGCGTCGAACTGCTGCACACGGACACGGATCCGGCCTGGATCGACATCACCGATGATCTGAAGCCGCTTTCCGACGGCGCCGTTCTCTGGACCAGCGAGGACAGCGGCTGGCGCCATCTCTACCGCATTGATGCCGACGGCGAGGCGCGCCAGCTCACTCAGGGCGAATGGACGGTGGGTGACGTGATCGGCGTCGACGAGCAGGGGAGGTTTGCGTACTTTTATGTCAAGCGCGAGTCGCTGATCGACCAGCACGTGTACCGCGTTCCGCTGGGCGGGGGGACGGTGGAGCGCGTGACCGGCGCGCCGGGTTGGCACCGGTGGCTGCTTTCGCCGGACGGCCGCTACGCCCTCGCCACCCACTCGGACGCGCGCACGCCACCTACGCTGCAGCTGCTCGCCGCGGACGGCGGGCACCTGGAAGTGCTCGTGGATGACGCGGTCCCGGCCTTCGACGACTACGCCATGGCGCACACGGAGTTCGTCACCTTCGAGACGGACGACGGTATAGAGCTCAACGCCTTCTTCATCAAGCCGCCGGACTTCGACCCTGCGAAGCAATACCCGGTGATCGCCTACGGCTACGGCAACGCCGGCTCCCAGGTCGTGGTCAACCGCTGGGGCACGCAGCGCGGCCCGACGCAGGACCTCTGGCACCGCTACCTCGCGCAGGAGGGCTACGTGGTGTTCGCCATGGACAACCGCACCACGACGGGTCGCGGCAAGGCAGCGAAAAACCTCACCTACGGCGAGTACGGCAAGTGGGCGGTGCTCGACTACATCCAGGGCGTCGACTACCTGAAGTCGCTGCCGTGGGTCGACGGCGACCGCATCGGCTTCTGGGGCTGGAGCGGCGGCGGCTATCTCGCGGCGGCGCTCATGACCAAGGCGGCGCCGCTGTTCAGGGTCGCCGTGAGCGTCGCGCCGGTGATCGACCTCACCCGCTACCAGGCGGTGGGGGTGGAGCGCTGGATGGGCAAACCGGAGGAGAACCCTGACGGCTACGCCCGCGTGAACCTGGTGAACTATGCAGACCGGCTGGAAGGCAAGCTGCTACTCATCCACGGCACCGGCGATGAGAACGTGAAGTTCGCCTTCACGCTGCAGTTCGCCGATGCCCTGATCCGCGCAAACAAGCAGTTCGACATGCTGGTCTACCCGAACCAGCGCCATGGCATCGCGGACCATCGGCTGCACGTCTTCAGCACCATGACGCGCTATTTCCGCGAGCACCTCTAGCACGGTCAGCGCGTGTAGCCGGCTTCCCGCTGGCTGCGCAGCGCGAGCACGAAGACCGTGTCGATGGCGGCGATATAGCAATAAAGGGCGACGTATCCGCGGGCGTTGCTGCCGATGATGAGTTCTCTGAGGTCGCCCTGCACGAGGCGTCCGATCGCGGGGTTGTGCTCCAGCACGGAAAGCGCATCGATCAGTTCGCGCAGCCTCTGCTCGACATGGGCAGCTTCGTAGTCCTCCAGGTGCTGCAGTATGCGATCGATATCGTCGCCGACTTCCGGTGCCAGTTCGATGCGCGCCAATGTCTTCCGGGCCGGGTTATAGTTTGCGTGCGCGGGGCCGCCTGCCGCGTTTGCCGGCACGGCGGTTTTCGAGGTAGCTACGCATCTCCGGCCAGGCAATGGCCTCGCCCGTCGAGACGAGGTTCTCGTAGCGCGCCTCGGCCTCGGCGATGAAACTTCCTTGCTTCTCCTCGGCGTCGACGCGCTCCGCGATGGCCTGGATGATCAGGGCGTGGGGCGTCAGGCCCGCTTTCCGGGCCGCCTCACCAAGGCGTTTCTTGAGTTGTTCCGGCAGGCGAACCGTTGTCGTGCTCATGCCAGGTGTCCTCCCCATGCTGTGCAGAAAATGTAGCACAGCTGTGCTATTCGTGTGCGATCATATTCGGCCAACCGGATGTCTGCGGTCGGGAGGGCGGATACAACCCCCACGGTGCTTCACACGTATAATCTCCCCATGACCACCAATGCCGAACGTTTCGACCACTGGATCCGCGGCACCTTCGCGGAACTCAACACACAGCTCGAGGAGCGCTACTTCGCGCAGGCCGATCGCGCCGTGGTTACCGGCGTCGGGGAAGAGTTGAAGACGCAGCTGCGCGCCGAGGGTAATGATCACGTGGCGCGCCTGCTGGCCGAGGGCAACACGGACGAGGGCTTCGATGCCGGCTTCGACCTGCTCGGCAACGTCGGCCTGTTCATGGCCGCCTGCGCCCGCCACGGCGCGGCGGACCAGGCCGCGAAGGACGGCGGCCTGCCGGAGGCCTCGGCCCTGGCCCTGCAGCTCGGCGCCAGCCTGGGGGTGACGCCGCGCTTCGCCACCAGCCACCTCACCACCCACAACCGCGCCGTAGACGGCCGCTACAAGAGCTTCACCACGCTCCGCGACGAGTACCTGTTCACCGACTACAACACCCGCGGCATCCTCGGCTACAAGGCCGCCGCGGACGCGCTGCTGCGCAGCCTGCCGCTGGGCGTGCGCCACTCGGTCACGGCAGACCTCCTGCACATGGCAAAGAATGCGCTGGCCGGTGTCGTCGCCTCCAACGAGCGTCTCTTCGCCGAGCTCGACACGGACCGCTTCTTCTACTGCGTGCGTCCCTATTTCAAGCCGCACCGGGTCGGCCAGCACGTGTACCGCGGCGCCAACGCCGGTGACTTCGCCGGCATCAACGTGATCGACATGCTTCTCGGCCTCTGCCGCGCAGACCATGCCTACTATTCGCAGCTGCTGGTGGACAAGTTCCTCTACATGATGCCCGACGACCAGGTCATTCTCCGCGACTGCATGCGCCGGCGCAGCCTCATGGACGAGTTCCTCGCGCTGTCGGCGTCGGAACGCCGGGCGTCACCCTGCCGGGAGAACCTCGCCCTGTTCCTCGAGGTCTGCGAGCTGCACGGGCAGACGGCGGCGCAGCATCACGACCAGCTGGTGGCGAAGTTCATCGAGCAGCCGGCCGAGCACATCGGCGAGCAGCACCAGGACAACCTCACCGCGAGCGGACCGCCGCTGCCGGTGCTCATGCGCGCGCTGGCGAGGCTGCGCGACCTGCGCCGGGCGGCCGACCGCGACGACATTCCCTCGCGCCACGCCGATATCCGGCGGCTGCGGGAGAGCCTGGCGTGAGCGCGCAGGAAGGCGCCGTGCGCGACCGTTTCGACCTCGGTCCGGGCACCTACCTGCTCAACCATTCCGTCGGCCGCCCGCCGGTGGATAGCCTGGACGCCTTCGCGGCGACGTTCTACAGGCCCTGGGCGGACGGCGCCGGCGAGCCCTGGCCCGCCTGGCTCGCCGCGGTGGAGCGTTTCCGGGGCGCGCTGGGCGAGCTGCTGGGCGCTCGCGGTGACGACCTCTGCCCGCAGCCGGACGTCTCCACCGGCTTTGCGCGGGTACTCCAGTGTGTGCCCGGCCTCACCGCGCGCCGGGAGGTGCTGCTCAGTGAGCGCGCGTTCCCCTCGCTGGGCTTTGTCGCAGAGCGGGCGCGCAGTCTCGGCCTCGTGCCGCGCTTTCTGCCCGCCGAAAGCGACGAGCGCGACCCCGCCGCCTGGCGGGCAGCGCTCAGTGACGACACGGCGCTCGTGCTGGTGACGCAGGTGCAGTCGAACACCGGGGTCCAGGTGCCCGTGGCGGCTGTCTGCGCTGCCGCCCGCGAGGCGGGCGCGCTCAGCGTCGTGGATGCCGCGCAGGCGGTGGGTATCCTGCCGGTGGACGTGCAGGCGATCGGCGCGGATTTCCTGCTCGGCTCCTGCGTGAAGTGGCTCTGCGGCGGCCCGGGTGCCGGTTTCCTCTGGGTCGACCCGGCGCTGGTCGAGCGCTGCGAGCCGGACGCCGTCGGCTGGTTCTCCCACGCCGATCCCTTTGCCTTCGACATCCACGACTTCCGCTACCACCCGGGCGCGCTGCGTTTCTGGGGCGGTACGCCGTCCATCGCGCCCTATGCGATTGCCGCGCACAGTATCGAGCGCCTGCTCGCGATCGGCCCGGCGCGTATCCGCCGCCACAACCTCGCCCTGGGCGACCGGCTGCGCGCGGGGGTTCCCGCCGCGTGCCGCGTTTCCCCGGCGGACCCGGACGCGCGCAGCGGCACGGTGATTCTCGACTTCGGCAGCGCCAACGACACCGCGGCCGATGCCCTCGCCGCTGCGGGCGTGCAGGTGGACCGGCGGGCCCCGGGCTTCCGCCTGTCGCCGCACATCTACAACGACGAGCGGGACATCGACCGGGCGCTGGACGCGCTGCGCGCGGCGGGCGTCGCCTGAGCGCCGCTTCTGCCGTGAACTACCTCGCCCACGCCCTGCTCGCCCAGCCCGACCCGGGCGCGCTGATCGGCAACGTCGCCGGTGACCACGTCAAGGGCCCGCTCGCGGGGCAGGCGCTGCACCCGCGCGTGGCGGCCGGTGTTCGCCGGCACCGCCGGGTCGATGCGCTGACCGACACCCACGACGCCTACGGCGAGGCCCTGGTCGTCTTTCCCGCCGGCGAGCGGCGCTTTGCGGGTGTGGCCCTGGACATCGCCTTCGACTACTTCCTGTGCCGCCACTGGAGCCGCTTTGCCGCTGAGCCGCTGGAGCCGTTCCGCCAGGCGGTCTACCGGGTCATCCGCGACTACCGCCCCTGGCTGCCCGCGGGTTTTGCGAGCCTGGGGCCGGCCTGGGCGGACGCGCAGTGGCTGCGGACCTACGAGACCCTCGAGGGTGTCGCCGCGGTGCTGGAACGGCTGGCCGAGCGGCGCCGGCGGCCGCTGCCCGTGGCGGCGCTCGTCGACACCGTGGCCAGGGAGGAGGCGCGGCTGGAAGCGTGCTTCCTGGCGGTGTTCGCCGACGTCCAGGCGGCGGTCGACGCGGAAGGGGTTCAGGCGCCGGCGAGGTAGGCGCTGACGCGGTCGAGCTGTTCCTGCTGTTGCTTCAGCTCCTGGCGCGCCACGGACTGCAGGTGTACCTCGTCCGGCCCGTCGGCGAGGCGCAGCACACGCCCGGCGGTGTACAGGTCCGCCAGCGGCGTGTCGGGGCTGACGCCCATGGCGCCCCAGGTCTGCATGGCGCGGTCGGCGACCTGCGACAGGACGTTCGGCGCCACCACCTTGATCATGGCCACCTCCTTGCGCGCGCCCTTCGGCCCGCGCTCATCGAGCAGCGCCGCGGTCTTCAGCACCAGCAACCGCGCCTGCTCGATCTCGATCCGCGAGCGCGCGATCCACTCGGCCACGGTGCCGTGCTGGTGCAGGTAGCGGCCGAAGGTCTTGCGCTCCTGGCTGCGGGCGACCAGCAGCTCCAGCGCGACCTCGGCCATGCCGATGGCGCGCATGCAGTGGTGGACGCGGCCCGGGCCGAGGCGCGCCTGCGCGATGAGGAAGCCGTCTCCCTCGCCGGCGATGAGGTTTTCCCGCGGAACGCGGACGTTGCGGAACACGACTTCCGAGTGACCCTCCGGGGAGACGTGGTTCAGCGTGGCGATGTTGCGCACGATGTCGACGCCCGCGGCGTCCACCGGCACGATCACCATGGACTGCTGCCGGTACTTGTCGGCGTCCGGGTCCGTTTTGCCCATGACGATGAAGAAGGCGCAGTGGGGGTGATGGGCGTTGGTGATGAACCACTTGCGCCCGTTGATCACGTAGTCGTCGCCGTCGGGGCGGATCGCGCACTGGATGTTGCTGGCGTCGGAGGAGGAGGTATCGGGCTCGGTCATGGCGAAGGCGGAGCGCGTCTCGCCGCGCATCAGCGGCTCGAGCCAGCGCGCTTTCTGCGCCTCGCTGCCGAACAGGTGCAGCACCTCCATGTTGCCCGTGTCCGGCGCGTTGCAGTTGAACACCTCCGAGGCCCACGGCACGCGGCCCATGATCTCGGCGAGGGGCGCATACTCGACGTTGCTGAGGCGCGTGCCGGGCTCCCCGTCCTTCAGCGAGGGCAGGAACAGGTTCCACAATCCCTCTTCGCGGGCGAGTGCCTTCAGGTCCTCCATGAAGGACACCGGGTACTGCCCGGCGCCGACTTCCGCGCGCCAGGCTCCGAGCCGGGGCAGGATGTAGCGGTCCATGAACTGCCAGAGCTGCTGGCGGAGGGCCTCGACGCGGGGGCTGTAGCTGAAGTCCATGGGCGGTCTCCCGGGGCTGGCAACGCCGGGAGCATAGCAGTTTCGGGGGACGCCCCCGAGTCCACCCCGGGGGTTGGCACCCGCTTCAGGCGGTGTGCGGCAGCCGGGGCCGGGCGACGGCCCGCCGGATATCCTGCGACACGTAGTACAGCGTCGGTACCAGGAACAGCGTGACCGCGGTCGAGAAGAACACACCGAAGGCCACGGAGGTGGCCATGGGCTTGACGAACTGGGCCTGGATCGAGGTTTCCAGCTGGATCGGCAGCAGGCCGATGAAGGTGGTGAGGGAGGTCAGCATGACCGCGCGGAAACGGGTCGGGCCCGCTTCCAGCACGGCTTCCTCCCAGTCGTGGCCCTCGTCGATGAAGTGGTTGATGAAGTCCACCAGCACGAGGCTGTCGTTCACCACCACGCCGACCAGCCCGATGATGCCGATGGCCGAGAGGATGCTCACGTCCATGCCGAGAATCAGGTGGCCGAGGAAGGCACCGGTGACCCCGAAGGGGATCACGGACATGATCAGCAGCGGTTCGAGGTAGCTCTTCAGCGGTATCGCCAGCGCTGCGTAGATGAGCAGCAGCACCAGCAGGCCGCCGTAGAGCAGGGCCTGCGAGGTGTCGCGCTGCTCTTCCACTTCGCCGGCGACGCTGTAGCGCACGGACGGGTGCCGCGCGAGGATGTCGGGCAGCATGGCGCGCTCGATCAGGTCCATCACCTCCGTGGTGGAGATCAGCGCCTTGTCGACGTCGGCCTGCACGTCGACGACCCGCGACAGGTCGATGCGGTTGATCACGCTGAGGCCCGCCTGCTCCCGCGCGTGGCCGACCACGGAGAAGGGGGCGCGGTTGCCGTTCGGCAGGCTGATCCAGAGCTCCTGCAGTGTATCGAGGCGCGTGCGGTCTTCTTCCGGCAGGCGCACGTAGACCCGCACCTCGTCGCGGCCGCGCTGCACCCGCTGTACCTCGGCGCCGAAGAAGGCCTGGCGTACCTGCCGGGCCAGTTCCACGTCCGTGAGGCCGAGGGCCTCGCCCTCGGGCGTCACGCGGATGTCGAGCTCCCGGCCACCGGCGTTGAAGCTGTCGCGGATGTCGCGCACGCCATCCACCTGGGCCATCTGCAGCTTGAGCTCGCTCGCCGCCTGGCGCAGCTGCTCGAGGTCGCGCCCGCGCAGCTGCACGTCGATGGGTGACCCGCCGGGCCCCGCCGCCGCGTCGAGGCGGAAGGAACGCACACCGTGCAGGGTGCCGAGCTCCTCGCGCAGCCAGCCGCCGAGGGCCACGGAGTCGATGTCCCGCTCCTCGCTCACGATGAGTTCGATGATCAGCCGCGCTGACGTGTCGGTCTCCGAGAGCAGGTGCAGCGTGCGGATCACGTCGCGGCCTGCCGGGTCCTGCGCCTTGAAGCGCTCGTTCATGGCCCAGGCCGCGTCCTCGATGCGCCGCGCGTAGTCGTGGGTGCGCTGCCAGGGCGTGCCCTGGGGCATGTCGAGGTTGATGTCGATGGAGTCCGAGGGCACGGAGGGGAAGAACACCACGCGCAGGATGCCCGAGGGTACCAGGGCGAGGCAGACCATGAGGCCGGCGAGGAACAGGGCCAGGGTGGTATAGCGGTAGTGCACCGCCTTCGCCAGCGTGCGGCGGTAGGGCCCGCGGGCGAAGGCGATCATGCCCCGGGAGACGCGCTGCTGGAAGCGCCGCACCGGACCGAGCCGGTCACCCGGCTGCGGCACGCGGATGTGGCGCAGGTGCGCGGGGAGCACGAGCTTGGTCTCGATCAGCGAGAAGATCACGCAGAAAATCACCACGTAACCGAGCTGCGACAGGATGCGAGCAAAGCCCTCGGTAAGGAACAGGCTCGGCCCGAAGGCCACGGCCGTGGTGAGGGCACCGAAGACCGTGGCGGTGGTCACGCGCTGCACGCCGCCGACGACGCTGTCGACGCCACGGCCCTCCTTCTCCAGCGAGGTGTAGGCGCTCTCCGAGGTGACGATGGCGTCGTCGACGAGCAGGCCGAGTACGAGGATGAAGCCGAACACCGAGAGCACGTTGATGGACACGGGCAGGCCGAGGAAGCCGATGGTCGCGAGGCAGCCGAGCACGGCGAAGGGCAGCCCGACGACGACCCAGAAGGCGAGGGCGAGGTCGAGGAACAGGGCGAGGGCGATGATCACCAGGATCGCCCCGGAGGCGGCATTGCGCAGCATGAGCTCGATCCGGCCGCGGAGAATCCGGCTCTGATCGCCCCAGGCCTGCAGGCCGATGCCCTCCGGCAGCTCTGCCTGCTTCTCCGCCACGTAGTCCTTCACCAGCGCGGTGATCTCGAGGACGTCCTGCGCCCCGACGCGATCGATGTCGAAGGTCAGCGCGGGTTCGCCGTTCACCCGCGACAGCACCGGCTGATCGGCGAAGCCGTCGCGGACCGTGGCGATGTCGCCGAGGCGGATGCGCGTGCCGTCGTCGCGGCTGATGAGCGTAAGCTCCTCGAACTCCCGGCCGCGATAGGCCTGGGAGGTCGAGCGCAGGGTGATCGCCCCGGCGTCGGTGCGCAGCAGGCCGCCGGGCAGATCCCGGGAACGCTGCTGGATGGCGTTCACCACCGCATCGAAGGTGAGCCCGTAGCGGCGCATGCGCTCGTCCGACAGCTCGATGGAGATCTCGTAGTCGCGCTCGCCGAGCACGGCGATCTCGCTGATGTTGCCGAGGGCGAGGATTTCCTCGCGGATCTCCTCCGCCAGTTCCTTCAGCTGCTGCGGCTTGATCTCGCCGAAGAGGCTGACGCGGATCGCCCCGGTGGCGGCCTCGATCTCCTCGACGATCGGCTTCTCGGCATCGGCGGGGAAGGAGGAGATGCCGTCGACGCGCACCTTGGCGAGGTTCACGGCCTTGGCCATGTCGCTGCCGGGCTCCATGCGCACGGTAACCACACCGACCCCTTCCCTGGCCTCGCTGCGGATCTCCTTGATACCGACGATATCGCGCACCGCCTCCTCGATGCGCAGGATGATGCCGCGCTCCACCTCCTCCGGTGAGCTGCCGGGGTAGGGGACGGTGACCGTGAAGGTCTCCGTGGGGAAGGAGGGGAAGACCTCCTTGTCGAGAGCCTGCATGGCGTAGAGGCCGGCAACCACGACGATGAGCAGGAGCAGGTTGGCGGCAACGGGGTTGCGCGCCATCCATGCGACGGCGCCGCGTTGGCGGTCGGGCGGGGTGTACTCAGCCATCGAGGAGCGCAACCGCCATGCCGTCGAACATGAGTTCCAGTCGCGTGGTGACCACCCGATCGCCGTCTGCGAGGCCGGACGTCACCAGGGCGCGGCCATTGCTCAGGCGGGCCACGGTGACGGCGCGACGCTCGAGGGCGCCGTCTGCGAACACGAAAACGTCCTCCCCGTGCAGGGCATCCTGCGGCAGCTCCACCGCGTCCGCAACGGGCTGCCCCGGGATTTCGGCGCGGACGAAGAGGCCGAAAGGCAGCGGCTGCGCATGGCGGCTGCCATCGAGCGGGTCCTCGACCTCCACCACCACCGGCACGACCCGCGTCTGGGTGTCCAGGCGTGCCTCGATGCGCACGAGCTCCCCGGTCCAGCGCGCTTCCCGGGTGGCGCCCTCGGCGAACAGCGACACCGCCGCCGGCGCGTCGCCATCGATGAAGGCGATGTCCTGCGGCGGGATCGGCAGGCGAACCTCCGCCCGGTCGGCGCCGAGCACGCGCCCGACGGCGGTGCCGGCGCTGATGAACTGGCCCAGCTCGACGCGCTGCTCGTCGATCACGGCGCGGTAGGGTGCCGTGATCTCCGTGTTGGTGAGGTCGCGCTCGGCCCGGGCGATGCGCGCCCGCGCGGCTGCAACGGTCGCCTCCGCCTCGTGGATGCGGGCGGACTGGCGCAGCGCCTTTGCATCCGCCAGGGCCAGCTCGGCGCTGGCGAGCGCCTGCCGGGCCTCGGCCAGGGCCAGCTCGTAATCGGTGCGGTCGATGCGAAGGAGCGGCTCACCGGCTTCGACCACGACGCCGGGCTCGAATTTCGGCGACTGCCAGAGGATGCGCCCGGAGACCTGCGCGGCCAGCTCGAGCTCCCGCCAGGCGGTGACGTTGCCGTGGGCGACAACGGTGACCGGCACGGTGCCGAGGCGGATGGTTTCCACTTCGACCAGGGGCGGCGGCGTGGCGACGTTGCGCGCCTCCAGCTGGGGCCGGCTCTTGATCATGAACACGGCGATGGCGGCGGCGACGGCGAGGATGAGCAGGGGCCTTGCTAGGCCCAGGAGTCGTGACATCAGGAGCTGCGTTCCGTTGGCTGTGGCGCTTTACGTTCGCGACGCGTTTTCCCGTCGCCCGCATGCTGTTACGCAGGGGGCCGCGCCTTGGCTCTCGCGGCGTCGGGGCCGTCGATTATGCCACGGCGCGACGGGGCACTGTGGCCCCCGGGGCCGGCGTGAGAAAACGCTTGTGAAATAGTGCGATCTTTTTTCTGCAATCGGTGCTATGCTGGAGGCGTTTGAGCATTGCAGCACTATGTCCTCTGAGTTCGTCCCGGCCGGTTCCGGCCAACGTCCGATTTGTCCATAAGGCCCCGCAAGACTTCAAGCACGACCGCCCCTCGTGGGCACTCCTTATTGGATAGTATTGGAAAGAAAGGATAGACATCATGGCAACTTCCACCGGCACGGTTAAGTGGTTCAACGAAACCAAGGGCTTCGGCTTCATCGAGCAGGACAACGGCCCGGACGTGTTCGCGCACTTCAGCGCCATCAACGGCAGCGGCTTCAAGACCCTCCTCGAGGGCCAGAAGGTCCAGTTCGACGTGACCCAGGGCCAGAAAGGCCCGCAGGCCTCGAACATCGAGGTCGTCGCCTGAGCCAGCTCGGCTGACGAAAAAGGCCCGCGCAAGCGGGCCTTTTTTTGCCTGCCGTTTACCTGCCGGGTCAGGTCGGCGACCAGTCCCCGGCCGCCAGCCGCAGCAGCAGCAGGGCACTCAACTGCCCGCGCTCGACGAGGCTCGAGACCCGCATCCACTCGTCGCTCGAGTGGATGTTGCCGCCGTGCACGCCGAGGGTGTCGATGTTGGGCACGCCCGCCGCGGCGAGGTTGTTGCCGTCGCAGCAGCCGCCGGTCGGTTTTACAGCGAGGTCGACGCCCAGGCTGGCGCCGCAGTCCCGCGCGAGGTCGAAGAGACGCTCGTTCGCCGGCCCCGGTACCTTGGGCGGGCGGGTGAAGCCGCCGTGCAGTTCCAGGGACAGACCGTCGCGCGCGTTCAGGGCGTCGATGATCGCCGCCAGTTCCTGCTCGCACCACGCCGTGTCCTCGGGCTCCTCCACGCGGATATTGAAGCGGCCCACGGCCGTATCCGGCACGATGTTCACCGCGCCGCCGCCGTGCACGAAACCGGGGTTGAAGGTGACGCCCGGGCGCTGCCCGTTGAGATCGTCGATCGCCACCAGCGCTTCGCTGAGCAGGCGGATGGCGTTGCGCCCGAGGTGGTGCTCGCGGCCCGCATGGGCGGCGCGGCCGCGGGCGAGGAGGGCGAAGTTGCCGGAGCCCTTGCGTCGGCCGGCGAGGCTGCCGTCCGGGAAACTCGGCTCGTAGATCAGGCCCACGTCGGCGCGTTCGGCGGCTTCGCGGATCCACGGTGCGGAGACCGGCGAACCGATCTCCTCGTCCGGGTTCAGCAGTACCTCCCAGCCGATCTTCTCGGCGAGCGGGCTGCGCTCGAGGGCGAGGAGGGCGCGGTGCATGAGCACGAGGCCGCCCTTGAGATCGGCCACGCCCGGGCCGCCGAGCGTGTCGCCGTCGATCTCGCGCACGGCCTGGAAGGGGTGGTCCGCGGGGAACACCGTGTCCATGTGCCCGCAGAGGAAGACCTGGAAAGGCGCGTCCGGGCGCTTGCGCAGCCGCAGACCGTCGCCGAGGGCCCGCTCGCGCAGGGCGCCGTCGTCGTCGAGCACCTCCAGGGGCGGTGAGGGCAGCACGCTGCTCTCAGCGCCGAGGTCATCGAACAGCGCTGCGAGGGCCTCGCGCACGCGGTTAACGCCCGCCGCGTGGTAGCTGCCGGAGTTGATCTCGGCGAGCGCGATGGTTTCGGCGCGCATGCTGTCGGCCCCCTCGGCCACGAAGGCCAGGGCGTCGTCGCGGATTGTCGTGTCGAGGCCGCTCATGCGCCGGCATCCGTGCTTTCGAAGATCTTGTCCGCGCTCGCCTCGACGAAGCCCTGGTAGAGGCTGCCGTCGGCCTGCGGGTAGCGGCAGGCGAACTCGTAGAAGCAGCCCGGGATGACCTGTTCGCCGTCGCTGAAGCGCACGGGCACCCGGTCGGCCAGGGTCGAGGACTGCTCCAGCAGGACCTCGGGGGAGCCCTTGATCTCGCCCCCGGAATCGTTGAGGGCGTAGCCGGCGCGCTTCAGTGCAGCGTTCACGGCAGCGACGGAGTCGAAGCCGGGCAGGTCGTTCACGCTCACGGTGAAGTGGTTGGCCCGGTAGCCATGGGCAGCGAGCCAGGCGGCGTATTCGCTCTCCCCGCGCAGAGCCTGGTAGCTGGCGAAGGGCAGGTCCCAGGGTCGTCCGCCGAACAGGAAAGCGGGCTCGTCCGCAGCGCCGGCGGGCACCTGCTCGCAGAGCGGCAGCACCGTGTCGCGCAGCGCGCCTGAGCACTCGTCGAGCAGCAGCTCGCTGATGAAGATCTTCGGCTGGGCCGGGTCCGGGTGGCGGTAGTAGCGCGCACGCAGCTTCTTGGCGCGGAACCGGTAGTGGTCGCCGAGCTCGTAACCCAGTGCGCCGAACAGCGGGTCCAGGGCGTCGACGCCGAGTCGCTCGGTCGCGAAGGTGCGCAGGGCGATATGGTCGTTGACGATCGGCGCGCCGCCGCCGAGGAGGGCGTGGATGCCCTCGGCGCTCGGTGCGTGCGCGAGAAAATCGTCCCAGAGGCGAGCGAAGAAGGTGTTCGGGTCCATGGGGTCGGTCAGTCCTCCCGGCTCCAGGGTGTGCCGGGCACCGGGTTCTCCGGTAGCGCCACGGCCGGCAGTTCGACGGACGCCACCGGGTAGGCGCAGTAGTCCGCCGCGTACCAGGCGCTGGGCCGCAGGTTGCCGGAGTCGCCGACGCCGCCAAAGGGCGCCGCGCCGCTGGCCCCGGTGGTCGGGCCGTTCCAGTTGAGGATGCCGGCACGCAGCCGTTCCCGGCAGTAGTGGTAGCGCGCCTCGTCGTCGCCGATGACGCCGGCGGCGAGACCGTAGCGGGTGGCGTTGGCGCCGGCGATGGCCTCGTCGAGGTCGGCGTAGCGGAGCACCTGCAGCAGCGGACCGAAGCGCTCCTCGTCCGGCAGGTCGTCGCCGAGGGCGCTGACCTCGACGATGCCCGGGGCGAGGAAGGCCGCACCGCGCGGGTCACCGGCCAGGGGCTCAAGGGCTTCGGCGCCGGCCGCGAGCAGGTCGTCCTGCGCGGCGAGCAGACCGGAAGCGGCGTTGGCGGAGATCACCGGGCCGAGGAAGGGTGTCGGTTCGTCGTCCCAGGCGCCGAGGCGCAGGCCGCGGGTCGCGGCGAGCAGTTTCTCGAGGAGCGCGTCGCCGTCCGCGCCGGCGGGCAGGAACAGGCGCCGGGCGCAGGTGCAGCGCTGGCCGCTGGTGATGAAGGCGGACTGGATGATCGTGTGCGCCGCCGCGTCGAGGTCGGCCACCCGGTCGACGATGAGCGGATTGTTGCCGCCGAGCTCGAGCGCGAGCAGCTTGCCCGTCTGCCCGGCGAACTGGCGGTGCAGGAGCTGGCCGGTTTTCGCGCTGCCGGTGAACAGCAGTCCGTCGATCTGCGGATGCCCGGCCAGCGCTTCGCCGGTGCTGACCGCACCCTGCACGAGGTTGAGCACGCCCGCGGGCAGGCCGACCTTGTCCCAGAGTTCGACCATGGCCGCGCCCACGGCGGGGGTGAGGTCGCTGGGCTTGAACACCACGGTGTTGCCCGCGAGCAGCGCCGGCACGATGTGGCCGTTGGGCAGGTGCCCCGGGAAATTGTACGGGCCGAACACCGCCAGCACGCCGTGCGGGCGGTGGCGCAGGGCGGCGTTGCCGGCGCCCATGGGCTGGCTGCGGCTGCCGGCGCGCTCGGCCTGGGCATCGATGGAGAGCCTGACTTTGCCGACCATGGCGCCGATTTCTGTCCGCGCCTCCCACAGGGGCTTGCCGACTTCCGCGGCGAGAAGCCGCGCGAGGCGTTCGCTGTCGGCCTTCACGGCGGCCGCAAAGGCTTCCGCGAGGGCGATGCGCGCGTCCAGCGGGCGCCGGCCCCAGGCCGGGGCGGCTTCGCGCGCCGCGCCGACGGCGGCATCGACATCGGCGGCGGTTGCCGCCTGGCCTTCCCACAGCAGCGTGCCGTGTGCCGGGTCCGTGGAGCGGAGCGGGTCGCCGCTGCCCTCACGCCACTGGCCGTCCCAGAAATGACTGTTCATGCGGCGTGCTCCTCTCGCCATTCGCGTAGTTGCCGGGCCGGCAGCGATAGCGCCCGCAGCCGGGCGCCGCTCTCCGTGCGCAGGGCCGCGGCCGTGGCGGCGTCGACCTGCAGCGCGCCGTGGTCGTCGATGCGGTAGCCGGCGAGGGTGGCGCGGAAGCCGGCGCACTCGCCGTTGGTCAGCAGTGCCGTGGGCGCCTGTTCCGGCAGGCGGTCGACGACGGTGACGGTCTCCTCCCAGCTCGCCGCCACGGAGCCGATGGCTTCGCGCCGGGCCTCCACCGTGGGGCCGGCGTCGAAGGGGTCGATGTAGCCGCGCCAGAGAAAGCCCTCGCGTTCCAGCATGCGCAGCGCGGGCACGGTCTGCGCGTGCACCTTGCCGATCACCGCCTGCGCCGCCTCGTCGAGGAGGCTCACGTACACCGGGTAGTGCGGCATCAGTTCGGCGATGAAGGATTTCTGGCCCATGCCGACGCGGTGCACCGCGTCGGCGAGATCCATGGAAAAGAAATGCTTCTGCAGCCAGCCCCAGAAGGGCGAGCGCCCGTCCTCGTCGCTCACGCCGCGCATCTCCGCCATCACCGTGTCGGCAAAGAACAGCGGGTGCTGGGCCATGAACAGGAAACGGAAGCGCGACAGCAGGAAGCCGTTGCGGCGCTGCCTGGCCTCGGGGGTGAGGAACAGTGTGCAGATTTCCGTGGCGCCGGAGTAGTCGTTGCACAGCGTGAGTACGTCCACGGTGTTGTGGATACCGAGCTCCCGCGAGGTGTGTACGACCTTGCTCAGGTGGTAGTGGTAGACGGCGTCCTCCGTGCCCACCCGTGCCTCGATGCCGCTGGTGCCGACGACCGCGCCGCTCTCGCTGTCTTCCATGACGAACAGGAAGCCGGCGTTGCCGCGCGCGTCCGGGCCGTCGCCGAACGCCTGCCGCGCGCGCTCGATGCGCACCTGCAGCTGCGGCTCGTTCTTCGGCAGCGAGGTGAAGCCGTGGCCGGACTCGTAGGCGAAGCGGACGAGGGCCGGGAAGTCCCGGGCCTCGATGGGCCGGATGACCATCATGGCGTCAGCTCGCGGCCGCGGCCGGCTCCGCCACGGCGGCCACGCCCTCGGCGAAGCGGCGCAGGCCCTCGTCGATGTCCGCCTCGGGGATCACCAGCGACGGCGCGAAGCGGACCACGTCGGCACCGGCTACGAGCACCATGGTGCCGGCGTCGAGCGCGGCGTTGAGGAAATCCCGCGCGCGGCCGGCATAGGCCGGGGCGAGGGCGGCGCCGATGAGCAGGCCCTGGCCGCGGATCTCGCTGAACACGTGGTGCTCGGCGTTGATGGCCTCGAGCGTCGTACGGAAGCGCTCGCCGCGGGCCTTCACGCCCTCGAGCACTTCCGGCGTGTTGACCAGGTCGAGCACGGTCTCGCCGACGGCGCAGGCCAGCGGGTTGCCGCCGTAGGTGCTGCCGTGGGTGCCGACCTTGAAGCTCTCGGCGATGGCCGCCGTGGTGAGCATGGCGCCGATGGGGAAGCCGGCGCCGAGGGCCTTGGCGCTGGAGAGGATGTCGGGGGTGACGCCGGCGCCCTCGTAGGCATAGAGGTGGCCCGTGCGGCCGACGCCGGTCTGCACCTCGTCGAAAACCAGCAGCGCGTTGTGCCGGTCGCAGAGCTCGCGCACACCGGCGAGGAAACCGGGCACCGGGTTGATGATGCCGCCCTCGCCCTGCAGGGGCTCGAGGACCACGGCGCAGGTGCGGTCGGAGATGACCGCCTCGAGGGCGGCGAGGTCGTTGTAGGGCACGTGGTCTACGGCGCCGGGGCGGGGGCCGAAGCCCTCGGCGTAGGCCGGCTGGCCGCCCACGGTGACGGTGAAGAAGGTGCGTCCGTGGAAGGCGCGCTCGAAGGCGATGATCTGGTCCTTCTCCGGGCCGTAGTGGTCCACGGCCCAGCGCCGCGCCAGCTTCAGGGCGGCCTCGTTGGCCTCGCCGCCGGAGTTGGCGAAGAAGACCCGGTCGGCGAAGGTGGCATCCACGAGCTTGCGCGCCAGGCGCAGCGCCGGCTCGTTGGTGTAGACGTTGGACAGGTGCCAGAGCCGGTCGGCCTGGTCTTTCAGGGCGCCCACGACCGCGGGGTGGCAGTGGCCGAGGCAGTTCACGGCAATGCCGCCGGCGAAGTCGATGTACTCGCGGCCGTCCTGGTCCCACAGGCGCGAGCCTTCCCCGCGCACCGGGATGACGGCGGCGGGATTGTAGTTGGGCACCATGACCTCGTCGAAGGTCGCGCGGGTTACCTGCATGGCTTCTACCTCTTCCTGTTTCCTGTGGCGGCTGGCTGCGCCCTTGTTCGTCGTCATTGCTGTCGGTTGTGACTGCGTCTCAGTCTACGCGGGGCCCCTGTCATACTGAATAGCCGAACCGCGCGGATTTGCCCTTCTATTTAACGATTCGTCAGCCTATTATGACGGAATGTCAGATTCGCTGGATGATCGCATCATCGCCGCCCTGCGCGAGGACGCCCGCCTGAGCTCCACGGCCCTCGCGCGCCGCCTCGGTGTCTCCCGGGCCACCGTGCACAACCGCATGGCCCGCCTCGAGCGCGACGGCGTCATCACCGGCTACACGGTGACCCTGGGCGAGGCCTACCGGGCCGGGCAGGTCGCGGCGCACGTGCTGGTGGAGGTGGAGCAGCGGTTGACCGCCCAGGTGACCGGGCAGCTCGGCCGCATCAGCGCGGTGCAGGCGCTCTACGCCATCAGCGGCGACTACGACCTCATCGTGGTGCTCTCCGCCCCGAGCACCGGCGCCCTCAGCCAGCTCCTCGATCGCATCAGCGAACTGCGCGGCGTGCTGCGCACCAAGTCTTCCGTGATCCTCGAGACGAAGCTTCAGCGCTGATCGTCGGGCGCCCGGGCCCGGACGGCCGCGACCAGCTCCGCCAGCGTTCCCGGCCGGCCGAAATGCCAGCCCTGGCCGTAGGTGACCCCGGCAGCCAGCAGGGCCTCGCGCTGGCGCTCGTTCTCGATACCCTCGCCGACCACGTCGATTTCCAGCTGCCGCGCGATGTTGACGACATTGGGAATGATGGACGAGCGCACGGAATCGTCCTCCATGTCCTGGATGAAGCTGCGGTCGATCTTGACGATGTCGCAGCGGATACGCCGCAGCTGGCCGAGGTTGGAATAGCCCACGCCGAAATCGTCGATGGCAAGGCGGAAACCCTGCTCGTTGAGCTGCCGCAGGTGGCGTACGGCCGCCTCTTCGTCCAGGGCCTCGTCTTCGGTCACCTCGAGGACCGGGATCAGTCGGTTCTTCCGCCAGACCGGGTGGTCCGGGAGCGTCATGACGACGGGGTCGAGAAGGTCCCGCGGCAGGATGTTCAGGCCCACGCGGAAGGTCTCGGGCAGGCCCGCCTGCGCGTTCAGCGTGGGGATGACCTCGTCGAGCATGAGCCGGGTGAAGCGCCAGCTGAGGCCGAGGTCGCGCAGCGCCGGGATGAAAGCATCCGGGCCGAGCGCCCCCTGCCGGTCGCGGAAGCGCGCCAGGGCCTCGCAGCCGACCACGGCGCCGGAGTCGAGACGGACGATCGGCTGGTAGACCCAGTAGAAGCCGCCGCGTTCGAGACCGCGGACGACGCGGTATACCGTTGAGCGCCGCCGCTTGAGGAAGAGCCAGCTGAGCCGCATCACGAGGGCGCCGGCACAGAGGCTGCACAGCAGCGCGAGCAGGAAGAAGAGGGTCTGCTGCAGCGACCAGGGCTTGAGCAGCGGCTCGATTGCGAGGCAGAAATAGGGGTACTCGCCCGTGCAACCCTCGAAGCGGGTCGACGTCAGCTCCTGCCAGGTCCCGCGCGATGGTGCACCGTCCCACAGGCCGCGCATGCCGGCGACGTGGCGATAGCGGTCACCGAAGGTATAGGCGAGTTCCCAGCGGCTGTCCGTGAACAGCGCCGCAAGATCGCGCAGGTCGAGCACGACGTTGTAGCTCTCGCGGCGAATCACCACGCCGCGGCGCTGGTCGTCGAAGAGAACCAGCGGCGTGTCGATCCAGTAGCTGTTGCCGAAGCGGTCCTGGAAGTCGCCGGCCGATACCGGCTGCGGCGGTACGACCAGCCCGATGGCGGCGCTGCACCGGAAGTGGTCGTCCTCCACGTAGCCGAGATCGTTGAGGTATTGCGAGCGGAACAGCGCTCTGCGCAGCGTGCGAAGGTGCGCCTCCGAGCAGGGCGCCTCGGTGTTGCGCTCGAGCTCCCGGGTAAGCCGGTCGGCGTCGCCGATGATATCGGTCACCTGTGCCAGCGCCCGCTCCCCGAGGCGCTCGTACTCGCCGCGCACGCCCTGGATCCCTGCCAGCGCGAAGCCCACCATCACCACGGTCGTGACGAGGACCAGGAGCGGCAGCAGGATCACGAACTCTCTCGCTTCCCGCGGGGTGATCGGCATGGAGGGCAAGGGCAAATCCTGGCGCGAGCGATCGCGCGGTGGCGGTGCGTCGCCGGGGCGGGCTGTAGCCTCACTACGGTAGCATTCATGGCGGCAATTACCAGCCCGGGTCCCGCGCTGTTACCCTGTGCGCCTGATTTCCGCCACTGGACACGCACCATGCCCCGCATCAACGCTCTTCCCGTCATCTGCCTGCTCAGCCTCCTGTTGTGCTGTCGTGTCGCGGCGGCAGCCCCTGCCTGGCCTCACGGCGCCATGGCGGCAGTCGCCAATCCCTACGCCACGGATGCCGCCATCGCCATGCTCGAGCGGGGCGGCCACGCGGTGGATGCGGCGATCGCGGCGCACGCCGTGCTCGGGCTGGTAGAGCCGCAGAGCTCCGGCCTCGGCGGTGGCGGCTTCATGCTGGTCTATGACCGCGCCGGGGACCGCATCGTCTTCCACGACGGCCGCGAGACCGCGCCGGCCGGTGCGCGCGTCGACATGTTCATGCGCGACGGCGAGGTCATGGGTTTCCTCGATGCCTGGCAGTCCGGCCTCGCGGTCGGGGTACCGGGCGTGGTGGCCATGTACAAGCAGGCGCACGACCGCCACGGCAAGCTGCCCTGGGCGGAGCTGTTCCAGCCGGCGATCCGCCTGGCGGAGGCGGGGTTCGAGGTGTCGCCGCGGCTCGCCGGGCTCCTCGAGCGCATGAAGCCGTACACGCGCCTCGACGAGAACCCGGACACGGCGGCGTATTTCTACCCGGATGGCGAGGCGCTGCAGGCGGGCGATCGGCGTAAAAACCCGGCCTATGCCGAGACGCTGAAAGCGGTGGCCGAGGAGGGCATCCACGCCTTCTACGGCGGTCACGTCGCCGCCGAGATGGTTGCCGCGGTGGCCAGGGAGCCCAACCCGGGGACGCTGAGCCTCGGCGATATAGCGGCCTACCGCCCCGTGGAGCGCGACGCGGTCTGCGGGCCGTGGCGTGCCCTGCGCATCTGCAGCGCGACGCCACCGAGTTCCGGTGCCATGGAGATTCTCGTCGCCAACCTCTATGACGCGCTGCTGCCCGAGGACGCGAACCGGGAAGAGCGCATCGCCAGCTTCGTCGACGCGCAGCGCCTCGCCTACGCCGACCGGGACCACTACTTCGGTGACCCGGCAGCGATGACGCTGTCGCTGCGTCACCTGCTGGACCCCCGGTATATTGAAGCGCGTGCCCGCGAGCGCGCGGCGCCCGGGGAGGAAGCCGGCCACGGTGACCCGGACGCGGTGCTGCTGGGCATCCCCCGGGCGGCGCGCCACGGCGCGGATACGACGCAGGAGATCGCCGGTACCACGCACCTGTCGATCGTCGACGGCGAGGGCAACGCCGTCTCGTTCACGGCGACGGTGGAGGCGCCCTTCGGCAGCGCCCGCTGGGCCGCCGGGTTCCTGCTCAACAATGAAATGACGGATTTCGCCCGCGAGGTCCCGGAAAGCGGGCCACACCCGGCCAACGCCGTGGGCCCCGGGAAACGCCCGCGCTCGTCCATGTCGCCGACGCTGGTTTTCGACGACGCCAGCGGTGAACTGGTCATGGTCACCGGCTCGCCCGGCGGCAATTCCATCCCGGCCTACGTGGCCAAGAGCCTGCTCGGCGTCTTCGACTGGGGCCTCTCCGTGGACGAGGCCGTCGCGTTCCCCAACATCATCGCCCGCGGCCGCTCCGTGCGGGTGGAGGTCGGCACGGACGCCGGCGACACGCTCGCCGACGCGCTGGCGGCGCGCGGCTACCCGGTGCAGGAGCGCGAGGGGGAAAACTCCGGGCTGCACGTGATCCGGGTCACCGCGGAGGGCCTTGTCGGTGCGGCGGACCCGCGGCGCGAGGGCACGGTGCGTACCGTCGCGCCCTCACCGGCGCACTAGCGCCGGCACGCGCTCGCCGGCAGCTCGATGCGCCGCTCGTAGCCGTCCGCTCCGCGCTCGAGGCGGTAGCAGCCGGTGACTTGCCGCGAGGGTTGCGGGTCGCGATAGCGCGCGCAGTCGCGGCAGTCATCGCCGTCGAGCAGCGAGCCGGTGATGGCTGAACCGATGATGGCCCCGCCGATGACGCCCGGCCCCCAGTACCAGCGATCGTGGTACCGGTAGCGCGGGTACCAGGGATGTCGCGGGGCCGTGTACCAGCCGCCGTACCAGCGGTGGCGCGGCGCGCCGCGGTACCGCTGCCAGCGCCGGTAGTCCCGCCAGTCGTCGCGGCGCCAGTGATCCGGGCGCCAGCCCCGGTGGCGCCGGTCATCGCGGTCCCAGCGATCGTAGTGACCCCGCCGGTCCCGGTCATCCCAGCGGTCATCGCGGTCGGCCAGCGCGAGCCCCGGTGCAGCGGCGGCGAGCGCTGCTGCCAGGGCAAGGATAGTGATTCTGCGTCCCATGGGTTGCCTCCTTCGGTCGCGTACACCGGTCCAGTGCACGGCCCCATGCTGCCTGCCCTTCCCTGAACCCAGCCTGAACGCAGCCGCTGAATTTTCGTGTGCCGTTCAGCGTCCGTTCAGGATTGCGGTCGCATCATGGCGGGCAGGTTGAACAGGAGGATGCAACCGTGAAAAAGACTCTGCTTGCCCTTGCTCTCAGCGCCCCGGCTCTTGCCCTGGGGCAGACCCACAGCACCGTCATCGACGCCCCGGTCGTCTCCGTGCAGCCGCTGGTCGAGGTGTTTTCGGAGCGTATTCCCCACGAGACCTGCCGCGCCGAGCGCGTGCGCGTGGTCGAGCGCGGCCGCAGCCGCTCGGCGACGCCGGCCATCCTCGGCGCGGTACTCGGCGGCACGCTCGGCGGCGCCATCGGCGACGACACCGGCCACCAGGGTGTCATCGCCGGGGCGGGCGCGGTGCTCGGCGCGTCGGTCGGGAACGACATCGGACGGCGCCAGCAGCGCGACGACGGCTATTACGTCACGGAGGATGTGTGCACCGTGGAGTACGAACTGCGGGAACGGGAGCGTGTCAGCGGCTATCGCGTCAGCTACCGCTATGGCGATACCATCTACGAGACGCGCACGGCCCGGGATCCCGGCGCTACCATCCCGGTCCGTGTGGAGCTGAAACCGCTGCCCTGAGCCCCCGGGCTCCGGGGCGGCCTGCCGCTGGACCGTACCCATGCCCACTCGCTGGCTCTGCCTGCCCCTGCTCGTCGTCGCCCTGTTCGCGGGCAGCGCCGCTTCCCGTGCCGATGACGACGGGCTCGAGGCCTGGCAGGAGCGCATCCTGCGGGCGCTCGAGCGCGACCGCGATGCGCGGAACGATGACCTTGACAGGAACCCTGACAGGAACCGGGATGAGAAAAGGTACGAGGGCGGAGAGCGGCCGCCGCGGGAGTCACTCGTTGCGCCCGGCGGCGGCGACAGCGGCGCGCGCGCGGCGGCGGCGGAAGCCCAGCGCCGCTACGGCGGCCGTGCGCTCGCCGTCGGCCGCTCCCGCGACGGCTACCGGGTCCGGCTCCTCGGCGAGGACGGCCGCGTGACCACCGTGACCATCGAGGACTGAGCGGTGCGGCTGCTCATCGTCGAGGACGATGCCCGGTTGCGCGAACGCCTCGCGGGGCACTTCCGCAGCGCGGGCTTTGTCGTCGACGAGGCGCCGGACGGCCGCGAGGCCGCGTGGCTGGCCAGCGAGTATCCCTGCGACATCGCCATCGTCGACCTCGGCCTGCCCGATGTCGCCGGCATCGAGCTGATCCGCGGCTGGCGCGGCGACGGGCTTGCCATGCCCATCCTCATTCTCACCGCCCGCGCCGACTGGCAGGACAAGGTCGGCGGGCTCGAGGCCGGTGCCGACGACTACGTGACCAAGCCGTTCTACCTGGAGGAGGTGGAGGCGCGGGTGCGCGCGCTGCTGCGCCGCGTGGAGGGCCGGCGCTCGAGCGTGGCGGACTACGGGACGCTGCGCATCGATTTCAGCGCTCGCCGGGTGTGCCGCGGCGATGAGGAGCTGACCCTCACGGCCTACGAGTACAACACCCTTGCCTACCTCGCGCACCGGGCCGGGGAAGTCATCTCGCGCAGCGAGCTCCTCGATCACCTCTACGACCACGACCATGACCGCGACGGCAACGTGATCGAGCAGTTCGTTGCCCGCCTGCGGCGCAAGCTCGACCCGGAGGGCAGCCTCACGCCGATCGAGACCGTCCGCGGCGCCGGCTACCGCTTCACGCTGGACCGGGCGAGCGCATGAGTCGCCGCCCGCTGTCCCTTGCGGCGCGGTTGTTTCTTGCCTCGGCGCTGCTTCTGCCGCTGGCCCTCGGGCTCACCGGCTGGTCCCTGGAGCGCGCCCACCGGCTGGCCCTCGACGCGGCCGCCGGCGAGAGGCTGCAGCTCCAGGTGCTGGCGCTGCTCGCGCAGGCGGACTTCGACGGGGAGCTGACGCTGCCGCTGGTGCCGCTGGAGCCGCGGCTCGCCCAGCCGAATTCCGGCCTCTACGCGCTGGTCACGGACGGCGGGGGCGAACCGCTCTGGCTGTCGCCCTCGGCGGCGCTGCTGCCGCGGCCGCTGGCCGCGCTCACCGCTGGCATCCCTGCCCTGGGCCCGGGGCAGCGGCATCGCTCGCAGGCCGACGGGCTTTTGCGCCACGCCTACCAGGTGCTCTGGGAAACGGAGGCCGGCGACGCCGTTCCGCTGCGTTTCATCGTCGCCGAGAGCACCGCGCCGCGCGATGCGGACGTCGCTGCCTTCCGCCGCAGCCTCTGGCTCTGGCTGGGTGCGACGACGCTGGTGCTGCTGGCGGTGCAGGGGCTTATCCTCGCCTGGGGCCTGCGCCCGCTGGGGCGGCTGGCGGGGGATATCGCCCGCATCGAAGCGGGGGAGGCCGTGCGCCTCGACGGGCCGTGGCCGCGGGAGGTGCGCCCGGTGACCGAGAACCTGCAGCTGCTGCTCAGCGGGGAACAGCAGCGGCGCGAGCGCATGCGCAACACGCTGGCGGATCTCGCGCACAGCCTGAAGACACCGCTCGCGGTGCTGCGCAATGCAGAGCCGAGGGATGCCGCCTACCCGCAGCTCCTCGACGAGCAGCTGGAGCGGATGGAACAGGTAATCGGCTGGCACCTGCAGCGCGCCGCGGGCGGCAGCAGCCGCCTGCTGCAGCGCGTGCGCGTGGCACCGGTGCTGGAGCGGTTGCGCGCGACGCTGCTCAAGGTCTACGCGGACCGGCAACTGACCCTGGAGGCACACTGCCCCGCGGAGGCGCGTTTCCGCGGTGACGAGCGCGACCTCATGGAGCTGCTGGGCAACGTGCTCGACAACGCCTGCAAGTACGCGGAGAGCCGGGTGCGGGTCACGGTGGCCGGTGGCAGCGGCGGCGAGGGCCTCGCGCTCACGGTGGAGGACGACGGCGCCGGTATCTCGCCGGAACTGCGCGACCTGCTGCTGCACCGCGGCGCCCGGGCAGATACACGCCGGGAGGGCCAGGGCATCGGCCTCGCGGTCGTGCTGGAGATCGTCACCGCGCAGCGCGGCGAGCTCGCGCTCGACGACAGCGAGCTCGGCGGAGCGCGGGTGCGTGTGCGCCTGCCGTGACCGCTCCGCTACACTGGAGAAGGAGCAGCACCCTTGCAACGATCGACCGGTAACCGCTGGCTCGCGGCGTTGCTGCTGGCGGCAGTGGCGTCCGCTGCCTTTGCGGAGGATTATGCGGCGGGTGAGGCCGCCTGGCAGCGGGGCGAGCACGCGGCAGCGCTTGCGCAGTGGCTGCCGCTCGCCGAGGCCGGCCAGGCACGCGCGCAGTTCGCCGTGGGCCTTGCCTACGACCGGGGGCAGGGCGTGGAACGCGACGCGGCGACGGCGGCCCGCTGGTATCGCCGCGCCGCCGCGCAGGAGCTGGCCGACGCCGAGTACAACCTCGCGCTGCTCTACCTCGATGGCCGCGGCGTGAAGCAGGACCTCGAGGAGACGGTCCGCCTGTTTCGCGCCGCGGCGGAGCGCGGGCATCTTCCCGCGCAGGTGAACCTGGCCTACTCCTACGAGCAGGGCAGCGGCGTCGAGAAAGACCTGCCGGTCGCGGCCGCCTGGTATGCGCGCGCGGCCATGGCGGGGAACCGCGAGGCCTGGAGCCGCTTTACGGACCTGCGCGAGGCCGGTGTGCGCCCGGCGGTGCTGCCGGCGCTACCCGGGCCCGTGCCGGAAGCGCCGGCGACCGGGTGCGAGGCCCGCGACGAAGACGGGGACAGCTGCTCGAACGAGCGCTAGCCCCGGAACGGCCCTCAGATCACCTCGTGCAGCGATCCCCGGGGCTCATCGGCGAGCTGCACGCGGTTGCGACCGGCTTCCTTGGCCGCGTAAAGGGCCCTGTCGGCGGCGTCGAGGAGGGCCTGCCAGTGGTTTCCGGCTTTCGGCTGGCAGTCGGCAACGCCGATGCTGATGGTGACGCGGTCGGCGACCGATGAGTGCTCGTGCACTAGCTGGCGCGCGGCCACGGCGGCGCGCAGGTCCTCCATGAAACCGTAAGCGGCTTGCGCCCGGGTCAGCGGCATGACCACCGCGAACTCCTCGCCGCCGTAGCGGGCCACCAGGTCCGTGCCGCGGCGCAGGTGCGTGGCCAGCGCCTGGGACACGGCGCGGAGGCACTTGTCGCCTTCGCCGTGGCCGTAGTTGTCGTTGTAGGGCTTGAAGAAGTCTATGTCGATGAGGGCCACGGCCAGCGGTTCTCCCAGGCGCGCGCACATGTGCCAGCTCTCGTTGAGCTTGCGTTCCAGGGCCCGCCGGTTGGGCAGGCCGGTCAGCGCATCGAGTTCCGCCAGCTGCTCCAGCTTGCGGTTGGCCTCGGCGAGCTCTCGGGTGCGTTCGTCGACGGTGGCCTGCAGGCGCCGCTCCTGTGCTTCCATCCACGCCTTGCGCAGCGCATGGGTGAGCATCTGCCGGTAGAGGAGCAGCATCATCAGCGCGCCCGTGCCGAGGAGGATGCGCTTGCTCGGCTCATCCTTGAGCAGCACCTCGAAGAAGAGGGCGCTGAGCACCGCGGCCATCATGGCGACGCTCACCGGGGACAGGTCGATCTGGTTCTTCTCCTTCGGCGCCGTCGGGTGGTGCAGGCTCGCCGCGCGTGCATAGCGCAGGCCGGCGGCGAGCATGCCGATGGCGGCGAAGCTGTACAGCAGTTCCGCGACGAGGAGCAGGGTACCGCTGCGCTGCAGGTAGAGGTGGGTGCCGAAAGCGGTATCGGCGAGGAACAGCAGCAGCACCGCGGTGGCCAGCAGGCGGAAGGCCAGGCGGTTGGGGCCGAGGCGCGAGAGCGGGAACTTCAGCAGCAGCGCCGAGAGCAGGGCGGCGTCGAGCACGGGGTAGCCGATTTCCACGAGGGTCGCGAGGATCGCCGGCGCCTCCTGCGCGTTGCGCCCCGGCAGCAGGACGAACTCCCACACCAGCAGGGCAAAGGCGCCGAGGGCGATGAGCAGGTCGGTCAGCAGCATGCGCTGGGACGTGAAGACGGCGCCGTGTGTCGGCAGCCAGAGAATAGCCAGGCAGATGAGGGCGTAGCTGACCAGGTTCAACAGGTCGGCCCAGGGCGCGCCCGGTGCCCGGTAGAAGTCCATGTCGTACTGGAACAGCAGGCTGGACCAGGCGCCCAGGGCCAGGGCGCCGCAGAGCAGCGCCAGCGACGGCAGCGTCGGCGAGTTGCGCCCGCGGATGGCCGCGTAGGCGAGCGCCGCCGCGGCGAACGCCTTGAGCAGCACGTGGGACCAGGGGGTGGGGAAGAACGGAGCGAAGGCACTGCCGAAAAGGGCGCTGTGCAGCGCCGCGGTGTTCAGCGACTGCCAGGCGATGATGGCTGCTATCAGGCCGAAGCGCCAACGCGACGGCGGCGGGTTGGCATCCGGCGGGAACAGGGGCACGCGGCGTCCCTCTTCGCAGTTCGCGCCCTAGTTTAGCGGCGTTGCGGCGTCAGGTATAGCGCGCCGCACGAGTTAACCTGAGGTAGCCCTCAGGCCAGTTCCTCGCGCAGTTCCCGCGCTGCGCCGACCATGGCTTGCAGCTTGCCGAACGCCGCTTCCCGGGAGAGGTACTTCATGCCGCAGTCGGGCGCGAGCACGATGCGCTCCTTCGGCACGTGGACCAGGGCCCTGCGAACGCGCTCCTTGACGGTCGCCACGCTCTCGACCTCGTTGCTCGAGAGGTCTATGACGCCCAGCAGGATGTCCTTGCCCGCGAGGGATTCCAGAACGCTGCAGTCGAGGTGGCTCTGCGCGGTCTCGACGGAAACCTGGCCGCAGCAGGCACCGGCGAGTTCCGGCAGGTAGGAGTATCCCTCCGGGCGCTCGTGAATCAGCGCGGCGTAACCGAAACAGATATGCACGCAGGTCTGGCCGGAGATGCCGGCGAGTGCGCGGTTCAGTGCCTCGAGGCCGTATTCCCGTGCGGCTTCGGGTCGCGCCTGCATGTAGGGCTCATCGAGCTGCACCACGTCAGCGCCGGCGGCGAAGAGATCACGCACTTCCTCGTTTACCGCGTCGGCATAGGCCATGGCGGCTTCTACGCGGGACCCGTAGTAATCGTCCTGGGCCTGCTGCGACATGGTGAAGGGCCCGGGCACAGTGAATTTTACCGGCCGGTCGGTGTTCGCCTTGAGGAATGCGAGGCCCTCGAGTCCCACGGGGTGGCGGCGCCGGATCGGGCCGGTGATGCGCGGAACGTAAACGGGCTCACCGCTGCGGTCCAGCGCCTCTCCCGGGTTGTCGAGGTCGATGCCGTCCAGCGCGGTGGCGAAGTGGTTGGAGTAGCTCTCCCGTCCGGTCTCGCCGTCGCCGATGATGTCGAGACCGGCGCGCTCCTGGTCGGCGATGGCGATCCGTGTCGCATCGCGCTGCGCCTCCGGGAGAAGCTCCGGCGCGACCCGCCACAGTTCCTTCGCCCGGGTGCGCGGCGGAAAGCGGCCCTTGAGCCGCTCGCGGTCGATGAGCCAGTCCGGTTGCGGATAGCTGCCCACCAGTGTGCAGGGGAAGAGCGGCAGGGCCATGGTGTTCTCCTCAGTTCTGACCGGCAGCGGCGCCGGCGGCATCGCTGTAGTCGACGAGCTTGGACTTGTAGGTTTCCCGTGGCAGCGTGCCGTGGGGCACGAAGCTGAGTTCCGTGGTCACCAGCAGGCGCTCGCGGATCTCCTGCTTCATGCGCTCGGCGAGCCCCGCCGGCGCCGTGGGGCGGTCGCTGTCGAGCTCCACGACCACGGGAAGCGGCGGGGCCTGGACCACCCCGTGCTCGCGAGGCCTGATCTGGAACATTCCCGAGACGTCGCCGCGGAAGCCGTCGAGTACACTGCGGATGGCGGTGGGGAAGAGGTTTACACCGCGCACGATGAGCATGTCGTCGGTACGGCCGACGCAGCGCACCCGAGGTCCGGTGCGGCCGGTGGGGTTGTCAGCCAGGGTGACGACGACGTGGTCGCGGCTGCGGAAACGCAGTAACGGCATGGCTTCCCGGCGGAGCGCGGTGTACACCAGCTCGCCCTCGGCACCGTCTTCCCAGGCCCGGGGTTCGCCCGTGGCGGGGTCGATGAGCTCGACGTGGACGTAGCCGCGGGGCATGAAGTGCATCCCCTTGCCGTCCTCGTCCTCGGCCCACACCGAGAGTGAGATGTCACCGATGCCCATGGACTCGCGCACGCTGCAGCCGAAAGCCTCCTCGATCTTGCCGCGAATGAGCGGATCGCCCCCGCCGGGCTCGCCGGCGGTGATCATGTTGGTCAGGCCCAGGCTGTGGGTGTCGATACCGTTGGCCTCGCACCAATCGATCATGTACAGGCCGTAGGAGGGCGTGCAGCTGATGCCCGTGGCACCGAGCTTCTGGATGGCGGTGACCATGCGCTCGGTGTTTCCGGTGCCAACGGGAATCACGGTGCAGCCGATCTTGTCGAAGCCGTAGTAGACCGCGCCGGCGACAAAGGGTCCGGCGTTGAAGCCCACCACGACCTTCTGGCCCGGCGAAAAGCCCGCGGCGGTGTAGCCGCGGGCTACGTTGGTCGCGTACATCTCGAGGTCCCGGGCGGTCAGGCCCAGGTAGCAGGGGGTACCCGTCGTGCCGCTGGTGCTGAACACGCGCCGGAGGTCGGTCTCCGGCGCGGCAATGTGGGCGCCGAAGGGCGGAGCCGCCGCCTGCGTGGCGCGGATCTCGTCTTTCTCGGTGAACGGCAGCGCGGCAATATCGTTCAGGTCGCCGACGGCCTCCGGGCTGTCGAAGCCGGCCTCGCGCAGCTTCTGCTGGTAGAAGCTGGAGCGCTCGAACAGGTAGCGGACCTGCGCCCGGTAGGCATCGTTGTCGAGGGCGAACTGTTCGTCCCAGGGGCGGGTCTCTGCATCGGGGTCAAAGATCATCGTTACTCTCCGGTGACCGCGGACGGCTCAGTGCCAGCGCTTGACGCAGGCGGCAATGTGGGTGCCGAAGCGGCGCGCGGTCTCGAGGTCCGCCGCCGGCGGCGCAACGTCCGGGCCCTCGTCGATGTTGGCCTGGGCCATGGCGCCGAGGGACGCGCCAAGGCGGTTCGGGTCTTCCACGGAGCCGCTGGAGCTGTTGTTGCCCGGCAGCTGGTTGAGGTTGATCCACAGCATGCCGTGCTGCGCCGCGAAGGTGAGGATCTGCAGCAGCGTGTTCTGCTTGTCGCCGTTCTGGGAGCCCGAGGTGGTAAAGCCTGCGGCCAGCTTGCCCGCCCAGCGCTGCTCCATCCAGCGCGCAGAGCTCGCCTCCATGAACTGCTTCAATGCTGCCGAGACGCTGCCCATGTAGGTGGGTCCGCCCATGACGATGGCGTCAGCACTGTCCAGCATCGCCCAGGCCGGCGCCTCCGTGTCGGCGAGCTCGTCCACCGGCACGAGGGTGGCGCCGACACCGTCCTCGGCATCGATACCTTCCGCGATGGCCTTTGCCTGGCGCTCCGTGTGGCCGTAGCCACTGTGGTAGACGACCTGTACCTGTTTCGACATGGCGTGCTGCTCCCTGCTCAGCGATGGAACTGTTCGTTGTTGGGGGTGTGGTCACCGGCCAGCCAGCGCTCGAGGTCGGCGTGGGCGGTGCGTTTCTTGTCGGCATTGATCTGCTCGACGTCATCGTGGTCCACGGTGAACTCCACCAGCAGGCCTGCCGGGTCGAAGACGTAGAGCGAATAGCAGTAACCGTGGTTGAGGATGTAGAACTGCGGCTCCTCGTAGCCCGCGGCGACCAGCCGGTCGCGGATGCCGTCCTGTGTTGCCTGGTCTACCTTCATGGCCAGGTGCCGGAACCCCGAGGGCGGCAGTTCCGGGCCAAATTCCTCCGCGTCGTCCTCGTCGGCGAACTGGAAGAAGGCGAGGCAGGAGCCGTCGCCGATATCGAAGAAGCAGTGCACGTAGGTACGGACCTTGCCGAACAGGTCGGTTTTCTCTGCCCAGGTGGCCACCAGCGGGTAGCCGATGACCTCCTCGTAAAACCTGCGCACAGCCTCCAGGTCACGCGTGACGTAGGCGTTGTGGTGCAGGGTGCTGTTGATCGACAGTGGCGCGTTCATGGTCTTCTCCTTGCTCGTCGCTGCGGTCAGAACCACTTGGTGAACTCGACGCCCCAGCGCGCCGGGAGGGCGGGCCAGAGGAAGTTGAAACCCGGTGCCGGCCCGGGGGACAGCTCCGTGTTGTACTCCTCGTCGAAGGCGTTCTTGGCCCAGAACATCAGCGACCAGTTGTCCGCCTGCTCGATGCCCGCGCGCAGATCGACGAGGTCGATGGGGCTACGCGAGGAAATGTTGCCCGGATCCCACCAGGTCTCGCCGATGCGCTGGTAGTCGCCGCGCAGGATGAGGTCGGCGCCGCCGAAGAGGTTGACCGGCTGGCGATAGACTGCACCGATATTCAGCGTGTACTCGGACACCAGGGGCGCCTGGTTACCCTCGTGGGTCGGGTCGGCGGCTTCCTCGATCTCGCTGTCGGTGTAGCCGAGGCCGAGGTAGCCGGTCAGCGACTCCGTCAATGCCACGGTCGTCTCGAACTCGAGGCCCATGTAGGTCGTCTCCGGGATCGTGCCGAGGTTCTGCGTACTCGTGCCCGGGTCGAAGAGGAAGAAATAGGCGTTCTCGAAGTCGGTGTAGTACAGGGCGAGCGAGGCATTGCCGCGGCCGTCCCAGAAGTCCATCTTCGCGCCGACCTCGAAAGTATCGGCGATCTGCTCGTCGAAAATGTCGCCGACCCCCGGGGTGGGCACCGCCTGGCCGACGCCCGTCTGGTTGAAGCCGCCGCTGCGGAAGCCACGGCTGTAGTCGGCGTAGAGAGTGGTGTCGACGGTGGGCTGGTAGCGCAGGGTAACCTTCGGCTGCCAGGAGTCCCAGCTCTCGTTGCGCTCTTCGCCGAAGACCAGGCCGAGGCCGGACGTGTCGTACAGTGCCGGCGTCAGCGTCGTGTTCTCGCGCTCGTCGTTGTCGTAGCGGAGCGAGGCGCTCAGCTGCAGCGTGTCGGAGAGATCATACTCGACCTGCCCGAAGACCGCGTAGGCGAAGTTGTCCTGGCCGTCGGCGAGGATGTTCAGCTGCGGGCTCGGGTCCGTGGGATCGACGAAGACCGAGGGGCGGAAGTCCTTCTTCACGTCGAAGACGCCGAAGCCGCGGTCGATCTGGTTGCCGGTGGAGATGTAGCGCTCCGTGGCGATGGCATAGACGCCGACGATGTAGCGAAGGCGCTCGTCCTCCGGTGAGGCGTAGCGCACTTCCTGGCTCCAGGACTCGACCTCGAGGTACTGCGTCTGGCTGAGGTCAGTGAACTCGTCGCCGGTGAGCGACTTGATGAACTGCCCGAAGCCGTCGAAGTTGAAAAACGATTCTTCCCGCGGCAGGAAGTTGAAGTTGTCGCCGGTCAGCAGTTCGTTGACGTCGTCGTAGGCGGTGATCGCCGTCAGCGTGCCTCCGCTGCCGGCCCACTCGAGCTTCAGGCTGCTGCTCACGAACTCGCGTTCATTCTTGCCCGGGTTGTTGACCCGCACGTCCAGGGACGTGTCGTCCGCCTCGGCGGCGATGCGGAAGTACAGGGCCTGGGTCTCGAGCATGGAGTAGCTCAGGCGGAAGTCGGCGCTGAAGGTGTCGGAAACATCCCAGAGCACGCGCAGGCGCGCGGACGTGTCTTCCACCGGATCGGCCTTCTCGCCGAGATACTCGTTGTCGATGTAGCCCTCGGTGTCGTACCAGGACCCCGAGAGCCGGTACTTGAGGTTGCCGCTGTCGCCGACCGGCCCGCCGATGGTACCGCGGACGCGGTAGCCGGGGCCGTTATCGGCACCGACCTCGACCCGCCCCTCGAACTCGTCACCGGGGGCCTTCGTGTTGATGGTGATGGCGCCGCCGATCGCGTTGCGGCCGTAGAGCGCGCCCTGGGGGCCGCGCAGCACCTCGATCTGCTCGATGTCGAAGAGCTGCTGGTTCAGCTGCGTCGGGTTCGACATGAGCACGCCGTCGATGAGGACGGCAGCTGACATCTCGCTGTTGCGCGCCTGGGAGACGCCGCGGATGTTGAGGAAGGCGTTGCCGGCGTTCTGCGTCTGCACCAGGGTGGCGTTCGGGGTGAGGTCGACGAAGTCCTGCGGCGTCTCGATACCGGCGGAGCGGATCTCCGACTCGGTGAAAGCCTTCACCGAGATCGGGCTGTCGGCGAGGGACTCGGCGCGTTTGCGGGCGGAAACCACCACTTCTTCGAGCACCGCCTGGGCGAAGCTCACGGGGGCGGCCAGTGATGCGGCGATTACAGCTACCGGGAGAGTTTTCAACGTTCGCATCGTTATTCTCCGTATTGATTTATGGGACGCTGATTCGTAGAGTAGAGACTTCGATAATCGAAATCAAGTTCGCATAGCGAAAAACTGGAGCCCGCGGCACGTGTCTCTCGACAGCATTTCGACAACCGGGGCTCCATCGCCGCCAGGCGTCGTGGCATCCTTCGCGGGAACCGGTCGCAGCAACGGTGCGCGGCATAGGAGAAGAAACGCATGACTGAACGGGCAACCACCGCCATTTGTGGCTACGACGCAGACTCCATCTCTGTCCGCGGCCACGACCTCGTCGGGGACCTCATGGGCGGTCGCAGCTTTACCGAGGCGCTGCTTCTGCAGGCCCTGGGTCGCGAACCGGACGAGCGCCAGCGCCGGCTCGTGGATGCCGTGATGGTCACGATCATGGAGCACGGCCTCGTCCCTTCGGCGATCGTCACGCGGCTCACGCACTACGGTGCACCGGAGTCATTCCAGGGCGCCATTGCCGCCGGCCTGCTCGGCGTCGGCGACCGCTACGCCGGGACGGCGTCCATGTGCGGCGCCCACCTCGAGGCCATCGCTCACGCCGACGACCCGGGCGCGAAGGCGCGGGAGACCGTGGAGACGCTGCGCGCACAGAAACGGCCCGTGCCGGGCTTCGGCCACCCGATCCACCGCGACAACGACCCGCGGGTCGCGCGGCTCATCGGTCTCTGCGAGGAGCTGGGGGCAGAGGGCCGCTATCTCGCCGCCATGCGCGAACTGGAGGCCGCGCTCAAGGCCGTCACCGGGAAGGATCTGGTCACCAACATCAGTGCCGCTCTGGCGGCCGCGATGGCGGAAGCGGGCGTGCCCTCGGGCATGATGCGCGGCATCGTACTCACGGCGCGCTGCGCGGGCCTGGTAGGGCACCTGTTCGAAGAGATGAACAACCCGATTGCGCCGGCCCTCTGGGAAGGCGCCCAGGAGCCGGTCAGCTATGAGCCCTGAGCAGCTGGCCGCGACGGTCGACCTCGCCGACGGCCACAGCGCACGCGTCTACAGTACCGGCGAGGGGGAGCCGCTGTTGCTGCTCCACGGCTGGTCCCTGGACCGACGCTCCTTCGCGCCGCAGCGGGATGCGCTTGCCGGGCGCTACCGGGTGCTGACTTTCGACCGCCGCGGCTTCGGGGAGTCCACTGCGCCGCCGGATCTGAACCGGGAGCTGGACGACATCGACCGGATCCTCGATTCCCTGGGAATCGAGCGCGTGCATCTTCTCGGTGTGTCCCAGGCTGCGCGCCTCGCCCTGCGCTACGCGGTACTGCGCCCGGCGCGGTTGTGCAGCCTGCTGGTGCAGGGGGTGGTGATCGACGGGTACTCCCCCGACGCCAGCGCCGGGCAGGACCTGCCGCTCGCGCACTACCAGGCCCTGGCCCGCGGCGGGGACCTGGACACACTGCGCAAGGAGTGGCTGGCACACCCGATGATGTCAGCGGGCATCGAGGACCCGGCGCAGCGGGCCCTGCTCGCCCGCATCGTTGCAGACTACCGAGCCCTCGACCTGACCAGCGAGGCACCGCCTATCGCACCGCCAGCCATCGATGTCCTGGCGGGGCTGCCGACGCTGTCCCTGCCCATCCTTGTCCTTACCGGCGAGCTGGAGACGCCTGCACGAAAGGCGCACGCGGGCGAACTCGTGCGGCTGGCGCCGCGGGCGCGGGAAGTGATGCTGCCCGGCGCCGGTCACCTGTCCAACCTCGCGGCAGCACCGGCGTATAACCAGGCGGTGCTGGACTTCCTGGAAGGCGCCGGCGGAGACGACTGAGCGGGCGGCGCCCGCCGCTCAGGTCGCAGCGCGAGCGCGGATGGAGTGGACCAGTGCCGGGTAGCGCTGCAGCTCGATCTCGATGGCGCGGGCTGCACTGCGCAGGTGCTCGAGACGGGTCTCCAGCATGGAGTCCGGGTCGATGCGCGAGGTCGAGGTGGAGCAGTTGATCGCGCCGATCACCTCCGGCGTGCCGGCCCGAACCGGCACCGCGAGCGAGACAATGCCGTAGTCGAGCTCGTCGCGGGTACCGGCATAGTCATCCTTGCGCGCGGCGCGCAGGACCCGGCGCAGGGCGTCCGCATCGGTGATCGTCTTTTCCGTAAAACCCTCCAGTGGCGTCTGGCGCAGGTAGTCATCGAGCTGTGCTGGCGGCAGGTGGGCCAGCAGCATCTTGCCCAGCGAGGTGGCATAGGCCGGGAAGCGGGTGCCGACCCCCGCGGCGAGTCGCACCATCCGGTTGGTGGACACGTGCACGAGGTAGAGCACGTCGGGGTTCGAAAACACCGCGAGGGAGGAACTGTCGCCGGTCTTGTCCCTGACTTCCTGCAGGTGAGGACGAACGACCTCCTCGAGGTTCATGGACTCGAGGAAAGCCGAGGCAAAGCCCATGACTTCCGGTGTCAGCAGGAACAATTTGTCTTTCTTGCCCACATAGCCGAGCGCTACGAGCGTATTCAGGCAGCGCCGGGCGACAGCCGGCGACAGCTCCGTGGCCGCCGCTACCTGTGACAGGGTCATCTCCGGGCGGTCCCGCGAGAAGGCACGGAGGACCGACAGGCCCCGGGCGAGGGTGCTTAGGAATTCGCTGTCGCGCCGCTCGCCGCTCGCCGCCATGGTGCAAAGGTCCTGTCGCTGATCCGGTGGCGGAGTATAGCGGTGAACGCCGGCTGCGGCTAAGACGAAGGAAAAGGGGCGAGGTCCGCCGGGCGGTCGACGTCGCGGAGCACGCCGGGGTCGTCGACGATCAGTTCGCGCACGGCCGCCGCGTGGCGCTGCAGCAGGCCGCGCGCACCGCGGTCGCCATCGAGGGCGGCGAGTTCGGGCAGGAAGCGGGCCCCGAAGGCCACCGGGTGGCCGCGGCGACCGCGATGGCAGGGGACGCAGATCAAAGCGGGTCCGGCCGCTTGCGCCACGGCCATGGTGCTCTGCGGGCGGACCCAGGGCATGTCGCCGAGGGCGACCAGGACCGCCTCCCAGCGCGGCAGTCGCTGCACGGCAGCAGCGAGGGTCGCGCCCATACCCCGGGGCGCATCGGTGCAGCGGATCGTCTCGATGCCCCGCCCGGCCAGCGTCTTCGCCAGCGCGTCGTCGCCGGGACCCAGCGCGACGCGAAGCGGGAGCCCGGTCCCGGCGAGGTTGGCGATGCTGCGCTCCAGCAGCAGATCCCCTTCCGGGAGGCGCGCCCGGCGCTTGTCGCTGCCGAAGCGGGTGCCGCGGCCGGCCGCGAGCAGCAGGGCGCCGACCTTCACTGTTCGCCGAGGCCCGCGCAGGGGTCGGGACGCTCTGCCGCGTCGGTCACGGCGACGAAGTCGGCGAAGCCGGGCTGTGCTTCCGGGTAGTCGGCGGGGAAGGCGGCCCCCGGGCGCCGCTCGACGAAGACGACCACGGCGATGCGGGCGTCGGGCGCGAGCCGGGCCAGGAAACGTGGGACGCCGCGGTCCCGGCGCGCGTGGCCCGCGCCGAGTATCAGCACGCCGCGCTCACCGGCGAGGACCTGGCGCCACGCCATGTGCGCGTCCCGCGCCACCTGCACCGTCGCCATGGCGGGCAGCATGTCCGTGGGCAGCTTGCCGCAGTGGGCGTCGGCCAGTTCCCGCTCCAGGGTCGCCTGCCCCGCTGCGTCGAGGAGGCCGGCGGGGTCCAGGGCACTGAGGGCCTCGGGCGGCAGCACGGCGGCATAGCCCGTTTCCGGGATGCGGAAGGCCTGGCGTCTCGGGAAGGACAGCGGCACGACGCGCTGATCGCGCGCCAGCGCTGCGGCGAACACGGGTTCGTACAGCGCCCAGGGCGGCCAGCCGGCGTCCGCCCAGGCCACGGCCCCCGGCAGCGCGGTCAGCGGAGACCCGCTCAGCAGCGCCTCCTCCAGCCCCGCGGCCTGCGCGCTGTCCAGCTGTTCGAATCCCACCGCGACGTCCTCGCCGGGGAAGCGACGCAGCAGATCCGCCTGGCCGAGATGGTGGGCCGGGTTATCGTGGATTTCGCCGAGGAGAAGGTAGTCGGCCCCGGCCACAGCTTCAGCCACGCGCCCGACGCTCAGCCATGTTCCCGTCGCAGTGGACCAGTAGCGTGTCGGTGCATCCGGCTCGCGAGCCGCTATCCCGCTGCTGGCCACCAGGCTCAGGATGCTGAGTAGCAGCAACTGGTACGGCATTCGGAACATGGGTCACTCCGCAGGCTGTCGGAGCCTCCATTGTAATGAGCCCGACGGGGCCTTGGGTGTATGCCCGCCTGCCATTGCGACTAATTGGGAAAAAAATCCTAAAAAACTTGACCGACCCTGAAACTGGGATTATTTTCCCATTCAGTGCCAGCCAAAAACCGAGGAGAGACAGCATGACCAACATCGAGCACCTGGCAGCCTGGCAGGCGGCCCTTGCGGAAAGCAGCGAAGCAGCGGTGGCCGCGGCGACGCGCGCGCTGATGGAGAGCGTGGAAGCCGGCGGTGAAGGGGGTGGCGAACGGCGTGATGCGCACCTGAAGCCGCTGCCCGTGGCGGTCAGCGAGCATCGCAGCTGGGCCTATACCACGCGTCGGGTGGATCGCGCTGCCGCCGCCGCGCTGCTCTGCGGCTCGGTTCGGCCCCGCGTCGGTGACCTGGTACTGGCCCGCGTAGAACGGCTGGGCCATCACTGCAACCTGCAGTTGGTCGATGGACGCCGTCGTCGCCTGTTCCCGGGCGACGAGGTCATCGTCGCCTACGGCAACCGCTATGCCTGTGAGCAGTTCGAGGCGGAAGTGCCGGCAGGCCTCGCCGCCTGTCACCTGGTTGCAGGCGGCGGTATCGCGGCCCGCGCCCTGTCCTGGCACGACCGCATCAGCAAGGGGCCGACGGCGATCAAACCTCTCGGACTGCTGGCCGACGCCGGGGGGCGGCCGTTGAACCTTGCCGACTTTGCGGTCGCGGCGCCGAAGTCGCCGCCGCAGCGGCCGCGTGTGCTCGCGGTGCTCGGTACGGCGATGGATGCGGGCAAGACCCAGACCGCGGCGCACCTGGTGCGCGGCCTGCGTGCGGCGGGACGGCGGACGGGGTACATCAAGATCACCGGCACCGGCGCCGGTGGCGACACCTGGCTTCTCGAGGATGCGGGTGCCGACCGGGTGCTCGACTTTACCGATGCCGGCTTGCCGACGACCTACCTGCAGCCCCTCGAGAAGATCGAGGCGGCGATGGAGCGGCTGCTCGCGGTCATGGGCGCCGACGGGATCGACACGGTGGTCATGGAGGTGGCCGACGGCGTGTACCAGCGGGAAACGTCCCGCCTGATTCGTTCGCCGCGCTTCGCAGCGTCGGTCGGCGGCATCGTGCTTGCCGCCCGGGACGCGATGGGCGCCAGCGCCGGGGTGGCTGCCCTCGCCGGGCAGCCGGTGCCCGTGCTTGCCCTGTCGGGGCTGCTGTCGGCGTCTCCCCTGCAGCGCCGGGAGGCCCGGGAAGCAACCGGCCTCGACAGCTTCAGCCGCGAGGAACTCGCGACGGCGACCACCGCCGAGCGGCTCGCCTCCGAGTTTCTCGAGGAGACCGCGGAGCTCGCATCATGAAACAGACGCAGCCAGGGAACGCGCTGAACGCACACTGTCTTCCGGGAACGCCGGGGATCGCCTACTACAGTTACCGGCCGCCCGGTTGTGCTGCCGCTGCCACGCCGCTGGTGTTCGTGCACGGCTACAACCGGCAGGTCGAGGAGCAGGCCGGCGCCCTGCGCGGGCTCTGCGACCGCCTGGGTTGCCCGCTTGTCGCGCCGTTTTTCAGCAGCGAGCGTCACCGGCGTTACCAGCGCCTCGGCCGCGGTGCGGACGGGCTCCGTGCGGACCGCTTCCTCGATGCCTGCCTCGATGACTTCAGCGGCGAGCGAGCGGCGCCGTTCTACCTCGCGGGGTTCTCCGGTGGCGCGCAATTCGCCCATCGCTACGCCATGGCGCACCCCCGGCGCGTCCGGCACCTGGTCGCCGTGGCCGCCGGCTGGTACACGCTCCCCAGCGACAGCATCGCGTTCCCGCGGGGCCTTCGTACCGGGCGCAGCCTGCGCGGCTACAGCCTGAACCCCGAGCAGTTCCTCCGGGTGCCGATGACGGTGATCGTCGGCGCCGAGGATACGGGCACGCGCAACCTGCGCCAGTCGCCTGAGCTGGATGAGAGCCAGGGCAGGACCCGCGTCGAGCGCGCCCGCAACTGGGTGGCGCACCTGCGTCTCGCGGCGCGGCAGTACCACCAGGACTCCCGGATCTCCTACCTGGAAGTGCCCGCTGTCGGCCACGATTTTTTCGAGTTCCTCGCGTGCGGCCGGCTGCTGTCGCTGATCGAGGCTGCGCTCCTGGATAGCGTAGCGGGAGAGGCAGGCGGAACGGCGGCATTGGCATCCCGGGCCCCGGTCTTCGGGACGCAAGCGGGGGAGACCTGCCATGCTGGCGCGTAAACTCGAGGTCGGGCGCGGCCGGGAGCTCCCGGCCGAGCCCGACGGCCTGGTGCTCCGCGAAGGTGAGCCGGCCCGGGAAAGCGCCCCGCTGCGGCGCCGCTGGCGCCCGGGCGCAGGTTCCCTGGTAGCCCTCGTACTGCTGGCCGCCGCGCTCGTACCGGCCTTCCTCTGGCTTCAGCACCAGGCGGCTTTCGTTACCTCCCGCAATGCGATGGTGCGCGCTCACCTTTCCGAACCCGGTGCGCGCATCGCCGGGCTGGTGAAGGCAGTGCACGTCGATGCCGGGGACACGGTGCAGAAGGGCGATACGCTGGTGGAGCTGGAGGATCGCCACCTTCGTGCGGAAGTGGAGCGCGCGCGCTCGGAGCATGCGGCGCTGGAGGCCCGTCTCGAGGTGGAGCGGACCGCCATCGAGCTCGACCGGGAGCGGCTGCAAATGCAGGTGGCCGGCGCGGAAGCGGAGCTCCGCCGGGTGACGGCGGCCCTGGCGGCCGCGGAGAGCAGGGCCGAGGATGCGACGGCTTTCCACGATACCCGGCAATCCCTGCTGCCCGGGCGCGCGATTTCGAAGGAAGCGGTGCGGGACGCGGCGGCCAAGGCGCGCACCGCTGCCGCACTTGCCCGGGCCGCAGCCGCCGAGCAGGAAGCGGCGGAGAACGCCCTTGCCGAGGCACGGCACGCGCAGCGTGAGCTCGAAGTGCGCGAAAAACAGCTGCACGTACTTGCCGCGCAGCGCGATCGCGCTGCCGCTGAGCTGGCCCGGGCCGAGGCCGATCTCGAGGCCACCGTTATCCGTGCGCCGGCTGACGGCGCCATCATCCGGCGCCTGGTGCAGCCCGGTATGGCCATGGACGTCGGCACGCCGGCCCTCAGTATGTGGTTCAGCGACCAGAGCTGGGTCGAAGCGTGGGTGGGTGAGGGAGACCTGGCCGATATCGCCCCGGGCAACGCGGTGCGGGTGTCCTCCCCGGCCTTGCGCGGCCGGGCAGTCACCGGTGTGGTCGCCACCGTCGGCCTCGCCACCGATTTCGAGATGCCCCTCGACTACCTGCCCAAGCCCCGCGGCGAGCGCCTGCAGCAGGCGCCGCTGGTCGGTGTCGCCATCCATCTCGATGAAGTGCCGGACGTGCTGCGTCCGGGTATCTCCATGGTGGTCGATATCGAGCGGGTGAAGCCATGAGCGTTGCCGTGGAGACGGCGCCCACCGGTCCGGGGCTTCGCTTGGTGGAGCGACTGCGGGCGCAGCGGCCCCGGCACGGCCTGCGGCCGCTGGCACTGCTGTTGCTGGTGACCGCGGCCGTACTGCCGCTGGCGGCAGTGGCGCTGCGCATCCTGGCGCTGTCAGGCTCGGCAGGGCCGGTTGCCACGGCGCTAGGCGCCTGGTTCAACGACCATCTCTCGCTGCACTGGGTGCCCGCCGTCGACCGTAATACGGTGCTGCATATCGTGATGCTGCCGCTGGCGGCGCTGCTGGTTGCGCTGACCCGTCTCAGCCTCGGCGTGCGTGTGCTCGGCTTCCGCGCCATTCTCATCGCCATCGGCATGCAGGAGATCGGCATTCTGCCCAGCCTGCTTCTCATCGCCATCATTGCCCTCACCGTCGTAGTGGTGCGGCCGTTCATGCGTGCATCCGGCATGCCGCTCTATGCCCGCGTGGCGACGATCCTCACGATCGTGGCGGCGACCATGGTCACGGGCCTGCTCTTTGGCGCCCAGGTCGAATCCAGCACGCTGACCAGCTTCGCATTTTTCCCGGTCGTCATCCTCGCCATGCTCGCCGAGAGTATCGCGGATACCGTGGCGCGGGAGAGCACCGCGATGGCCGCCTGGCGCACCGGTGCCACGATTCTCCTGGCCATGGCTATCGCGGCGCTCGCGTCGGTCCCCGCGCTCCGCGAGCTGACCCTGGCCTGCCCGGAGCTCATCGTGACGCAGCTGGCCCTCACCGTGCTCGTGTCCGAATTCATGGACTGGCGCCTGCTCGAGGACTTTCGGCCCGGTGCGGCGGCCGTCGAGACGGAGGAGGGACTTTCCGTTGCGGTCGTGCGCAACCGCTGGAACAAGGCAGTGCTGGCTCACGAAGGCAGCGAGCCTCCCAGGCGCTACCGGCTCGACTCCGTCCAGCCGCTGGTCGACGCCCTGCGCAGCGCCGGCCACCGCGTCGCCGTCATCGAGGCGGATGCACGGCTCTACCAGCGTCTGCGCAGCTTTTTCGGAAACAGGGCGCCGGACCGTGGGCTGGTGATCAACTGCGCGGGCGGTTTGCAGGGGACAGGCCGCCTGTGCCAGGTGCCCGCCTACTGCGAGATGATCGGTGTGCCCTACAGCGGCCCGGACCCCCTGGCCATGGCGTCCCTCAGTGATCGGCTGCAGCTGTTCGCGCTGCTCGAGCGCCACGGTCTTTCCGTGCCTGCCGTGGTGGACGAGGCCGACGCCTTCCGTGAGCAGGGGACGCCGCTACTGGTGCACCACCGCTTCCAGGGCGATCGCGAACCGCTGCGCGCGGCGACCGGGGTGGCGCTGGATCGCGCGCTCAAGCAGGTGCGCGCCGATGGCGATACGCCGCTCTGTACCCGGGAGCCCGGCGGGCATCGCCTGCGTGCCATTGTGCTCGCCGGTGAGCAGACGGCGGCCGCCCCGCGCGTGCTGCCCCTGCTCGAGCGTCGCTCCCGTCGTGGCGGGCACCGCCAGGCCGAAGGCCTTGCGCCGGCACAGCGTGACGCCGCAGCGAACGCCGCGGCCCGGGCCTTTGCAATCCTGCGCTGCCGCGATTTCGCGCGCGTCGACCTGGCGGTGACCGGGGATGGCGTGGCTACCATCGAGGCCGTACGCGCAGTCGACCTGTTTACACCGCGGGGGGCGCTGGCCATTGCGGCGGCGGCCGCCGGTATCGACTATCCGACGCTGGTGCAGTTCCTGCTACGCCCCCGCGGCGTTACCCCAGAACCCTTCACCCTGCCGGCGCGGTCAGCGCGCCGACCCGAAACCATTGCGAGAGGCCTGTCATGAAGCATTTCAAACTGATTCGTTCCGGTGTAGCCGTACGTCCACTGCTCGATGAACTTGCGGCCGTGGCCGATGCCTGGGAGCAGCAAACCGGTCGCCAGGAGAAAGTGCGCGTTCAGCGGGAGGCGCTGGCCATTCCCCTGCGCGGCCTGCGCAAGTCCCGCTGCCACGGGCGCGCGCGCCGTGACGTCCAGGAAAGCCGGTGGACCTCGGGATCTTCACGCTTTCCGGGCCTTTGCGCGCTGATTGGCTCGGTTGCCGTGGAACTGGAGTGCGAGCCGGGGCGGGCCAAGGTGGTCTGCCTGCCGGCGGGGCGGCGGGTCTACCCGCACATCGATCGCGGCGAGTACTACCGCCTGCACGAGCGCCACCACCTGGTGCTTCGCTCTTCTCTCGGATCCTGGCTGCGCGCCGGCGAGGAGGAGGTCCGCATGCGCGAGGGCGAGCTGTGGTGGTTCGACAACCGGGCGGTGCACGAGGCGTTCAACGACGGCGACGAGGATCGCATCCACCTGATCTTCGACCTGCTGCCGCGGGCGCGGCTCGCGCTGGCGCAGAACCAGCTGCGCGGGGCGCGTCGTCGGGAGGAGGCGGCGACCGTTACGCTGGGCGCCGCGTGGGATGCTGCGCAGCGAGGCGCAGAAGCCGCTCGCAGCCGGGCGGGCTAGAGTCCGCCCGTATTCAGGGTTCGTGCAGCCCGGGGCTGATGGTGTTGGCCGGGTCCCCGTGCTCAAGGGGAAGGTAGTGAACCGCGTTGTTGTGGTTTTCGCAGAGAAGGAGATAGTCGGCGTCCGCCACCGCGGTTGCCACGGCCGCCGGCGCCAGCCACTCACCGGTGGCACTGGACCTGTAGAGCGCCGGCGGTTGGACGCCTGCGGGATGGTTCGCGGCGCAGCCCGCGGCGAGGACAAGGAGGAGGCTGAAGGCGGCAAGGCGGTGGCAGCGCGTCATGGCGAGAGACCGGTCTGCTATCATGGGGCCACTCTAGTGGCCTCGCCCCTTCGCCGGTATGCCCCGGCACGCACCGCTCCGACGCACTCTGGACGGGACGCGGCTCGACCTCGTATCCGGCCCCAGGGCCCAGCCATGGAGGGTGCCCATGCAAGCGCAGCTCGGCCAGCTTCGCGGAGATGTTTTCGGCGGCCTCACCACGGGTATCGTGGCACTGCCCCTGGCGCTGGCCTTCGGCGTCGCCTCCGGAGCAGGGCCTGTCGCGGGCCTTTACGGGGCGATCATAGTGGGCTTCTTCGCGTCCCTGTTTGGTGGCACGCCGACCAATATCTCCGGCCCGACCGGCCCCATGGTCGTGGTCTTTGCGGGCCTCTTCGCCGGCTTCCCGGACCGGCCGGACCTCGTCTTCGCTGCCGTTCTGCTCGCCGGGATCATCCAGGTCCTGTTCGGCGCGTTTCGTTTCGGCCAATACATCCAGCTCGTGCCCTACCCGGTCATCTCCGGCTTCATGAGCGGTATCGGCATCATCATCGTTCTGCTTCAGCTCGGCCGCCTCATCGGCGCCGAGCCGCCGGGAGATGTCCTTGGCGCGCTGCTGGTCCTGCCCGCTGCCCTGGGCGAACTGAACCTGCCGGCGCTCGTGGTCGGCGCCGTGACGTTGCTGGTGGGTTACGCCTGGCCGGCGCGACTGAGTGCCTACCTGCCCGGGGCTCTCGCTGCACTCCTGGCGGGCACCGCCGCGAGCTTTGCCTACCCCGGGGCGCCGGTACTCGGCGACATCCCCTCGGCCCTGCCTCCGCTGCAATTGCCGGGCTTCGAGCGCTCGTCCGCGCTGCCCGTGGTACAGGCCGCGTTCGTCCTCGCGGTACTCGGAGCCATCGATAGCCTGCTCACCTCTCTTGTTGCCGACAACATGACGCGCGGCAAGCACGACCCGGACCGTGAGCTCATCGGCCAGGGCATCGGCAATGGCCTGGCGGGATTGTTCGGGAGTCTCCCGGGTGCGGGCGCCACGATGCGCACGGTCGTGAATATCCGCGCCGGCGGAACCAGTCGCATCTCGGGCATGGTGCATGCGCTTGTGCTGCTGGCTATCGTCCTCGTTCTCGGCCCGCTCGCCGCAAAGATTCCGCATGCTGCGCTGGCCGGCATCCTCATCAAGGTCGGCACAGACATCATCGACTGGAGTTATCTGCGTCTCGCCCACCGCGGCCCGCGGCTGGAGCTGTTCCTCATGTTGATCGTGCTCCTGCTGACGGTGTTCGTGGACCTGATCACCGCCGTCGGTGTGGGGGTCGTCGTGGCCGCCCTGGCGTTCGTGCGCCAGGTGGCTGAACTCCAGCTGGAGCGTGTCGCCAATCATCCGCAGCGCGAGCTGCTGCCGCGGGAGCAGGCGCTTATCGAGGAGGCCGGGAACCGTGTGAACGTCTTCGACTTCGGCGGGCCGCTGAGCTTTGGCGCGGCTGCCAACCTCGGGCACGAGGTCCGCACCCATGCGCACGATGATGCGTTCGTGCTTATCCTCGACTTCTCGCGGGTCCCGTTTCTCGACGTGTCCTCGGCGAGGGCGATTGCCGATATCGCTGCCGATGCGAAGCGCGCCGGACGCCACGTTTATGTGGCGGCCATGCGCGAGGAACTGCGCAAGGTGCTCTCGGGGCTGGAGGCGGATCGTGACCTCGACCCGGAACGGGTCTACCCGGATCGCGTTGTCGCCCTCGAGGCGGCGCTGGAGCAGATCCGCCGCGTCAGCTGAGCGGCGGTCCGCTGCTGCTCAGGGCTCGTGCAGCCCCGGGCTGATGGTGCTGGCGAGGTCGCCCTTGTTGGCGAGAATCTCCTCCGGTGTCAGTCCGACCAGCTCGTGGGGGAAGACCAGCCAGGCATCGGTCTCGTGGACGTAGTAGTCCGGGGTGATGTCGGTGACGTTCTTTGCCGGCTTGTACCAGGGCGTGGCGACGCGCATGGTCTCGGGCATGTTGCGCCGCGCCCTGGCGCGGAGCTTGTCGAAGATGGCGCGGATGCTGCGGCCCGAGTCGAAGACGTCGTCCACGAGCAGTACCTGGTGTTCGGCGTTGACGTTGTCGATGATGTAATCGAGGCCGTGCACGCGCACCGTCTTGTCCTGCTTGTTGATGCCGTAGTAGGACGAGGTGCGGATGGCGATGTGGTCCGTGTGGATGCCGACATATTCCAGGTACTCCTGGATGGCGATGCCGACCGGTGCGCCGCCGCGCCAGACGCCGATGATGAAGTCCGGGCGGAAGCCGCTGTCGTGGATCTTCTGCGCGAGGCGGAAGGAATCCAGCAGGAGGTCGTTGGCGGAGATGTAGACCTTGTCGTCGGCGGCCTGTTGGCCCGCAACCTTCTCGTCGGTGACCGTATTGTCCATGGAACTGCCGTCGCCCTAGCCGAGGAAGGCGAACTTTAGCACGAAGATCGCCGCCACCACATAGACCGCCGCCGGGCACTCGCGGCCGTGGCCGGACACGAGCTTGATCGCCGCGTAGGTAATGAAACCGAGGCCGATACCGTCGGCGATGGAGTACGACAGGGGCACTGCCAGCGCCGTTACCACGGCCGGCGTGGCCTCCGTCACATTGGCCCAGTCCAGGTCCTCGAGCGCCCGTGCCATGATGCAGGCGACGAACAGCAGCGCCGCGCCGGTGGCGAAGGCCGGGATGCTCTGCGCGAGCGGTGCGATGAAGAGGCAGAGCAGGAACAGGAGCGCGGTGGTGACGGACGCGAGGCCCGTGCGCCCGCCGGCCTCGACACCGGCGGCACTCTCGATGTAGCTGGTGGTGGAGGAGGTGCCGAGCAGTGCGCCGATGGCGGTGGCGCTGGAGTCGGCGAGCAGGGCCTTGCGAAGCCGGGGCAGGTGGCCGTTTTCGTCGAGCATGCCGGCGCGGTTGGCGACCCCCACGAGCGTTCCGGCCGTATCGAAGACATCCACCAGCAGCAGCGTGAGTACCACCGTCACCATGGACAGGTCGAAGGCGCTGGCCAGGTCCAGCGACAGGAACGTGCTGAGCGACGGCGGCGCGGAGACGACGCCCTGGAACTCGGCCGCCCCGGTCGCCCAGCCCAGCACCGTGACCAGCAGCATGCCGATGACCACGGCGCCGGTGATACGGCGGGCCGACAGTGCAGCGATGACCACGAAGCCCACCAGCAGCAGCGTCGCCGGCAGGGCGGCGAGGTCGCCGAGGGACACCAGCGTCGCCGGGTCGCGGACGATGATGTCGCTGCCGGTCAGCGCGATGATGCCTAGGAACAGGCCGATGCCCGCCGAGATTCCGAGCTTCAGGGAGCGGGGGATGGCGTTGATGAGCCACTCCCGCACCGGCAGCACGGACAGGATGATGAAGATGATGCCGGAGATGAGCACGGCGCCGAGGGCGGTCTGCCAGGCGTAGCCCATGCCGAGCACGATACCGTAGGTGAAGAAGGCGTTCTGGCCCATGCCCGGGGCCTGCGCCACCGGGTAGTTGGCATAGAGGCCCATGACCGCCGTGCCGATCGCGGCGGCGAGGCAGGTGGCGACGAACACGGCGCCGAAGTCCATGCCCGCCTCGGAGAGGATCGCCGGGTTGACCACGGTGATATAGGCCATGGCCAGGAAAGTGGTGACGCCCGCCATGACTTCCCGGCGGACGCTGCTGCCCTGCGCCTCGATGCCGAAGCGCGTTTCGAGGAGACCCGCCATGTCAGTGCGCGACCGCGCTGCGCGAGGCGGCGTCCACCCGGGCGAGGTAGTCGGTCTTGCGGGTCTCCGGGAGCCAGCTCACGGTGAAAGCGTTGCGCACGAGCTGCAGCACCTCTGCCTCGGTGAAGGCCGCCTCGTCCACCAGCGCCTCGAAGTTCTCGTTCAGGTAGGCGCGGAAGTAGGCCGGGTCGTCGGAGTTGATCGTGGCGCGCATGCCCCTCGCGAGCATCTGCCGGATCTCGTCGCCGGTGAGGTTCTGCACGACGAAACGGTTGGACACGGGGCAGACGGTGAGGCCGAGGCCGCGCTCGACGATGGCATCACACAGCGCCGGGTCTTCCAGGGCATTGATACCGTGGTCGATGCGGTCGACGGCGATGAGGTCCAGGCACTCGCGGATGTGGTCGAGGATATCCTTCTGGTTCACGTCGCAGTGCATGGTCAGCTTGAGGCCGAGGGCCCGGGCGCGGGCGAACACCTCGGCGAACTTGGACGGCGGGTTGTCCTTCTCGTCCGAGTCGAGGCCGACGCCGATGATGCGGTCGAGGAAGGGCTCTGCGGCGGCCAGCGTCTCCGCGGCGGACTCGGCGCTCATGTCGCGCAGGAAGCACAGGATGAGGTTGCTCTCGACCCCGAGCTTCTCCGCCGCGTCGCGCTGCGCGCGGCTGATGCCGTTGATCACGGTCTCGAAGGGCACGCCGCGCACCGTGTGCGCCTGCGGGTCGAAGAAGGGTTCGACATAGACGACGTTCTGCGCGGCGGCGCGCTGGAAGTAGTGCCAGGCGAGCTCGTAGAAGTCCTCCTCTTCCCGCAGCACGTCCATGGCGGCGTAGTAGATCTTCAGGAAGGAGGGCAGGTCGTGGAAGTCATAGGCCGCGACCACGTCCTCGGGCCGCTCGTACTCGAGGGCGATACCGTTGCGCTGGGCGAGGGCAAAGATGTGCTCCGGTTCCAGCGTGCCCTCGAGGTGGACGTGCAGCTCGGCCTTGGGCAGGGCCTGGATGAAGTCTCTCATGACGGTTTCTCCGCGGATGGCAGGATGGGTCTGGGGCGCTGGCCGGGGCCCGGCATTACACCACCCCCGGTCGCGCTTCGGCAACGCCGGCCTCGGCCAGGACCTGCGCCGCGCGCAGGCAGAGGTCTTCACGCCAGGGGGCGGCAACCAGCTGCACGCCGATCGGGAGTTTCTCGCCGGGCAGCCAGAGCGGCACGCTGAGCGCGGGCAGGCCGATGCAGGAAAAGGGCTGGGTGAATAGGCCGAGGTTCGGCCGCAGCAGTTCCCGGCGCCCCGCCAGTTCGAGGTAACGGGTGCCGAGGGACGGTGCCGGGCAGGGTGTGCACGGGGCGACGAGCAGGTCCGTGCGCCGGAAGACCCCGGCCATCTCTTCCCGCCAGGCCCGGCGCGCGGCCTGCGCCCGCAGGTACCAGGCGGCGGGGAGGAGGGCGCCGGCGAGGAAACGGTCGCGGGTGTCCGGGTCGAAGTCGTCCACCCGCTCGCGCAGGTGCCGGTGATGGAGTGCCGCGCCCTCGGCGTTGGTGACCAGGTAGGCGGCGGCGCGGCCGGCCGCGGCGCCAGGGAGCGGCTCCTCCCGCCTCGCACCGAGGGTCGCGCAGACGCGGTCCACGGCGGCGCGGGCCTGCGGGTAGTCCGCGGCTGCGAAGAAGCCGCCGGCCCGGGCGATGCGGACACGGCCGAGCCCCGCGGTGAGGGTGGCTCCTGCCGGCTCCGGGGCGCGGCGGGCGCAGGCCGGATCGCCGCGGTCGAAGCCCTGCAGTGCGTCGTAGGCCAGGGCCAGGTCCGTCACCGTCGACGCGAGCGGCCCCAGGTGGTCGAGGCTGTCGCAGAACGGGTAGGTCCCCGTGCGCGGCAGGCGGCCGTAGGTCGGTTTCAGCCCGAACACCCCGCAGAGCGAGGCCGGCACGCGGATCGAGCCGTTGGTGTCCGAACCGAGCGCGATGGGCACGAGGCCGCCGCCGACGGCGGCCCCCGCACCGGAGGAGGAGCCGCCGGTCATGCAACCCGGATCGTGCGGGTTCCGGCAGGGCCCGTCGTGGGCGTTCTCGCCGGTAAAGTCGTAGGCGTACTCGCCCATGTGCAGGCTGCCGACCAGCACGGCGCCGGCGGCTTCGAGGCGGCGCACGAGCACGGCGTCCGCCGCCGCCGGGGGCAGGTCGCGGTTGATCAGGCTGCCGGCGGTGGTGGTGAGGCCCGCCACGTCGAACAGGTTCTTCACCGCAAAGGGCACGCCGGCCAGCGGGCCCGGGTCCTCGCCCGCGGCCAGGCGCCGGTCGAGCGCGGCCGCACGCGCCCGGGCGCGTTCGGCGACCACGGCGGTGAAGGCGTTGAGCGTGCCGTTGGCCGCGTCGATGCGGTCGAGCGCCTGCGCGACGGTGTCAACGGCGCTGAGCTCGCGGCGGCGCACGGCGCCGGCCAGGGTGGAGGCCGCGGTCACGCGCTGCCCGCTCCGCCGTTGTCGGGGGCCGGGTCGAAGACCGGGGCGAGGGCGAGTTCGTCGGCGTCCCCGGCCAGCGGCTCCAGCGCGTGGAGCATGCGGCGCGCGGTGGCGAGATGCAGGCGCACGCCGTCCCGGCAATGCGCCGGGATCGCCAGCCCGGTGAGCGTGGCGAGGGCATCAAGCTCGGCGTCGGTGATCGGTGTGTCGTCCATGGCAGGGGGCCTCTGTCGCAGCAGCCGGCGAGCCGCAGGCTGCCCGAAAACGCAGCAAACAGTATGCCATTACAGCGCGCGCTGCCGGGCGGCACTGAACTTGCACATCAAAGCGGCAGGAACAAGCGACACGCCATGCTGGCTCGACCGGGAGGACCCGCCATGTCCGTGCTTTCCGCCGCTCCGCTGCTCTACGGCCACGCGGACCGGCTGCCGCTGCCGCGGGCTTTCCTCGCCGGGCTCCAGCACCTGCTGGCGGTCTTCGGCGGCATCGTCACGGCGCCGCTGATCATGGCCGTCGGCATGGGCATGCCGGCGGCGGAGACGCAGGCAATCCTCGCTGCGTCCCTGTTCGTCTCCGGGGTGGCGACCGCGATCCAGGTCGCCGGACGCTGCGGTATCGGCTCCGGCCTGCTGGCGATCCAGGGCACCAGCTTCACCTTCATCGGGCCGGTGCTGTTCGCCTTCCACGGCCTGCCGGAGGCGATGCCGGCCCGCGAGCGGCTCGCCGTGATCTTCGGCTGCTGCGCCGTCGCCGCGGCGCTCACCGGACTCCTCGCCCTGGGTATCCGCCGGCTGCAGCGGCTGCTGACACCGACGGTGACCGGCACCACGGTACTGCTCATCGGGCTCACGCTCGTCCTTTCCACGCTCGAGAACCTCTGGCGGGCGTGCACGGCCCCCGGCGCGCCGACCGCCACCCTCGCGCTGCTGACGGTGACCGTCTTCGCCCTGACCCTGTGGCTGGCGACCCGCCTCTCCCCCTGGTGCCGCCTGTGCAGTGTCCTGGGAGGGCTCGCCGGGGGCGCGCTGCTCGCGGCAGCGCTCGGGCTGTTCGGCGAGGGCGCCGATGCTGCCGGGGGGTTCTACCTGCCCCGGCTCCTGCCCTACGGCTTCGGCTTCGATGTCGGCGTGTTCCTGCTGCTCCTCCCCGTATTCCTCGTTTCCGCGACCGAATCCGTCGGCGACCTCACGGCCACGGCGTCCCTCAGCGGGCTGCCCACGCGGGGCGACCGCTACTGGCAGCGCGTGCGCGGCGGCATCCTCGGCGATGCGCTCAACTCCCTGCTCGCGGCACTCGCCGGGACGTTCCCGAACACGACCTTCAGCCAGAACAACGGCGTGATCCGCCTCACCGGCATCGCCAGCCGCCGCATCGGCTTCGTGGTCGCTGTGCTGCTCGTGGCCCTGGGCCTGCTGCCGGCGGTGGCCGCCCAGCTGCAGTCGCTGCCGGAGGCCGTGCTCTACGGCAGCACGCTGCTGCTCTTCCTCATGGTCGCGCGGGCCGGCTGGGGCCTCCTGGCCGGCGGTGCGATCGGCCGTCGGGGCTGGTGTATCGCCGCCGGTGCCGCCGCCGGCGGCTGGCTCCTGGCCGAAGTCAGCGCGCGCGCCGGTCTCGAGGGTCCCGCGGCCCTTTTCCTGCAGTTCCCGGTATCGAACGGCGCCTTCCTCGCCATGGCCCTCGAGGTGCTGGTGCCGCGGCGCGCGCTCGCCGCCGGGCTTACCTGAGGGGCTTACACCGGGCCGTCAGCGGTTCAGCTCACCGTCTAGGCAAACGTGCGACAAAAAAAAAGCCCTCTTGCGAGGGCTTGGAAGGCTGCATGGACTGGATGCAGTCGTTGGGGCCGCTAGAAGCGGTAGTCTACCTTGGCGACCCAGTGACGCGGGAGTTCCGGCAGGACGATCTGGCTACCGAAGAGGTTGGTGAAGTTGCCGCGGAAGTACTCCTCGTCCGTGAGGTTCTTGCCGGTCAGGCTCAGCTTCCAGTGCTCCGTCTCGTAGGTGACGCCCGCGTTGACCAGCGTATAGGCCGGCAGCTTCACGGCCTGCGAGAAGCCGGAGTAGGTCGAGTCCACGTCGATGACGCTGGCGTTGACCGCAAAGCCGTTGTCGAAGTCATAGGTGGCCGTGGCCGAGTAGATGTTCTCGGGAATGCCCTGCTTGAGGCCGTCCGTGGCGGGAATCAGGCCGATGACCTGGCCGCCGGCGACAAGGGAGTAATCGACCTGCGGGATATCGTCCGCGCCGAAGAAGCTGAACAGCGTGCCCTGCTCGACGGCCGAGACCATCGTGATCTCCAGGTTGGTCCAGCCGGCGGTGACCACCAGCTGAGGCGTGACCACCCAGCGCAGCTCGGCCTCGATACCCTCGGTCTTCGTGGACGCGTTGGTCACGATGGCCTGGGCGCTGAAGTCCGTCCTCTCCTGCTCGTAGTAGGAGAGGGCGAAGTAGAGGGAATCCTCCAGGTAGCTGCCCTTGATGCCGGCCTCGAAGAGCTCCGAGGTGTCCGTCGCCGTGCCGCCGCGGACCAGCGCGAGCGGCAGGTCGCCCATCTGGTCGGCGATGATCGTCGACTGCTCGGACATCGTGACATAGGGGATCAGGCCCACGGGGGAGTCCCAGCTCAGGCTGGCGGTCCAGGAAAACAGGTCGTCGCTGTCGCTGTAGGTGGCGACGCCGTCCGGGAAGTTGGCTACCAGGTCTGCCGGGGGGTTCAGCAGCTTGTCCAGGGGCGTATTCGACTCCATGTCGATCCAGTCCTGGCGCAGACCCAGGGTCAGGCCGATGCCGTTGTTCCAGGTGAAGTCGCCGAGAAAGGCGAGGCCGATCATTGTGTACTCACCGTACTGGTACTCGGTGTAGTCGTCGTCGATCTGCGTGGCCAGGAGGCGCGTGTCCAGGGACGGGTCGCGCTCGGCGGCGGACTGAGACAGGTCGCGGCGATCGAAGTACTCGTTCTCGTAGTCCTGGCCGCGGTCGAAGTCCGTGTAGCGGATCGAGGGCGAGAACTGCAGCCGCGAGGTCATGCTGTCGCCTTCGAGGGTGTAGCCAAAGACCAGCTTGTCCTCGACGACCCAGGTCTCGCCCTTCTGGGAGAAGCCGTAGGCGTTTTCGTTGTTGTTCTCGAGGCTTTCGTAGAACAGCTGGTTCTTGATCTCGAGACCGCTGTCGGCGGTGTAGATCGCGTCGAAGTAGAGCGTGAGCGTCTCGTTGTCCAGCTCGTCGTTCGGATCAACGAGGACATTGCTCGGGTCAAGCGTGGTCGTGCCCGGATTGTTGAGAGCGCTGAGCGGGTTCAGATCTTCTTCCGTGACGAAGCTCGGGAAGAGGATGAACTGGGAAATGCCGGCAGCCGCGTACTCCTGGTGCGAGATCTTGCCGCTGCCGTCCGTGTCCAGGGGTTGCGCCGTGCCGGTCACGTAGGTCCCGTTGTCGATGAGTTCCTGGCTCAGGCGGTTCCAGCCGGCCACCTGGTTGCCGAGGAAGTCGTGGTACATGCCGCCGAACTGGATGTGCAGCTTGTCGGTCACGTCCACGTCAAAGGCCGCCTGCAGGATCGTGTTCTCCGTGGACGTGTTGTCGTAGAAGCTGTCGGAGTCCTCGTACTCGGCGTAGAGGTAATAGCCGGCGTTGTCAGACAGACGGCCACCGATGTCGCCGGAGAGCACCTGGCGATCCCACTTGCCGGTGGTGTAGGAAAGGCCCCCGGTGGTCTTGTCGAGGTACTCGCCGGAGCCGACGCGCGCGGATTTGGGGTTGAAGTTGAGGTAGCCGCCGATCTTGGACGGACCGTAGATCGGCGAGGCCGGGCCGCGGACGATGTCGACGCGGTCCGCCGCGGCGATCGGCGTGGCGTAGTTGCCCGGGTTGTCGACCCGGCGCACGCCGCGGAAGTAGGTCTCGCCCGGCGTGCCGCGTACGTCGAGGGAGCCGGCGACGCCGAAGAAGGACTGGGTGAAGGTGCCCGGCGAGAAGGCCACCAGCTCGTCGATGTCGTTGACGTTGAAGCGCTCCATCTGCTCCGAGCTGATCGTGGACACCGAGCGCGGTGTTTCGAGCAGCGATTTGCCGAAGCCGAAGACGTCGACGTCCTCGCCCGGCAGGCTGCGCAGGGAGCCGGTGACGACGATCTCTTCCAGCGCCGGGTTGTCCTGCCCGAAGGCGAGCAGAGGCTGGCCGGCGACCAGGGTTGCGGTGATTGCCGCGGCCAGCGGCAGGCGTTTCGCGGGTACGTTCATGGTTTCTCCTCAACAAGTACAAGGGGCCTCCGGCTCGACCGACGGCCCGTTCGCGACGCTCTTGACCACGTTCTTATGACGTCACAGTTTCAGCTAATGCAGCTACTGCGCTTCGCTTAGCAGAATTAATGCCAAGGCCGCCGGTTTCCCGGCAGCTCGGCATTTTTCACGCGAATCTCACGATTAAACAGGGTGTTGGCGACGCCGGTGGCCGGTGCGGGGGCACGGCGGGTGGCGCGCGGAACCGGTAAGCTCCTCAGGCTGGCGCAGACGCACCGGAATGGTGCGTACGCCGGGGGGAAGCGTCAACGTCCGCCTTGGGTACTTTTCCCGTCGCCGTGGGCGAGGCGCCGCACGAGGTCGGCGTGCTCCGGGAAGGCCTCGGCCAGCGCGGCGGCGTTACCGAGGGTCATGTCGGCGTAGTCGAAACCGGGGCTGACCGCTTCGCTGATCAGGCCGTAGCCGTGCGGGCCCTCGCCGAGGGAGGACGCCTTCCAGATGCCGCCGGGGACGGTCAGCTGCAGGCGCTGGCCCGCGGCAACGTCCTGGCCCATGACCACGGTCTCCAGGCGCCCGTCCGGGTGCAGCAGGTAGTAGGTGATGGGGTCGCCGAGCTGGAAGTAGTGGACGATGTCCGAGCGGTTGCGGTGGAAGTGGCCCGTCGGGGACTCGCGCGTCAGCAGGTAGAAGATCGAGGTCAGGCTGTAGCGCTCGCCCGCGGGCGTCGCCACCCGCGGCTGGTCTTCCGCCGCGTAGGTTCGTCGGAAGTAGCCGCCCTCCACGTGGGCCTCGAGGCCCAGTTCGTGCACCAGCTCCTCCACCGAGGGCGCGGCCGCCGCGCCTGCGCCAAGGGTGGCAGCCAGGCCCGTGGCAAGGAGGCTGCCGGGGCTGGAAGCGGCGCCGCGGCGCCGGCGCGGGGTATCAGTCATGGGGGTCTCCCTGGTCCGGTTGAAGGTCGGGGTGATGGTGCTCGTGCCAGTGCCGGGCGAGATCCTCGCGCCGGCAGAGCCAGACGTGGTCGTGGGCCTGCACGTGGTCCAGGAAGCGCTGCAGCGCCCGGAAGCGGCCGGGCCGCCCGGCGAGGCGGCAGTGCAGGCCGATGTTGAGCAGCTTCGGGCACCGCTCACCCTCGGCGTAGAGCACGTCGAAGGCGTCGCGGAGGTAGGCGAAGAACTGGTCGCCACTGTTGAAGCCCTGCGCGGTCGCGAAGCGCATGTCGTTCGTGTCCAGCGTGTAGGGAATCACCAGGTGCGGGCCGGCGGGGCCGCTGACCCAGTAGGGCAGGTCGTCGGCGTAGGAGTCGGAGTCGTAGAGGAAGCCACCGGCCTCCAGCAGCAGCCGGCGGGTGTTCGGGCTGTCCCGGCCGGTGTACCACCCCAGCGGCCGCGCGCCGGTCAGTTCCTCGTGCCATGCGATGGCGCGCTGCATGTGCTCGCGCTCCACGGTCTCCGGCACCTGCTGGTAGCTGATCCAGCGCAGGCCGTGGCAGGCGATTTCCCAGTCGGCCTCGCGCATGGCGGCCACGGCCTCCGGGTTGCGGGCGATCGCGCTGGTGACCGCGAACGCGGTGACCGGAACCCGCCGGCGCGTGAACAGCCGGTGCAGCCGCCAGAAGCCGGCCCGGCTGCCGTACTCGTAGAGCGACTCCATGCTCATGTGCCGGTCCGGGTACGCCTCGGCGCCGATGATCTCCGAGAGGAAGGTCTCCGAGGCCGGGTCACCGTGAAGCACGCAATTCTCGCCACCTTCTTCGTAGTTGACGACGAACTGTACGGCGATGCGCGCGTGGCCCGGCAGGCGGAAGGCTGGCGGGTGCTGGCCGTAGCCCTGGAGGTCTCGGGGGTAGGGGTCGGTCACGGGTCGCTCTCTCCTTCGGGGTTGCCCCCGGGAAGGCAAGTACCATACCACCGCCCCGGCCGGGTCGTCGCTGCCCGGGCTGCACCCGGCTGGCGCAGGCTGCCCTGCGCTGGTGCGGCCGGTGCCGCCGCCGTGCCATAATCACCGGGTTCCCTGCGGGGAGGTGGTGGCACCCTTTTTGCTCTCCGATCCCTGTTCTACGCTGCGCATGCTGGAGACCTTCCGTGACTGAACGACACACCCCGCCAACGCCGCCGCGCCGGCGCCGTGGCTGGGCCGGCGGGCTGTGCCTGGCGGCTGCAGCGCTCCTCGCCGTGCTCGCCGGTGGCGCGGGGGCCGCGGCGCCGGCGGATACCGGCGCCTGGTTCGAGCGCTTCAAGACCGAGGCGACCGACGAGGAGCTCTACCGCTTCCTGTACGCCATGCCCAAGGGCGGCGACCTGCACAACCATCTCTCCGGCTCGGTCCTCGACGACTGGTTCTACGAGCTCGCCCTGGCCCAGGGCGAGCGCGGCTATCACTTCTACACCCGGGTGCGCATCGACAACTGCCGGCCCTACGGCGGCGACGCCTTCGGCCCCGACCCGTACCTGCTGCTCTTCCTGACCCTGCAGGAGAGCAGCTGGCAGCAGCTCTCGCCCTGCGAACAGGGCGAGTTCGAGCGCCTCGAGGACCTCGACGCCGGCCAGCGCCGGGCCTGGCTGGACAGCATGGTGCTCGACAAGGCCCACGAGGGTCGGGACGAATTCTTCCAGACCCACTGGCAGCGCATGGGCGATCTCTACTTGAACCCCTATTTCACGGCCGACGCCCTGGTGCGCAACATGCAGGCCTTCGGGCGCGAGGGGCTGCTCTACCTCGAGACGATGATCGGTGTACTCGGCTTTCTGAACCCCGACGGCAGCCGCCTGACGCCCGACGAGGTGGCGGCGATCTATCGCGAGCGGCTGCGCGAGGCGGATGCCGTAGCGACCGGCGTCGCGGTGAAACTGCAGGTCGCGATCCTCCGCTTTGCGCCGAACGCCGAGGAGATGCTGCGCACGCTGTACGCGTTCGTCGCCCGCAACCGCGACCTGTTCGTCGCGGTGAACATGGTCGGCCGCGAGGACAACGACAAGGGCTACCCGCTGCGCTTCCTCGACACGCTCCGGGCGCTGCGCCGCGACTACCACGGCGTGCGCCTGTCCATTCACGCGGGGGAGGTGGACGAGCCCAACGACCACGTGCGCGACACGCTGCTGCTCGGGGCCGATCGCATCGGCCACGGCGTCAACCTCATCACCGACCCGGACACGATGCGCCTGATGCGCCACGGGCCCTATCTCGTGGAGATCAACCTGATCTCCAACCTGCTGCTGGAGTACGTCGACGACTACGCGCAGCATCCCTTTCCCGAGTACCTGCGCACCGGTATTCCGGTGGCGCTGTCTACCGACGACCGCGGCATGTGGGACTCGAACCTGACCGACGAGTTCTTCGTCGCCGTGCGCGAGTTCAACCTGTCCTGGGACGAGCTGGTGTTGCTCTCGCGCAACAGCCTGAGCTACAGCTTTGCCCCGCCGCCGCTGAAGACGGAGCTCCTGAGCCGCTACGCGCTGCGCCTCGCGAACTTCGAGCGGCGCCTGGCGGGCAACCCCGCCGTGGTGCTCGCCACCGACGCCCGCAGCCACGGCTTCCTCTGCCGTCGCTACGCGCTCTGCGACCTCGCCCCCGCATCCCCTGAAACCGAGGAGACCCCATGAGCCGTTCTTTCTCCCGCGCACCCGCCCTGGCTCTCTGCCTCGGCGCCCTGCTTGCCCTGTCCGCCTGCGAGCGCGCGGTACCACCGCCGCCCCCCGCGCCCGAAGCGCCCGCTGCGCCGGCACCAAAGGAGGTCCGCGCCGTGCTGGTGACCATGTTCGAGATCGGCGAGGACCGGGACGACCAGGCCGGGGAGTTCCAGCTCTGGCTGGAACGCCGTGATCTCAGCGAGCGGATCGAATTCCCGGCGCACCACGACCTGTACTACGATCCGGCGTCGAAGCTGCTGGTCATGGTGACCGGTATCGGCACCGCCAAGGCCGCGGCCTCGGTGATGATGCTGGGCATGGATCCGCGCTTCGATCTCACCCGCGCCTACTGGCTGGTCGCGGGCATTTCCGGCGTCGACCCGGAGGACGCCTCCATCGGTTCCGCGGCCTGGGCCGAGTACCTGGTGGACGGCGACCTCGCGCACGAGATCGACCCGCGGGAAATGCCCGAGGACTGGAAGTACGGCTACCTGGCCCGCTACACGGACGAGCCCTTCGACGAGGACCGGCCGGAGCCGACCGGCGAGATGTTCCGCCTCAACCCGGCACTGACCGAGTGGGCCTACCAGCTGACGAAGGACATCGAGCTGCCGGATTACGAGTCCCTCGCCGAGACCCGCAACCGCTACTCGGAGCACCCGAACGCGCAGAAGCCGCCCTTCGTCCTCAAGGGTGACAACCTGGCCGCGCTCACCTTCTGGCACGGCGAGATCCTCAACGACTGGGCCAATGACTGGGTGGACTACTGGTCCGACGGCGAGGGTGAGTTCGTGACCTCCGCCATGGAGGAAACGGGCACCATGCAGTCCATCACCTGGCTCGACCGGGCCGGCCGTGTCGACCGCGACCGGGTCATGGTCCTGCGCACGGCCAGCAACTACACCATGCCCCCGCCCGGGGTCAGCGCCGCAGAAAATCTGCTCGCCGAGAACGAGGGCTACGCCGGCCTCGATGCATCCCTCGAATCCGCCTACCTCGTCGGCTCGCGGGTGATCGACACGATCCTTGCCAACTGGGATCGCTACGGCGAGCGCACGCCGACTCCCGCCGATCTCGACAGCCCGTGAGCGCGCGGCAGATCGCGTTCAGCGCGCCGCACGCGGCGGCGGCGCAGGTCGGCCAGGCGCTGCTCGAGGACGGCGCCTCGGCCATCGACGCCATGGTGGCGGCCTCGGCGGCGATCAGCGTCGTCTATCCGCACATGAACAGCCTCGGCGGCGACGGCTTCTGGCTGCTGCAGGCCCCGGGCGAGAACCCGGTCGCCATCGATGCCTGCGGCTTCAGCGCCGCGCTGGCCACGCCGGAGTGGTACGCGGCGCAGGGCCTCGACGGCGTGCCGTCACGGGGCGGCCCGGCCGCGCTCTGCCTCGGCGGCACCCTGGATGGCTGGCGCGAGGCCCGGGCCTGTGCCGCCGAGTACGGCTACCGGGCCCGGCCCCTGGACGAACTGGTGGCGCCGGCGGTGGCGCTGGCCCAGGACGGCATGACGGTCACCGACAGTCTCGCCGCGGCGAGTGAAAAGGTGCAGCCGGAACTCGCCGGCGCTGCCGCCTACCAGGCGGTGTTCTGCCCGCAGGGGAGGCCGCTTGCGGCGGGTGAGCAATTTGCCAACCCCGGCCTTGCCCGCTTCCTGGAGCGGGTCGCCGCCGAGGGCACCGAGTCGGTCTACCGCGGGGCGCTGGCCACGGAGCTGGCCGACTGGCTCGCGCGGGAAGGCAGCCCCCTGCGCCGGGAGGATTTCGCCGCCTACCGGGCGCGCCGGGTCACGCCGCTGACGGCGCG
>MDTA01186403.1_pt1 | contig 109623 bp, 112 predicted proteins | sample 811151 | NCBI WGS metagenome assembly MDTA01 (sample SAMN05326648, study PRJNA326480) | marine metagenome | isolation source: seawater | place: Indian Ocean: South | collected 2010 | reverse complement strand
TTTTTTTCCTGCCGTATACTGCGCGGCAGTCAGGGCTTTCGAGAGGCGTTGTCCGGAACCGTCGTTCAGCGGCCCTGATGGCAGTGTGCGGGCGGCCGCCTGCTCCGGCCAGTTCAAACGCGTGTTTTCGCGCGGGCCGGAGACGGACAGGCGGCTTAGCACCCGGCCGGCCGCTGCAGTTGAGCCTTCGGGGAAGAGGCGGGCCTTCAGTTCCGTTGAAGTTGAAGGACCGTCGCCGGATGCGATCAATTGGCGGCGCTGTAAAAACTGCGCGCGGGATGTGAAACATCCATGTGCTAAGACCAAGCGACGAGGATGTCTCACGTCCCGCGCACCTCTCATCCGATACGCTCGGGCCTTTCGCGGGCCGCGGCGATGGCGTTCTATTGCGCGCATGGCGGCGTGCGGCGCCGCCGCAACGTCAGCGAGGGGCAAGTGTTGGCGAACCGAAGCCGAAGCACGCCGAAAGGAGGCCCCTTATCAGCAATCTCGTCAAAACCATCGTTCAGGATTTCGGCTGGATACACCTGTCCCTTGGGCTGATGGGCAACACCGCCTTTTTCGTGGGCAGCATTTTCTTCCTGCCCGCCTTCGAACCGCTGAAAACCCTCGGCGTGTGGCTGTTCATCATCGGCTCCTTCGGCATGCTGGTGGGCGCCGTCGGCCGGCTGCTGGTCGATCTGTTCGAGCGGCAGGAGGAAAGCGATTGACAAAACAAGCGGCGGGACAGCGGCTATTGCGTCATCTCGCAGCAGCCTGTGCGCCCTTCCGGACCATAATCGACGGTGTAGGGATAGCTTTCCGGGCGCGGGCCCTGACAAGTCTCGCCGCGCACCGTCGCCTCGAAGGGAACGCCGGTTCCGCCGCCTTCATCGCCGCGCCCCTGACTGCGCCATTGAAATGTGCGCCCTTGCCAATCGAGGCTCGCCCATTCGCCGTCAAAGACGGTTTCCTGCGGCTCCGGCGCGGCGCCGACCTGGGTCAGCACCGCCTCCCGCGGCCCCAGCTCAAGGTTCCAGAAGGGTTCGGTTCCGCGGCACATAAAAACGGGCGATGTGGCTTCGCTGTCCGCGATGTCCTGCGCAGGATTTTCTTCGGGGATAGCGGTTTCCGGCGTGTCCTCGGCCTGGCCGCAGGCGGCGATGGCGAAAAAAGCGGCGGTCAGAAAACGGCGCATAAGGCGCCTCCTCAAGAATGGCTTGTCTTTGCAAATGCCGCGGGGAGCGCATTGGTTCCGCACGGGCCGGCAGACAGTTGAGGCAGATCAACTTTCCCTTGAAACGCGTCTGCTAAAAAGGTTAACACTCATAACGCGTCATTCACGCCCGGAGGTTTTCTCATGAGCAAAGCCGAACCAGCCGACCGCACCAAAGACGCCGACAAGCCAGACATCACGCCCTTCCCGCTGTTCGATCCCGGCGATGCCGCCTCGGCCAATGCGCGCAATCTCGATTTTGCGGCGCGCGCCGCGCGCGCCTCTTTCGGCGGCGCCGCGCAGCTCGGCTGGGAGATCGTCGGCTTCGTCAATATGCGCCTCGCCAAGGATATCGCCGGGGCGCAGAAAGTGATGACCGCGAAGACGAGCCACGAGGCCTTTCACGAACAGGCGTCCTTCATGGAACAGACGCTGCGCGATTACGCCGACGCCGCGTCGAAATGGTTTCACATCGCAGCCGATGTCGCCACTCACACGCTGACGCCGCTGGAGCAACGCACCGAGGAAGTGCTCGAAGAACTCGACGAGCGCGGCGCGCAAGCCGAAGCCGCGGCCTAGGGCGCGCCGGCGCGGGGGCGACCGTCATGGCCTATGTGAAAAAGACGCTCGCGCCCGATGAGGAGTATCTTTACCGCGCGCATTTCAACTGGACCTACGATGTCCAGAGCTGGTTCTGGCTCGCCTTTTCGGCGATCCCCGCCGGCATGTGGCTTGAGGCGTCGGCGCGCGCGGGGTTCGCCCATGATCCCATCGGACATGGCTTCCTGTTTTTCGCCGGGGCGGCGTTCATGTTGGGCGTCGTCATCTGCCTGCGCCGCTATGTGCATAAATGGACGACGGTGATCGCCGTCACTTCCGTACGGCTTATCCTGAAAACCGGCATGATCGCGCGTCAAAGTCACGAAGTGATGCTCGACGAAATCGAGGAAGTGCTGGTGACACAGACTTTTCTCGGCCGCATCCTCGGCTATGGCGTCTTAAGAGTCCGCGGCACCGGCGATGCGGTCGTCGAATTTCCGGTGATCGGCGCGCCCATGCGCGTGCGCCGGGAACTCGAAGCCGCAATTGTCGAGGCGCGGGGCATGGCGCGCAAGCGCCGCTGACCGGCTCTCCACAGCATTGATCGCAAGCCCGCCTCCTACTAGCGCATTTTGGCAGAAGTCCGCGCGGCGATGACAGCGCCGCAAGTCCCGTGTCTCCTATGCCGCTGGACGGCTCTATCCATCGTTGCTAGATTAAAAACGCACCAAACATGTGCGTGGGCGGGGGCCTCATGGAACTTGAAGACAATTGGCTTGGCGCGGTCCGGCAATGGATCGGCGCAAACCAGAACGAGTTTCTGGTAAATCTTTCCACGGAAGCGCTGAGCATCTTTGCTACGGTCGTTCTGATCGGAAGCGCGACCAACTGGCTGCTGAAGAGGCGCGCAAAACAAGATCAATCGCGGGAAGATTATGAAGTCGCCGCTGATTTCTTGACTGTTATCGGCTATTGGCTCAAGCGAGCCGGCGCGCGCCTTCCCGAAATTCAGGGGGTCTATCTCTATCAGTGGAATGAAACCTGGACTTTGTTTTCAGGGGCGCTTTACCTGGCGAATCTCAAGGATTTCGATGAAGGCGACAAGGGGCGGTACACGCTTGAGGAACTTGTTGCTTGGGAAGAAAAAACCCGTGAAGAGGAACGGCTGACGGACATCGCCGCCGCCTTTGAAGAGAGCGAGGCCGGCGCGGAATTCAGACGGCAGCTTGAACAATTCTCCGAGCATATGTCTTTTGTGCTCACATTCTCCCGCTCGCAACTGCTTATCGCCAGCAATATGGTCGACACCATCTCTTCAAAAATGCATTTCGTATCGTCAGGCGCCTCGGTATGGCTCAAGGAGATCATAGCCGAGTTTTTGCGGCCGTGGCAGGAAACGCTATCGGTATGGCGTCAAATTCAACTGATGCTCGAAGCACAACTCAGCGCCATTAACGCCAAGCGCCCGTTGCGCAGCATTTTGTTCGATCACAGACTTACAATCCCAGACCCGGACTTTCACATTGCCTGGATCATTCAATACGGCCTTGCCGCATCTGAAATTCTCGACTGCTACGAAAAACGCGCCAAATCCTTTGGCAAAGAGCTTTCCAAAGAAGACGAGGAATTCGTGAACGCTGCACGAGTTTTCATCTCCTCTCTTTCGGAAGCAAGCGCCGAAATACAAAAAATTCGAGCTGACAATGACCTGCCGCCGATCAGCGGGCCAGTCACGCGACGTACGAGAGAAGGCGCACAGCCAATAGGCGATAGCGAAGTCATCATCCAACAGCTAACGGCCCTTTTCGTCGACAATTCTTTCAGCAGCACGAAAGCCGAAAACTATACGAACGCCTCCATCGCAGGCGCAGTTCAAACGGCGCCGACAGTCAACGCCGACAATAAAATTCAGTTCAAGTCCCGTCCGATCACACAGAAAAAGGGCAAACGCAAACTCTTTTGACCAGGTCTGGCTCAAAAAGTCAGCACTCCACAACATTCACCGCGAGGCCGCCTTCCGAGGTCTCCTTGTATTTGCGCGACATGTCGATGCCGGTCTGGCGCATGGTCTCAATCACTTGATCGAGGGACACTTTGTGTTCGTCGGAGGCGCGCAGGGCAAGCCGCGCGGCATTGACGGCTTTCACCGCGCCAATGGCGTTTCGTTCGATGCAGGGAATCTGCACCAGCCCGCCCACGGGGTCGCAGGTGAGACCGAGATTGTGCTCCATCCCGATTTCCGCGGCGTGCTCCACCTGTTCCGGCCTTGCGCCCCAGACCGCGGCAAGCCCGCCGGCCGCCATGGAACAGGCGACGCCCACCTCCCCCTGACAGCCCATTTCCGCGCCGGAAATAGAGGCGCGCTGTTTATAGAGCATGCCGATCCCCGCAGCGGTGAGGAGAAACACCCTGATCTGCGCCAGGTTCTCGCCGTCCACGCAGCAATAATGTTTAAGCACGGACGGAATGATCCCCGCGGCGCCGTTGGTCGGCGCCGTGACGACGCGCCCGCCCGCCGCATTCTCCTCATTCACGGCCATGGCGTAGACATTGAGCCAGTCGAACAGTTGCTCGCGTTCATTGGCGAGCGGCGCTTCCTGTAATTTGGCATATAAAGACGGCGCGCGGCGTTTGACTTTCAGTCCGCCCGGCAACTCGCCGCGCGTCGCAAGGCCGCGCTCAATGCAATCGCGCATGGCGAACCAGACCCCGTCGAGCATGGCTTCGGTTTCGGCGCGCGGTCGATGGTCGTCTTCATTCTCGAGGATGATCTCATGGATCGACAGATTTTTCTCGCGCGCAATGGCGAGCAACTCCGTCGCACTGGCGAATTGATGACGGCCCTCGCGCGCAACGGCGATCAGATCGTCCTGGGCCGGCGCCGCGAGCTGTTTTTCGCTGGCGATAAAACCGCCGCCTACGGAGTAATAAACCTGCGAGAAGATGTCGGCGCCGTTCCCGGCGTAGAGCGTCAGCCGCATTTCATTGGGATGCACGGTCGGGACCACATTGCCAAGCAGTTCCATGTCCGCTTTCGGGTCGAAATCAATCTCCGGCCCGCCATGAAGCGCAAGGCGCTTCTGCGCCCGCGCCGTCTCAAACGCTTTTTCGGCTTTATCGGGATCAGTCCTGTCGGGTTCAAAACCGAGAAGCCCCAGGACCGAGGCCTTGTCCGTGCCGTGTCCGACGCCGGTCAGGGCCAGCGAGCCGTGAAGATCGACGCGCACCCGCGCCGCGCGATCGAGAACGCCGGCGGCCTTCGCTTCCTCAAGAAACCGGCGCGCGATGCGCATGGGCCCCACCGTGTGGGACGATGACGGTCCGATGCCGATTTTAAAAATGTCGAAGACGGAGAGCATTCATTTATCCGGTTAGCGCTGCCTTCAACCTCCCCCTTGAGGGGAGGTCGAAAACCCGCAGGGTTTTCGGGTGGGGGTTATTGCATTCCCTCAACTTTTCGATTGGCCTGTCACTTCATACCCCCTCCCGAAATCGAAGATTTCGGCCTCCCCTCAAGGGGGAGGCGGGGCGCAGCGCCTCTGCCAAACCATCGCTTCATTTCCGGTCTTCCATTTCCGGTTCGCTCCCGAGCGCGCGCATGGCCGCGGCGACGGCGCCGATGGCCTGTTCGGCTATGTTCGCATTGCGCGATCGCGCCACCACAGTAAGTCCCTTTTCATCCCCGTCGATGGGATAGCTGCCAAGCGACACATCCTTCAGCGCCGACTGGATCTCGCGAAGCTGATCGGCCATGGCCGACTCGGGCAAACCGCGCGCCGTCGCGGCGAAGGAATGAACCACCTCGCCATGTTCGATCGCGCCTTCGACAGCGGCCAGCATCGCCTGAAAAATCTTCGGCACGCCGGCCATGACAAAAATGTTCCCGATCCGCACGCCCGGGGCGCCGGAGACGGGATTGTTGATGAGCTCCGCCCCTTCGGGCGTTCTCGCCATGCGCATCCGGGCGGGCGTCGCTTCCTGTCCGCGCTCTTTATAATAGGCGCGCACCATGGCCGCGGCCTGCGGATGTTCGATCACTTTCACGCCCAACGCCGCCGCCACGGAGTCGACGGTTATATCGTCATGGGTCGGGCCGATGCCGCCCGACGTGAAGACATAGTCATAGCGCGCGCGCAGCGCATTCAACGCCTCTCCGATCATCCTCTCATCGTCGGGGACGACCCTCGCCTCGGTCAGCGCGACGCCGCGCTCCGTCAACCAGCCAGCGAGATAGTGCATATTGGCGTCGCGCGTGCGGCCCGACAAAAGTTCGTCTCCAATGGCGAGGATGGCGGCTGTTTTACTCATGATCTTATCCGGGCTTTCCGACGACCTTGTATGGCGCGCTGCGGCTTTCCGCAAGACGAATCGTTCCGGCCATAACCGCGCCGCCGGCTCCCCCCGAATATCCCCGCTCTTGAAATTGCTCTGTATACTTCCTTTATGCCTTGACATATCAAGGAGTACCGATCATGCACGAAGTCACCTCTCATGAAGCGTCCCGCAGTTTCGGCGATCTGATCGCGCGCGCAAAGGACGAGCCCGTCATTATCACGCGCTATGGCCGCACCGCGGCGGTGTTGTTGTCGGGCGCGCAATTCCGATTCTACAACGAACTTCTGAAAAGCGCATCGCGGCGCGAGATGTTCGACGCCGTGGTCAGCGCGGAAACCGCCTGCGCCGCCGATAAAGAAAAGGCCGTGCGCGCGCTTGGCAAACTGGCCCGTTCTTTCCGGCGGCGCTGATCCGCGGCGCCTGTTTTCGCCCCCGGATTCATTGGCCTGTGGACGAGTCTGGCGCCATTTGACATTTTCTGCCCGGCCATCCTGCATATTTTCTCCAATGTTCGGCTCCCCACGACTTGCCTGTCCCGGACATGATCCGGGAATCCGTGGGGAGGCGCTTGATGGAGAGATCATACGCCCGCGCAAAAACCCGGGGATAACTATTCACCAACACTGGGAAATATTGAAGAATTCAATAGAAGTGATGAATTTTTCAGGCCGCGACTCGCCTTATTGGGGTGTTGGTGAGTAGTGAGTAAGGCTGAGAGGATTTCCCCCTCGCTTCAACCCTATTCGCTATTCACTACTCCCTACTCCCTCAGAAACACCGTGCTGCCGACCGGACCCACGCCTTCGGGCACAGGGATATCCGTCGCCGCGTAGTCGGCATTGAGCACCAGGGTGGGGTTGCCCATCATCTGGAGCTTTTTCGCTACGATCGCCGTATAGGCGGACTGGTCCGCAACGGGCAGAAGACTCGCCACCGCCAGGACGCCGCGCGACAAATAAAACGTGCCGAGCAAAATGCGGGCGTCATCGGAAAGAATGTAGTGCTTGCGGTCGGCCGGCGCGTTGCGGTCCTCGAAAAACAAAATGCCGGCGAGCGGACCGGTATTCGGCGCCGTCAGGCTGATCGCCGCCTCAGGCCCGAAATAAAAAGTCGAGGCGTCGCCGACGAGGTAAAAGGAAACATTTTCGCCCGTCAGCTTGCCGCCGAGCCCCACATTCAACGGACCGTCCTTGATCACATAGAGACCGGGATTGAGCTTCACATCCGCGAGCGCGCCAATGGTCAGACCGCCGCAATAGACGCCGGGATCGAGCATGTATGTCTCGGCCCCCGCCTCCCCGATGTCAGACACGCCCTGAGTGAGCCCGTTCACACGGCCGCCACCAAGGCCTTCAGCGGCGCCTGCGATCAGGTTCGTAGAAACAGTCAAAGCGGAGGTGGTAACATCCTCGACACCCTCGCCATAAGCGGCGTCGATTTCGTCGCAAACGCCCACGGCTGGCGCCGTGCGCTCCGATAAGGGATCGTCGTAAACGGGGCAGTCCAGGGTCGGCGCCGGCGAGTAATTGTGCGCGTTTCCATAGGCGCCGCCGGACGAGCAGATCATGCCGGCCTCAATCTTGGAGAAGCCGCTCGACACGACGCCCTGGATCGAAGTGGAGTTCGACATGATCGAACAGTCTTCGGCGAGCAGCTTTGAATTTGTCGTGGCGGAAACGGCGCCTTGTGCATTGGCGTCGAGCGCCACGACGCAGACATTCATGCCGCCCATGGCGACGGCCGTCGACGTAATGTCATGATCCGCCATGAACGGCATGTAATTGGTGAGGATCAGCCCTTCTCCCGGCGGCGTCACCAGGCGCACCGTGACCGTGGATTCGGCCGGATCGACAGACACCGAACTTTGAACGGATTGAAAGCCGTAACTTTCCGCGAAACCGGACTCCAGTACGTTTTCGATAACCGCGTGGACCTGCTCCGCGCTGGCATTGGCGAGCAGAAACTCCCTGGCGCCGCGCGTCGCCAGCGTATCCGCGAGCTCTTTCAAATTCACCCGCTCGGTGTTCCAGCGGAAGAAATCGACGCCGCCGCCCACAAAGGCGAGCATCATCGGCAGCATCAGCGCGCTGACGATGGCTACGTTTCCACTCCGGTTTAAAACAAAAAAGCTCACATCTGACACTTCAACTCTTCCGGTCACAGGATAGGGCCGAGGAAGATAAAATTGTCTGAGAAAAGCTGGTTAAAATTGAAATCTGCTTAAAAACTCGGGGGCCTTTACTCAATCCCATTGAGCCCTGACAGACGGTTACTCCCTTAAGGAAATTGTGTTGCCGACCGGGCCCACGCCTTCGGGCACAGGAATTTCCGTGCCCGCGTAATCAGCGTTCAGCACCAGCGAGGGGCGCCCGATCAGGGACAGGCGCCGGGCGACAATGGCGGTATAGGCGGAATCGTCAGCCACCGGCTTTTGCGTGTTCACTTCCAGAACGCCGCGCGAGAGATAAAACGTGCCAAGAAATTTACGGGCGTCGTCGCTTTCGATCTTGTGAACGCGATCCAGCGGCGCATTGCGGTCTTCAAAGAACATAATGCCGGCGAGCGGTCCGTCCCTGGGCGCCGTCATGGTGATGGTCGCTTCTTTTTCAAAACGAAAGGTCGCGGCGTCGCCAAGGAGATAAAATCCCACATTTTCGCCATCGAGCGTCGAGAACTTGCCGACCTCCAGGGGACCGTCCTTGATCACATAGACGCCCGGATCGAAAAACACCCGCGCATGTTTGCGGATCATTAGGCCGCCGCAGTAAACGCCCGGCGAGAGATAATAGGTGATTTCTGTCGCATTATCGTCGGGCGAACCCACTTCGAAATCGATTTCGGTGCAGGCGCCAACGCTTGGCGGCTGGCGTTCGGCCAGCGGGTCCGGATAAGCGGGACAGTCCATGGTGGGAAACGGCGCGAAGTTTGACACAGAGCCTTCAACGCCGCCGCCGCTGCAGGTGAGGCCTGCATTGATCTGCGACTGCATTTTCGCCGAAACGCCTTTGGTGCTGACCGAATTGGAAAAAATCGAACAGGGAGACGCGTCGAGCACAGCGAAATGATCGGTGGAGACAGCGCCGTCCGCGTCCGGATGGAGCGCGACAACGCAGACATTCATGCCGCCATGGGCGATCGCCGTGGAGGTGATTTTAAGCGGCTTCTTGAACGGGTCGAACTTGTTGAGAAACAGCGCGTCCGTCGGCGGCGTCGTCAGATGAACCGAGACCTCGCCTTCGATGGAGTCTACGGAGATCGCAGTGGAAAGATCGGCGAATCCGTAAGCCGCGGCATAGCCGCTATCGATGACATTGTTGATGACCGCTTTGATCTGGAATTCCGTGGCGTTGGCCAGCAGGAACTCCCGCGCGCCGCGCGTCGCCAGCGTGTCGGCCAGCTCTTTCAGCTTCACGCGCTGGTTGTTCCAGCTAAAAAAATCAACAGCGCCGCCCGAAAACATCAGGACGACAGGCATCAGCATCGCGGTTAAAATCGCGACATTGCCATTGCTGTTTTTGCCAAATCCAAACATTGCGGCCTCCAAGGCCTCGGCGATTTCTCCCCCGCCGTGACATTGAATATCCGCTCTAGAAGATAAAAATGTATTATTTAACTTGCTTAACAAAGAGTTTGTTCCAGCATTTGCAATTTTACGAAAAACCGGTCAATTCACCAACCAACACAAAGATCCAATTGAGTTTTCGACATGCGCTTGCCGGCGCCGCTGGTTAAGGGGCGGCTAAAAAAAAGATACAAACGTTTCTTAGCTGACGTCATCCTGGAGGATGGACGCGAGGGCACAGCCCATTGCGCCAATCCCGGCTCCATGCTGGGCGTCGCTGTGGAGGGCGCGCCGGTCTGGGTGCATGAGCATGGCGATCCAAAACGCAAACTCGCCTTTTCCTGGGAGCTCGTGGAAGTGGACAGGACGCTGATCCCGGTGAACACGACCAATCCCAACAAGATCGTTCCTGAAGCCGTCGAGCGCGGCGTCATCCCTGAGCTTTCCGGCTATGGCGACATCGCCCGCGAGGTGAAATACGGACAATCGAGCCGCATCGATCTGTTGCTGACCGGCGGGCGGCGGAAAAAGCCCTGTTATGTGGAAATCAAGAATGTCCATCTGCGCCGCAGGCCGGGCCTCGCAGAATTCCCCGACAGCGTCACAAAACGGGGGGCCAAGCACCTTGAAGAGCTGTCCGGCGTCGCCGCGCAGGGGGACCGGGCGGTGATGCTCTTTGTGGTTCAACGCGGCGACTGCGCCCGCTTCGCCCCGGCCGCCGATCTCGACCCGGCCTATGCCGAGGCACTCAAGCGGGCGGCCTCGGCGGGGGTTGAACTCCTGTGCTATGATTGCGAAATCACCACATCTGAGATTGTCCTGCGCAAGGCGCTGGAGATCGAATTGGAGCCCCGATGACCGAAGCCATGCTCGATGAAGACGATATCGCCCGCCCCGGGGCCATCAAGCTGCACCCGCCTGAAGACTATGAGGGCATGCGCAAGGCCGGCCGCCTGGCCGCCTCCTGTCTCGACATGATCACCGAGCATGTGAAGCCGGGCGTCACCACCGGCGCCCTTGACGATCTGATCCGCGATTTCGTGCTTGACCATGGCGCCCTCTCCGCCACTATTGGCTATAAGGGCTATCGCCATGCAAGCTGCATTTCGCTGAACCATGTCATCTGTCACGGCATCCCCGGCGACAAGCTGCTGAAGAACGGCGACATCATGAATATCGACGTCACGGTCATCATCGACGGCTGGCACGGCGATACGAGCCGCATGTTCTATGCTGGCGAACCGAAGGTGAAGGCGCGCCGCCTGGTGGATGCGACTTATGACGCCATGATGGCCGGCATCAACGCCGTAAAGCCCGGCGCGACCCTGCGCGATATCGGCCGCGCCATTCAGACCCTCGCCGAAGGCCAGGGCTTTTCCGTGGTGCGCGATTTTTGCGGTCACGGGCTCGGCCAGGTTTTTCATGACGCGCCTAATGTCGTTCATTATGCGGAATATCGCGACCGCTGGGGCGGTGTCCATGAAGCGCCGGATACGGAGCTGAGGCCGGGCATGTTCTTCACGATCGAACCCATGATCAATGAGGGCAAGCCGGATGTGAAGCTCTTGAAAGACAACTGGACCGCCGTGTCGCGGGACAAGTCCCTCTCCGCCCAGTTCGAGCATTCGATAGGCGTTACTGAAGACGGCTTCGAAATCTTTACGAAATCCCCCAAGGGCCTCGACAAGCCGCCTTACTGACCGATCTGTCGCCGCAGCCGGGGCGCCGTTTTACCGTCTGCGCGGCCGTTGACTGTTTATTAACAGGACCGGCGCATTGATCGTCACACAGATTCCGCAAAATAAGGTCCGGGCCCCAAAGAGATGGCGCGCGCAACACCATTTGTCGGCCATGGGGACGACGCGCCTGTGTCAGGCGAAAATACGGTCTCAGGCGAGAGCACGTTCGGCTTTGAAGAGCTTTTCTTTTCCCGCACCGACCCCGCCGGCGTCATCAAATACGGCAACAGCGTTTTCAGGCGCGTAAGCGCCTATGACTGGGAAGACCTGCTGAACAAACCGCACAAGATTGTCCGCCATCCCGAGATGCCACGGGCTGTCTTCTGGTTGCTTTGGAAAACACTCAAGGACGGCGAACCCATCGGCGCCTATCTCAAAAACCAGACGAAGGATGGGCGTTCATACTGGGTGTTCGCCTTGGTGACGCCTGTGAAGGATGGCTATCTCTCCGTCCAGATGCGCCCGAGAAGCGAATATTTCGACATCGTTCAGAGCATCTATGAAGACCTCGCCGGACGGGAGCGCCGCGAAGAGATGACGCCCGCCGACAGCGCCGCATTGTTTCTGGAGAAGCTTCATGAGTTCGGATTTGAAGACTATCCTTCCTTTATGGCGGCGGCGCTCGGCAAAGAGCTGATGTCCCGCGACCGGCATCTTGGCAATACTGCGGACAGTGTCGTCTACAAATTCGATGAATTGTTGAAAGTCACGAGATCATTTCTGAATGAGGCGCAGGCCATCACCGTCGCCTATAAAGAGAATGAAATCGTCCCCACAAATTTCCGTATTCTCGCCTCTCAACTTGGACAGGCCGGGGCCGCCATCGCGGTGATTTCAGACAATTACAGCATTCTTTCAAAAGATATGCACAAGCTTGTCGAAGGTTTCATCGCATCGGCGCAGAGCGTCGTCGATACTATCAACACCAGCTATTTCCTGACAGGTGCGGCGCGCATGCAGCGCGAGGTGATGGATATTTTCAAAAATGAAGAAATGGGCGCGAATGAAACCGGACGCGAGCGGGAAATGGATCTTCTCCGGCGCCAGCAGGCTGACTATATCGACAAAACAAGGAGAAGTCTTGGCGATATCTCCGCCCAATGCACAGGTTTTTGCCGAACCTGCGTCGAACTCGAACGCCTCGCCACCGGTCTTGAAGTCATGCGCGTGGTGGGCAAGGTCGAATGCTCCAACTATCTCGATGTGAAAGATCGTGTCGATAATCTTCTCCAGGAGCTCGAGACTTTCCAGAAGACGGTGACCGGGGCGTTGAAAGCTCTGACACGGATGAATGTGTTGATCCAGCAGGAAGCCGATCATCTGCGCCTGCAGTCCGAAAAAGCCGCCTGAACCGTTTTATTGAACCGCCCTGATCACGGTCGGGCCCAGCCCTGGCGATTCCCTCGGTTGCGCCAGGGCGGAAACTGTTGAATTCTTGCCGTCTCACCAGCGCAGCGCGCCGAAAGACGGACATACGCTTGAAGACCGAAGCCAAAGCCCGAGAAACCAAGCACCACGCGGCCGGCCATCGCGAGCGCCTTCGCGCCCGCTTCAAAAAGGCGGGCGTGGACGGCGTTCAGGATTACGAACTGCTGGAACTCATTCTCTTCCGCGCCATTCCTCGCAGGGACGTCAAGCCGCTGGCCAAGGAACTCATCGCTCTATTCGGCGGGTTTCCCCAGGTCATTGCCGCGCCGACGGAACGGTTGATGGAGGTGAAGGGCGTCTCGGAGAATGTGGCGCAGGAGCTCAAAATCGTTCAGGCGGCGGCGCTGAAACTGTCTCAGGCGCGGGTTTTGAAACGCCCCGTTATCTCGTCCTGGGATGCGCTCCTGTCCTATTGCCGCGCCGCCATGGCGGATGAAAAAACGGAGCTTTTCCGCATTCTCTTTCTCGACAAGAAAAACATCCTCATCGCCGACGAGGTGCAGCAGCGCGGCACGGTGGACCATACCCCGGTTTATCCACGCGAAGTCGTCAAGCGCGCGCTGGAACTCGGCGCATCGGCGATCATTCTTGTGCATAATCACCCGTCCGGCGACCCGACCCCTTCCCGCGCCGATGTGGACATGACCAACCAGATCGTAAAAGCCGCCGCGGCGCTCAACATTCGCGTGCATGACCATCTCGTGATCGGTCACGACAAACATGCGAGTTTTAAATCTCTCGGTCTCTTATGAGAGGAGCCAATTCATGACCCGCATCATCACCCTGACGCCGAATCCCGCGCTCGACTACGCCGTAACGGCGGACTTTGTGGAGCCCAACCGCAAGCTGCGCTGCCATCATCCGCAAATGCACCCCGGCGGCGGGGGCATCAATGTCGCCCGCTCCTGCTCACGCTTTCATGCGCATACGCTCGCCATCTTCACCGCCGGCGGCGTTTACGGCGACGCCCTGGTGAAGTCCCTCGCCATAGAAAACGTCCCCATGCGGATGATTCCCATCAGCGGCGAAACCCGCCTCGCCTTTCACGTCAAAAACGCGAAGGAAGAAAATGAATACCGGTTCAATCTTCCCGGCGCCGAAATGAGTGAAAATGAAATCGATCATTTCCTGACTGCGATCCGCGAAGAGGCCGATCCAGGCGATTTCGTGGTGGCCAGCGGCAGCCTGCCGCCAGGCGCGCCAGGCGACTTCTGGGCGCAGGCGGCCCGTGTCGCCAAGGACCGGGGCGCGCGATTTGTGCTCGATTCTATCAGCGGGCTCGATGCAGCGCTGGAGGAAGGCGTCTACATGCTGCGCCAGAATGAACATGAGTATGAGGCGCTTTCCGGCAAGAAGCTGACCTGGCCGGATGAGATTGAAAGCTACGCCAAAGGTCTCGTTGAAAAGGGGCAAGTTCAGGCCATGGTGGTCAGCCATGGGGGCGACGGCTCCCTGATGGCGACCAAAGACGGTGTGTTCTCGGCGCCCTCCTTCAAGGTAAAAGCCTCAAGCGCGGTCGGCGCCGGCGACAGCTTTGTTGGCGGGCTTTTGACCGCGCTGGCGCGCGGCGACGATCCGACCACGGCGCTGCGCTTTGGTATGGCGGCGGCGGGCGCGACACGTATGAGCGAAGGCACGGCGCTTTTCGACCCCGCCGATGTGCAGAAACTGATGTCGTCGAAATAACGCTGACGCCCCAAAACCGTCATAGAATCATGACTAGCTTTTCTCCTCAACTGGGGAGAACACGATGCCATATTACAATGACCTGAGACCCGATACGGATTTGAAAAAGAAAGGCTATGCGCTTGTCTTTCCGGAGATGCGCGACGCCGAAAAGATCCGCGCCATTGACGGCGTTCTCGAGCTTAAAAACGGTCTCGACAATCTCATTCCGCCGCGGCGCACGGACAAGACCATCCTGATTGCGAGCTGGAACATCAAGGAATTCGGTCACACGACGCAAAGACTGCCGGAAGCCTATTTCTACATTGCAGAAATCATTGCGCGCTTCGACCTGGTGGTGATCCAGGAGGTGAAATCCACTTTGCGTGATTTGCAGATTGTCATGCGCCTTCTCGGCAGCGAATGGGAATATGTGGTCAATGACATTACAAGCGGCGTAGATGGTAATTCAGAACGCAGCGCTTATCTTTTTAACTCATCGCGGATCAAACTTTCCGGCGTTGTGGGCGAGCTTGTTCTTTGGCCCGCCATCACCGATGGCGCAGCAATCAAACAATTGAAACGCACGCCCTATCTCACCGGCTTCAAGGCCGGCTGGAAAGAATTCGGCATGCTGTGTCTTCACCTTCAGCCCGGTAAACACCAGGACGATGTGCAGTATCGCCGGGAAGAAGTGTCGCTGCTGCTCACCGCGCTGAAAGAAAAGATCAAGGAGCACTGGACATCGAGCCTTGTCATCGCCGGCGATTTCAATTTCTACAAAGGCGACGACAAGGATGACGGCGCGGTCGCGCTGTTCACAGACGCCGGCTATTACGAAGTCGACAGCCTGATCGGGCTCGACACCAACGCCTCGAAAACCGAAGCCTATGACCGCATGTTCATCCGCGAAAACGAATATTTCTGCGTCGTAAAGCGGCCCGACGGAAGGATGAATGGCGGCGTCTTCGATCCGTTCCAGTTCGTCTACAAGGACGATCAGACAGCGAATTACACGCAGGAAATGATCGAGGACTATACGGGCGAGAAGGACATGCGCGATCCGGCGAACCAGGCTTCCTATTACAAGCATCCGTGGCGCAAGAACCAGTTGTCCGATCACTTCCCAATCTGGTTCGAACTTGAAATCGACAGCTCCGTGGACTTTCTCGAAAACAAGCGCGAGGCGTTTGAGGCGTAAGCGCAAGCGCCAGGCACCCTTGCGATCGACCACGCCTTCGATCCTTCGAGACGCACAAATTTCTTCATCCTCAGGAGGCCGATAGGCCGTCTCGAAGGACGAAGAAGTTTGTGCTCCTCAGGATGAAGGCTAAGACGAACTTTCCAATAGCTCATTGCGCCTACTCTGTGATGAAGACAGGCGGCGCAATGCCGATTTCCGTCTTCGTCACTTTCTCGCCGCGCATGAAGGTTTTGATGGTTTCGCTCACCTCCGGCGATACCATGAAGAGGTTATGGCCGGCGTTCACCACTGTCACGACGGTCAGGTCCGACATGCCGGACAGCGCCTCGCGCTGGCTTTCCGGGTAGGTTCGCCCGTCCAGCGTGCCGCTGAGGAGCAGCGTCGGGATATCGCTTGCCGGGTTTTCACGGAACGCATCACCGAGATCGAGCCCCTCCGGCACGCCGCGCAAATGCGGCATCGGAAAGTTCAGATAATCGCCGATGAGCGCTGTTTTCGCCTGGGCCTCGACGAGGGCGAGACGATCGTCGCTGATGCCCGACGCCACATCCATGGCGAGCGGCATGGCGCGCCAGCTTTCCGCTTCTCCGGGTGTGATGAAACGGGCGAGCAATCCTGCGACCGGCTCATAGACGCCGTGATCGGCGGCGCTGTAGAGCTCAAGCAACATCGCTGCGCGCTCCGGATCTGAGATCATCGCCGACGCCGCAATACGCATGATGTCGCCGTGAAGCAGAAAATCCGCCTCGCCGCCATCCTGTGTCTGCAATTTCAGCATCACCGGCTCAGAATCGAGCTGAGCATGAACGCGCCGCATGAGCGCCTTAATATCGGGATAGATCGCCTTCGCTTTCGGATCTGCGTCTATCGCCGCCTGAACGCGGTCGAAATAGGCGTCAGTCCGCGCAGGCAACTTCACCGTTTGCGACAGGCCTTCAGCGCTCGCCAGCACCATCTTGTCGATATGCGGCGCCATTTCCTTGACGGCGGCGAGCGCGAGATGGGTTCCATAGGAAATGCCCCACAGCGTCAGCTTCTCCGCGCCCAGATGCCGGCGCAGGGCATCGAGATCGCGGGCGCTCTCAACAGTCGTATAGCCCCGCAGGTCGACCCCCTGATCTCTCCAGAAAGTGTCGCACTCGCGAACCGACTGTTTCAAGAGCGCGATGGACTCGTCTTTCGACAGGCGCCGATCGTCGGGGATAACAACGGAGGAAAGGCAAGGCGGCGTATCGTCCGAAAGGCCCGTGCCGCGCTGATCGAAGGCGATGACATCGCCGAATATGCGCATGGCCATGAAGAGCGGAAAGCGAGGCCCTCTCGCTGTGCCGGTTCCGGTTCCGCCCGGCCCGCCGGCGAGATACACGATGGGCGAACCCGGCTTCTCACCCGTCGCCGGGAAACGCACATAGCCAATTTTGATCTTCCGGCTCGACGGGTCGCTCCGATTTTCTGGAACCTCGAAAAATCCGCGATACGCGTCGACCGTCTCCCCTGAACCGGCCTCGAATACGATAGGCTCCTCAGGGATCGGCGCTGCAAAGGCCAGGCCCCCGGCGCCGCCAAGAAAGAGAATCGACAGCGCCCCCGCAAGGACTGATAGTTTGTGCGAACAGATCATAATGGGGCTCCCAAAATCGGAATTGGCTGAGGATTTCGCAGCACCATGGCCCGCGCCTGATGCTGAAACACCGACTGATCGTCGAGCGGGGCCGGAGAATCCTTGAACGGCGCTGAACGGCGGCCTGAAATCGGTGTACGGTCGCCTCATGAAATCAATGCCTTGGCTGCTTTGCGCGCTTTTCAGTCTCATCATGCCGGCATCGGCGCTCGCCCAAACCGGGAGCGCCTATGCGGAGACGGTCACTGTGTGCCACGCCGCCGGATCGGAGATCCCGGATTTCAGCTCGCCCGGCTGCACCACAAAGCCCTATTGGCGGGTCGATCCGCAGGGACGCGAGATCTGGGTGAAGGCGAGCGTGAAAACGCCCCCGGCGCTCATGGAGTCGGGCCAACCGGCCGGCCTCTTCGTTTCCGCCAAAGCCGCCAGCGAAGTCTATCTGAACGGCCGCTATCTCGGCGCTAACGGGCGTCCGGCCGCATCCCGCGCGGCGGAAACCCCCGGTCGCATGGACGCCGTCTTTTATGCGCCGCCAGAAACTTTGGGCGAAGAAGAGAACGAAATTCTCATCAGGATGTCGTCGCATCACGGGTTTATGAAATTCCGCTATCCCGTTCACTGGATTGCGCTGGGCGCGTATCACGATCCGACCACGCGGATATTGCAAGGCTACTGGCCGTCGCTCGTTCCATTCGGCGTGCTCATCGCCGGCGCGCTCTATTTTGCGGCGTCAAGCCTCGGCGCCGGCCGCAAGATCAACCTCATTCTGCTGTCGCTGGTCTCTCTCGCCGCAGCGGCGCAATTGGTGACGGAAGTCTATCGCGGCCTGACGCCCTATCTCTATCCGGCCCATGAATGGCGCATGTTGCTGATTGTTTTCTTCTCGCTGATCTTCGGCCTTTCCCTCGCCGCCCATGTGATGGCGAAGTTTCTGAGCCGTCGCCTCCTCTGGTTCGTTGCGGCGGCCGCGGCGACCGTGACGTCGACTTTCTTCGCCAGCGGCTATGACGGCAAGGCGGCGCTTGCGGTGCTGACGCCCACCGGATTGAGCGCCCTTGTCGCCTTCGTTGCGGCCCGGCGACGCGAACCGCAGGCCCTTGTCTACGGCGCCGCGCTACTGTTGTTCGGCGGCGGCATTGTCGCCTTTCCGACCCGCTTTCTCGATGTAATTTTCTTTTACGAAACCGCGGCCCTCGTCCTTTTTCTGTTTGTGACGCAAGCTATCGCCTTCCAGAAGGAACGGGAATTGCGGGCAACTGAGACATCGCGGGCGCGTCAGCTCCAGACGGCGCTCGACCAGGCGCGACAGGCGGAAACGCCGACGCAAATCAAAATATCCAGCGCCGGCAAGATCGATCTCGTCCCGGCCGATGACATCGCTCATTGTAAGGGCGCCGGCGATTATGTGGAGATCACCCTGAAGGACGGCCGCGAATTCCTGCATAACGGCAGTCTGGCCGAGCTGGAGACCGAACTGCCAGCGGCGTTCTTGCGCGTTCACCGCTCATATCTCGTGAATACGAACCTTGTTCAGTCGCTAAAACGCGAGAGTTCCGGCGTGGGCGCGCTGAAACTGTCCAGCGGCGCCGTTATTCCCGTGAGCCGCCGCATCCTGCCGAAAGTGCGCAGCGCCTTGCAGTAGCGCTACTCCTCCTCGCCCTCGCCATAGATCGCGACCTGTTCGGTATCGGCGTTTTTAACGCCGCGGAACATGCCCTTTGAATTGAACGTCATGGCGTAGGACCCGTCGGGCCCGAGCACAATGACGCCGCCATCGGCGCCCATATCCTGCAGCCGGTGATGGATGACATCATTCGCCGCTTCCTCGACGCTCTTGCCCTGATATTCCACCTGCGCGCAGATATCCCGGGCGATGGTGAGACGAATGAAATATTCGCCCCAGCCCGTGGAAGAGACCGCGCACGACTTGTTGTCGGCGAAAGTGCCGGCGCCGATTATCGGGGTGTCGCCGACCCGGCCGTATTTTTTCATCATCATGCCGCCGGTGGAGGTGCCCGCCGCCAGATTGCCGTTCGCATCGAGGGCGACGGCGCCCACAGTTCCATATTTGAAATCATGCGATAGCGACGCGTCTTTTTCTTTCTCCTTTTCCGCTTTCAGCGCTTTCTTGTAGCGCGCCCAGCGCTCCGGCGTTTTGAAATAGCCGGGCTTCACCATTTCAAGGCCGTTCTCCTTCGCGAATTTTTCCGCGCCGTCGCGGGCAAACATCACATGTTCGGATTTTTCCATGACCGCGCGCGCCAACTTGATCGGGTTTTTCACGCGGGTGACGCCAGCGACGGCGCCCGCATTCAACGTCGCGCCGTCCATGATGGATGAATCGAGTTCGTTCTTGCCCTCGCGGGTGAAGACCGCGCCCTTGCCTGCGTTGAACATGGGCGCGTCTTCCATGAGGACGATGGCGGCCTCGACGGCGTCAAGCGCGGCGCCGCCATTGTCGAGGATCTCATAGCCCGCATTCAGCGCTTCGGAGAGCTTGTCGCGGAACACCGCCTCCTGCTCGGGGCTATAGCGCCCGGGCGCCAGCGCGCCGGCGCCGCCATGGATGACAATGGTCACCGGCGCGGCCTCATGATGCTCCGCCATTACAGGCGTAGTGAAGAAAAGAGCTATAAACGTCAGAAAAACCCGCATGAATCGCCTCCCGTTTGCGCCATTGTGTAAGGGCGAGGCCGTGCGATCAAGGGCAGTCAGGGACGATCCCCTGGGCGATCAGTCTATATCCGGGGTCAGCATGCGCTGGGCGCGCCATTGTTCGACGATGCGGTCGATGAAGCTGTTGTCTTCGATCTCCACAGACCAGCCATCGGTGAAGCTCGCCGTAAAGCTGCGGGGCACCGCCTCGGGAGGCAGCGCGTCGAAACGAATGCGCGTCGGCATGGGGACGCCTTCACCCACAGCGATCGCCTCGCCTAACCCAAGCGACGGCAGACAACTGAGGAGGCTCGTCGATGCGTCCGGCACGGCGGCGCGCAGGGCGTCCTGGTCCGCCTGGTTGGCGAGCCGCATGGCGAAGATCGTGTTGCACTGGGAAAGGATGGTCGGATCGAGTTCCGTCGGCCGCTGCGAGGCGATCCAGAGAGCGACGCCGGTCTTGCGCCCTTCCTTGGCGATGCGCGTCAGGGATTTGCGCGTCGGCCCGAAACCCTCATCCGGGTTGGCGGGCGCATAGCGATGCGCATCCTCGACGACGAGCGCTATTGGCGCCGCGCCGTTGCTCCATAATCCAAATTCAAAAGCGAGGCGCGAAACAACCGACACCACGACCTGCACCACTTCCGCCGGCAGGCCGCCAAGTTCGATCACGCTGACGGGCTGGCCGTCCACCGGAATGCGGAAGAGCTCGCTCAGCATGTCTTTCAGCGTATCCTGAACGGTCAGCCCGCCGAACATGAAGGAGTAGCGCGCATCCTGACTGACCGCATAGATGCGGGCGCGAAGTCGTTTGTAAGGCGCGCTGGTGCGCCCGCCATCGAGACCGCCGACCGCCTTGTCGATAAGGCCCAACAGTTCCGAAATGCGATAAGGCGTCGGCGTGTCCACGGTGACGGAGTTTCCATCGGGGCGCAGCCGGCTTGCGCGGCCCGAACCGCCCATTTGCATGCGCTTCGCCGCCGGCAGGAGATCGGCCAGAATTTCGATTTCATCTGAGTCCCGCGAACGGCCTGGATAGAGCACCTCGACAAGCTCGTCGAAAGTCAGCATCCAGTAAGGCAGACTAAAGTTCGTCGGATCGAACACCACGGCGCCATCGCCGAAGCTTTTCGAATATTCATTGTGAGGATCGAGGATCACGATATGCGCATGGGGAAAGCGCTGTAGAACCGCGCGCAGCAAGAGCGCCATGGCGCAGGACTTACCCGCGCCCGTGGTGCCCAGCACCGCGCAATGGCGCGAGAAGATCTCGTCAACATTGACCGTCGCCGGGATGGAAGCGTCCTGCTTGACGACGCCCACGCGAACGCTCGCCGCGCCATTCACCGCGAAAAGCGCCGTCAATTCATCGCGCGTCGCCACATGCACATTGTCGCCAAGCGTCGGATAGGCTGAGACGCCCCGGCGGAACCGCGCCGGCGCATTGATCGTCGGCTTTGTAAATTCGCCGATGAGCTCAATTTCGATGATGCGCATGTCCGGCAGGGAATGATCGAGGCTCGGCGCCGGATTGGTCATCGCCGACACAAGACCGAGAACGATTGACGAGCCGGCGTCGACGCTCATGATCGCGCCGAGCTGCGGTCTCGTGGAACGGTCGGATTCCGGCGTGTCTTCATCGAGCATGACAAGCGCGTGCGAGCCCGTCACCGACACCACGGTGCCGACGCGCGGCTTGTCCTGAAACGCCATGTCGAAGGCTTCGGCCGTCGGCGCCGCGGCGCCCTTGCGGCTGAAGGGCGATTTTTTTCCGGACTTATGCGGCGTCATGATCCCGCTCCGCCACAGCCTCCGCGCCGTCTTCATCCTCTTGCGGATCGCCGTAAACCGCTTCCGCCGGCGGCAGGGAAATCCGCGCCAGCGTGCCCTGGCCTTCACGGCTTTCGATGGAGAAACGCCCGCCCTGCATCTCTACAAAGGTCTTCGCGACCGCATAACCGACGCCGGGTCCGGAGAAGGACCGGTCGAGCCCGCGATGAAGCTCCTTGAAGGCTTCGAGGGCTTCCACGAGGCCATCATTGGTAAAGCCGTCGCCCTCGTCGCGCACGGCGATTTCCGCCCAGCCTTGCGCCGTTTGAGACGCGCGAACATGAATGCGCCCGCCCTCATGACTGAGTTTGACGGCGGTCTGGATCAGATGATCGAGCGCCTGGGAAAAGCGTTCCGGATCGCCCCAGCCGAACACCTCAACCGCATCTTCCTGAGGCGTAATTTCAACGCCGGCGGCTTCCGCGCGCACCTCAGCACGCTCAACCGCTTCATTGAGCAAAGCGGTGAAATCGATGGCGGCCTCATTGATTTCCACCCGTCCGCTCTCAAGCGCCGCAACTTCCAAAAGCGTATTGATATGCCCGAGCAGAAGGTCCGCAGACTGAAGGATATATTCCGCATAGGTGCGCTGCTGCTCCGGGTTGAGGCCGTAATCCTCCCCGTCGCGCAACATGGAGGCGAAACCGATGATTGCGTTCAGCGGGGTGCGCAATTCATGGTTCATATTGGCGAGAAATTCCGAACGCGCCTTGATGGCGAGTTCGGCCTCAATACGCGCCGCGCGCGCTTCAAGCTCCGCGCGGCGGCGGATCAGAAGTTCGCTCATGCGCTCGCCATATTCAGCGAGGCGCGAACCCGATGTGTGGGTCTTGTTGGTCAGCGCGGGCATTTCCCAGGTCCTCGCGCAGAACCTAGCGGGCAAGCGCTAATGCTGTGTTAAGCATTCGCCCGGCAAACATGGTTAACAGGCTGTAAAGAGAGGTTTTAAGCGTCCGCGGCCGGTTTTTCGCCCTTCGCCGCCGTCTCGGGCTTCGCTTTATCCTTCCCGCCTTTATCCTTCGCCTTTTCGCCCTTCTGCTCAGGCGGCTTCGGGATATAGGCGAGCACGACATCGCCGGTCTCCGGCTTCACGGGCACCTCACGGGAGGCGAACATGATCTCGCCCTTGCGCATGATGAGAATGATTTCCCCCTCTTGGCCCAGATCCTTTTTATATTGCTCGGGCGGATATTCTTCCGAGATCTTCGTGCGCTGGAATATCCAGCCGGAATAATGGCGGCGCACAAGCTCGTCGAGCGGCGCGCCGTTATGCAGGAAAGTGCGACCCTGCAGCGTATAAGAAAGCGCCTTGCGGTCTTCTTCATCCTTGCCGCGCGCATTCACCTGATAGATCGACGCGCGCCCGAGCTCCGGCGCAAGGTCCGTCGCCACAAGGGCGTTGTGCGCTTCATTCCCGCCAAGCGCCAGGAGATAGCCGAACCGGTTCAGATCCACGTGATGTTCAGTCACTTCGGAGAGGATCTCGCCGTAATAGGTGGGGACATTGGCGAGCCGCACGGGCCGGAGGCGTCGCCAGCTTGCATCCGCCACCGTGACCGGCACTTCCATTTCTTTCAGCTTCGCCGCAAGCGCCGCCGAAAACGGCGAAGCCCCGACAATAAGAACGCCCGGCCGCTCGCGCGAGGCGAGGTCCAGCGCTTTCGCCAGCGGAGAAATCGAAAAGCCATGCAGAACAACAGTCGCAAACACCATGGCGAAAGCGAGCGCGATGAGCTTGTCGCCGTCGAGATAGCCGGCGGCTGTCAGCGAGGCGCCGAAGAAGCTCGACACGGCGACGGCGACGATGCCGCGCGGCGCGATCCAGCCGACGAGAAGTCTCTCCTTCCACGGCAATCCCGATCCCATGGTCGATATGAACACGGTCAGCGGGCGCACCACGAACAACATGACGATGAGGAACCAGAAGGCCGACCAGTCGAGCACGCGCAAGGTTTCGACGGTGAGATTCGCCGTCAGAATAATGAACACGCCGGAAACGAGAAGAACGGCGATGTTTTCCTTGAAGAGGCGCAGATCGTTGATGCTGGCGATGCGTGAATTGGCGAGCGTCACGCCCATGGCGGTCACAGACAAAAGCCCGCCCTCTTCCTGCATGAGGTTGGCGATTTCGAAACAGACGAGCACAAGCGCCAGAAGAACCGGCGGCTTCAGATATTCCGGAACCCAGCCCCGCCTGAACGCAGCCGCCGTGAACCTGCCAAAGGCGTAGCCGAAACCAAGCGCCAGCGTCGACGCCAGTATGAGCGAGCTGATGATCTCTACAGAGGTGCCGCCGTGATCGCCGATAACGAGGAACTCGTAAACCAGCACCGCAAGCAGCGCGCCGATGGGATCGTTGATGATGCCTTCCCATTTGAGCAGCGTCGCGGGCCGCGGATTGAGCTTGGACTGGCGCAAGAGCGGAATGATCACCGTGGGGCCAGTGACGACCATGACGCCGCCGAACAACAGCGCCGCCTGCCAGGTCAGGCCGGCGATGAGATAGCTCGCCATGGCGCCCAGAAACCATGCGATCAGCACGCCGGGAAACACCAGCCGGCGGACGCCGCGGGTCAGGCCGCGCAAATCGGAGAAATTGAGCTGAAGCCCGCCCTCGAACAGGATGACAGCGACCGCAACCGCGATGATGGGCCGGTAAAAATCGCCGAATAACGCCTCCATAGGCGGCGTTCCCGGCGGCGCGTCCGGAGAAGAAAAAATGCCGAGCACCGGCCCCGCGATGATCCCCGCGACGGCCATGAGCACAATCGCCGGCAGATTCAGCCGCCATGCGAGCCATTGGGCCCCGATGCCGAGCACGCCAATGATCGTAAAGGCGAGGATTAAATTGTCCAATATTTACTCCCCTCATCCTGAGGAGCCCGGTTTCGCCTCCTGAAGACGAAACCGGGCGTCACGAAGGATCGGCCTCAAGCGAAGGCTTCGTTTTATCAACGGTTCTTGAACACCGGTTTGCGCTTTTCCGCAAAGGCGGCCATGCCTTCTTTCTGATCCTCAAACGCAAAGACCGAATGGAAGACCCGGCGTTCGAAACGCACGCCTTCAGACAGGGTCGTTTCATAGGCGCGGTTGACCGCCTCCTTGGTCAGCATGGCGATCGGACGCGAGAAACCGGCGATCTGCTTGGCGACGCGGATCGCCTCTTCCTTCAACTCGCCCTTGGGCACGATCCGGCTCACAAGCCCGCAGCGTTCGGCCTCTTCCGCATCCATCATGCGGCCGGTCAGGCACATTTCCATGGCTTTCGACTTGCCGATGAAGCGCGCCAGGCGTTGCGTGCCGCCGGCGCCCGGCATGGCGCCGATTGAGATTTCGGGCTGGCCGAATTTCGCGTTGTCCCCGGCGATAATGAAATCGCACATCAGCGCAAGCTCGCAGCCGCCGCCGAGGGCGTAGCCGCCGACCGCCGCAATAACAGGCTTTCTCGTACGGGTGACCTCTTCCCAATTGCCGGAAATGAAATCTTCCTTGAAGACGTCAATATAATCTTTCGAGGCCATTTCCTTGATGTCTGCGCCGGCGGCGAAGGCTTTTTCCGAGCCGGTGATGACCATACAGCCAATAGCGTCATCGGCCTCGAAGGCTTTTACAGCGTCGGTCAGTTCGTCCATCAATTGCCGGTTAAACGCGTTTAGCGCATCGGGACGGTTCAGTGTGATGACGCCCACATTGCCGTCGGTTTCCGTCAATATGCATTCATAAGGCATGGGATGTTCCTGACTTTCGTTACTCACTTGATGCCGATCAGTTTGATGACTTCTTCACGCGCTTTCTGATCGTCGCGAAAGACGCCCATCATCCGGCTTGTGGTCATGGACACGCCGGGCGTCGCGACGCCGCGGGCGGTCATGCAAGCATGGCTCGCCTCTATAACGACGGCGACGCCTTGGGGTTCCAGCACTTTCTGGATGCAATCGGCGATCTCGGCGGTCAGGCGCTCCTGCACCTGCAACCGGCGGGCGTAAGCCTGCACCACGCGCGCGAGCTTGGAAATGCCGACCACCTTGTCCGTAGGCAGATAGGCCACATGCGCCCGGCCGATGATCGGCGCCATGTGATGCTCGCAATGAGAATGAAAAGGGATGTCCTTTAAAAGAACAATCTCGTCATATCCGCCGACCTGCTCAAAGGTGCGCTGAAGATAGGTTTCCGGACATTCGTCATAACCCTGGAAATATTCCAGGAAGGCGTCGACGACACGCCGGGGCGTATCTTTCAGGCCCTCGCGAGCCGGATCGTCGCCGATCCAGCGGATGAGCTCGCGCACAGCCTCCAGCGCCCGGTCTCTTGCATCTTGCGTCCGTTGACGCGGTTCTCGATTCATTATTGTCAGTTCCCTTAGGTTCGTTCGCTTTATGCGAAACGATAGCCGGACCGTGAAAGCGGCAACTGGCGCACCCGGTCACCAGTCGCGGCGAAGATTGCATTGGCGACAGCAGGCGCAAGCGGCGGCAGCGCAGGCTCGCCTGCGCCCGTTGGCGGAAAGTCGGACTGGATGAAATGCACATCGACTTCCGGCGCATGGCGCATGCGCATGATAGGATAGCGATCGAAATTGGTTTCAAGCGCGCGCCCGTTTTCGAAGTTCACCTCGAGCCCCATCATGGTCGAAAGCCCGTCCATCACCGAGCCCTCGCATTGGTTCTCAGCGCCGCTCATATTGATAACCGGGCCGATATCCGCAGCGACCCAAACCTTATGCACCGTCACCGCCTTGTCATCGCTGACGCTGACCTCGGCGACCTCCGCGAAATGACCTTGATGGCTAAAATAAAAAGCAAGCCCCAGTCCGGCGCCCTTCGGCATCATCCTGCCCCACGCTGCTTTTTCACAAGCAAGATTGATGACCGCAGCCGCGCGGCCGGTGTTCATCACCCCGGGATCGCCCTCTTTGAGCCAGCGCGGCTCGCCCATGATTTCAAGCAGGAACTCTTTATGGTCCCGCCCCGCCGCAATGGCGAGTTCATGGGCAAAGCACTGCGTCGCAAAGGCGATCGTGCAGGAACTCGGCGCCCGCCACCAGCCTGAGGGTGTGTTCCAGTCGAGCAGAGATCGCTCGACCTTGTAATTGCCAGCCAGCTCGCCGGGAAAAACCCCTTTGCCGATGTCGCCGGCGGTTATCGGGCTTTCCCCATCTCCGCTAAAGGTGACGAAGTGATTGCGCCAGGCCGCAAGCCTGCCATCGCCATCGAGGCCGCCTTTGAAAAAATGATACCCGCCTGGACGGTAAAAATCGTGCTGCATGTCGTCTTCGCGGGTCCATTGCAGCTTCACCGGTTTGCCCACGCGTTTCGTAATGGCGACAGCTTCGGCGACATAATCGTTCATCAAGCGGCGGCCGAACCCTCCGCCAATACGCGTCTGATGCAAAGTGACCTTTTCCGGTTCGACGCCGGCCACCTTAGCCGCCAGATCGACCGCGCCCTGCGGTGTTTGCGTGGGCGACCAGATTTCCAGCGCGCCGTCTTCTTTGTAATGCGCCAGCGTGTTTTCAGGCTCAAGCTGTGCATGAGAGACAAAGGCATAGGCGTAAGACGCCTCTATCGTCTTCGCTGCGCCGGAAAGGGCCGCCTCCACATCGCCAAACGATTCAACGGTTGAATCCGGCGCCTGTGTCGCACGGGTCATCGCCGCTTCGTCAGAAGCCGAGGTCGAATCCTTCGATGCGTCGGATTCGTCCCATTCGACATTCAACGCCCGCCGGGCCGCGAACGCCGCCCAGGTGGATTTCGCGACGATGGCGACGCCGGGCATGACGGACAGGGGATCGCCGTCGCCATCGATCGTGAAGACATCGATGACCCCCGGCCGGGCCTTTACTTCTTCAATATTGACTGTGGCCGGGCGCCCGCCCACCGCAGGACATTTCACATAGGTGGCGTACACCATGCCGGGGACGGTCTGATCGATTCCGAATAAGGGCTTGCCGGTAACGATCGCTTCATTATCGACGCCCGTTATGCGTTTGCCGAGCAACCGATAATCCGAGCGGTCTTTCAGCTTGACGGCGTCCGCCGCTGGGACCGGCCCCTTCGCCGCCGCCTCTGCAAGCGCGCCATAGCTCAATGATTTGTCGCTTGCCTCATGATGAACGGCGCTATCGCGCGCTGAACACTCGGACGCTGCAACGTCCCATTCCGCCGCCGCGGCGGCGATCAGCATCGCCTTGGCGATCGCGCCGGCCTGACGAAGCCTGTCCCAGTTCATCGGCGTCGACAACGACCCGCCGGCGAATTGCGGACCGTAGCGCGACTCATCGATTTCAGACTGGACGACTTCAACGTCTTCCCATTTCGCATCCAGTTCTTCGGCGACGATCATGGGCAGGGAGGTTTTTACGCCTTGTCCGATTTCCGGATTTTTGGCGAAGATGCGGATGACGCCCGCCGGCGTGATCTGCACGTAGGGATTGAAATCCGCGGCCGGCCCATCCGACGCAGCTACGGCGCCGTTTTGTTTTGAGCAGGCCCCGGCCATGCCGATCACCAGACCGGCGCCGGCCAATCCCGTCATCTTGAAAAATTGCCGGCGCGAGGCTCCGCGGACCACAGCGGGAAGCGCGCGTCTTGCTTCGATTTCTTCCATCAGCTTTTTTGCGGCGGGATTGTGAGCCCAGGAGGTGCGGGTTGTCATTGGCCGTTCCCTTTCGCGGCGATATGGATCGCTTTGCGGATGCGTTTATAGGTGGCGCAGCGGCAGAGATTGCCCGACATCGCATTGTCGATGTCTTCATCGCTTGGGGACGGATTGTCGGCGAGCAACGCGGACGCGGCCATCAACTGCCCCGCCTGACAGTAACCGCATTGGGCGACGTCCTCGTCTATCCATGCCTGCTGCAATGGGGTGAGCGCTCCGTCTTCGCCCGCGAGTCCCTCAATCGTCGTGACCTTGGCGCCGTCGATTGCGCCGACCGGCGTCACGCAGGAGCGCGTCGGCCTTCCGTCCACATGGACCGTGCAGGCGCCGCATTGGGCGATGCCGCAGCCGAATTTTGTCCCCACAAGACCGAGTTCATCGCGCAGCGCCCAAAGCAAAGGCGTCTGAGGATCGACGTCCCCCAGCTCCTGTTCGCGGCCATTGACCACCAGCTTCACCATCAAAGTCTCCGCATTCCAATTCTATCTAATTGCCCAATTCCAGTCAGTTCCTCGCATGAGGCCGGGCAATCGCATGGTAAGTCGACCCGGAGGCGCCCGCAACGCCGCCCGGGCGCAGGGGCCGGAGCCTCGATTTCACCTATTCGCGAGCGCCAATTGGCGTCACGTCTCTTTGGGCCGGTCCAGTATAATTTGAGAGAGGACGGATCAGCTTGTTATTGGCGAGCTGTTCCATAACATGCGCGGTCCAGCCCGTAATCCGGCTCACGACAAAGATCGGCGTAAACATGGGGATTTCAAATCCCATGAGATAATAGGCCGGCCCGGCCGGGAAATCGAGATTGGGATAGATCCCCTTTTCCGCCACCATGGTCTCGTCGAGAATGCGGCTCATCTCCCAATAGTTTTTGGCCTCGTCAGTTCCAATGACATCGACCATTTTCTTATAGGCGTCGGTCATGGTCGGCACGCGGCTGTCGCCGGAGCGATAGACCCGATGGCCGAAGCCCATGATTTTCTTCTTGGTCGCGAGCGCGTCGAGCATCCATTCCTTCGCGTTTTCCGGCGAGCCCACTTCTTTGAGCATATGCATCACCGCTTCATTGGCGCCGCCATGGAGCGGGCCCTTGAGGGACCCGATGGCGCCGGTGACCGCCGAATAGATGTCAGAGGTCGAGGACGCAATTGTCCGCGCCGTGAAGGTTGAGGCGTTGAACGAGTGTTCGGCGTAAAGCGTCATCGAGATATCGAAGCATTTAATGATCTCCGGCGCCGGGACCTTGCCGAAACACATGTGAAAAAAGTTTTCCGAGAAGGCGAGATCTTTTTTGGGCGGGATGGGCTCCTTTCCATTCCTGAGACGGAAATCCGCAGCGACGATTTCGGGAATGCGCGCATACATGCGGATCGATTTTTCCATCAACCCTTCCGGCGAGGAATCCTCGGTCGTATCGTCTTCCTGGCCAAGAAACGAAACGGCGGTCCGCAGCGTATCCATGGGATGCGCTTTTTTGTTGAACTTCGCCATCACGTCGAGGAGATCGTCGGATACGCCGCGTTCTTTCTTTTCAACTTCATTGAATGCGCCCAGTTGCGCTTCTGTCGGCAGCTTGCCGTTCCAGATAAGATAAGCGACCTCTTCGAACCGGCACTGCGTCGCCAGATCCTGCACCTTGTAGCCGCGATAGGTCAGCGAGTTGATTTCCGGCATCACCTTCGAGATCGCGGTGTCGTCCGCCAGCACGCCTGCGAGACCGTATTTCACTTCTTCATTGGTCATTATTTTTATGTCTCCTGCCTTCAGATATTACATTCGCCAGCAAGCGGGCATATCGCCAAAATCATTGCTATAACAGCCTCGATTTTCGCGCCCTTATGCTACAAATTCCGGGATAAAAAAAGCCCGGCAAAGCCGGGCTTTTTTGTGCAGACAATTCAGTAATGGCATTCGGCGAAAGTAGCGCTGCGGTCAGTTTCTGTCGCCCCTTGCATTACCGCTATTGCCAATCCCGCTGGCGCTCATCGCCGCATTCGACATGCTTCGGCGCCATTCCTGCGCTGTCCGACAATCCCGATATTTGCCAAGCCGGGACCCTGACGCCCTTCTCGTCTTGCAGATCATCTCATTGGGGTCATAGTCCTCGTCCGATACAGCCACAGGCTGCCCGTCTACTTCCTGCACAGCCTCATCTACAGCTGCACGCCGTTCGGAAGCGGTCAAAGAATCCGTTGTTGCGCATCCTGCGGCCACAAAAAAAACAGCAATACTCACAACACCTGAACTGAAAATTCTTCTCATACCACCCTCCAACAATTGATTGTCTTGATATTTACTGCGAGCTCCTCGCCACGCCGCTATTGCCAATACCGGTAGCGCTCATCGCCGCATTGGACATGCTCCGCCGCCACTCCCGCGCGGTCCGGCAATCGCGATACTTGCCGAGACGAGAACCCGAAGCTCTTCTGGTTTTGCAGATCATTTCGTTCGGATCATAATCTTCGTCAGAAACGGCCACTTGATCCTGGTCCACTTCAAGAACGGCTTCATCGACAGCCGCGCGGCGCTCCGACGCCGTGAGCGACTCGGTCGTTGCACATCCGCTGGCGAAAGCCGCAATAATGAGTGACGCAGTTACTCCCCCAACAATCTTGTTCATGACGCCCTCCTCTAGACTCGCCGCCACGAATTGCGGCCACAAATATACACAGCAGTATTCTCAACACCGAAGGAATCTAACACTGCGATATTTTTACACAAGACTATAAGGCGCGCACATAAGCCAATAAAAGGCGAAAAAAGCCCCGATTTGCCATATATTCAGCTCATCAGGCTTATTCCGTCGGCGTGTCGCTCACCTGAAAATTGTAAATCGACTCATCGAATTTATTGTAATCGTGATAGCGCAGGAGATCGTAGAGATCGCGCCGGTGCTGCATCTGATCGAGAATGCCGTTCTGATCGCCATCCTTGAGGATCGCATCAAGACCGCGGTCGCAGGCGCCCATAGCGAGACGCAGCGTCGTCACCGGATAAATAACGACGTTAAAGCCAAGCGACTCCAGCTCTTTTTTATTCAAGAGGCGGCTTTTGCCGAATTCCGTCATATTGGCGAGAATGGGAACGGAGATCGCCTTCCGGACAGCTTCAAATTCTTTCTCGTCCTTCATGGCCTCGGGAAAGATCATGTCGGCGCCGGCGTCCACATAGGCTTTCATGCGATCGATCGCGTCGTCGAGACCTTCGACCGCGCGCGCATCCGAGCGAGCGATCAGAACGAAGTTGGGATCGCGTTTTGCTTCCGCCGCAGCCTTGACGCGCTGGATCATGATATCTGTTGGCACAATCTCTTTGCCGTCGAGATGGCCGCAGCGTTTCGGCATGACCTGATCTTCAATATGGCAGCCGGAAAGCCCCGCCTCCTCCATCATCATCACCGTGCGCGCCGCCGCCATGGGCTCGCCAAAGCCGGTATCGATATCGATAAAGGATGGAAGATCGGTCACCCGCGCAATCTGGCGCCCGCGCTCAACAAACTCGGTCATGGTCGCAATGCCGATATCAGGCAGACAGAGATCGGCGGACATGACCGCGCCGGAAATATAGACGCCGTCAAATCCCTTGCGCTCGATCATCTGCGCGCAGAGCGGATTGAAGGCGCCCGGAAACTGCAAGAGTTTTCCCGACGCCAACCCCTCGCGGAAGTCTGCGCGTTTTTCGGCGGCGGATTTTTTTGTGAACAGCATATATTGCCTCTTTTTACTACTTTATCTGAACGGTCAGGCGGCGCTCGGACGGCATGAATGCGTTTTGTGCATCTTCGCTTCCTTCAGCCAGCTCCAGCCGAAAGCTTCATCGCTGTCGCCATTGCGTTCGCGGTGTTCCAGTTTCGCGAGCGCTTCTTCCAGTGTCGGTTTATGGCCGGCGGGAACCCGCCACATGACAAAGTGCATCTTGCCGAGCACTTCGAACCATTCCTCACGGCGTTCGTAAAATTTACGATGCACAGTGCCCCAGACAAAACGCTCCAGGCTCTCCACATCTTCCCATACGGTGAGATTGGAAACGAATTGCGGATCGCCGCCGATCTTGGCTTCGGTGTTTCCAGTGCCCGGCTCGCCCGACCCCTCCATCATCCAGACAAAGCCCGGCATGCGCTTTCCGAGGCCGTTGATGCGGTCGAGATTGTCCATGAATTCCTTGACGCGGGGATCGTCGGTCGGCGCGAGCAGGCGTCCGATATTCAGCTCGGCGAGATGCATTTTCATCTGTCGCGTTCCTTTGCAGGCGGCACGACGTCGCGATCGCCCGAGTTCGTTTTGGGAATTACACTGATCGTGCCGTCCGTTTCCAGCACCATGGCTGCAACTTCATTCAGCGAACCGACCGAAGCGTCGCGGGCCGCCGCTTCAAGCTCGGACCTGGTCACTCGCTCCGCCATCATCGCACGGCGGAGGAAATCGTTATTCGCATAAAGAAGGCGCGGCTCCGCCTTGATCAGCTTGCTGAAGGCGTCCGACCGCACTGAAAGCGCTGTCACTGCATATTGCAGAAAGACCAGAACGGCGACGGCGGTCAGTCCCTGGGCCAGCGTCGTTTGCTTTGAAATGAGCATGGTCGCCAGAACCGACCCAAGGGCGATGGTGACGATGAAATCGAACATGTTCATTTTCGAGAGCGTTCGCTTGCCGGAAATCCGCAGAAAAAGAACGATGCCCGCATATCCCGCAACGCCGATCGCCAGTATGCGAATTATGTAGAGCCAGCTATCGAAGAATATCGGCTGCATTCTATGCGCTACCTGTTTTCGATCTCGTCCGGTGAGGATTGGGAGGAGACCGACGGCCGGAAGAACCCGAATACGGCGCCAAGAATGGCCAGTCCCGCGCCCACGAGCACGCCAAGCATGAGGCCGGCGATCAATGTCGCAATGACGGCGCCGACGATCAGGCCGGCGAGAGCGAACAACAAGGCGGTTTTGAGCTTGGCGGGCATAGGAAATCTCCTAGAGTTTATAAGGTCCTTCTTCTCCGCTAACAGCGGTTTAAGGGATTGGGTTGCCCGCGCCGAGGCCATGGCCGTCCTTTATTTTCTGAACCCGTCGAGCTTGCCTTCTAGCCTGGCGCCCATGGCCTGACCCAGCGCCATAAGTCCTGAAGCGGGGCGGATCATGACTTCGAACTCGGCGATCAGCCCCTCATCGTCGAACCGGATGAAGTCGGCGCCTTTCAACTGCTTTCCGCCTATATGCGCGCTGAATTCGAGGGCGACGCTCTTGCCGTCTTCGCTTGTGAACTGCCGGTGATAGGTGAAATCTTCGAACACCTTGATCACCGTCGACAGGACCAGCGTCAGCGCCTCGCATCCATGATAGGGCGTATGCGCCACGGGAGAGCGGAACACCACATCCTCGCGTGCGATTTCACCAACTTGGGAAAGATCGCCGGAGGCGGCCATCTCATGCCAGCGGCTGAGCGCGTCCCGGACTTTATGGTCGCTCGCCAAGCCTATTCCTCCGCATCCGCCGAAGAAAACGGCCATCCGGCGGGCGGCGCACTGGCGCTCGCCACTTCGCGGTAAGGCTTCCAGCCCTCGCCGGTGTTGCGCAGGAGCAGGAGATAGGTGTCTCGCAATTCGATTTCCTCGCCGGTCTCGGGGTCCGGATAGGTCAGGCGCGTGGCGCCGAAATCATACGCCCATTCCTCATTGAAGATTTTCGTCTCCAATGGCGTTATGTCCATGACCGTCCCTTGAGGAAAGGGCGCGCCCGCCGCCGCGCGACGCATCGCCGCCCAATCCTCGGTCGCCGGCTGGACAAAGACGGTGTCCGGATAGATCAGGGCGCCGAGCGCCGCCGGGTCGGCGCTCGCGACAGCCGCTTGAAACTGCTCGCGCGCCTGGTCGATGCCGCTTACATCGGAGGCGTCGCCGCCTTCCGGGGCCGTGTCAGCGCACCCCGCCGAAAGGAAAACTACAAACCCCAGCAACGCGCTTGCTGCGGATCGGCGTATCATTACGGCATTTAGTGACATTCGGAGGCGCTCCTGATGTGTTGGGCTTTCCGGCATCAGCACTCATTCAAGCGCTGCGCTTGCCTTCAGCCGTTAGAAAATTCCCTTCGCCATATTCTCTACCAGATAGCCTTTCGGCGCGACAGGATTGAGCTGTCTTACCCGATCCGCCGACAGGTCAGGCAATTGCTGCACGAGGTCGAGGAAACGTTCGCTCTCGGATTTATCGAGAATGTCTTCCGTGAGCGTCTTGAACTTCTTGATATATTCAGGCCGCGTGAAAGGCCGCGCGCCGAAGGGATGCGCATTGGCGATGCCAAGCTCGTCGACGAGTTCAGATCCGTCTTCGAAAGTCACCACAACCTTCGCGCCGAAGGCTTTCTCGTTGGGGTCCTGAGAGTGATAACGGCGCGTCCATTCCGGATCTTCGGTCGTCGAGATCTTGTGCCACAGCTTGACCGTATCCGGGCGCTGCGCGCGTTCCGGCGCATAAGAGCGGACATGATGCCACTCGCCATCCTGCAAAGCGACCGCAAAGATATACATGATCGAGTGATCGAGCGTTTCGCGCGAGGCGTTCGGGTCCATTTTCTGCGGATCGCCCGAGCCGGTGCCGATGACGTAATGGGTATGATGCGACGTATGCAGAACGATGGACTTCACCTTGTCGAAGCCGCCGCGCTTTTCGATTTCCTTGCCCATACGGAAGGCAAGATCGATCAGCGCCTGGCTCTGATACTCCGCCGAATGCTCTTTAGTATAGGTCTCAAGGATCGCGCGTTTCGCCTCGCCCTTGCCCGGCAGCGGCACATGATAGGTCGGCTCATAGGGGCTGTCGCCTTTATCCCGCGCCGTGCGGCCATTCAGAATATAGGCGATCACCGAATCTTCGCCTTCATAGATCGGCGACGGCGCGCCCTCGCCGCGCATGCAACGGTCCACGGCTTCGATGGCGAGCTTGCCCGCATAAGCCGGCGCGAAAGCTTTCCACGAAGAAATCTCGCCCTTGCGCGACTGGCGCGTTGTGACGGTCGTATGCAGGCCCTGCTGAACGGCCTGATAGATAATCTCGGTGGGCAAGCCCATGAGCGTCCCCACGGCTGCAGACGCCGACGGACCGATATGAGCAATGTGGTCGATCTTGTGTTCGTGCAGGCAGATCGCCTTCACGAGATTGACCTGGATTTCATAGCCCGTGGCGATGCCGCGCACGAGATCGCGTCCGTCTTTCCCGCATTGTTGCGCCACCGCCAGCACGGGCGGAATGTTGTCCCCCGGATGCGAATAATCGGCGGCGAGAAAGGTGTCGTGGAAATCAAGCTCGCGCACCGCCGTGCCGTTCGCCCAGGCCGCCCACTCGGCGCAGACCGCATGGTCGGCGGGAAGACCGAACAGCGTCGCGCCGCCCGAGCGCATATGCGCATTCGCCATGGCCCGCGCCGATTTGATGGGCCCCCGATTGAGAGAGGCGATCGCCACCGACGCGTTGTCGATGATGCGGTTGATGATCATGTCCGTCGCTTCAGCGTCGACCTCGACAGGATCGGCGGCGACTTCGGCGATCTTCCAGGCGAGCTGGTCTTCGCGCTTCAGATTGTCCTTGGAGCGGTGGGCGCGGACGTCATGGATTTCCATGGAGAGAACCTCTTTATCTTGAGAGCCGGAGCGCGGGAAAACCCCCGCGAAACTGTTGGCGCCCTCCTACTCCCCGCTGCGACAAGCTGTCCACTGCTTAGCTCCTGGGGAAAAAGCGTCATAACGCCTCTGGAAAACTTATTTCAGAAAAACAATAGCTTAACCGCCATCGCGACGAGGGCGAGGTAGAACACCTTCTTGATGAGCCCCTCGCCTTTGGTGACCGCCGAATGGGCCCCGAGCCAGCCGCCGAGGGCGTAACCGGCGGCGAGCGCCAGGCCCAGCGCCCATTCGATTTTCACCTGGGCGGCGAAGACGGCGAGCGAGACGATGGAGAACACCAGCGCCACGAAAACCTTGTGCATATTGGCGCGCACGAGATCGAGCCCCATGACGCGGTTCAAGATCGGCAGTTGAATGAGGCCGACGCCGATCTGGATGAAGCCGCCCCAAAAGCCGGCGCCGATAAAGAGAAGATGGCCGATGAGAAGATTCTTCGCCCTGCCCCCCGCCTCCACCGGCTTTTGCCCGAAGCCGGTCATCATAACGATCAGCACCCCAATCATGATAAGCGCCAAAGTGCGTTCGAACCAGACACCGTCGAGCTTGACGCCGGCCTGCGCGCCGAAAAACGCGCCGACCGACGCGCAGGCCGCAAGAGACGCGCTCAATTTGAAATCGGAAAACCCTTTTCGGAAAAAACCGGTCACCGCGGAGATGTTTTGCGCGATGATGCCGATACGGTTCGTGCCGTTGGCGACCGGGCCAGGCATGCCGAGAAAAACCATGACCGGTACGACGAGGATCGATCCGCCGCCCGCCAGCACATTGATCCAGCCCGAGGCGACGCCGGCGGCGAACAGCAAGACGACTTTCCAGACTTCAACTTCCATATGACCGGCTCAGCCCGTTCAAGATGCACAATGCCGGCTTAGTCATTTGCGGAGCGCGCTGTTGCTATTCCTTTGGCGGAAAAAGGGGCCGCCGCCAGCGGATCGACGGATACAAATGTCGCGTCCTGTACGCCATAGGGAACGCCGAGCGGGTTAACGCCGTGGTCCCCGGCGGCGTTCAATATCCAGAGATTGTCAGCCTCATCGCCCGCAAAGGATTGCCTCAGCGTGAAAGGCGCGGTGTCGCCATGGATCAGCAGCGTCGGGCCGCCGAAACTGTTCGCCGCGCGGCGGACAGCGGCGCGCAGCGCGACAAACGCGTCGCATGTCTCCTGGCGGCTCGCCGCAGCGCTGTCGCAAGCGACTCCGAGGTTTTCCGCTTTCACATCGGTCATGTCCGCATGCATGGCGATCACAAGCGCCGTCGCGTTCTCGGTTCTCGCCGCCGCAGCCGCGACCGTGAGCCAGTTGAGAGCGTCGCGTTCCCGCTTGTCCGCGAGGCGCGCCGCCTCCGCCGGATCGTCGCCCATGACCTCGCGGCGGCCATTTCCGGTGCCCACCACATGCACCGTCGCAAACCGCACGCCTTTGTAATCCCAAGTTGCATTTCCGGGCGCGTTGGGCAGCGACCTCACGTAAATTTCTTCAGGCGCAACCACAGGCTCGGTGAAAAACAGCGTTTCGAGACGGACAAGACGCGCCAGTTCAGAGGCCGGCCGGCCGGTCGCGGCATCCTTGTGCCGGTCGCAGTCGGTCCATTCATTGTCGCCGGGCGTGTAGAATACGGGGATGGGCGCCAGCGTCTCAATCAACGCAAGCTGCGCCTCGTCTTCTTCGGGCGTACAGGGCGCGCCGCCGCCTTTGTAATCGCCGATATGAATGATGAAGGGATAGCCGCCCGCCTTGATTGACGCCACGATCTCTTCGTGCAGGACTTTACGGTCACTGTCGCTATACGGAATATCGCCGATGACAGGAAAGGTAAATGAAGCGTCTTGTTGGTTTTCTTCTTTTGTATGTTGTTTGGGATATGAGGCGCAGGCTCCCGCCAACACCACCAACACAACAACCGTCACCACGCGAAGGCTCTGCATCCCGATTCCCCAAACACCAGCCGCCCGCCGTCCTTAAAGCGCATGCAGGGGAATGACAAATGCTATATTTTTACGCTTTTCGAAAAGAATAGCTTTTAGCAAATGCCGATCGCGCCACGCTTGAGCGCCAGCGGATCGAGCGCAGAAAGCTTATTGCGCGTGTCCGGATTTGGGCGGCTCTTCGGAAGTCGCGGGGCGGCGTTTGTAGTCGGGATCGGCCTTGCGCCGCTTCCCGAAAACATAAAAAGCAAGCCAGCCCGCCGCAAAAAGAACCAGCGCTATCATGAAGACCGGCACAGGCGCGCCCACCGCCGGCGCGGAGACGCCGAGAAATGGCAGCAGCGCGGGCGCGATCAGAACAAAAGCGAAAACCGCAACCATGGCGCCGATCCAGATCGTATAGGCGCGGCGGCGGTTTTTGCCGGTTTCTTTAACATTTGGGTGGACGGCCATTATCGCCTCCATAAAATGCTTCTTTATGGAAACACGGCGCTGTGCTGAGCGTTCCGGGCGGCGGCGCGTTAGCGTAAGGCGAGAAAACGGCTTTTTATCGCGGCGTCAGGCGCAAAGCAGGTTTCTCGCGCGCCGAACCAGCCGATGCGGTTGCGCTGTACGAAATCATAGACTGCATCGCCAATGACATCCGGAACCATGCGCCCCAATGCGCCAAGCCAATTCCACGGCGCCGGCATCAGGCCAGCGGCCTTGCAGACGCTGCGCCAGCGCAGAAACGGCTTCCCGTCCGCCAGCACCATGAAGGTATCGAAGGCATCCGGGTCGAGCCCGTAATGAACATAAAGCGCGCGCGGAACCGGCTCCTGGACCGCAGCGAACACCGCCTCTCCGTCCGGATCGCGCGCCATCATCCATTGCACGCCCGATGAGCATAAGACGCAGTGACCATCGAAGATCACCAGCGGTTTTGAATCGTCGAACGAAGGGACCGCCGGATCGTTGCGGTAGGTGTAGGGTTCGTAGCTCATGACATCACTTGCAGAAGCACTCGAAATCTGTTCCTGAAAAAGTATCGAATAATTAGACTGGCGCCCACGCCGATCATTCCTAATATGGTCAAGGCTCCGATTGGGGCGAATCCAACTGACGGCACATATCCAAGGGCAAGCAACACCGCGACGCCTATACCTACTAACGCCGCAGCTAAAAAAGCAGTCAAATACCCAAAACGCCCTTCTTTTCCAGCAATCGTTTTAATTAGCAAGCCCGTCAACAGCGCTTGCACACCGCCAAACGGATAGGAAAGCAGCATGAATGCAGGGAGTGTTCCTATCAATGTGAAAGCAATCTCGAGCAAACTGCCTTGAAGAATCCCGGAGTCCAAAAATGAGCTGAACCAATATATTCCATGAGTTATCACTCCACCAATTGGTGGCCCCACAATCGCGTAGATCATTATGATCCGATGCTCTTGATACTCAGAGATGCAATCACGTTCAAAAGCGTCCGTCTCGACCATCATTCCGCCCTCTCCACAATCGCGATGAGAAACACAAGCTCGATCAGCACTGTGAGCGGCAGGCGCACGCCGAGGTACCAGTGGGGCGCGCCGGAGCCGCGGCGCGTGGCGTTGAGATCGTCGATCAGGAGCAGCGCCATCACGCCCATGATCGCCGCGAATTTCCAGGTAAGCCTGCCGACGGGCGCAAATAGCGGCAGCGCGGCGAGAAGCGGAAACGCGGCCCCGAAAAGCGCGCGCAAGGTCGGCCCACCCTCCTTCATCACCGCGACGCCCCAGCGGACGCCGCCGAAAAAGACGATAAGGGCTGCACCGTAAAGGCTCATGAAATAGGCCGCCAGTTCCGCGCGCGCACCATCGGCGACAATAACCAGCGCGGCGGCGATCAAAGGCGCCGATGCAAGATAAGCGAGCAGTTGCGCGGCACCCGTATTGGGGCCGGCGGAAAACTTGGCGCGCTTGACATCGTTCCTGCGTCCAAAACGGCGAAGTTCGAGAACATCCGTGTAGCCCATAATCGCCTCCTCTGGCTTTGCCGGGTCCGGCGGCGCTTTAATGCGTCGTCTTGTTTCCGGGCTTTTCCTTCTTCGTAAACGGCGTCAGCAAATCGACGGCGCGCGCGCCGAGCTTCAACAGCGGCGCGATGCGCGACTTCGGAACCTTGTTCATCTGCTCGTACCATCCGTTCAGGAGCGCGATTAGCTCCTGCAGATCGCTGAGCCGCTGCACAGCCGCGCCTGTTGCATTCGGATCTTCTTTCGCCTCGGTGAGGCATGCGTCGAGGACTTGCGCCGCAGGGTCGAGCTCGCGTGCCTTGCGCATGGCGACAATGCGCGAAACCATCTCCCACATGTCGCTTTCCGCTTCGAAGTGATCGCGGCGGTCGCCGGCGACGGGCGCGCGCTTGATCAGGCTCCAGGTCAGAAGTTCTTTCACCGAGTTCGACACATTGGAGCGCGCAATGCTCAGCGTCTCGGCGATCTCCTCGGCATTCAACGGCCGGTCGCTGACCAGCAGCAACGCATGAATCTGCGCGACCGAACGGTTGACGCCCCACTGTCCGCCCATATCCCCCCAGTGGAGAATGAAGCGGCGAATGGCCGGGCTCAGCTTGATACTATTTTCAGTTATTTCTGTCATAACAGAAATTTATGATTGGAAAGAAGCAAGATCAAGTAAAATTAAAATGGGAATTATCCCACAAATAGACCTCCCCTAGATGTGTTATACGGTAAAAATGCTCTATGCCTTGCGCATCCCACGCAACTCTGATTTTATTAGCGTGTGTTCAACACAAAATCGTGGGATATATCCCAAATGTCAGAGATCGATAGCCTCATCACCCGCGCCAAGGCCGCTTCAGACAAAAGCGGCCTTTCCATTTCAACGGTGAGCCGCAAGCTCTTCAATGACGGCAAAGCCATCGCCCGGCTCGAGGCCGGCGGTCAATGTACGCTGAAGACGCTGGAAACGGCGCGGGCGCGTCTGGCCGAACTGGAAGCCGGAGAGTTCTCAGCCGCCGGGACGGCGCCCGCCTCCCCCATACCGGCCGCCAATGACGAGGCGCCCTCGCTCACCCCATCCGCCATGACTCATCTCGACCGCCTCGAAGCGGAATCGATCCACATCATGCGGGAGGTTGCGGCGGAAGCTGAAAATCCGGTGATGCTCTATTCCGTGGGCAAAGACTCCGCGGTGATGCTGCATCTCGCCATGAAGGCGTTTTATCCTTCAACGCCGCCCTTCCCGGTCATGCATATCGACACCACCTGGAAGTTCCGGGAGATGATCAAGTTCCGCGATGAAACCGCGGCGAAGCTCGGCCTCGATCTCATTGTTCATATAAATCGCGAAGGCGTCGAACAGGGCGTCGGCCCGTTCACCCATGGCTCGCAGCTTCACACTGACATCATGAAGACGCAGGCGTTGAAACAGGCGCTCGATAAATACAAGTTCGACGCGGCCTTTGGCGGCGCCCGGCGGGATGAGGAAAAGTCCCGCGCCAAGGAACGCGTCTTTTCCTTCCGCTCGCGCGAACATCGCTGGGACCCGAAAAATCAGCGTCCGGAGCTTTGGAACATTTATAATACGCGCATCGCAACAGGCGAATCGATCCGCGTCTTCCCGCTCTCCAACTGGACCGAGCTCGATATCTGGCAATATATCTATCGCGAAAACATTCCCATTGTGCCGCTCTATTTCGCCGCTGAGCGACCGGTGGTGGAGCGCGACGGCGCGCTCATCATGGTCGACGATGACCGCATGCCGCTCGACGGCGCAACGCCCAAACAGGAAATGGTGCGCTTCCGCACGCTTGGCTGTTATCCGCTGACCGGCGCCGTACGCTCCAATGCGACGACACTGCCCGAAATCATTCAGGAAATGCTTCTGGCGACCACATCGGAGCGCCAGGGACGGGTCATCGACCACGACCAGGCGGCGTCCATGGAGAAGAAGAAACAGGAAGGGTATTTCTAATGTCAGTCGCGACCCTCAAACCCTCCGACGACGTCATTGAATATCTCGCCGCCCATGAAAAGAAATCCATGCTGCGCTTCATCACCTGCGGCAGCGTGGATGACGGCAAGTCAACGCTGATCGGCCGTTTGCTCTACGATTCGAAACTGCTCTATGATGACCAGATTTCAGCGCTTGAAAGCGACACCAAAAAACACGGGACGCAGGGCGAGAAAATCGACTTCGCCCTCCTCGTCGACGGTCTCGCCGCCGAGCGCGAACAGGGCATCACCATCGATGTCGCCTATCGGTTCTTCTCCACGGAAAAACGCAAATTCATCGTCGCCGATACGCCGGGTCACGAACAATACACCCGCAATATGGCGACCGGCGCCTCCACCGCCGATGTCGCCGTCATTCTCGTCGATGCGCGCCGGGGCGTTCTGACACAAACGCGGCGTCACTCCTATATCGTCTCCCTGCTCGGCATTCGCCATATCGTCGTCGCCATCAACAAGATGGACTTGGTCGATTATTCCGAAAGCACGTTTGACAAGATCGAAGCGGACTATCGCGTCTTTGCGAAAGATCTTGGTTTTGAGACGATCACCTGCATCCCCATGTCGGCGCTTGAAGGCGTCAACATCACCAAGCAGAGCAGCGAAACCCCCTGGTATCAGGGTTCGGCCCTGTTGCCCTATCTCGAGACCATCAAGGTTCGCGGCGCGCTGGCGGAAAAACCCTTCCGCCTGCCAGTCCAGTGGGTGAACCGGCCCAATCTCGATTTCCGGGGCTTTTCCGGCACGGTGGCGAGCGGGACGATCCGCCCGGGCGACGAAATCGTCGTCCTGCCCTCGGCCAAACGCTCCATCGTGAAATCAATTGTCACCCATGACGGCGAGCTGACAGAGGCGCATCCAGACATGGCGGTGACGCTGACGCTGGAAGACGAGATCGACATTTCGCGCGGCGACGTCATCTGCGCGGGCAAGGCGCCCGCAGAACAGACGGACCAGTTCGCCGCCCATCTCCTCTGGATGAACGAAGAGGCGCTTTATCCGGGCCGCCAATATCTCCTGAAAACCGCCAACCGCATGATCCCAGCGACGGTGACGGAGCTCAAGCACAAGATCAACGTCAACACGCTGGAGCATATGTCCGGCAAGACCCTGGAGCTCAATGAAGTGGGCTTCTGTAACTTCAACCTGGCGCAGCCCATCGCCTTTGATTGTTACAAGGACAACCGCCGCACAGGTGCGTTCATCCTGATCGACCGGCGCACCAACGCCACTATCGGCGCCGGCATGATCGACTTTTCCCTGCGCCGCGCGAAAAATGTTCACTGGCAGGATCTCGACGTTAACAAGAACGCACGCTCCAGCGCCAAGCACCAGAAGCCTTGCGTGTTGTGGTTCACAGGGCTTTCCGGATCGGGCAAATCGACCGTCGCAAATCTCGTGGAAAAACGGCTGCACGATATGGGCCGCCATACCTACACGCTTGACGGCGATAATGTGCGTCACGGTCTCAACAAGGATCTCGGCTTCACCGACGCCGACCGGGTCGAAAACATCCGGCGCGTTGGCGAAGCGGCGCGGCTCATGGCCGACGCCGGCCTCATCGTGCTCGTCTCCTTCATCTCGCCCTTCCAGTCGGAACGGCGCATGGCCCGGGAGCTTCTGGAAGACGGCGAATTCATCGAAGTCTATATTTCGACGCCGCTGGAAGTCTGCGAACAACGCGACGTTAAAGGCCTTTATGCAAGGGCGCGGCGGGGCGAGATCAAGAACTTCACCGGCATCGACAGCGATTACGAGGCGCCGGAGAACGCCGAGATCGATCTCAACACGGCGGAAGTCTCCGCAGAAGTCGCGGCGAACCGCATCGTCGAGTATCTTGAGAGCAAGGGTTATCTGGAGGGCTGAAAAAGTCCTCCACCTATCCTGCCGTGACAACGCTTTATCGGAAAATGATTGCGCCGCGCTTCATGCGCCATATGAAGATTGAATGAAGTCAGAAGGCGGCATGCTGCGATCAATCAAGGTGCTTCTGTCCGGCGTCCTCATCGCCGTTCTTGCGGGCTGGACGGAAAACGCATTCTCAAAACGCAGACGCTGAAGGATATGTGGAAGCAGCGCGTGGTGATCGACGAGGAACGCGGCCACAAGGGAACCATGGGCTGGGTCGTGGAAACCCGCGACGGCGCCCGCATGATCCGCCATTTCGGAGGAGATGACGGCTTCCGCTCGGCGCTGATCCTATTGCCCGACACGCGTCAGGCGATGCTTTTCGTCACCAATGATGAGGACGCCAATCTCAGAGCCTATCTGCTCCCGGCGCTGGAAATGCTTAAAGAACGTTCATCCGCTTCGAGCAAATAAACACTGACGGCGAAAGGCGCAGTTACGTCGCCAACATCCAAACGCCCATGGCGATCATCATCAGATTTTCGGTGAGAGACACAAAACCGAGCGGCACATTGGAATTCCCGCCAACACAGGCGCATTTCAGATCGCGCTTGTCGATATAAACCGCCTTGAAAACGGAAACGGCGCCCACCGTTCCGATGAAGATCGCGACCGGCGAGGCCAGCCAGATCAAGGCGCCGGCGATCATCAACACGCCGGCGAACGCTTCGGCGAAGGGATAAACATAGGCGTAAGGAACGACGCGCTGCGCCAGTAGGTCATAACCCAGAAACTGATTTGAGAAGCTGCTCAAATCGCGCAGTTTCTGCACCGCCAACAGGCACATGGAAAAGGCGATAAACCATTCGATGGTTCTGAGACCGAAAACGCTGCCCGTCAGCGCAAAGCGCGCCGCCGCCGCCATGAGAAACGCCATGGCGAAAATCGCGATCACCGGCGTATAGGTTTTCTCATCGGGATTCTCGACGTCGAGACCGAAATATTTTTTCAGCGCATCGTAACCCCCAATGCGGTCGCCCTTTATAAAGGTCTGGGGCGTCGTCTTGACATCATGCTCGGCCTTGAACTTGTCCGTGCTCTCGCGCGAGCGCAGGTGAAAATCCTCGACCTTGTAGCCTTTGCGTTCAAGCAGCGCTTTCGATTTCAGTCCGTAAGGACAGACATGATCGGATGTCACCATGCGATAAAGTTTGGCGTGTTTTTCAATTTCACCGCTATGTGCCGTTTTTTCCAGCATGGCGGTCTCTTAAACCTCCCCCTCGAAATCAGGGACAGGCCGCAATTGCGCCTCGCCTTGCGTTTCAGCGGCGCCATTGGCGGCGATATCCTCAATCAGCCATTCCATTTCCTTGATTTCACGGCGCTGGGCCCTGATGATTTCATCCGCAAGCTCACGCACGCGCACATCTTCGATATTGGCGCGTTCGCTCGTCAGAATGGCGATGGAGTGATGCGGGATCATGCCCATCATATAAGACCGGTCGCCCACTAACACTTGCGAACGCACAAGAAAAACAGCCAGCAGGAATAGCGCTGCGCTGCCCGCCAATATGGAAATATTGACGGCTTTATTCTGATACATGCCGAGCATATAAAGCAGCATGATCACCGCCATGGCGGCGCCCATGATCAGCGTCATGTAAAATCGCGTCTCGCTGAAATGCACATGGCCCAACGCATAGGTGTTCAGATACATGAAGACGAACATGGCGGTCATGGACGTCAGGATCATCGCGCCGAAACGCAAATATTTTTTCTTGTTGTCGTTCATTAGCGGTTCCCTGAATTTGCGTGCTTTCTAGGAACATTATTTCGCATCGGAAAGTTCCGATGCCGCTTTTACTCAACCAAAGGCGCAACTTCGCTGATATGTCGCCACACTTCGTGTGAGCCGGTCGCCAGCATCGGCGTTCCCACGGCGACGCGCGGACGGTAGGGCGCGCCGCTGCCGAGATAGGCGGCCTTGCCGCCGATTTCGCGCACCATCAATACGCCGGCGGCGTGATCCCAGGGGTAGACGCGCGAATAGACGGCGAAATCGCGCCGCCCCCGCACAAGGTTGATATAGGCGTAGGCGGAGCATCGCGCCGGCTCGGTTTCAAATTGCTCGCGAAAACACGGCAGCCATTGGTCTTTCCATGCGCCCTGTAGCGATCCGATGGCGCGATAACCGAGGAGATTTTCTTCTTTCGCCGGAACTGAACAAAGGCGCTCGCCGCGCCATGTGGCGCCGTCACCATCAGAGGCAATCGCGCAAGCCTTGTCCGGAATGGCGTAAATCCACCCTTGCCGGATTTCTCCCTTTTCGATCAGGGCGACGATTGCGCCAAACTCCTCGCGCCCATGAACGAAGTTTCGCGTGCCGTCGAGCGGATCGACGATCCAGAAGGCGCCGTCTTCCGTCGCAAGACGATCCGTCAGCGCAGGATCGGCGGCCGCGCTTTCCTCACCGATAAAACTCGCCGCCGGATAAAGACCGCAAAGCGCTTTTTCAAGGCGCGCCTCAGCGGCGTGATCGGCGGCGGTGACGAAATCATTGGGCCCGGATTTCGTGTCGATATCGCCTTCGGCCAGGGCGCCGAAACGCGTCATGATTTCTTCCTCGGCGATTTCGGCGATCAGGCCGGCGACTTTTTCCGGATCGACAATCATGCGCGCCTTTCGCTCAATTCTTCCGCGGTCGCGGCGCTCGCTTCGGGGAACTGTTTGAAAAACTGGCCTTCCGTTTTCTTGGACAATCGCACCGTCATGATCAGGTCGTCGCCGCTTTGGGTTTCATCGATCATTTCCGCCCGCCCATGAAGCCAGGCGCGCGCGGCGCCGAAAGGCGACGGCAGGCGGATTGTGACGCGCTCATGTTCTGCAGTCAGGGCCTCTTCGACAAGATCGAGGAGACGATCGACGCCCTCGCCTGTCTGGGCCGATATGGCGACGCGCACGGGTTCGGCCAGCGTGCCGATGCGACCGGTCTGGGTGAGCCGCGCCAATGCCTGCGCATCGAGACAGTCGTCTTCGTCAAGAAGATCGACCTTGTTGAGCGCTTCGATCACCGGCCGCGTGTCGTCGTCTTTGAGGCCGAGTTCGCCAAGCACTTTAATAACGTCCACGCGCTGCGCGTCAGTGTCTTCATGGGCGATATCGCGCACATGAATAATGACGTCAGCCTCAAGAACTTCCTCCAGCGTCGCGCGAAATGCGGCCACAAGCTGTGTCGGCAGGTCGGAGATGAACCCGACCGTATCCGAGAGGATCAACCGCACCCCCGACGGCAGGTCGATGGCGCGCATGGTGGGATCGAGCGTGGCGAAAAGAAGATCCTGCGCCATGACGCTCGCCTTGGTCAGCCGATTGAACAGCGTCGATTTGCCGGCGTTCGTATAACCGACCAGCGCCACAACGGGATGCGGTGCGCGTTTTCTCTTCGCCCGCTGAAGCGTGCGCGTGCGCCGCACCTCCTCGAGTTTTTTCTTCAGACGCACGATTTTGTCGTCGAGGGCGCGGCGGTCGGACTCGATCTGTCTTTCGCCAGGACCGCCGAGAAAACCGGCGCCGCCGCGCTGGCGTTCAAGGTGGGTCCAGGACCGCACCAGCCGCGAACGCTGATAATCGAGATGGGCGAGATCGACCTGCAGGCGGCCCTCCGCCGTCTGTGCGCGGTCGCCGAAAATTTCGAGAATGAGCGCCGTGCGGTCGAGCACTTTGACGTTCCATTCTTTTTCCAGATTCCGGTGTTGAACGGGCGAAAGCGATCCGTCGACGATGACGAGCGCCGGGCGCGGATCATGTGCATCAAGCCGGGCGCTGATCTCCTCCACCTTGCCGGCGCCGATCAGCGTCGCCGGTCGGGGCTTTTGAACGGGAACGATGAGCGTGTCGACCACATCAAGATCGATCGCGGCGGCGAGACCCGCCGCCTCTTCGAGACGGGCTTCAGGCGCGCGCAACCCTTCATCGCCGCGCAGGGCGGGATGAACGACAATCGCAAAAAGATTTTCAGACTGCTTTGGTTCTGACATTGAAAAACAAGCCTACACGCGCCTCGCATATATGCGAAGCGAGGCGCAGGGTTACTACCATGAAATTGGGTGGCGGTCCCGAAAGCGGCTTATTCGCCGTCTTCACCGTCCCATAAGGTCACCGGCGCTTGCGGCATCACGGTTGAAATTGCGTGCTTGTAAACAAGCTGGGCGTGCCCGTCGCGCTTCAGCAAGACGCAGAAATTATCAAACCAGCTAACGATACCCTGCAATTTCACGCCGTTCACCAGGAAGATCGTCACCGGAATCTTCGTCTTGCGAACATGGTTCAGGAACGTGTCCTGCAAGTTTTGCTTCTTCTCGCTCATTGGTCCCGCTTCTCCGAGTCGGTTCGTGTTTTTTATTGCAGCGCAGCAATGATCATGGCCCGGATTATGGAAGCTGGCAACTGGTTTGCGCGGCCAATCACGCGTTTGTTGCGCCGAATTACCGAAATCGGGTGAAAATCCCGCTTTTCAACCCCTTGCAGCGCGCGCCTTGTAGGCTTCCCGAAGGCGCATGGCGACGGGACCGGGCTTGCCCGAGCCGATTCGCACGCCGTCGACGGAGATTACGGGCATGACGAAGGAGGTAGCGGAAGTAATAAATACTTCCGGCGCCGCCTTCGCCTCCTCCAGGGTGAAGGGCCGCTCGATCACCTTGATCTGCAGTTCCTCGGCGCAGGCGATGGCGGTCTGCCGGGTGATGCCGCCGAGAATCCGGTTGGTCTTGGGATGGGTGACGATGGCGCCGGTCTCATCAACGATCCAGGCGTTCGAAGAGGAGCACTCGGTGACGACGCCGTCGCGGACGAGCAGCGCCTCGGCGGCGCCGGCTTCCGCCGCGGCCTGCTTGGCCAGCGCATTGGGAAGCAGCCCGACAGTTTTGATATCGACCCGGCCCCAGCGGATATCCGGCTGAGAAATCACCGAAACCCCCGTTTTCGCCTTGGCGTCCGACTGATCAAGATCGAAGCGCCGTGCGGTGATGACGAGAGACGGCCGCGTCCCTTCCGGCGGGAAGGGATGATTGCGGGGCGCGACGCCGCGCGTCACTTGCATATAAACCAGCGCGTTTTTCAGCCGGTTGCGCCGCACCACCTCGCCCATAACGACTTTCAGGGCCTCAATGTCCATGGGCGCCGCCATCTGCAATTCGTTCAAGGAACGCTGCAGCCGCGCGAGATGGCCTTCCATATCCCAGTAACGTCCATTGACGACGATGCAGACCTCATAGACCCCGTCCGCGAACTGGTAGCCGCGATCCTCTATATGAACCGTCGCCGCGCTTTGCGGAACATATTGACCGTTTACATAAGCGATGCGGGTCATGACCTTACCATCTCCAGAATGCGCGGTTGACGAGCGCCAGCGCCACGGCTCCCTCCAGCCTCCCGAGGATCATGCCGACGCATAAAAGCCAGCGCAAAGGCTCTTCGAAAACGGCGTAGCCGTCTCCTTGCTCCCCAGCAAGCGCGATCAGCGGCCCGGCATTGGAGAGCGCCGCAACCGCCGCCGAGGCGGCGAGATCGAAAGAATGCCCGCCAATGGACAGCGCCATCAGCAAAAAGGCGAGCGTCATCGTAAAGACAAGAAAATGAATCCAGACGCCGAGTTCATTGGCCACACGGCGGCGCCCGAAAACGGCGCCGGGGGTAATGAGCCGGCGGATTTCCTCGCGCGCGCGACGCATGATGACGAGCCAGCGCAGCACCTTGAAACCGCCGGCCGTGGAGACCGCCGCGGCGCCGATAATCGCCGTAACGAGACAGGCAAGCAGCGGCGGCGTTTCGCCGATCATATAGCCATTGGTGGTGACGAGCGAGGCGGCGTTGAACAGTTGCGGCCCCAGAAGCACGACATCCCCGGCCCCCGCGGTGAGCCAGAACAGGATCGCCGCCCAGATAACGATCATCAGATAGGCGCCCGTTTCAATATCGCGCAGTTTTTCGCGCTCCGTTTTTATAACACGGGCGATGAGAATGAAATTGACGCCGCCGAGCAGCGTGAAAAAGAACAACGCAACTTCAACATTGGTGTTATAGGCGGCGACGCCCTCGACCCTGGGAATAAAGCCGCCTGACGCCGCCGTGGTCATGGCCATGATGACCGCATCGAGCGTCGGCGCGCCCGCGAACGCCATCGCGGCGAAAGCCGCCAGCGTCACAACGGCGTAAACGGCGGCGAAGGAAACAGCCGCGTTGCGCAAAGGTTTGAGATAAGAATTGCGGTCCCCGCGGGAAAAAGGCGGCAGCAGCGTATCGATGCCGATAAAGGCGGGACGGATGAAGATCGCCGCCGCGATGGCGAGCGAGGCGAGGCCGCCAAGCCATTGCAGCGTCGCGCGCCATAACATGCTTGAGGGACTCGCGATCGCAGCCTCGTAAGACAGCCATGCGCCAGTCGTCGTCAGTGCCGAAACCGCTTCGAAATAGGCGTCGGCGAAGGACAGCCCCTCGGCCATCAGCGGCGGCGCCGCAAAAGCCGGAACCAGCGCCCACCACAAAAGAATAACCGAAAGCGCGCCGCGAAACCCGGAAGGCGACCGTTTGCCCATGGAGGCGACATAGGCGCCGGCGCCAACCATGGCGGAGACGGCGGCGGCGAAAAGATATGCCCCGGCGGTTTCCTCCCCGCCTGCAAAGGCCAACAGGAGGGGCGCAACCATCGCCGCCGCAACGATCAGCAGCAGCATGGCGGACATCCGCAGAATGCTGGTTAGCTCCATCAGCCTTTAGAAATATTCGATACTGACGCGGAACATCTGTTCGACGTCTTTCACATTTTCGCGCATGGACATGAGGACGACGCGGTCGCCGGCGTTGATCACCATGTCGCCCGTGGGCATCTGCACTTCATTGTCGCGATAGACCGCGCCGATCATCACGCCTTCCGGCAGGTTGGCTTCGCGCAAGGGCTTGCCCACCAGGGGCGACGTTTCGAGCGCGATGGCGTCGATCAGCTCCGCATCGCCGTCAGAGAGCGAATAGACGCCCTTGATGCGCCCGCGCCGGATATGTTGAAGGATGGTCGAGATGGTTGTCGCCCGCGGGTCCACATAGCGGTCGACGCCCACGGCCTCGGTGATCGGGCCGTAATCCTGATCGTTGACCAGCGCCATGGAGCGGCGCGCGCCCTCGCGCTTCGCGACTACCGACGCCAGAATGTTCACCTGATCGTTGTCCGTGACGGAAACGACCGTCTCCGCCTCGGCGACGCCGGCTTCGCGAAGGATCGAACGATCGAGCCCGTCGCCCTGGAGGACGATGGTGCGCTCAAGCTCTTCGGCGATATCCTCGGCGCGCTTGCGGTTGCGTTCAATGAGCCGGATTTTCATGTTGCCGGTCTTTTCAAGGCCCTTGGCGACGAAGAGGCCGATATTGCCGCCGCCGACGATGATGACCCGGCGCGCCGCACGCCCCGCCTCGCCCATGATTTCCAGGGCGCGCGCCACATCGGCGCGGTCAGCGATGAAGAAGACGCGGTCGCCCGTCTCCAGCATATCGCCGGAATGGGCGCGCCACATATTGTCGCCGCGTTTGATGGCGACGATGGTGATCTTTAAATCCGGGAAAAGTTCCGCCACCTGACGCAGCGGCGTGTTGATAATGGGACAGTCGTCGCGCAGCTTGACGCCCACCGCCCACACCCGTCCGTCCACGAATGATTTGGTTTCGAAGGCGCCCGGCGTCGAAAGGCGCTGAATGATCGCTTCGGAAACCTCGCGCTCCGGCGAGATCACCACATCGATGGGCAGGTGATTGCGAGAGAAAATGTCCGAATAGCGCGGGTCGAGATACCCTTGCGCGCGCACACGGGCGATCTTCGTCGGCACCTTGAAAAGCGAATGAGCGATCTGGCACGCCACCATGTTCACTTCGTCGGAAAAGGTGACGGCGATGATCATGTCGGCCTCGCGCGCGCCGGCCTCCTCCAGCGTCTGGGGATAGGCGCCATTGCCGACAATGCCGCGCACATCGAGCCGCTCGGTCACGGCGCGGATCAGATCTTTCGACTGATCGACCACCGTCACTTCATTATTTTCGCGCGACAGGCGCCGCGCGATGCCGACGCCGACGCGTCCTGCGCCGCAAACGATCACGCGCATGATCTATCCAATCCTTTTGTTCACCTGAAAGCTATACGCGACCGTTCAGGCGCTTTCCACGCGCATTTGCCCATTAACGCCAAGCGCTTTCAGCTTCCGGTGCAGCGCAGAGCGCTCCATGCCGATAAACGCAGCCGTCCGGGAGATATTGCCGCCGAATCGGTTGATCTGCGCAATCAGATACTCACGCTCAAAACGCTCGCGCGCCTCGCGCAAGGGCAGCGTGATGATCTGTTCAAGCCCCTCCCCGGCCGGGATCGTGAGACCTGAGTCCATGACTTCGGTCGGCAAATGCTCGCAGGTGATTTCGATTTCCGGGTCGCGGCCCATGAGAATGAGGGTTCTTTCGATCACGTTACGAAGCTGGCGCACATTGCCGGGCCAGGCGCAGGCCTGCAGCGCCGCCATGGCCTCCGGCGACAGGGGCCGCTTCGGCAGGCCGGAAGCCTTCGCAATGCGGTCGACGAAAAAGGCGGTGAGCGCAGGAATGTCCTCGCGCCGTTCGTTGAGACCCGGCGCATTGATGGAAACAACGTTGAGACGATGGAAAAGGTCTTCGCGGAAACGGCCTTCGCCTGCGAGCGCCAGAAGATCGTTGGAGGTCGTCGAGACGATGCGCACATCGACTTCCACCGCCTTCTGACCGCCGACGCGCTTGAAACGCTGCTCCACCAGCACCCGCAGGATCTTGCCTTGCGTCTCCAGCGGCATGTCCGAGATCTCATCGAACATCAGCGTGCCGCCATGGGCTTTTTCCATGAGGCCGATCATTTGCGTGGAGCCGTCGGGACCTTCAATGCCGAACAGCTCCTCCTCCATACGGTCAGGCGCGATGGACGCGGCGCTCGCCACCACGAAGGGACGATTTTTGCGGCTCGATCGCGCATGAAGCAGCCGGGCGATCATTTCCTTGCCGGACCCCGGAGGACCGGAAATCAGGACCCGCGAGCGCGCGTCCGCGACGCGTTCAATGACATTGCGCAAGGACGCGACCGCGGCGGAGGAGCCGATCAGCCCCCAGTCCGGCGCGCGCTCGCGCAACTCGGAGACCTCGCGGTTCAGGCGCGCCGCCTCCAGCGCGCGATTGACAGCAAGGATCAGGCGGTCGGCGTTAAACGGTTTTTCAACGAAGTCATAAGCGCCCTTCTTGATCGCCGCCACCGCAGTTTCAATCGTTCCGTGTCCGGAAATAATCACAACAGGGATATCCGGATGAAGCTTCTTCAGGGCTTCCAGAATCTCAATCCCGTCCATCTGCGAATTCTGAAGCCAGACATCGAGAATAACGAGAGAAGGCAATCGGTCGCGCACCGCCGCAAGCGCTTCGGTGGAATTGGCCGCGGTTCGCGGCGCAAAACCTTCATCCTCAAGGATGCCTGAGATCAGTTCGCGAATGTCTACTTCGTCGTCAACGACCAGAACGTCGATACTCATAAATCCCTACGCCTTCTTCCCTGTTGTCATTCCGCCGCCGCAGCAATCTGCGCCGAGCCTTCCGCCCCAACCCTCAGCAATGAAATCGTCATGCGCGCGCCCGTCTCTCCAAGCGACGCATCGTCCGCAAACTCCAGCGTTCCGCCATGCTCCTCGGCAACCTTTTTCACGATGGCGAGACCGAGTCCCGTGCCCTTGGCGCGCGTCGTCATATAAGGCTCGGCGAGACGATGACGTTCAGCTTTCGGCAAACCGACGCCATTGTCGATGATGTGAATGCGCGCCATCGCCCCATCGGTTTCGAGCCGGACGGCGATGCGGCCTGAAGGTCCGCTCTCGTCCATGGCGACACGCGCGCCGATCGACTCCGCTGCGTTCTTGATCAGATTCGACAACGCCTGAACGATAAGCCGCCCGTCACATTCGGACGTGACCGGCGCGTCCGGCGTCTCCACCGCGAACTCCACATCCGGAAACGCGACTTTCTGCGGAAACACGGCGGCCTTGATAAGCTCGCGCAGATCCTCGCGCCCGATCACCGGTTTGGGCATCCGTGCAAAAGAGGAGAATTCGTCGACCATGCGGCCGATGTCGCTCACCTGGCGAATGATGGTTTCGGTGCAGCGCTCGAAGACCTCCGGATTGGTCTGGATCTCGCCCAGATATTTCCGACGCAAGCGTTCCGCGGAAAGCTGGATCGGCGTCAGCGGGTTTTTGATTTCATGCGCGATGCGCCGCGCCACGTCACCCCAGGCGGCGTTGCGCTGGGCGGCGATCAACTGGGTGATGTCGTCGAAGGTCGCGACATAGCGCTCATCCTGCGCGGCGGCGTCTTTCACAATACGCACATTCAGCGTGCGGGTGCGGCCGTGGCGGGTGACGTCGATCTGATCGCCGACCTCGTTTTCGTTCGATGACGCGGCAAGGTCTAAAAGTCCGCCAAGCTCCGGCATCAGCGTCTTTATATTCTGGCCCGTCAGGCGTCCGTTCTCTTCGCCGATCAGCTCCGCTGCAGAGGTGTTGGCGATGGTGATGCGGCCCGCGCCGGTCAAGCCGATCACGCCGGCGGAAACACCCGAAAGCACAGCCTCGGTAAACCGGCGGCGTTCATCGAATTGCCGGTTGGTGTCGATCAGATCGTCGCGCTGGGTCTGAAGCTGCGCCGTCATGTGATTCATGGACCGGGCAAGCGCGCCAAATTCGCCATCTTCCTTGTAGACTTCGACCCGTGCGCCAAGATCGCCGCCGGAGACCCGCTCCGACATTTTCACCAAACGCCCGATAGGCCGGACGATTCGCGTCGCCGCGATCAGCGCAAGCCAGATGGCGCCGAAAAGAATGATGATCGCCAGCACCACATAGCCGGCGAGAAAAACGCGTTCGAGCCGCGACCGCCCCAGTTCGGCCTCGCGCCAGTCCTCGCGCACGTCCCGCACGGCGAAGAGACGTTGCGTGGTCATCGGGTCCACCGGCTGGTAGCCGATCAGGAAGCCGCCATTGTAGTAAGGAAGCCGCAAGGCGCCGCGAAACACGTCCAGCGTCGCATCGTTATTCACGCCAAAGACGAAAATGTCGCCCGGCTCGCTGCCGCGCAGTTCGGCGAGCTTCTCTTCCGGAGGAAGCCCGAAATCGCCCGGCTCGACTTCTGCGCGCACAATAATGCGCCCTTCCCCGTCCACCAGATAAAGCGCCGAAAGTCCGCGGACCTGCGCCTGTGCATATAGATAACGCCGGAAACTGATGGGCGTTTGCTCAAAACCGACGCCCGCCTCTTCCTGGCGCGCAATGTCCTGGGCGATGAGACGCATGGATTGCTGCATCTCGCCGCCCTTGATTGAGACCAGCGCATTGGCGAGATCGCGCGCCGTTTCCTGATAACGATCGATCCGTTCACTGAACACATCGTTCAGGCTTGCGCGCAGGATCGTGAATGCAAAGAGAAAGGCGATGATGGCGGGGATTGCAGCAACCGCCGAGAACAGCCAGACAAGCTGCATATGCGTGCGCGAGCCTGCAAGCTGGTGACGGCGATTGGACCAGACGTGAAACACGCGCGCGCCGACAAGCAGCGCAAAACCCGCAGCGATGACAATGTTGCCGATGATCATCCACATGAGGAACGCGCGGTCGACCCGCTCCACCAGCGGCGACATCAGGAACCATGTTGTGAAGAAGGCGACGGCGGCGGCGCCGATCAACGCGGCGGCGACCGTCGTATTGGACAGCAGCCATTTCGGGACGTAGCGCAGCGCTGCAGCGCCGGAACGCTCGGTATCCGCAGTGTCTCGATGTTGATCTTCCAAACTCAACCCGACGCCATCCTGAGGCGCGAACGCCCAAAGTCTTGCCGCTGCCTTCGCCTCAGCCCTTCGCGTGTTCCGCATCGGGCCTGCCGCGACAGGCGTGAACTCCCCATAGGATGGGGATGTTGCTGCCGTTGTTGCAGAAAATCAACACTTTTGTTGCCAAAATGAAACAGGGTAAACGCCGGAACGGGACATGGGGCCGGGATGGGCGGCCTAAATCAAGCCGCCGCCTGCTCCGCGAGGCGCAGGTCGCCTTCGAAGAAAGCGCCCAGCCCGTCGACGACCTTCTCCGGAGAGGCGATCCGGCAGAGCGCGGCCCTGAAGCTGCGCCGCTGCGTGGGATCGAGATCGACCGGCGCATGATCCACTGTCGCGGCGAGGTGTTTGCGCGCCATGCGGACGCCAAGCGGCGCGCCGTAATGATCGATAGTCTCTTTATAATGGATGAGCGCCGCGTCTCGCTGGACCTGAAGTGACGGCGCGACGAGATCGCCGCCCGCTTCCAACACCTTCGCGACCGCACCCGGCAACCAGGGACGCCCCGTAGCGGCCCGTCCAATCATCACGCCATCGGCGCCCGATTGCTTCAGCGCCTCGCGCGCAGTCTCCACGTTAACAATATCGCCATTGACGATCACCGGAAGCGAAACCGCCTCTTTCACGGCGCGCACTTCCGCCCAGTTGGCGGTTCCGTTGTAAAAATCATTGCGTGTGCGGCCATGCACCGTCAGCATCTGAACGCCGGCGCTTTCCGCCCTGCGGCCGAGCTCCGGCGCATTCAATGAATTCCAGTCCCAGCCGAGACGCATCTTCAGGGTTACCGGCTTTGACGTTGCTGCGACCGTCGCCTCGATCAGTGTCAGCGCATGATCGAGATCGCGCATCAGGGCCGAACCGGACAGCACGCCCGTCACCTGACGCGAAGGACAGCCCATATTGATGTCGATCACATCGGCGCCCGCTTCTTCCGCAAGCCGCGCCCCTTCGGCCATCCATTTCGCCTCGCGGCCTGCAAGCTGGATTACAAACGGAAAGATTTCGCCGTCGCCCTCGGCCCGGCGAACGACGTCGGGCCGGCCTCGCGCCAGCTCTTCGCAGGCTGTCATTTCCGACACCACCAGCCCCGCCCCGAATCGCGCGACCGCCCGCCGGAACGGCAGGTCGGAGACGCCGGACATGGGCGCCAGCGCGACGTTGTTCTTGAGCTTTATGTCGGCGATCGAAATCATTCTTCGTGAAGCTTGTTGTTGGCGTGGCGGCTGTTTACCCGCTAAAGCAACAGGTTACAAACGATCTGAATAAAGTCAGCCCAACACAGAATTTATGCAGTATTTTGACGATTTCGCCTCTCTTTCCTCCCCCGCCTGCGGGGGAGGTGTCGCACTGGATGCAATCCGGTGCGACGGAGGGGGGGGCAACGATAAAAGCCCGCTCCGTCCGCTTCGCGGACACCTCCCCCATAAATGGGGGAGGAAAGGAGTCTGCAAATAATGTCAAAACTCAACACGATAGCCGTCATTGTCGCCGCAGGCCGCGGCAGCCGCGCCGGCGCCGGCGGGCCTAAGCAATATCGCGATCTCGGCGGCCGGGCGGTGATCGCCCGCACGGCGGAGGCGTTCCTCAATCACCCGGATATCGACGGCGTGCGGATCATCATCCACCGCGACGACCGGGCGGAATATGACGCCGCCATGGGCGATCTGTTGAAACATCGGAAGATCCTCGATCCCGTCACAGGGGGCGCCGAGCGTCAGGACTCCGTGCGCCTCGGGCTGGAGAGCCTTGCGGAGGAAAATCCCGTGCGCGTGCTGATCCATGATGCGGCCCGCCCCTTTATCGACGAGAAAACCATCACCCGCATTATCAACGCCCTCGACACGGCGGACGGCGCCATCGCCGCCCTGCCCGTCTATGACACGCTGAAGCGCGAAGGCGCCGAGAAGAAAATCGCCGCGACCGTCCCGCGCGAGGCGCTGTGGCGGGCGCAGACGCCGCAAGGCTTTCACTTCGACAAGATCCTCGCCGCCCATCGCGACGCCGAAGGCGAGACGCTGACCGACGATGCAGCCGTCGCCGAAGCCGCAGGACTGTCGGTGACTCTCGTCCCCGGCTCGCCCGACAATATGAAACTCACCCAGGCCGAGGATTTCGGCATGGCCGAAACGCTGCTCGGCCGGAAAGACAGAGAGATGGAATACCGCACCGGCCACGGCTTCGACGTTCACGCTTTCGAGGAAGGCGACGCCGTCATGATCTGCGGCGTCGAAATTCCCCATGAGAAAAAACTGAAAGGTCATTCCGACGCCGATGTGGGCATGCATGCGCTGACCGACGCCATTCTCGGCGCCATCGGCGAGGGCGATATCGGCGATCATTTCCCGCCCTCCGATCCGCAATGGAAAGGCGCCCCAAGTCATGTGTTTCTCGAAAAAGCGCGCGATCTTGTCCGTCAGCAAAAGGGCAAGATCACCCATTGCGACGTGACACTCATTTGCGAAGCGCCGAAGATCGGCCCCCACCGGCGCGCCATGCGCGCCGCGCTCGCGCTTATTCTCGATATCGACGAGCGGCGCGTCTCCGTAAAAGCGACGACAACAGAACAATTGGGTTTCACCGGGCGGCGCGAAGGCATAGCAGCCATGGCGACCGCGGCGGTCGCTCTTCCGGTTTCGGAGTGAGGCATGAGCCTGGTGGAGATCATGATCTTGGAAGACGCAGGCTCCATCAGCTTTGTCGAAAACGTTCTGCGATCTGAAAACATAGTTTTTCGTGTTGCGGGAGACGATCATTCACCCGGTCGTCGCCCAAGATTGCTGGTGGCCAAGGATGACCTTGAACACGCCTACAATCTGTTGATTGAAATCGGCTTTGAAAAACGCGTTTATTCAAAACCCCGTCTTGGCCTTCAATAGTGAGAAGCTAATGAAAGAAATTCTCCGCACCAACAATCCGGCGCTGATCAACTATGTCGAAAATCTTATGAGTCAGGCCGATATCGAATATCTTCTCGCCGACCAGCATGCGAGCATCATGGACGGGTCCATCGGCGCCCTGCCCCGGCGCATTCTCGTGCCCGATGACGATTTCAACCAGGCGCTGCGCATCATGCGCGAAGCGGACCTCGCCGATGAGATCAGCCGCACGCATTTGAAAGACCACCGCCCGTGACCCAGACCCACCGCATCTGGTCGCTGGCGCAGGCGATCATCGACAAGGCCGGCGCCGAAGGGGTGATGGTCGCCAGCGCGGAATCCTGCACCGGCGGCATGATCACCGCGGCGCTGACGGATGTGCCCGGCTCCTCCGCCGTGGTCGAACGCGGCTTCGTCACCTACACCAATGAAGCCAAGACCGAGATGCTCGGCGTTCCCGCCAGTGTCATCGCAACAAGCGGCGCGGTCAGCGCCGCCGTTGCGCGCGCCATGGCGAAAGGCGCGCTTCAGAACTCCCGCGCGGATGTCGCCGTCTCCGTCACCGGCATCGCCGGCCCTTCCGGCGGCACGGCGAGAAAACCCGTGGGCCTCGTGTGGTTCGGCCTCGCCGACAGGAACGGTGCTGCGCGCGTGGAGCGACGCGTCTTCGCCGACGGCAGCCGCGATTTCGTGCGCACCAAGGCGACCGAAACCGCCCTGCATCTCATGCTGACGGCTTTACAGACAGCCGGAACTCCTGATTAGAGATCCGGCGCGTCCGTCGCCTGTTTAACTCTTTCTTCCTGGGCTTTCTTCTGAATTTCGTCCCGAAACGCGATGGTCGCTTCCCGGTTTAGGTAAATCTGGCCCACATTGCCGAGCTTGGCCTCCACATTGCTGACAATGTCGCCGGAGGGCGCCGTCAGAGAATAAATCAGCGCCGTTCCACACCGTCTTGGAGAATGGGGAATGCTGGCGGCGTCGGTCGGCCAGTGCTGGTATTTCGTTGCGGGCAGATTCGACGCCAGCGGATTGCAGTCCTTTCCGTTATAGAGCCATTTGAGCAGCATGACCGCACCCGCTTCATCCACCTCGTCCGGTTCGCCATATTTATCGACAAGCGCCTGGCGATAAACGTCTACGGATGTATCGCCGCGAATATTCTCCTTGCGCTCCACGGACTGCACGACATTCTCGGCGGGCGGCAGCGCAAAATAGACATGCACCCGATCACTGCCCCGGCCCAGGCTTGTCGTGCCGACAAACGCACCCGGGGTCTCGGCCGTCGGTTTGAACATCGCATCAGTCAAACCCATCTGCTGTTCGAGCGTATTGTAAACCAGAGCCGAGCCTTGCCAGTATTCGGGCTTGTTCTCTTCCAGCGCTGCTTTCGCCTCTTCCGGCGTCATGCCCAGTTTCACGCCAAAAATATCGGCGTCCACATCGTCGACGATCATAGGGCCGGTATCAGAAGCGATTTTTAGCTCTTGTGAGGATTCGGCCTTCGTTTCGGCAGTGTCCGAAACCGCGCCGGACGATTTCGCGCCTTCATCGCCACCTGACCCGCACGCAACAATAAAAACAGACATAGCCGCAGCCGACGCTGCGCTTTTCATCAGTAAACGCATAACAGTCCCTCCCTCATCGATTTTAGTGCAGTAAAAATACACCGCGAATACAGGAATACAAGAAAAGCGCAGCCGTCCAGCCAAAACCTGCAGCCTACAGAGCTTTAGCACACAGCCCCCCCACAACGCTCCGAGCGAGGTTTTTCAATTACTTAAAAAACGGAACAGAGAAAATAGCCTGCGCAGTTACGCCTGACATTTCCTATAGCGGAAAAGAGCGTATTATTTTAAACGCCTGCCGAGCATTCTTTAGACAAAGCGATAAGCGCCATTACTCACGGGTGCGTGTCGAACGGCTGGCCTCCCTAGCAGGCGCGATTTCGTCAGACCCAAGGCTGCCGAAACCTCTTTACATCACATCCTGACCGCGCTTGGCGTCTGACCTGCCCGGAACGTGCGCGCAATCCGTGCGTCATTGAATAAATTTTTACGCCGTCACGCCGAAATTCGGCGCGCGAAGGCTCTTTTAAAAGCGCAAATCTTTAGTCCGTTGCAGAACAGTCTTTTCCAAATCAAGAAAACATCACCACTGAAACACAAAAGAACAGTTAATCCGTTTACGGACTGACTGATGTTGTTGCTCAAAATGCCAACCCTCAAATTGTAACATCCGCGATAAAAAACCGACATTAAACTGACGCATCTTTGTGTTTGTTCCCTTCATGTTGCGCTGCGCAACAAGGTTAAATTCTGCTGAGGGGTATATAGGCATGTCTAAACAAACGCGTTTACGCGTCGAGCTCGCTCGTCCAAAATTCAGCGCCCGCTACATGCGCACCTGTTGCGTCGCCGCGCTTGCTGCATCCATTTGCGCGCCAGCTTTCGCGCAACAAACCGAAGAAGAAGACGCCGATGAAATCGTCGTTTACGGTCAGGCGTTGTCGATGCAGCGCTCTGTTGACGCCAAGCGCAATGCAACCAACATCATCGACGCCACCGTGCAGGACGATATCGGCCGCTTGCCGGACCTCAACACCGCCGCCGTCATTCGCCGCATCACCGGCGTCGCGGTCCAGAACGACCAGGCCGAAGCGCGCTTTCCGATCATCCGCGGCCTCAACCCAACCTATAACCGCACCACCATTGACGGCGGCATCGTCTCCTCGCCGGAGCGCGGCGGTTCGGGCCGGTCCGTGCCGCTCGACGTCATTCCCGCCTCCCTGCTGTCGCGCCTTGAGGTCGTGAAATCCGCAACGCCGGAACTCGACGCAAACGCCATCGGCGGCACGATTAACGTCATCACGCGCAGCGCCTTTGACGAAGAGACGCCGTTTTTCTATGGCTCGGCCTTTATCGGTTTTCATGAGCAATCCGGCGACGGCGGCACGCTGAGCGACGGCGAACGCGTTCAACCCTGGCGCGCGAATTTCGCCGCGGGCACGCGCTTCGGTCCGGACGATCAGTTCGGCGTCGTGATCGGTTTCGACTATTCCGTACGCAATTTCGAGATCCCGCAGATCGAAGTCGACGACGCCGACTACACCGAATTCGATGACGCCGGGAACAATGTGGGGCTCGGCAATGGCAACGGCATCATCGTGCCGACCAATAACCGCCTGTTTTTCTACAACAACACCCGCCAGCGCGTCGGCGGCTCGGGGAAGGTGGAATGGCAGCCCTCGGAGCAGTTCGAACTCGCGCTTTCCGGCCTCTACACACAATTCAATGACGACGAACGCCGCGACGAATTCACCTATGAACTCGGAACCAGCGGCAGCGCGTCGGAGCCGGCGACGATCACTGGCCAGACGCCGACATCGGGCGTGACGCAAACCGGCTATGGCATTGTCGGCCTCGGCCGCTTCATTCTCGACCGCAAAATCTACAACGCGCAGGCCGCAGCAATCTGGCGCCCAAGCGAGATCGCCACCTTCGACGGGCGCGTCACCTATTCCGGCGCCAAGCTTAATAATCCGGAATCCACGGAAGCCTTTACGACCGATACGACTTTCGGCGCGCGTTACGACAGCACGGACTTTTTCAACCGCTTCTCGCCGCTCGATCCGGAAGGCTATTACGATCCGACGAATTATGCGCACGCCAACCGCGGCGAGCTCGACCGATTTGTCGACGACGAAATTTACGAAGCAGCGCTGAATGGCGAGTTCGCTTTCGACGCTCTTACCGTGAAAGCGGGCGGCGTCTATCGCGATCGCAGCAAGAAAGAAGGCTTCGATTTCTTTCGCTATGTATCCGACGGCCCCTACACCCTTGCCGACGCGCTCGACACCAAGCTCGCCGATGTCGACTATCAAGGCAATTACCAGTTCCTCTTCCGGGTCGACAGCGATGCGGCGAATGCGTTTTTCGCCAACAACGCGTTTACCGAGAGCTTCACCACAAGTTCGCGCTCGACCGCCTCTGAGGAAGTCATCGCCGGCTATCTGCAAGGCGATCTCGATTTCGGGATCGGCTCTCTCGTCGGCGGCCTGCGCGTAGAGCACACCTCCTGGGAAGGCGGTCCCACGGGCGGCGAACAGGTGTCGGGCGAATACACAAACTGGCTGCCCAGCGCCATCGCCCGTTTCAACCTGGCCGAGGATCTGACCTTCCGCGTCGCCGCCTCGCGCACGATCGGGCGCCCGGACATCACCAGCCTGACCCGCGGTCTTTCCCTCAATCTGGCGGATATGAGCGTCACCCGCTCCAATCCGGATCTGGAACCGCGCAAATCCACCAATGTGGATGTCTCGCTGGAATGGTACATCCCCGACGGCATTCTTGCTGTGGGCGGCTTCTATAAAGACATCGAAGATGAGATCTTCAACCTGACCACAACCGATGTGAATCTTGTCATCGACGGCGTTTCCTTTGACACGGTCAACCAGCCGGAAAATGCGGCGAGCGCCGAAATCTGGGGCCTTGAAGCCCAGTATCAGCAGGTGATGTCTTTCCTGCCCGCCCCCTGGGACGGTCTTGGGGTCGGCGCCAATGTCACCTGGCTGGACACGGAATTCATCGTTCCCACGGGAACCCCCGGAGAAACCCGCGAGACGACGCTGTTCCAGCAGCCGGACCTTATCTACAACCTGACCGCGTTCTATCAGAACGAATATTTTGAACTTCGCGGCTCCTACAACTTCACCGGAAAGTTCCTCGACTCTCTCAATGCGGGCGATCCGAACAAGGATGAATATTGGGAAGAGCGGGGCCAGCTCGATCTTCAGGCCCGCGTCAATGTCAGCGATAATCTTTCGCTGGTCGCCGAAGCGGTGAACGTCACCGATGAAGGCCGCACGGAGCTGACCGGCCCCGGCGCCCGCTTCCTCCAGGAAGACGCGCGTTTCGGCCGCACCTTCTGGCTCGGCGTCAACGCGTCTTTCTAGGCGTCATCAAACAGGGGCGCTCTTCCCCGCGGAAGGGCGCCCGTTTTTCAGGATATGACATGAACAAGACCGCTGCTGCCATCCTCTCCGTCCTCGCATTTTGCGCCGCTTCCTTCGCCCAGGCCGAAGAACCGGAAACCATTGAGGCGCGGCGCGAAGCCCGCCGCGCGGCCTGGGCCGCCATGGGAATCGAGGACTATATTCCTCCCGAAGTGAAAACGGGAACGGCCGAAGAGCTCGGCGCCTGGGACGCGCCGGACGCGACGCAGGGCGTCGCCGCCGATGAAAAATATTTCTACGCGGTCGCCAATTACGTCATCGGCAAATATGAGCGCGAAAGCGGAAAGCTCGTGAAACGCTGGATCGGCAAGCGCGGCGGCCCCATTGGCCATCTCAACAGTTGTTACGAGGAGGCGGGCCGTCTTTACTGCGCCAATTCAAACCATCCGAATTTGCCCATGGCGAGTTCGATCGAGATCTTCGATGCGAAGACGATGACCCATGCGGATTCAAAAAGCCTCGGCATTCTGGACGAAGGCTCGCTTGTCTGGTTCGACCATTACAAGGACGGCTGGATCGCAGGCTTTGCGCAATATGACGACGAGACCGGCCTTCCCTACAAAGACCACACCTATGCGACCGTCGTCACCTTCGACAAGCAATGGCGCAAGACCGGCGGATACGCCCTGCCCGCAAGCATTCTGGAAAAAATGGCGCCACAGGCGGCGTCTGGCGGCGCCATCGGGCCGGACGGAAAGCTTTATGTCATGGGTCACGACCTGCCGGAAATGTATGTGCTCGATTTTCCGGAAATGGGACCGACGCTCGTTCATGCGGCGACCATCGCGGTTCCCGCCGAAGGCCAGGCGTTCGATTTCGATCCGAAGGAGAAGCGGCGCGTCTGGGCGATCAGCCGCCCCCGCGGCAAGGTCGTCTCTTTCCGTTTGCCGGCCGTCAATCAGGCCGAGCGCCGGCCATAAACGTCTTCCGCCCGCTTCACGAAAGCTTCGGACATGCGGGCGAACGCCTTGTCGAAAACCGCCTGCGCCGTCGCCTGCAAGAGAAAGTTCTTGAATTCGAAGTCGATGACGAAGTCGATGATCGACCCGCCTTCCGGCCGGTCAATGAACCGCCAGCGGTTTTCGAGCTTGCGGAAAGGACCGCTCACATAGGCGACGTCGATCTGATTGTTTTCGCGGTCCAGCGTGACGCGCGTCCGGAACCGTTCGCGGAACACCTTGTAGGTGACAATCATGTCCGCCGTAATCGTATTTTCACCGCGCTCAATGACGCGAAGCCCTGCGCACCAGGGCAGGAACTCCGGATATTTCTCCACATCGGCGACCAGCGCGAACATCTGGTCCGCCGTGTACGGAACTTCGGTCTGCGTATGCCGGGACGTCACGAGGGGCGCTTCGCCTTTCGCGCATAACCGTCAAAGAGATCGAGCATGCGCTCCATCCATGCAGCGACGGGCTGCGGCGCTTCGTAAATATCTTCCGCGCTCGACAGGCGCGGCCACATGAACGCGCCCATGACCGTGTAGTCGCAGACATTCGGCCTGGAGCCGCCGAGGAAGCGATAGCGCCCCAGCGGGCCCGACAGCACCAGCAACGACTCTTCTGTCTTTTTCTTCTGGTCGGGCAGCGCGGCGAGTTCTTCGAGGGTTTTGCCGAAACGTTCCTCGCGCGAGGCGCGGAAATAATCTTTGTCTTCTTCAGCGGCGAGCGCATGGATGCGGCCTGCCAGCATAGGCGACACCGCCGGAAAGAAAGACGCGAACAGCCAGGCGCGATAGAATTCAGCGGCGGCGGCTTCGCCCTCCGTCGCGGCGAGCGGATTTTCCGGATAGGCCTTGTCGAGCCAGGCGAGAATGGCGGCGCTGTCTTTTACCGTCTCGTCGCCATCGACGATGACCGGCACGCGCCCATAATCGGGATCGGGATAAACCGACTTGTCGGCGAACCCGACCGGAATGGTTTCGAATTCCAACTCTTTATGCAGGAGCGCGAATTTCACCATCCAACAGAACGGACTGGGCCTCAAATCCGGATCGGAGAGCGCAAGGTCGTATAATTTCAAGGACATAAGGGGAAATCCGACGGGCCCTGCTGCGGCCCGCCCGTCTCTTAACCGCGGCTCTTCCCCTCGGCAAGGCGCGCCATGGCCGCGGTCACGGCATTTGCGTGCGAGACTGGACAAACCACAACCATGGCGTGTAATGAGGAAAATGTTGTTTATTTGTTCTTTACTTGATCGGGAGGGGTGAGATGAGTTTAGACGCAGAAAAACGTTATATGGACGTGGCTTTCTTCAATATTGGAGAGAAGTCAGCGCCGCCGGAAAAGAAAAGCCGCCCACTAATCACCATCCTCGCAACAGTCGCCGCCACCTTGGTCGTAATCGCCGTCGCCTATTGCGCTGGCTGGCGCGCCGGCGTTTTCGCGGCGCCCTGCTGTCTCGGTCCCATCGACCTTCAGTTCGAATTCGACGGCTGACCGTTTTCCGCTTTTTCATTTTATAGGCCGGCCCCGCGCCGGCCACTTCAAGGGGGTTCACATGAAAACACGTCTTCTCTTTCTCGCCGCCTTCGCCGCGTTGACGCAGGCCTGCACGCACAAGGTCGCCGTGGACGACATCAGAGTGCGCAATGAGACTATTATTCCCGCGGGTGCGCCGCAGGAACGCCGCACCATCGCGGCCGAAACCTGCGAAGCGCAGTACAAGAAGGACAAACAGAATTACCTGTCGGCGGTTCAGACGGCGATCGCCGCCGGGAGAAGCAGTCCAAATGCGAGCGCCGCGCCGCTCGACGCGTTTCGTGCGGAAATCAACGCCGCCTACAACGCCGTAGTCCAGCGCTGCAAAACCCATATGCATTGCCTCGAAGTGCAGCGTTATGACGAAGCGAGATGCTATATGGCGGCAAGCGACCGCAAGGATGCGGAGCGCCGCTTCGCCGATCTGTCGAAGGATTTGCGGCGCATTGAAAACGAAGGCGCCGCAGCGGCCGCCGCCGCGGGAAGATCGAACTCGGTCAGCGTCACCACAAATGTGGAGCAGACGAACAAGCAAAAACAAAAGCAGAAGCAGAAAATGGAGGCGCAGACCGGCGACCGCATTGAGGATCAGGATGTGCTGGCCGTCTGCGGCAATGTTCAAGGATTGCTGAAATCGCAATGCAGGCGCGCCTGCCCCGCCTCCGCCTGCTGAGCGCGCCTTAATTATCGACAAACCCGAGATCCCAGCTCCGGCCGGGATCGTGGTTGCGCAGGTCGGCGCCGTGATCGAGCACCGCCTTCATATTCATCAGGACCGAGACCCATCCGGCGTACGCCGCGAGCCAGTCTTCCGCCGGCGCTTCGTTCACTTTCAGGGTGAGCTCGGTTTTGCCGTCGACATCGGCGAGAAGAAAATCGGTGAGAGCGTCGAAATAGCGGATGCAAAATCGCAAAGGGCGGTCGGCGGCGACAATCTCGGCGTCGCAGCGTTCGCCATTGGGGAAATAAAACCTGACGACGCCGTTATTTTCTTCTGTGCGCTCAGCCCAGAATTTCGCGCGTCCTCGATCGGTGGCAAGCGCGTCATAAACCTGATCAATCGGCGTTGCGAGGAGGAGCTTCCACGTAAACGCCTGCATTATGGGGATCAGCCCTTGGCGGCGCGCGCCGCCTGAAGCCGGGCAAAATCCTCGCCGGCGTGATGGGAGGAGCGCGTCAGCGGCGATGAAGAGACCATCAAAAAGCCCTTGGCGCGGGCCAGGGTTTCATAGGACTTGAATTCGTCCGGATGCACGAAACGGTCGATAGGCGCATGCTTGCGCGTCGGCTGAAGATACTGGCCAATAGTGATGAAGTCGACGCCGGCGGAACGCATGTCGTCCATCACCTGCATCACTTCCTCGCGGGTCTCGCCAAGCCCCACCATGATGCCGGACTTGGTGAACATGGTCGGATCGCGCTCTTTGACTTTCTCAAGAAGGCGCATGGAGTGATAATAGCGCGCGCCCGGCCGGATCGAGAGATAGAGGCGCGGCACGGTTTCGAGATTGTGGTTGAAGACGTCCGGCTTTGAATCGATCACAATTTCCGCAGCGCCGTCCTTACGCAAAAAGTCCGGCGTCAGGATCTCTATAGTCGTGCCCGGCGCGCGGGCGCGGATCGCAGTCACTACTTTCGCGAAATGATCGGCGCCGCCATCTTCGAGATCGTCGCGGTCGACCGAAGTGATGACCACGTGATTGAGGCCCATCTCGGCGACGGCGTCAGCTACATTTTGCGGCTCATCGATATCGAGCGGGGCCGGCATGCCCGTTTTCACATTGCAGAAAGCGCAGGCGCGGGTGCAGGTGTCGCCCATGATCATCATGGTCGCATGCTTCTTTTCCCAGCACTCGCCGATATTGGGACAGGCCGCCTCCTCGCAGACCGTGTGCAGGTTTTTCGAATGCACGATCTCGCGCGTCGCCGCATAGCCTTTGGAGACCGGCGCCTTCACGCGGATCCATTCCGGCTTGCGCTGGATGGGGCTGTCCGCGCGTTTCTGCTTTTCCGGATGGCGGATCTGGGGCCCGCCGGTGGTGTCAATAAGTGTCGCCATGACGCTCCATGTAGCAGCGGCGCCCCCTTTTTGTAAGGGGCGCCGCTTGCCGCAGGACGACGGGGAGAAGACCTAGAACATCAGGCGGTTAACGTCGTCCACGATCTCGTCGAAGGGGCGGTGGATGATGGCCCCGTCCATGGGCTCGCCGAGGGAGACATTGATCGCCTCCCAGGCTTCGATGGAGGGAATCACGGGCGCATCGCTCACGCGGGCGAGCCGGGCGCCTTCGGTCGTGAATTTCACAACTTCGCGAGACACCGGCAGGCGCAGCCAGCGCCAGACGCGGCGGCGCATCTCGCCATTCTGATAAAGCTCCCAGCGCGGGTCAGACCCGTCCTTGGACACATCAAAGAATAGTGTTTTGAGATCGCCCGCGTCCGCAAGCACCAAGACGCCATTGGCGTGTTCGTAGAAGGCCGGCGCGCGGCCATTGCTCAAGAATGACGATTCGCCAAAGCCGCATCTCAAATCGGCGATGGCCTTGCGTTTCGCCATGACGCAGCCCTGAAACTCGGCGACGATATTCGGCCATTCCTTGCGGCCGATCACATAAAGACCGCCGGCGACCAGAAACAATACAGCGCCAGCAACCTGGAGCGTCATCCAGGGCCCGCCAGCAGCGTAAGTGAACGCCATGGTCAAGGGCGCCAGCAAGGCGAAAGCCGCAGCAATGGGACGCTTGAACCCGATCAGGTCCTCGCGCGCATAGTCGTTCACATTGTCGGAATAATCCGCAGCGTGCCTCAAACGCGCAACAACAGGAGCGGGAATATCAACACGCGCAGTGGTAAGCATGTCATCCTCACTTGAAACTTCACCGATGAGGATGGCGCCGATGTTTTGCCGCCCATTTAATGCGTTAACGGCAAATTTATTTTCATTGTTAGAAAGCAAACGGCGCAAGGGATTGCATTGTTAACGTCCGCCGCATTTTTGCCTTAATTCGGCGCCGTTTGCGCCTTAATGTGGTCACAGCGGCACGGCGGTTCGGCGGAACACCTTGCGGATCGCGAAATTTGTAATGACCCGGTCAACCCCCGGAAGACGCGTAAGAATTTCCGTGTGAATGCGTTCATAGTCGGCGCCGTCGCGGCAGAGAATCCGCAAAAGATAATCCGACAGGCCCGCCATCAGATAACATTCCATGATTTCGCGATGGCGGGTGACGGCTTTTTCAAAATCGGTGAGCGTCGCTTGTTGCTGATTTTTAAGAGTCGCCTGAACAAAGACGGAGGTTTCAAGTCCCGCTTCGCGCTCGTCGACAATGACGACCTGTTGCGTAATGACGCCGGTGCGCCAGAGCTCCTTGACCCGCTTATGACAGGCGGAGGGCGAGAGGCCCACTTTCTCGCCCAGTTCGGTGAAAGGGGTCTGGCCGTCTTCCTGAAGGACTTTCAGGATCGCCGTGTCGAACTTGTCCATGGCGCGAATTCCGTTCTCTAAATTTGGCTCATTATGAAATGAAATTCTTCCAATATCCATAAATGACGTAAAATATCAAAAATATCCTTCAAAATCAGAATATAATCCGCCCCAAAGGATCAAAAGGAGGGTCTCATGCTCGTTGGCGTTCCAAAGGAAATCAAAAACCACGAATATCGCGTCGGCCTCGTGCCCGGCAGCGTGCGAGAATATGTGCAGAACGGCCATGAGGTGTTGGTGGAGACCGGCGCCGGCGCAGGCATCAAAGCGAGCGACGAGGATTACGTCGCTGCGGGCGCAAAGATCGCGCCGGACGCCAAGGCCGTCTTCGAAAAGGCGGACATGATCGTCAAAGTGAAAGAGCCCCAGCCATCGGAATGGGTGCAGCTTCGCGAAGGCCAGATCCTTTACACCTATCTCCACCTTGCTCCCGATCCCGACCAGGCGCGCGGCCTTATCGAGTCGGGCGTCACCGCGGTCGCTTATGAAACCGTAACCGACCCGCGCGGGGGCCTTCCCTTGCTCGCGCCCATGAGCGAAGTCGCCGGCCGGCTTTCCATACAGGCCGCGGCCTATTCGCTGACGGCCCATCGCGGCGGGCGCGGTCTTTTGATGGGCGGCGTTCCGGGCGTTCTGCCGGCGAAAGTGCTGGTCATTGGCGGCGGCGTTGTCGGCACCCATGCGGCGCGCATGGCGGCGGGGCTTGGCGCGGAGGTCACCATTCTCGACCGCTCCAACCGGCGCCTTGCGGAGCTGGACGAGCTTTTCCAGGGGCGCGCGAAGACCCGCTATTCAACCTATGAAGCACTCGATGAAGAAACCGATGTCGCCGATGTGGTCGTCGGCGCGGTCCTCATTCCCGGCGCCTCGGCGCCGAAACTCGTCACCCGTGAAATGCTGAAAGGCATGAAAGAAGGCTCGGTGCTCGTGGACGTCGCCATCGATCAGGGCGGCTGCTTCGAGACTTCTCATGCGACGACCCATGAGGACCCCACTTATGTTGTGGATGACATCATTCATTATTGCGTCGCGAACATGCCGGGCGCGGTGCCCCTGACCTCATCCCACGCCCTCAACAACGCCACTCTCTCCTTCGGGCTCGCCCTCGCCAATAAGGGGCTCGAGGCGCTGAAATCGAACCCGCATTTGAGGGACGGGCTCAACATCCATAAAGGCAAGGTCACCTATCAGGCGGTCGCCGAGGCGCTGGGCGTCGATTTCACGCCGGCGCAGGACGCCCTTCAGGCCTGAAAAACAGCGCCTTTTTTCGCGGAACGGGGAAAAAGGCGCAAACGCCCCTCGCCTTCGGGAAATCCTCGCGAAAATATTACCTGATGGTAAGGAATTGCGGGCCTTGTAGGATCGGAATAAAGCTTGCCGTTCCCACGCGATCAGGGGCATATTCCGCCCGGAGAGAGAGGGTTCACTATGGGCAAATCGTTATTGACAGGCATCGCCATGGCCGCCTCGGCCGGCATGGCCTTGGGATTTGTCCAGGCGAGCGCCGCCTCCCTGCCCCTCAGCAGCGGCGGATCGGCCCTCTTCTCAGACTCAGGCTCCGAGACGACCCGTGAACGCGCAACCTCAGCGCTTGAAAACATGATGGACCGTTTCATCCGGGTCGAAGCTGAGCAACAAACCTCTGCGGCAGCTTCAGACGCTGAAGGCGAATGCCCTGAAGAGAAAAAAGAAACGCAAATCGCCGAGTCGAAGAAAGACGACAAAGGCGACAAGGACGCGCCCCAGGGGCCCGAGCCGATTTACTTCGCGTTTTAAAAAAGCGGCATGCGTTTCGATCCGAAAGCGCCGGGAAATCTCCGGCGCTTTTTTCATGCGCGAAGCAACCGCTTCCCTGTCCGGACACGAATCTGGTTGAGCCCCCACACGGATTTGCTTCAATCTCGCGATCGGCGCCGCGTATTCAGGCAGCGCCCGATTTGATATTCGCATGAAGGCCGATGATGACGGATCGCCGCCCGCCAAAGAAAACCGAGTCGATTGAAGTGCGCATCGCGCCGGAGACCAAAAAAGCCTTTATGGCCTCCTGCGCGAAGCGGCGTCAGTCCGCCAGCGCCGTCATCCGCCAATTCATCACCGCCTATATCGCCGATACCGGTCGGGCTCCCGGCAATCAACCCCGAACGGAGTCCTTCATGACCAAGATCCTGTCGAACAAGAAAACAAGCCTCGCCGCCCTAGCCGCCTGTGCGGCGGGCGCCGCCATCGTAACGCCGTCCGCCGCCGCCGACCCCCGCCTTGAGGCGGTCTTCATCTGGCTCGATGAAGATCATGACAACGCCATTTCAAAAGCTGAGTTTCTGACGCCCGGCAAATCCGGCGATCCGGTTTTCAACGGCATTGAGATTGTGATCGGTACGAAAGGCGCCATTCCGAAAGATGAAACCCGCGCCGAGCTTTTCGACCGCATCGACATATCAGGCGATGGCCGCATCAGCCTGAAGGAATTCGATCGTATCAGCATAGTGGATACAATTGTAAGAGAGCCCATCCTGAGGGCCGATCAGGATGGCGACGGCGAAGTTACGGAAGGCGAACTCGTCGCGCATATCGTGGCGGCGCGCGCGAAGGCCGGCGATACGGACCCTGCGGCCGGCGCGGCCCTAATGGCGCGCGGCGTCATCAACGCGCATGACAGCGACAATGACGGCGCCGTCTCCGAATTAGATTTCGCAGGCTGATCCTTCTCACGCCCGTTGCAAGGCCGGAGGCTCTATCCGGTCTTGCCTTTATCGCGCTTGCGCGGCTTCAAATGCGCCAGCAGCATGACGTCATGCTTATAGCGCCCGCGCATCAGTCGCATCACGACAATGACCAGACCCGACAGCGCAAAGACAAGTCCGGCGGCGGCGGCGGTCATCACGAGCGGATTGTTGAAGTCTTCGCGCTCCTCATAATCCATGATGTGAAGCATCCAGAAAAAGTCATAGAGCCGCCAGATGTCATTGCGGCGAGCGCGCACCTCGCCGCTTGATGGCGAGATGTAAAGGCGCGTGTTTCGCTTGTCGTCGAACTCCACACGCCAGACTGGGGTTTCGCGGCGATATTCCTGCGGCGGGTGATTGAGAAGACGCACCCGGGCGATCTCGCCCTCGCCGACAAAATCCTGCTTGGCGATGCGCCGAACCGCCGCCTCGTCGAGCGGCGTCAGTTTTTCGCCGCTCGACGCATCGAACATGGCGATGGCGCTTCCTTCAGCCGACGCGACATAAACCGGGCGGCCGAGGAAACGGCGAAGCTCGACCGAGGTCGCGCCGGGCGACTGGGCGATGATCCCGCCGGGCGAAGCGTAGGTTTGCGCCTCCAGCTCAATCGGGGGGGAGATGAAGGCGCGCGTCTCGCCGCGCACGTCTTCGATGGGAAACCAGCTCATGACGACGCCGGACGCCATCCATAACAGCACCTGAATGCCGAGGATCAGCCCCGCCCAAAGATGGATGCGCTGGACCCATGTCTTGAAAATCATTCCGCCGCATCGCCCTTCATGGCAGACGCGCGGGCGATGTCGGAAGCGGAGAGCGGCGTCGTCAACAGCGTTTCAAACGCCGCCCAGCGATCCCCGCCATTGAGCTCAGCCTGACGCTCCACATAGGCTTCGACAAGATCGCGCCCGACATTGTAATTGAGAACATAGCCGCGATAGGTCTCGATAAACCGCACGCGCTGCTCGGACCGGGCGCGCGAGTCCAGTTTGTACTTCTGAATGAGGTCGACAGCGTCATCGCGGCTGATGCGACCGTCGAGATATTCGCGCGCAACATAATTATCCGCATGGGACAGCTTGCGGCGAAGGTCGTTGAGCTTCTCGAGCGTTTCGGCCTTCGCCGGATCGAGCCCGGCGATGGGGAACAGGACGTCGCGTTCGAAAGCGATCTTTTCCTGGCCCGGAAAGGCGAGCTCGATGCCGTAATTGGCCGACCCTTCCGCCGTCACCGACATGGGCGAAAACAGGGGGTAGACGGAATATTCGATCCACCCGGCGTCTTCCAGAAGGTCCCGTTCGATAAAGACGTTCCAGGTGTGGTGGCCCGGATAGCCTTCATGGCAGCCGAGATCCACAGCGCGGTCGATGATGATGGGAAAGTCCGTATTGACCTGGATCAGGCTTTCATAGTCGCCCTGATACCAGTTATAGCCGCTCCACGGCTTGTCCGTGACGAATTCCAGCCGGAAAGATTCACTTTCCGGCAGGTCGTAATGGGCGAGCGTGCGCTTGCGGCACTCGGCGATGGCGGCGTCGAACACCGCCTGCAACTTGTCCTCCGGAACCGCGAGCGAATTGCGGAACGCCTCGACACGTTCCGGCAGGGGCGCGTCGCCCGGCAGTAACTCATCGATCTCGGAAAGGGCCGCATCGAATTCGGCGAGATCGTAATCCGGCGCGACGGCGTCATAGAGGAGCCGCGTTTCCTCATTGAAGGGAAAGCTTTTGCCCTGCGCCATCTGGATGCGGGTCAAGGCGGCGCGGATCTGCTTTTCCAGCATCTCCCCGCGCACCGTTTCATCGCCGCTGTTTGCGCGGCGAACGGAAATCAGAAGACCTTGGGCGTCCGCCTCGAGTTCATCGAGCGAGCGCTGCTCCGCTTCAGCGGCCTCGGCCCATCCGGCGGGGCCGTGATAGGCGTCCACGAACGCAGGATCATGCTGGCCAACGGCGAGCGCCAGTTTGACGAAGGCCTCCCCGAGAATGTCTAGGCTCGCTGCTTCTTCCTGCGCCGCCACATAAGACTCTCGCGGAGCGGCATCCGCCGCAGATACGAGACGGGCAGCCTTGTCATCGCCCGCCTCCTGCGGTTCGCCGCTGCAGGCCGCAAGCGCGGCTGCTGCGCCCAGAAGCGCAATGCGAAAAGCGGCGAACCTGATCATGGACGAAGGTTAGGCGGCTGCGCCGGTGAAGGTGGAGTTGCCGAACGCGCCGAGTTGCACGTCGCCGGAAATAGCGTCGCCCTCGGTCTTTCCGGTGAAAGAAAGCGTGATCGGCATGGGATTGGTCACCTTGGCGTCCCATTTCAGCGTGTCGCCTTCGACCTTGCCGTTTTCGATCGGCGAGGTGCCGGCGGCGCCGGACATTTCACCGGTCAGCGCATCGCCTTCCTGCTTAAGCGTCAGGGTCGCGTTCTGGTCGCCCATGGGGGTTTTGATCGTGATGTTCCATTTGCCGTCAACCGCCATATTTTCCTCCTATGCGTCCGCCAAAATGGGAGAGCGGACATGGGTTAAACTCTTGGCGGACCTTAGCGATTGGGCGCGCGCGCGCAAGACCATAGTGCAGCCCCCAGAAACGACAATAATATCGGTGAAACGATGCCCTGAGGCGGCCAACGGTTTGACTCTCCTCTTAGGGGAGACGGTAGTTTCAGGCCCATGAAGGGCCTCTTGCAAATCGGCGAACTGGCGCGTCTCGGCGGCGTCTCGGTCAAGGCGCTGCGCTTTTATGACGAGCAGGGGTTGTTGCGGCCCGAGCATGTCGACCCCCACACAGGCTATCGCTATTACACGCTCGAACAGGCTGCGCGTCTCGCGGTCATCACGAATTTGAGATTCGCGGATTTCTCCATCGCCGAGATCGCCGGCCTTTTGGCCAAGGGCGAGATCGGTCCGGAGACTCTCACCACAGCAATTGAGAAAAAGCAGCGGGATCTGAAGCGCGCCCAGGACGAGATTACGGCCAAAATCAAGGTCGCCGAAATTCTCGCCCGCTCGGCGACCGGGATCGAGGCCCCCTCCTCCCTCAAACTGGCGCCCATCGAGGAGCAGCGCGTTTATTCCATTCGAGAACGCGTCCCGCATCTCGGCGAGCCCGTAAAAGTCATGTTCGAGACCGCGGAAGCGTTCACGGCCGATCAAAACGCACGCGCCCCCGCTGCGCCCTTCCTCCTCTTTCACGACCCGCCGGCGCAAGAAACCGATCTTGATGTCGAGGTCTGCCTTCCCGTTAGGGAAAAAACGGACGGCGCTTTGCCTATCACGGTGGTTGGCGGCGCAGCTATAGCCTGCTCGATCGTCTATGGCGGCGGCTATTTCAAAACCGCGCGCCTGTTTGCACAAATGAAAGACTGGATTGCGGGCGCCGGCCTCGAGGCGGCAGGCCCCTTGCGCGAAGTCTATCACCGTTTCGGCGCGGATCAGGAAGACTATCGGCTTCCATCGAAAATGACGGCGCGTAGCAGCCGCGACTATCTCACCGAACTCCAGATTCCAATCCGCTTGAACATCAACACCGAGGGAGAATGATTGAATGCAAAACGCGATCCGGCTTGCGGGGCTGTCCGTCTGTGTCTGTGCGATGCTTTTTACCGTAGCAAACGCCCGGGAAAACGCGGCGAGCGGTAATACGATTATGGTCGCCGGTCTGCCCCGCGCCGCCGACCGCCCGCTGGAAGAGATTGCGGACGTCGCCTCTCATTATGGCGCAGTCGAAACATCCGACGGCGCGAAGCTGCGCACGATCATCGCCGCGCCTGAAGGAACGACAGAGCCGCTCCACCCCCTTCTTTTCACTCAATGGGTTTCCTGCGGATCGATCGAATATCGCGAAGGCAGCGGGGCTCGCGAAATGCTGGGCAAACTGGCGCGCGATAGCGGCCTGGCGCTGATCCGCGTCGAACGCTCACCGGACGGCGACAGCCAGGGCCCTGCCTGCGACGAACTCGATTACGACACCGAAGTCGCACATTATGTGGAGGCCTTTGAAGAGGTGCTGGAAGACGAACGCATCGACAATGAAAAAGTCTATGTCATCGGCAGCAGCCTCGGTTCGACAACGGCGCCCCTTGTCGCTCAGGCGCTTCAGGATAAAGGCTACGCCATCGCCGGCGTAGCGGTTCAGGGCGGCGGCGCCGAGACCTATTACGAGCGCATGCTGACCTTTGATCGCATCTATCTCGAACGCCGGCCGGAGGAAGTGAACCCCGAAGACATTCACGATGAAATGATCGCCCGGGCGAAATTCCACTATGAATATCTCGTCAAGGACCGCCATCCCGACGACATAGCAGAGGACAACGCGGCTATGGCTGCGGTGCGCGCCGACATTCTCGGCATGGGCGAGACGGACCATTACGGCCGGCCTTTCGCATGGCACCAGCAGGCGGCCAAGAAGAATTTCCTAGCCGCCTGGGCGGCGATTGACGCCCCCATATTGGTGATCTTCAACGCGTTCGATCAGTTCGAAGCGCAATATGGCGCAGACGTCATTGTCCACACGGTCAACCAATTGCGCCCCGGCACAGCGACACTCGCCGTGCAGGATAAGCTCGGCCACAACAATATGCGCTACGATGACATCGTCAAAGCCTATGCGGGCGAAGGCGGTGAGCCGGCATGGGAGCAGACCACGGATGTCATCCTGGAATGGCTGGACGAAATTCGGTAGCCAGCCGGCGTCTTTTATATCTCAGCGAACCAGTTTCACCCGCTCGCCGGCGCGCACCGCTTCATTCGCGTCGAGGGCGTTCATGATCCGGAAGCGCTCTTCCTTATACTGATCGAACGCCATGTAACGCGCGAGCGATGATGCGGTGTCATTGCGCTGCACCGTGACGACATCGATGCGCTGCGCCGGCGGCGGATTGGCTGTCTGCAATGAAACCTCCCGCAGCGACCGCACGCTTCCTGTAAAGGTCGATTGCGATGTCGAACCGGCGGGCGCGACCCACAGGAAAATGTAATTCGTGTTCCCCTGCCACTTCACCACATAGGCGGCGACGTCTGCAGGGCCGCTCTGGGTGTTGGCCCGCGCCGCGCCCACTGCGGCGGGACGACCGCTGACCGTCATGGAACGCGCTGGCCGCAGATCGACGCCAAGGCTTTCAGACAAGGCGCCGTCAATGATCGCCTGCGGGCTCTCGGCGGAGTTCGCGCCAGTGAATTGCATCTGCGCGCCGGTCTGCGACGAGCGCGCCAGCACGGCCGTCGAAGAGTTCTGAAGCTCAAAGCCTTGAGGGACGGTGAAGGCGATGCCGATCCCCGGATGAATGAAATCGCGCCCGCGGATGAACCCTTGTTTCACCGGATCATCGCCGTAAAGCAGCCCGTCAATATTGGCGAGATAGATGTCGCGATTACGGCCCTCGCCGGATCCGGCGCCGAGCACCTGGGCTTCGGCGGCCGCGCGACGAACGCGCTCCGGTGTGTTGGGGTGGGTCGACAAAAATTCCGGTGGACGTTCGGCGCCGGCAATCTGGCTTTCCAGCGCCGACCATTTTCCGAGCGTGTCCAGAAACTCTGACTGACCGATGGGGTCGTATCCTGCATCCGCCATAATCCGCACACCGACCAAATCGGCCTCGTATTCCTGGCTGCGCGAAAATTTCATCAGATAAAGCTGCGCCGCTTGCCCCGCGAGCTGCGCCATGTCCTGTTCGCCAGTGAGGATCGCCACCGCCGCGGCGCCGATCCCCGCGAGATTGCCGCGGCTGACGCGTTCGGCCGTATGGCGTTCGTGGATATGTCCGATCTCGTGACCGATCACGCCCGCGACCTCAGCCTCGCTGTTCGCAAGCGCCAGCAATCCACGCGTCACGTAAACATGACCGGGCAGCGCCATGGCGTTCACCACCGGACTGTCGAGCACCGTCAGTTTGATGTTCTGCAATTCCGGGCTCGGCGCCGTCGACGATGCGATAAGCTTGTTGTGAATGCGCTGCACATAGGCGGTCAGTTGCGGGTCATTCAGCTCCCCGCCAAAAGCCGCGACGATTTTCGGATGTTCCTGTTCGCCGAGGGCGAGACCCTGCTCGTCAGAAAGACCGAGCGGCCCGCCCGTGGATGCGCACGCAACCAGCGCCGCGGCGGCGAGCCCCGCGACGACTTTGCGAAATGTCGATGTGAAAATCCCCATGCCCCATCTCCCGGTCTTGTTGCAGCGCGAGAAGCCAGACGCGCAAATCCCCGCGCACTATCCAGCGCATCCCTAACAGCTTTAGCACAGGAAGGTTGCAGATAAAGGCGGAGCTTACGCCTTTGGCTTGCCTTGCCGCCAGCTTTCCATGGCCTGGGAAATCGCGAAAGTCTCGCGATATTTGGGCGAATCCGAGGGCCGCGGCGGGCGGTCGCGCGTCAACTCCATGATCTCGGCGAGTTTGTTATGCGCCGCGCCCGACTGACCCGCCCCGATATAGGCGTGGAGCTCGATCAACGCATCCGACAGGGGATCATCGGCGCGGATGACGAAATAAGGTTCGTCCTCGGCGAGATCGTCATAGCAATCGAATTTCGACTTATTGGCTTTCGATCCGACAGGCGCAGTCATGAGGCGAGAACTCCATCAGCAACGCCTCCTTTTCAGGTGATTCGCGTCAGGAAAAGCCTAGTCGCAATCGCCGGTCCGGACCGCTTCGATCACGAATCGCATCCGCTCCATCGCCTTCATGGCCATTTTCATCTGGGCGTCGCTGACCTCCGCGCCGCCCGCGCCGGGGTTCAGCTCCGCATCCATGTTCATGCGGACTTCAACGCTGGTTTTTTCTCTGCCAACGACGCCGTCGTAAATGAACCGGTTGACGCCAGACGCCATTTTAGGATCGGCCGCGCAGGAGATCTCTCCGCCGATCGCATTTCCCACGCGCGGCGCGCGAGCGTTGGTGCAGGCGTAATGCAGCTTGTAATAATTCTCCGCCAGGAGATGAGGAAAAGCCGCGCTTTGAATTTCGGTCAGGCAGAAAGTCTCGGGCGCCTTGTCGTTTTTTGCGTGCTTTAAAAGCCCTGCCCCCGACACTGTTATCTTATAGAGACCGGGCTCAGGCTCCACCGGCGTTTCATTCGCCGGATCGGACATTTCCGAACAGGCTTGCGCCGCAACAAGCAGCAAGGCCCCACAGAGCAAGCGCGCAGATGTGGAATTTTTCATGAAACTGTCCCCCGCTGATGACCGCCACGCGCGAAGGGTAGATCGGAATCCGTAAAAGAGCCGTTGACGAAGCAGGGTTATTTCTCGGCGAAATCGAGTTTGGACGTGTTGGTTGCGATCCGACAAATCTCTTGCGGGGTGCGGGTCACGGGCGGAATTTTCTATGCGGCACAGCCACTTTTCCCGCTACCTCGTACAGCGCCTCATCCGGCCTTGCCGCGCACGAGCTCACTTCCCTCGCGCCGCACCCCGATATGCTCAATGAGGCCGCCGCGGAGGCGATACTCGACGATCACATTGCTTTCGACAAACTCGCCTTTGGACAGCGGCGCCACCGTGAAATCCGGCGCATCTTCAACCGCGGTGAAGCGAGCGGCCGCCCGGAGCGTGATCTTGTCGTCCGAGGCATCGAGGCTGCGGATCGCGATGCTTTCTCTCACGCGCTCGAACATGCCTGCATAGAAGCTCGCAATGCCGCCAGCCCCTTTTATGGGCGCCATTGAAGGCAGCTCCAGCACCACATCATCCGTATAAAACTTCGTGAACCGTTCGGCGTCGCCGGCGCTGAACGCCGCCGCATAGCTGTGAAACGCCGCAATCTGCGTCGGCGCGGGGCCAAGACGGGGAACCCGGCTGACGCCCTTGTCCGGCGGCCAGATCATGGATCGGAGCGCGGCAACCCGGCCGCCGCGCAAATGATAGGTGACGAAAAACTTCACCGTCATCATGTCGCCGGCGTGCAAATGCCCGAACGGAAAATCGGCCCGCTCCTTCATGGCATGGAAGTCCATGTCGATTTCCGCAAATAGGCAGTCTTCATTCCGCATCACAAGTTGCGGGCGCGGCACCTCGCGGACTCCGTCATGAGCCCAGGCCAGAAACTCTTTCAGCGCCGCCTTGCCTTGGAAGTCGCGCCCTGAGCTTTTAAAGACAACGTCCTCGCAGAAGAAATCGCGAACCAGCCGCTCATCGTCGCCTGCGCTGAAACAGGCGAGGTAGTCGTCGTAATTCATGTTCGCTCCGGCGTCTTGCTTACGCTCCCCATGAAACAGAGAACACGGGAGCGGGACAAGGCGCCGGCGCGGCGTTTCGCGATTGCAGGCTTTTTTATTCGCCTCCAGCGCCGGGCGGCTGGGGCAGCTCGACATCGTGACGGTGGTTCCACACCTCGACGATCTTGCCCTCGTCATTGAAGCGAAACACATTGATGATCGCGACGCCGTCAACAGGCGGGAACCCCATCGCGGCCACCTCCTCGTTCGGATCAAGAGAAATGAACCAGCGCGTCGCCACCTTGTCGCCCTCGGCGATCTGATAGTCGATCTTCCCGGTCATGTCGCCAAGGCTGTGGAACAAATCGGCGATATTCTTTTGCTCGACAGCAACTTCTTCAACGCCTTTGCGCGGACCTACATCGTGGACGATGTACGTATCGGCGACATATTCGGCGTATTTATCCGTATTTTCACTGAACCACAGATCTTCGTAAAAGTTGCGCGCAACTTCCTTGTTCCGCTCCAACACATCCGTATCCGCCTCGGATGCGCATGCCGCAAGCGCCAGAAACGCTGCGCCCATCATCATCAATCTCACTGATTTTTCTCCCCGTTGTTGCGATCAGGGATGATCGCCCGGCGCATCAAACGGAGTCTCGTTTTCCGTGTCAAGCGCTCGCGCCGCCCCGGAAAAAGAGCCGCCTTGCCCAAACTGCGGCCACGATCAGTATCAGGAGAGACCCGAGAGCGGCCGGCAGCAGCGCGCTCTTCATGGCCTTTTCGGTGGACAGAATATCGGGCGCGCCTGTCTGCCACAAAACCCATTCCCCGCCGATGTCGGACGCCAGTGACGGATGTCCGTTCACCAGCATGATATAGGCGTCATGATTGTCGGGATTGATGCGCACCGAGACGTTGATCGCCGGCTCATTGGCGCCGTCATGACCGTAGATGAAATCGCCTGATTTCGTCGGCGCATATAAGATGGTTCCAAGACCCCAGATCGGCGCGCCAAGAACATGAGCCTCCGGCTGGCGCATGGCGGCAAGAGTCTCCGGCTGCAGGATGAAATCCGCATCTTCATTTGTCAGCGCCGTAACGAGCCGAAGCAAATCCGCCGCCGAACTCGAAAAACCAGTGGCGCCCGCCGCCGCGTATTGATAGTGCGGCGCGACCGCGCCAGACGCGTCAAAGGACTGCGTCGCGCCTTCGATGTCGCCGATAAACCGGAATGAGGATTGCGTCATGTCGAGCGGCGCCAGCAGCTCATCGCGGATGAAGGCCTGATACGCCTTGCCCGAAACCTCTTCGATCAGGAGCTGCAGGATCAGATAGCCGCCGCCGGAATAGGCGAACTCCTCCCCGGGCGCGGCGCCCACTTCGATACGGACATCCTGCCCTGAGGACGCACGCGGATCAGCGAGCGTTTCTTCAAGCGAGGGCAACGTCTCGTTCGCGTTATAATCGGCAAAACCGAGCCCGTCCGTCAGCCCGGCCATATGGCTCAAAAGCCGGCGAATGGTGACGCCATCTTCGTCGAACTCGCTATCCGGCAAACGCCAGCGCGTGATGTGCGCCGACACAGGATCGTCAAGGGCGATGTCACCCTCTTCCACCAGCTTCATCACGCCAAGCGCCGTGATCCATTTGCTGAAGGACGAGGTTGGAAAAACGGTCTGCGCATCGATATTGCGATTATCCGGCGCGTAGTATTCTCCAACGACGTCACCATCGCCGATCAGAATGAAGGCTGTGTTGCCGGGATTCGACTCGTCAATACGCTGCGTCGCTTCGGTGAAAAAGGCGGCGTGGTCGCCCTCTTTCGCAATCGGCGTCATCCACCAGCCATAAAGACCCAGAAACACCGCCAGCGCGCACCACGCGCCAACCGCCACAAGCACGCCCAGCGCAAACAAGCCAAGTTTTATGATTTTCATCTTGCCCCTCAGAGATTTAGGTTTTTCCGGCTTCGCCCGCGCGGAAACCATTCGCCTACAGAGCAAGATAGGAAGCCATCGACGCCGGACAAGAAAAAACCCCGCACGAGGCGGGGTCACTTCTCAGTTATCGAGGAAGCTTCTCAACTTCCGCGACCTTGACGGATGCTTCAGCTTGCGGAGCGCTTTCGCCTCGATCTGGCGGATGCGCTCGCGCGTCACCGAGAATTGCTGGCCGACCTCTTCAAGCGTGTGGTCGGTGTTCATGCCAATGCCGAAACGCATGCGAAGGACGCGCTCCTCGCGCGGGGTGAGCGAGGCCAGAACCCGCGTCGTCGTCTCCCTGAGGTTCGACTGGATCGCCGCGTCGATGGGAAGGATCGTGTTCTTGTCCTCGATGAAATCGCCGAGATGCGAATCTTCCTCGTCGCCGATGGGCGTTTCGAGAGAGATCGGCTCTTTCGCGATCTTCATCACCTTGCGAACTTTTTCGAGCGGCATTGAAAGTTTCTCGGCCAGCTCTTCCGGCGTCGGCTCGCGGCCGATCTCGTGCAGCATCTGGCGCGACGTGCGGACGATCTTGTTGATCGTCTCGATCATATGCACCGGAATACGGATCGTGCGCGCCTGGTCGGCGATGGAGCGGGTGATCGCCTGACGGATCCACCATGTGGCGTAAGTCGAGAATTTATAGCCGCGGCGATATTCGAATTTATCCACCGCCTTCATCAGACCGATATTGCCTTCCTGAATGAGGTCGAGGAATTGCAGGCCGCGATTGGTGTATTTCTTGGCGATGGAGATGACGAGACGCAAATTCGCTTCGACCATTTCCTTCTTGGCGATGCGCGCTTCGCGCTCGCCTTTTTGCACCATGGAGACGATGCGGCGGAAATCCTGCACCGTAAGACCGGTTTCGGTCGCAAGCTCGCCGATCTCCTCGCGGATATTGACGACCTGGCTCTCAGCTTTCTTGACGAAATTCTGCCAGCCCTTGCCGGTTTTTTGCGAAATTCGGTCGAACCATTCAGGGTCGAGCTCCGCGCCGATATAGTCGGCGAGAAATTCCTGACGGTTGACGCCATAGGAATCCGCAAGACGCACGAGCTTGCCTTCAAGCGCCATCAACCGGCGGTTGATGTCGTAAAGCTGTTCGACAAGGGCTTCGATCCGCTGATTGTTGAGACGCACTGAGCGCACGCGCTCGACAATGTCTTTTTGCAGTTTCTTGAAGCGGCGCGCCTGCGAGCTTGAAAGGTCTTCGCCTTTCAACTGTTCCTCGATCATGATGTCCTGAAGGCGGCGCAGTTTTTTATAGTCGCCCGAAATCTCGTCGAAGGTTGCCATCACGCCGTCGCGCAGCTCCGCCTCCATGGCGGAAAGCGACAGGGCGCCCTCGTCGAAATCGTCCTCGTCATCCTCGGCGTTCTCGGCCTTCTCCGCTTCCTCGCGATTGACGCGCTCGGCGACTTCCGGCTGGGTCATGTCGGGACGCGATTCCGGCCCGCCGCCATAAGTGGCGTCGAGGTCGATGATGTCGCGTAGGAGGACGCGGCCTTCCTGAAGTTCGTCGCGCCAGACGGTGATGGCTTCGAAGGTGAGCGACGACTCGCACAGCGCCTTGATCATGGTCTCGCGGCCGGCCTCGATGCGCTTGGCGATGGCGATTTCGCCTTCGCGCGACAGAAGCTCGACCGTGCCCATTTCACGCAGATACATGCGCACCGGATCGTCGGTGCGGTCGGCGGAGGCGCCGGTATTCGTGGTGACGACCTGGCCGCCCTTTTTCTCATCCTTCAGCGCGACGGCTTTGGATTTAGGAGAAGAGCTCTCCTCCTCGTCATCATTGGCGGCGCCGCCGTCGTCATCGTCGTCTTCTTCATGCTCGACGACATTGATGCCCATCTCGGAAAGCTGGGCCATGATGTCTTCGATCTGTTCCGACGAGACTTCTTCGGAGGGCAGAACCTTGTTGAGTTCGTCATAGGTGACGTAGCCGCGCGACTTCGCGGTCTTGATCAGTTTCTTGACGTCCGCATCCGTCAGGTCGAGGATCGGGCCGTCCGCCGCTTCAGCCGTTTCCGTTTCTTTCGTCGCCGCCGCTTTTTTCGCCATCTCGTTAAATCCTTACCGACCGAATTTTTTTTCTACGGTCTGTTTCATCCTTTCGAGCGCATCGGTGATCCGTTTCGGGGAGTCGCCCACATCCCCGTCTTCTTCCGGCTTGCTCGAATTGATCAACTCCTCGCGCGCGGCCGCCGCCGCTTTCCACGCATCATCGCCATCGGTGAATATCTGAGACGCCGAACGGGCCACTTCCTGTTTCAGGGTCGATTCAAACAGGTGATGGGCCAGGGCGTTTCGGAACCCCTGTTCTACCTCGTCAATCTCAGTGTCGGGGCGGAGGAATCTGTGTTTTCCAAGCTGGGGATCTGACGTCACCCGCTCCAATGTGCCTGCCGCGCCGGTTTTGGTGAGATGGCTTTTCAACCCCGCGCTGTCAAGGGTTGGATCGGCTGAAATCGCCGCCAGAACCTCGCCGAGAAGCGCTTTCAGCCCCGGATCCGCAAGATCGAGCTCAAAATAGGCCGCCTCCTGACGCTCCATGAGGGCTGGATGGTGGATCGCGGCGAGAACAAGGCTCGCCTCGCGCACCCATTGGGAGGGGCTTTTTAGGCCCGGCGTCGGCCGCGCGGGGGCGGTGAATCGAAAGCCCATCCCCCTGTCATATGGGCCCCGGCCGGAACGGCCGCCCGGCCCCCGGCCTTGCCAGGGTCCGGAGCGACGGAAGGGATTGCCGCCCTGTCCCGAACCATCCCGGTTATAGCCGCCCTGTTTCGGCGGCGGCTGGAATTGCGCATTCAAGCGCTGGGACAGCTCCTCGCCATAGGCGCCGCGCACATCCTTGTCGGCGATCTGCTTGACGAGGTCGCGCAAGTGAGAGCGGAGCGCCGCGCGGCGTTCCGGCGTGTCGAGTTCGCGCAGGGAAATCTCGCGCGTCCATAAGACATCGACTAGGGGCCGCGCCTTTCGAGAACCTCGGTCATCGCCGTCTCGCCTTGCGACCGGACAAGATCGTCCGGGTCCTGACCTTCCGGCAGAAAGGCGAAGTTCAAGGACTTGCCGGGCTTCAGCATTGGCAGCGCGCGGTCGATGGAACGGTGCGCCGCCTGCACGCCGGCGCTGTCGCCGTCGAAACATAAGACCGGCTCGTCCGAAGAACGCCACAGCATCGCAAGCTGATCTTCGGTGAGCGCGGTGCCGAGCGGCGCCACGGCGCGTTTGATCCCCGCGCCCCACAGCGCGATCACGTCCATATAGCCTTCGCAGACGATCAACGGCTTTTTATCGTCGGCGGCGGCGGCGCGGGCGGCGGTGAAATTGTAGAGAACCGAGCCTTTGTGAAAGAGCGGCGTTTCCGGAGAGTTGAGGTATTTCGCCTTGGCGTTCGGATCGAGGGCGCGTCCCCCGAACGCAATCACCCGGTCGCGGGCGCCCAAAATCGGAAACATGATGCGGTTGCGGAACCGGTCATAGCTGGCGCCGCCGTCCTCCGGTTTGATGACGAGCCCCGCCTCCGCCAGCACCTCGTCGGCGAAACCTTTATTCAACAGATAATCTTTCAGCGCATGGCGGCCCGCCGGGGCGAAGCCGATGGCGAAGGCTTCAATCTGCGCATCGGTGATCTCGCGCCCGCGCAAATAGTCCATGGCGTTGCGCCCGTCGGCGCGATGGAGCATCGCCTGATAAAACTTCGCCGCCGCGGCGCAGGCCTCAGCGAGTCCCTTCGCTTTTTCCGCGCGCGCCGCTTCCTGCGGGCTCTCCGCCGGCAGGGCGAGCCCCGCATCGGCGGCGAGCCGTTCCACCGCTTCGGGAAAGGTCAGCCCCTGCGTCTCAATCAGGAAGGTGATGATGTCGCCATGGTTCTGGGTCGAAAAGCAGTGATAGGTCCCGCGCCGGTCATCGACGGAGAAGGACGGCGTCTTTTCGGGCTTGAAGGGCGACAGCCCCCACCAGGCATTGCCCCGCTTCTGGAGCTTCACATGCTTTCCGATGACGTCGGAGGGGCGCAGTCGCGCCTTCAACTCGTCCAGAAATTCAGGGGTGAAACGGGCCATAGGTACTTATTATATAGGGCGGCGTCGAGATATAGGGGCCGCGTGCAGCCGAGCCTAGAGCCCGTCTTTACCGCTTTTCCCCACCCGCCCCCTTGCCAAAGCCGCAAAAACCGCGCAACGAGCCCGCCAAATACCGCAATGCAATATCCCCTCGAGCCCCGCTCTCCGGCGTGACGCCAACCGGGATGCGAAAGGACGCCACCAAGTCATGACCCCGGCCCTTAGAAATATCGCCATCATCGCGCACGTCGACCATGGCAAGACAACGCTTGTCGACGAGATGCTGCGCCAGTCCGGCGCAGTGCGCGACAATGCCGAAATGGCCGAGCGCGCCATGGATTCCAACGATATCGAGCGCGAGCGCGGGATCACCATTCTCGCCAAATGCACCAGCGTCGTCTGGGAAAAGGGTGAAACGCCCGTGCGCCTCAATATCGTCGACACGCCGGGCCACGCCGATTTCGGCGGCGAGGTGGAGCGCATTCTCTCCATGGTCGATGGCTGTCTCCTCTTGATCGACGCCGCCGAAGGGCCCATGCCCCAGACCAAATTCGTATTGTCGAAGGCGCTGGCGCTGGGGTTGAAACCCATTGTCGTCCTCAACAAGGTGGACCGGCCGAGCGCCGACCCGGACGCCGCCCTCGACGCAGCTTTCGATCTTTTCGCCGCGCTTGGCGCGTCGGACGAGCAACTGGATTTCCCGGTTCTCTATGCGGCGGGCCGCGACGGCTGGGCGGACACATCGCTCGAAGGCCCGCGCAAGGATCTCGACGCGCTTTTTGAAACTGTCGTCGCCCACGTGCCGGCGCCGGAAGTTGCTGAAGGCCCGTCGGCGCCCTTCCGCATGCTGGCGACGACGCTCGAGGCCGATCCCTATCTCGGCCGCATCCTGACGGGGCGGATCATCTCCGGCACGGCGAAACCGGGCGTCACCATGAAGGCGCTGTCGCGCGACGGTAAAAGCGTAGAGCAGGCGCGCGTCACCAAAGTGCTCGCTTTCCGCGGGCTCAAACGCCAGCCCGTCGACGAAGCCTTTCCCGGCGACATCATCGCCATCGCCGGTTTTTCCAAGGCTTCGGTTTCCGACACGATCTGCGATGCGAGCGTCGAGACGCCTTTGCCCGCCCAGCCTATCGACCCGCCGACGCTGTCCGTGACACTCGCCGCCAATGACTCCCCGCTCGCCGGACGCGAAGGCGACAAGGTGCAGTCGCGCGTCATTCGCGAACGTCTGATGCGCCAGGCCGAAGGCGACGTCGCCATCACCGTCACCGAAACGGAAAACAAGGACGCCTTCGACGTCGCAGGCCGCGGCGAGTTGCAGCTTGGCGTCCTCATTGAAAACATGCGCCGCGAAGGTTTCGAACTCGCCGTCTCGCGTCCGCGCGTCGTGACGCGCACGGATGAGAACGGACAGGTCCTCGAACCCGTCGAGGAAATCGTCATCGATGTGGATGACGATTATTCCGGCGTCGTCATCGAAAAACTGTCCCAGAAAAAAGCCGAGCTCGTTGAAATGAAACCCGCGGGCGCCGGCAAGACGCGCCTTGTCATGCATGCGCCGTCGCGTGCGCTCATTGGCTATCACGGCGAGTTCCTCACCGACACGCGCGGCACGGGCGTCATGAACCGCTCTTATCTTGAGCATCAGCCCCATAAAGGCGCCATCGAGGGCCGCCGCAACGGCGTCCTCATCTCCAATGGCGACGGCACCGCCGTGCCTTACGCCCTGTGGAATCTCGAAGAGCGCGGCGTCATGTTCATCTCGCCGGGCGAGGCGGTCTATGAAGGCATGATCATCGGCGAGAACGCAAAGCCGGACGATCTCGACGTCAATCCGTTAAAGGCGAAGCAGCTCACCAATATCCGCGCCGCCGGCAAGGACGATGCGGTGAAACTCACGCCGCCGCGCCGCCTGACGCTGGAACAGGCGATTTCCTATATTGGCGATGATGAGCTGGTCGAGGTGACGCCGAAATCGATCCGCCTGCGGAAAATTGCGCTGAAGCCGCATTTGCGCAAGAAGCGGGCGAAAGAGACGGCTTAGACTTTTTCCCGCTCACTCCGAATCGTGCAGCGCTGGATAGGTCCACCACCATGGATAATTGGTCTCGCCAAGGACGAACTCGACGATCTCGGGATAGATAATCTCCGCGCGGACGCTGTTTCCCAAGAGAACGAGACAGCGCTCCTCGACCTCCTGACAAATGACGATATTGCCGGTCCAGGGATTGTGGCCGCCCTTGGCGAACGCGCGCCCCTGCGGCCCGTCCCATGTCTCAACGCCGAGCCCGGCGGAGAGATTTATCGGCTCGCCGCGCGGATCGCTGGTGTCGTAATTCTCAATGGTCGGAAATTTCTGCGCCGTGCGGATCGGGAATTGCGGCCTGACCCACTCGGCGCGCGACGCTGCTGACAGGCCCTCTCCCGCCAGCATGCCGCGCCACATCTTCGCCTGATCGGCGATGGTCGTGTCCATGGAACCGGAGGCGGCGACATTGCTGCGCTCGTCATGGGGCTCGAACGACCCGTCCATGGCGTAGCCGTCCGCAAGATTATCGGCGAAATCCTCGCGCCACTGCATCGACGTATTCGGCATGTCGAAGCGGTCGAACATGCGCGTTTGCATTTCCTCTTTTACATCAAGGCCCAGCCCTTCCTCCAGCATCAACTGAAGCAGCCAGAAGCCTTCGCCGGAATAGGCATAAGCGTCGCCCGGCGTGAAATGGAATTTCAGATCGCGGTTCGGCTCCAAAAAGCGAAGGTTATGAAGTCCCGTTGTGTGCGTGAGCACGTGCCGCGGGGTGACGCGCCGCCAGTCCTCATCGCCGTTCAGCACAGCCCAGCCTTCATAGTCCGGGATCGGCCTGTCGAGATAATCGGCGATCGGCCGGTCGAGATCCACAAGCCCTTCGTCGACCAGTTGCAGAACCATATAGGCGAAGGCCGCCTTGGTCAGCGACGCGCCATACATGATGGTGTCAGTCTCAAGCGGTTCTTTCCGCTCCACATTGCGGTAGCCGAAACTCATGACATCGCGCCCCTCGCCTGCCGTGACGACCGCGAGCGCGAGCCCTTTCACGTCTTCGCGCTGCATCAACCGCCGTGTTTCGGCCGCAATATCCGCACTCGACGGAAGTTCCGGCTTCGGTGCGCTTTCGCACGCAGCAACGAAAAGCGACACCAAAGAAAAAACGGCAAACCGCATCTACACAACCTCCTCTGCAGCGTCAGTCTTCGCAGCATAGATCGTCGGGCTTTGCAAATGTTTGAGCGGATCGCCCAGCGTGCCCGCCACCATGGCGGCGAGCAGTTTCGGCATGAACCAGAAGGTCGACAAAGGCGCTGCGAATTTATCGCGCAAGGCCGGAAGCGTTTTTGAATCCGACTGATAAACCGGCGTGAACAGACGGCTGATCGCCTGATAGAGTTTCACGTGATTGCGGCGCAGTTCGACGAAACCTGCGAGCGCCGCATCGACATCCGCATAGCGTTCCAGCGCAACGGACAGCGCCCAGGCGTCGATGAGCGCCATATTGGCGCCCTGTCCCAGTTGCGGGCTGGCCGCATGCCAGGCGTCGCCCATATGAACGAGACGCCCCTCAACGGGCGCCGGCGCGGTGTGATGCGCGTAGGTCGCGAAAACGAACTGTTCGTGATCCTGGAAATGATCGAGAACGGGCGCCGCTTCCGGCCAGAGCTTGAGCACTCTGTCTTTCCAGCGCGGCAGCGGCGTCATCAGCCAGGCGTCATAATGCCTGGCGCCCAGCGTCCAGAAAAACGCCGCCTGCAACGGGTCTTTGTCCGCCGCCGATCCGATGGGCATGACGCCTGCCGATAGATTGGCGCTGCGATAACGCTGCGACAACGCATTTTCGGAAAATTCGTGACCAGACGGAAAAGGAGCGTTGGCCCATAAGGCGCCATAGGACAAGATGCAGTCTTCACGGGCGACAAAGGGCGTGCGGCGGCCAAGGGCGTCGATCAGAAGATCGCAGGGTTCTGACGTGTCGCCGTCAGCAAACACGAACCCACACGACTGCGCATCCGCCCCCGTGACCATACGGCCATAACGGATCTCGGCGCCGGCGCTCTTCGCCGCATCATAAAGAATGTTGAAGAGCGACGAGCGATGGACCGCAACGCCAAAAACATCCGGGCCAAGCGCTTCGTACTTCACATTCAGAATGCGGCGGCCATCCTCGGTCCGGCCATCGAGCCGGTCGAGCCGCGAGCCTCTTTTCATCAACAAATGATCAAGCTGCAGCGCCGCGAGGACCGCCTGGCCGGTCGGCTGCACGATCAGCCCGGAACCGACCGGCCCCGGCTGTGGGGCTTTATCGTAAATAATGACGCGATGACCTGCCCCCGCCAGAAACGCCGCAGCAGTCAATCCCGCAATGCCCGCCCCCCCAATGGCGATTTTCATCACGCACAACTTTCTCTCCCCCTCATCGACGAGACCACCCTGATCCGGGCTTTTTGTCGATAGGAAGAATGTATTCTACAGTGCGGAATGATTGCGCGGCGCACAGCATGCTCAAAAATCCGTCCGTTTACAGACGGCATGCAGGCCACGCGGCTCACAATGAGATAACTTGTTATAACCCTGACATCTTTGAAGCTTCTCAAAGCATACAGAACCCGGCGCGCTTTTGTTCCGCTTGCATCGACGCTTTATTGTCGGCGACTGTCAGTATCACACACGCTGGATGCTTCCCTGCGCATGACATGCTTTTCATCAGCAGGGGTATTTTCGGGCGTAGTCTTCGAGAATGAGTGAAGCCGCTTGCCTGGTGCGATCTTCGGCTTTAGTGCGCTCCAGCATCGCAATCAGACTGTCCAGCGACTCCGATGTTCCGGGCGGGGGACAAAAGAGGCCCGTTTGTCCGGCGTCCTTGAGCGCATCATTATAGCCCATCGCCGTTTCGACCGCCCCCTGAAGATAGAAGGTGAGCGCCGTCCATTCCGCCCGGCCCGCAAAGGCGCCGGAGGACGCGCGCTCTTTGATTTCGAGGACATCCGCCGCGGAAAGCGAGGCGGCTGCGGCAGGCTGAGCCACGATCAAGGCGGCAAGGGCGAATAATTTCAGTTTCATAAAGCCTCCATAGGTAAGCGGGGCCGTATTAACGCTTGAAATTTATTAATTCAAGTGATACTTTAATTTTCACATGTAAAAATGGATCTCTCTATGGCCCTTTCCCGGATTTTGCCGCCGCGCCTGCTCGCCGGCTTCACACTCGCCGCAGCCATCGCGCTTCCGCTCGCAAGCGCCGCAATCTGGCTCTTCTGGGACCAGCTTGCACCGTATTCGACCGACCCCGCGGCGCGATATTACGATGCGACATCTCTCGGCGCCGCCGGTCGGATCTCGGGTTTCGCGCTTTTCTTCACAGGAGCCCTGATCCAGGCCTATGGGCTTCTCGGCCTGCGCCGCACCTTTCTGGAAGCGGCGGCGGGCCGAACCTTTTCCCTCGCTTCCGTTTACGGATTTCGCCGCTTCGCCCGGATAAGTCTCTTCATGGCGGCGTTCGGCGTCATACAGCGCACGGGCCTTATCCTCATTCTTTCCATGAGCGACCCTGCAAGGCAAAACGCGCTTTCCATCCAGATCGGCACGCCTGAACTGAAAGCTATGTTCATGGGCGTTCTTCTGGTTTTTGTGGCGCAGATCTTCGCACAGGCAAAAGCGGCGAAGGACGAAAACGATGCATTTGTTTAAAGGCGAGGCGCGATGAAGATCATTGTCAATCTCGACGTCATGCTCGCGCGCCGGAAGATGCGGCTGAAGGATCTCGCCGCGAAAATCGGCCTCACCGAACAGGCGCTTTCCACGATCAAGACCAACAAGGTGAAGGGCGTGCGCTTCGAAACATTGGTCAAACTTTGCGATGCGCTCGACTGCCAGCCGGGCGACCTTCTCGAATTTTCAAGAGAGGACAATGATGAGAAAGAATAAACGTATTTTCTTCGTTCTTCTGATCATGGTTTCCGCAACAGGGTGCTCGACCCTGTCATTCGACCAGTCGGCCGAACGCTGGCGCGATAGCTACTGTCTCAAAGAGCCGCTGGATCGCGCCGCCTGCGAAAGCCGGCGGCCCCCTTACGACGACGCCGTCGACTAAGCGCGCGCCGGAGAAAGCCGGGCGAGCGCGCCGCCGGATTTTCCCTTGATGCCGAAAAAGACGCGCAAGACGGGGATGCGGCGCAGGATTTCATAGCCGAGCGCACAGCCTCCCACCGTAATGCCGGCGACCAGAACAAACTCCGGCCAGGCGTCGAGATGCAATTGCGTTAGATAGTAACCGGCGACGACGGTGATCGTCTGATGCAGGATGTAGTAACAAAAGACTGCGCCGGTGAGATAAGTCAGCGCCTTTGACGGACGGATCAGAAAACGCTGCGCCATGCCGAACAGAAGCACAATGGCGCTCCATGCATAAAGCGTGATCAGCATCGTCATGACGGGCGCCGACGCCCCTTCGAAAAGACCCGCATAAAAGTCGTAATGATAGGCGCGCGCATAAAGACGCAATGCGCCTAGCCCGACGGCGATAACCGCCGCGAGCGGCAAGACCCGGTCCACGGAGCGCCAGAAGCCGGCATGTTTCGCCGCAAAATAACCGAGCATGAAGATCGTGAAGCGATGCGCATGGTTCGCCCAGTCATTGACGAGATCGTGGGTCGTGGGGAAATGCGGGGTCAGCGTCATCTCATAGATAATGAATGGGATGGTGATCAAAAGCAGCAGCCGGACCGGACCGCCTGCAACGGCGCCCAGCGCCGTCGCCCCGGCGCCTTCCGCGAAGCGGCGCAGAAGCGGCAGGACCGGCGTGATCAGCAAAACGTAAACCAGCAGGTAAACCACATACCAGAGATGGTTCCATGTGGGCGTAATCATTGGATAAAGCTGCTCGATCTTCAGGTAGTTTCCCCAGAAGGCGAGATAGCCGGGTTCGATGGCGCCCGCCTGCCGCAATTCGAAATAGCTTTGCGGCGCGACCACGACGATCATGCCCATGAGGACTGGCAGACCCAGACGATAGAGGCGAGACCCTGCAAACGCCCATGGAGATGACGCCTTGTCCGTAGCGAAGCGCACGGCGACCCCGGAGATAAAGAACAGAAGCGCCAGCCGCCATGGATTGACGAGCAGCATCAATGGTTCGGCGGCGGGCCCGGCATAGACGCTTTTCACATGCCAGTCCCAGCGCACATAGAACATGCCCACATGGTAAAAAATCAGGAGACCGAAGGCGATGACGCGCAGCCAGTCGAGGTCGTAACGGCGGGCGGCGCGACGAGTGTCGAGGGCGCCGTCTAACGCGCCGGGGGCATCTGCAATCGCCATGGTTTCAGTCCTCTCCGATCTGCTCCACGCTCTTTGGGCGCGGCAGTCTCGAAACGCCACAGACAAGCCATGCGCGGCGGCGCGGCGTGATAAACGGCCGGAAAAACAAGGCTCAAGGGACAAACGGCTGCCGGAAGGGACGGATTTCAGCATAATGGAAACCGCATTATTGCGGCTCCGTGGCGGCTGGCCTTAAAACCGCGCCATGAAAGAGACAAACGTCATCGCCACCACACCCGCCGGGGATGATGCGCGCGCCGACCGGGCGACTTTCGTTTGGGTCGCCGGCTTCTTTCTCGCGTTCCTGATTGTCGACATTCTTTCCAGCATGACGGAGGTGGCGCGCTTCAGACTCGACGTCGATCCCGCCAAGGTCGCGATTTACGAAATATCGAGCGTCTTTGTTATTCTGGTTCTTTATTGGGGGATTGCCCGAGCCGTCAGCCTGGCGACGCCGGGCCAGCATGACTGGCGTTACGTCGTCCTCGTCCACGCGCTGGCGATCCTCATATTCTCGGCGGTGCATATCAGCGCGATGGTCGCGATCAGGAAGCTCGTCTTTCTGGCGATCTACGGTTATCCATATATTTTCACCGACAGCCCGGCGCGTGAGTTCATCTACGAGTTCCGCAAGGATGCTCTTACCTATTGTCTGATCGCGTTTTTCATCATCTTCGGCCGACAGTTGGAGCAACAGCGCCGCGAGCTGGCCGCCGCCCGGGAAGACGCGAAACGATCTCATCGCCTCACGCTTAAATGCGGCGGGCGATCGATTTTCATCGACGCCTCCGACATCATCTGGGCGAAGTCGGCCTCGAACTATGTGGAAGTGACAACGGCGAATGCCCAGCATCTCGCCAGAGCAACCCTCGCTTCCATCGAACGACAGCTCGGCGACGCCGGCGCCAACGCCGCGCGCGTCCACCGCTCATGGATCGTCAATCGCGATCACATATCCCGCATCGAGCCTACGGGCGAAGGCGATGTCAAAATAGAAATGACCGATGGCGCCGTCATTCCGGGCAGCCGGCGTTATCGGGACCGGCTGCCCTCAACAGAATAACTAGATCAGCCGCTCTTTCATGAGCTTGCCCGCGCGGCCAAAATCCATGGCGCCGCTATAGCGCTCTTTCAGGGCGCCCATGCATTTGCCCATGTCCTTTAGTCCGGAGGCGTCATATTCCTTGATGACGTCGGCGACGGCGGATTTGATTTCGTCCTCCGAGAGCTGGCGCGGCAGGAATTCGCGGATGATCTCAATCTCCGCGCGCTCCTGCTCGGCAAGCTCCGGGCGTCCGCCATTTTCGAAGGCGGCGGCGCTTTCCTCGCGCTGCTTCACCATCTTGGTGAGGATGGCGAGGATTTCCTCCTCGGTCGCGCCGTCGCAGCGGTCTTCCGCGCGGGCCGCGATATCCCGGTCCTTGATGGCGGCGTTAATGAGCCGCAAGGTCGCGACGCGGAGCTTCGCATCCTTGTTCTTCATCGCCGTTTTCAAGGCCGTGTCGATTTGCTCTCTGAGCATCTGATTCTCCATTCCGGACTGACAGACGAATTCAAAATCCGCGCCGCCGTTCCTAACCCCGCCATAAACCATTGAATTATTTGGATAACTTCTGGCGTATCCGTTATTGACCGCTTCGGTCCCTTCGCCTAGCTTCCCGCCAATTTGCGCGCGATACAGGGCCGCTAATCGCCAGCGCCGCCGCGCCATCTTGCAATGCAACAAGGCCGCGAAGAGATAGTTATCCATGAAAATTAGTCAAGCACCCGCCGAAAACCCCACCGCCGCCCTGGTTCTGGCCGACGGAACAGTGATTTACGGGCAAGGCCTCGGCGCCGTCGGCGAGGCCGTCGGAGAGGTCTGCTTCAACACGGCCATGACCGGCTATCAGGAAATCCTGACCGATCCCTCCTATGCGGGCCAGATCATCACCTTCACCTTTCCCCATATCGGGAATGTGGGGGTCAACTCGGAAGACGTGGAGAACGCCTCCCCCACTTCGGCGACGGCAACGCGGGGGGCGATCTTCCGCGCCCCGGCCACAAGCCCCTCCAACTATCGCGCGCAGCTCGATCTTTCCGCCTGGATGCGCCGCCGGGGGATCATCGGCATTGCCGGGGTCGACACCCGCGCCCTCACCGCGCGCATCCGCGAAACCGGCATGCCCCATGGCGTGATCGGCCATTCGCCTTCCGGTCGCTTCGACATTGAAGCCATGCAAAAGCGCGCGGCGGACTGGGCAGGGCTCGAAGGCCGCGACCTCGCCAGGGATGTGAGCCCGGCGCAGGGCTATACGTCGGACGAAAAGGGCTGGGAATGGAACAAGGGCTATCTCGCCCATGACGGTGCCGGACCGCACATCGTCGTCATCGATTATGGGGTGAAGCGCAACATCCTGCGCCGGCTCGCCAGTGAAGGCTGCCGCGTCAGCGTCGTGCCCGCGACGGCGAGCTTTGAAGACATCATGGAGAAGAACCCGGCGGGCGTCGTTCTCTCCAACGGCCCTGGCGACCCGGCGGCCACCGGCGAATACGCCGTCCCGGTGATCCGTAAGCTGATCGAGGCGCAGGTCCCGCTGCTCGGCATCTGTCTCGGCCATCAATTGCTGGCCCTCGCCGCCGGCGCCAAAACCAAGAAGATGCCGCAAGGCCATCACGGCGCCAATCACCCGGTAAAGGACCTCTCCACCGGCAAGGTCGAAATCGTTTCCATGAATCACGGCTTCACCGTCGACGGCGACAACCTCCCCGACAATGTCGAGGAAACGCATATCTCGCTCTTCGACGGCACCAATACGGGGATCGCCTTGAAAAACGCGCCGGCGATCTCGGTGCAGTATCACCCGGAAGCCTCCCCCGGCCCCGAAGACAGCTTTTATATTTTCCGGCGCTTCGTCGACGGGCTTAAACAGGCGGCTTAACCCCGCGGAACCAAGCCCGCCTTCCGGTGTTTGCAGCCTTGAACGGAGCAGCAGGGAGGCAGGACCATGGATATTTACGAACGCATCAAGAAAGACCATGACGACGCGCGCGAAGTCATGAAGAAGCTGAAAGAAACCACCGCGCGGGCGGAAAAAACCCGTACGGAGCTTTTCACCAAGTTCAAGCTCGACATGTGGGCCCATCACAAGGTCGAGGAAGCGGTTTTCTATTCCTATCTTCGCGACGACACGAAAATGAGCGAAGATTCCTATGAGGCGCTCAACGAACACCATGTCGCCAACGGCCTTCTCGAAGAACTCGACACCTTCCCCGTGACAAGCGAGGAATGGGGCGTGAAATTCGGCGCGCTGTCCGAGCTTATCGAGCATCACATGGATGAGGAGGAAGAAGACTTCTTCCCAAAAGCGCGGAAAATCCTCTCGAAAGAACAGGCAGACCTCATCGGCGACCGCTTCGACGCCCGCAAGAAGGTCGTGCTGGCCGCCATCATGCCAATCGACGAAGACGAAGTGAAAGCGGCCTGAGCGTAATCCCCCGTGCATAATGTCATTCAGTGGCTGGCGACGATCCTGACCATCGTCGCCGCCAGCACCATCGCGGCGCATATCAGTCAGAAAGCGACGGGCATCGCCTTTGTCATTTTCACCCTTTCGTCAGTGCTGTGGGTCATCTTCGCCGCCCTCGACAATGACAATGGCTTGCTCGTCACTAATCTCGTGCTGACAGGCATCAACCTCCTGGGCGTTTACCGCTATCTGATCCGCAATAAGCCGGCTTGAACGCCGCTAACTGCGCAAGACGCTGGCGCGGGCGCGTGGGCGCGGCTAGCCTTCGCTCATGCGCAGCGATCTTGGCGATACCTTTGAAAAGCTCACCACAAGCCGCGGCTTCACGAAGGAGTCCGGGTTTCATGTGCGCGAATTCCGGGAGGGTTTCGTCGCTCTCGAAGTCGCGCCCAAGGAAGAACTGGTCCAGTTCATGGGCTATGTTCATGCCGGTGTTGTAACGGGCCTTGCCGATCACGCCGCCGGCGCCTGCTACGCCTCGGTTCTGCCCGAGGGCAAGGCGTGCCTTTCCATCGAGCTCAAGATTAATTTCATGAAACCGGCGCAAGGCGACATGCTGGTCGCCGAAGCGACGGCGCTGTCCCGCGGCGCCTCCATCGGCGTCATCCGTTCCGATGTTTATGCGGAAACCGGCGACAAACGGGTTATGGTGGCGACAGCGCTGGTGACGCTGAAAGCGATCAGCCTCTAGCGCAGATTCTTCAAAACATCTTTCGCCACACACTCAGCCTCATCCTGAGGAGTCCAATCGCCCTCGCCCTTCGCGACATTGAGCAAGCATATGTGCTTGCTCAATCCTCAGGATGAGGCGATTGGGCGTCGCGAAGGATCGGCCGCCTCCAAAAACTAGCATTCTGACCTTGGCAATTCGACTCTGCAGCGCTTAGGTAAGGGGCATGAGCCAAGCACAAGCCCCCTTCACCGTTCGCCTCGTTCCCGTCACGCCGTTCCAGCAGAACTGCTCGATCATCCGCACGCCGAGCGGCAAGGCGGCCGTGGTCGATCCCGGCGGCGAGCCCGAAAAGATTTTGCAGGCCGCAAAAGACTTCGACGCCGAGATCGAACAGATCTGGATCACCCATGGCCATCTCGACCATGCGGGCGGCGCCATGGCCGTCAAACGCGCCACCGGCGCGCCGATTATCGGTCCGCATAAGGAAGACACGTTCTGGCTCGACGAAATCGCCGATCACTGGGCGAAATACGGCCATCCCGGCATGGGCGAGAATTGCACGCCGGACCAATGGCTCAACGATGGCGACGAGGTCGAGCTTGAAGGCGTCAAGTTCCAGGTGATCACCGCGCCGGGACACACGCCCGGCCATGTGGTCCTCTACAACAAGGACGCCAATATCGCCTTTGTGGGCGATGTTCTCTTCGCCGGCTCCATCGGCCGCACCGACTTTCCGCGCGGCGATCATGACACGCTGATCAACTCCATCACGCAAAAACTCTGGCCGCTGGGCGACGTCCAGTTCGTGCCGGGGCACGGTCCGGTTTCGACCTTCAACCGCGAGCGCCAGTCGAACCCCTTCGTGGCGGACAACATCACGGGCTATCAGGGCGCAACGAAAGAGACGCCAAACGAGATAGACCAGAAGCTGTCAAAGCGCTGGCAGTAAGCTTTTCTGCTTGCTTTCGCCGCCTCGCCACGGCTTGACCGTGGCGTCCCCAAAATGCCTGCAGTCTCCAACCATGGTTCCCACGATCAAGTCGTGGGAAGGCGTTCCTCGTTTTAGTCGCCGAGCCTGGTTGAAAACGTCCTGAAATAAACCCGGTCGCCGAAAGACGACATGTCGTTATTGGCGCCATTGACGGCGGCGTAAAAGATAATCGCGCCGGCGGTTTCTTCTTCGACCTCTTCCGGCGCCGTCCATTTCACAACCCAGCTTGCGCCTTCTTTCGCAGGCAACGGCGCGATCGAGCGCACTTCCTGTTCATTCGCTTCAATGCCTCTTTTGGCATTGTGAAAGACGCCGCCGCTGGCGCTCAAAAGGAACCCTGCGATCTCCGCGCCGCCCGGCGCAAAGGAAAGCGTCAATTCATAGGTTTCGTCGGCAAGCACCGTTTCGGGCAGACCCGCGAGAGACAACAGTGCGGAATCAGCTTCCGGCTCATAATCGAAATGACAACTGGCGCAGCTTTGCGCGCCGTTAAGGTCGTCCGCGCCCCAGGGAGCGCCGTTCGGGAAAGCGAGCGCCGCGCCCGTGAGAACGGCGACAGCGCATGCCAAGCTCAAAAAGGGTTTCATTATTGTCTAGTCCGTCACCGGCGGTTCGACCACGGCCCGGCCCACATAATTCGTATCCGTCCCGAACCAGACGGCGCCCGAGGGCTCATGAAAATGCATGTGCCGGATGACGCCGCCGCCCGACGGCACTTCCGTGCGGGAGAAGAACTCTTCCGTCTCCGGATCAAAGCCGACAAAGACATTCGGCTCAACACCGGTCGCAACCAGCCAGATGCGGCCCTCGCTGTCCGACGCCATGCCATAGGGGCGTGAATTCTCCCCTTGCGGCATCGCCCATTCCTTGAAGGTCTTCGTTTTGGGATTGTAGACGCCGAGCATGCCCTTGGCGTAATCGCCATACCAGACGCGCCCGTCGTCCGTGATTTCGAGGCGGCGCGGGCGCGCGTCTTCGCGCGGCAGGACGATTTCGGTCAGCTCAAGGGTTTGCGGATCGATATGCGCCAGCTTGTTGGTTCCGAAGAGATCGACCCAGACCGCACCGTCCGGCGTTGTTTTAATTCCATAAGGACGCGAGCGTTCGGTCTTGGACGGGATGAGATCGACGTCGCGGCTTTCGATATTAAGCCGGCCCATGAAATTGCCGCCCTGCACCGTGAACCAGATATTCTCCTCGCCTTCGTCAAAGATCAGCGTGTGCGGATCGCGCGCCGCTTCGTCGGGCATGGGAATTTCTTCGATCTCTTTCGTTTTCGGATCGAAGCGGCCGATCACCCCGGTGCGGTTGCCCGCATACCAGACGATGCCATCGGACCCGACAATGAGATTATGTGGTCCTTCGCCTTCGGGCAGATCGATCTTGTAGATGTCGCCGGTCTCCGTGTTGAGATTGGCGAGATAACCTGTGCGCTGTCCCACAAACCAGACCGATGTGGCGCTTTCCGCAAAAGGATCGCGCGGCCGTGAATTCTCGTAAGGCACTTTCCATTCGCGGATGTCGACAGTGTCCGCCGCCAATGCCGGCGACAGGAACGCGCACAAAGCCGCAGCGGCTTTGACAAATTTCATTTCAGACCTCCCAGCCTCCCCCGGGATTTATGGCGCATGTCATAGCATGACCGGCGACAGCGGCGGCATGGGAGGAGTTAAAACTTTTGTTAGTTTACGGCCCGGCGGAGGTCGCGGCGCCGATTGAGCGCGCTGGGCCTTGATGACGGCGAGACCGAAGACGCTTGCTATTTCAATGACATCGCAGTGAGTACGGACCAGGTTTCATCCAGTACTGTTAAAGTATTTGCCTATTTTTTATTTATACAATACGGTGCGGATGGGGATATGCGGGGGGAGAATATGAGCGTTTTTCAGAAAATAATCTGTTATGTTATTTTGTTACTTGGCGCGGCGGGCTGCAGCGCCAATCACAATACGGCGTTCCGGAATTTTGATGTCAATGACGGCTCCGGCGCCATGGTGGATATCAAACAACGTGCGGTGCTGGTTTCGCGGGATAAGTGGGATGATGGATCAACGAGGACCATCGTGTGCGCTGAGCCTAGTCCGGACGCGCTTTCCGCTTACGCGGCCGAACTGGCCGCCGAAGGCGGCAACGGGAAAGTTGGCGCTTCCATTGCCGCCGCATCGCAGGAAGCAGCCGCCTATGTCGGCCTGCGCACCCAGAGCATCCAACTTTTGCGCGACGCCTTTTACCGGGCGTGCGAAGGATATATGGGCGGCGCCCTTTCTCCGGTGCAGTTCGATATTCTGACGCGGCGCTATCAGCGCTACATGGTGGCGCTATTGGGCATTGAACAACTGACCGGAACGGTTAAAGCGCCGCCCGTCACGCTCACCACCGAGGGACAGGCGTCAGCGGCGCAATCATTGTCTTCACTCCGCGCCCAAAAAGACGCGATTGATGCGAAAATAGAGGCGCTAAAGACTGAGAAAGGTGAAAAGCAAGCAATTGCTGATGGTGATGGCGATGACGACGAAAAGAAAGCGGCGCAAAAACGCATTACTGAGATTGATCAAGAAATCGCCGGCCTGAAAGAAGACAAGGCGGCGATTGAGACCGGCATCAAGAATGCTCAAGGAGTCGTTGCTGGCGGGGCCACGCATGCCGAGGTGAGCACCGTCGGCATGCCGGGCGCGCGCTCCGAGGCAACCCTGGAAAAGCTTTCAACCACTGTCGGTGAAATCGTAAAAGAAGTGCTGCGAACCGACGACTTAAATGCGTTGTGTTTAGCAAAGCTCAGCAGCAAAGATGGTTATCGCGACCAAACCGAATTCGATCTTCTATGTCAGAAAAATGTGGAGGCCTTGATCGAGGCTCGTGGCACACAAGCAACCGCCAACGCTGCTCTTATTGGGAGCGTGGTCGATTACATGACAACCACCGATTTAACGGCGTCAGAGGTTGTTCAGATACTGACTGGGTTGCAAAAATTCCAAAATGAAACTGGAGCTAACTTCTCTGTTCGCGTCGGAGAATAATCAGCTCGCCACGGTTCGCAGGCGCGAGAAATGCTCGTCCCAGCCCTTGTCGTGATTGGCGCCCATGCCGAAGGGATCGTCTTCATAATTCTCCCAGCCCTCATGAACGAGCGTGAGGATGGTGCCGCCCTTCACCGCTTCGAGGGTCCAGGTGCAGGTCGTTTCAACACCCTTGAGATAGTTATGCGTGAATGTATGGACGAGCCGTTCCGGCTTTTTCATTTCCAGCACTTTTCCCCAACACATCCTCTCCCCGTCCTTGCCGTGGCTGTTGGTGAGAAGGGCCCAATCGCCCCCTGCTTTCAGATCCTCTGCGCCGCGGTGAAACCACAAGGCGAGCTGATCAGCTTCGGTGAGGAATTTCCACACATGTTCAGGCGGCGCTTTCAGGAAAAGCGTTTTGACGATCTTCATGCTCATGATGATTTCTCCACGACGGTTTTGAGCTTGGCGAGCCGGTCATCCCAGAACCGGTCGAAATAGGAGAGCCAGTCGGCGGCGGTTTTGAGCGCTTCCGGCTCAAGGCGGTTGATGCGCTCGCGGCCTTTTGTTTCGACCGCAATGACGCCGCCTTCTTTCAGAATGGCGAGATGTTTCGCGACGGCGGGCCGCGTCATGTCGAATTCAGCGGCGATGTCGCCAATGGCGCGGGGGCCGTCCGCCAACATGGAAATGATGGCCCGCCGTGTCGGGTCGGCGAGCGCGCGGAAGACGGGCTGGGTTTGATCGGCAGGGGGCATTTCACCGCCTCAAAATAGAACCTTATGGTTTCCCTTTGTATGAAACCTTTTGGTATTATGTCAATCGGAAAATTCGTTGCGATTCGCCCCTTCCCCTTGCGGTCTCCTTCCCCTAAGACAGCGCTTTAACCGACAATTGATTCCTTCACACCCGCGCGCGTGCGGCCGCTAATCTGGCTCGCCCGCAAGTGCGGGGTTGCGCGCGAGTAAAGCATGCCGAAACGCACCGACATCTCCTCCATTCTCATCATCGGCGCCGGGCCCATCGTTATCGGCCAGGCCTGCGAATTCGACTATTCCGGGGTTCAGGCGGTGAAGGCGCTGAAGGAGGAAGGCTACCGGGTCATCCTCGTCAATTCGAACCCGGCGACGATCATGACCGACCCGGAGCTGGCGGACGCCACCTATGTCGAACCGATCACGCCTGAATTCGTCGAGAAGGTCATTGCGCGCGAGAAGCCCGATGCGCTGCTGCCCACCATGGGCGGACAGACGGCTTTGAACTGTGCGCTCGATCTCGAACAGGCCGGCGTTCTCGAAAAATACAATGTGGAGATGATCGGCGCGCGCGCCGATGTCATCGAAAAAGCCGAAGACCGCGAAAAATTCCGCGTGGCCATGGAAAAGATCGGGCTCGAAAATCCCCGCTCTGCGATTGCCGCCTCGCCCGCGATCAAGAACGACGCCGGCAAGACCATCGGCTACGACCGCGCGAGCGGAGTCGCCAATGCGATGAAATATCTCGACGAGATCGGCTTGCCCGCCATCATCCGCCCGGCCTTTACCCTCGGCGGCACCGGCGGCGGCGTCGCCTATAACCGCGAGGAGTTCGAGCATTTCGTGCGCTCAGGCATTGAAGCGAGCCCCGTCGGCCAGGTGCTGATCGATGAAAGCCTTCTCGGCTGGAAAGAATTCGAGATGGAGGTTGTGCGCGACAAGGCGGACAACTGCATCATCGTGTGTTCCATCGAAAACGTCGATCCCATGGGCGTGCATACGGGCGATTCGATCACCGTCGCCCCGGCGCTGACGCTCACCGACAAGGAATTCCAGATCATGCGCAACGCCTCCATCGCGGTGATGCGCGAGATCGGCGTTGAGACCGGCGGATCGAATGTGCAGTTCGCCGTGAATCCGGACAATGGCCGCCTTGTCGTCATCGAGATGAACCCGCGCGTGTCGCGATCGTCCGCGCTCGCCTCCAAGGCAACCGGCTTTCCCATCGCGCGCGTCGCGGCGAAACTGGCCGTCGGCTACACGCTCGACGAACTCGACAATGACATCACCGGCGCGACGCCCGCCTCCTTCGAGCCGTCGATCGACTATGTGGTCACGAAAATTCCGCGTTTCGCCTTCGAGAAATTCCCGGGCGCTACGCCCACGCTCTCGACGGCGATGAAATCCGTCGGCGAGGCCATGGCCATCGGCCGCTCCTTCGCAGAGTCCGCGCAGAAGGCGCTGCGCTCACTCGAAACGGGCCTGTGCGGCTTCGATCCCATCGAGATCCCGGGTCTTGGCGAGGGTGACGACGCCAACGCCTTTCGTGCGGCCCTCGCCGCGCCGACGCCGGACCGGCTGCGCGTCACCGCTCAGGCCTTCCGACATGAACTGCCGCTGGAACAGATCCGCTCCATCACCCAATATGATCCGTGGTTCCTCGAACAGATCGCCGAGATCGTCGAAACAGAACGCATGATCGAACGTGACGGCCTGCCCGACGATCCGGAACTTCTGCGGCGCCTCAAGGCCATGGGCTTTTCCGACAAGCGTCTCGCCCAGCTTTGCGACGCAACCGAAAAGCAAGTGCGCGATCATCGGCGCGGGCGAAAAGTGCATCCAGTCTTCAAGCGCATCGACACCTGCGCTGCGGAATTCGCCGCCAAAACGCCTTACATGTATTCCGCCTACGAACCGTCTTTCGCCGGCGCGCCGGCCTGCGAGTCCAACCCGTCGGACAGAAAGAAAGTCATCATTCTCGGCGGCGGGCCGAACCGAATCGGCCAGGGCATCGAATTCGATTATTGCTGCTGTCACGCGGCCTTCGCCCTCGCCGATATCGGCGTCGAATCGATCATGGTGAACTGCAACCCGGAAACCGTCTCCACCGATTACGACACGTCGGACCGGCTCTATTTTGAGCCGCTCACCGCCGAAGACGTTCTGGAGATCGTCGCCAAGGAACAGGAAAAGGGCGAGCTTCTGGGCGTCATCGTTCAGTATGGCGGACAGACGCCGCTGAAACTTGCGGGCGTTCTCGAAAGCGAAGGCGTTCCCATCCTCGGCACGCCCTATGACGCCATCGACCTTGCCGAAGATCGCGAGCGCTTCCAGAAACTCGTACAAAAACTAGGGTTTATACAGCCGAAAAACGCGACTGCACCGTCGCGCGAGGCTGCCGCCGCCGTCGCGGAAGAAGTGGGTTATCCGCTGGTGACGCGGCCGTCCTACGTGCTTGGCGGGCGCGCTATGGAAATCGTGCGCGACAAGGCGGGGCTCGCCCACTACCTCGCCACGGCCCAGATCGAAATTAACGACGACGAGCCGCTTCTCCTCGACCATTACCTGCAGAACGCCGTCGAAGTCGATGTGGATGCGATCTGCGACGGCGAGGACGTCTTTATCGCCGGCGTCATGGAGCATATCGAGGAAGCTGGCGTCCATTCCGGCGACAGCGCCTGTTCATTGCCGCCCTACACCCTCTCCGAAAAACTCATCGAAGAGTTGAAAGACCAGACCCGCCGCATGGCGCTGGCGCTTGGCGTCGTCGGCCTCATGAATGTGCAATACGCCATCAAGGACGATGTCATCTATCTCCTCGAAGTGAACCCGCGCGCCTCGCGCACCGTGCCGTTTGTGGCGAAGGCTGTGGGCCTTCCCGTGGCGCGCATCGCCGCGAAGGTCATGGCGGGTGAGAAAATCAAGGATCTCGATCTCACCTGGCCGGAATTCACCCATGTGGCCGTGAAAGAAGTCGTCTTTCCTTTCGCGCGCTTCCCGGGCGTCGACACGGTGCTGGGCCCGGAAATGCGCTCCACCGGAGAGGTCATGGGCATCGATGTCAATTTCGACAAGGCGCGCGCGAAAAGCCTCATCGCCGCCGGCGCGCGCATCCCCATGAAGGGCTGCGTTTTCGTGTCGCTGAAAGATTCCGACAAGCCTTACATGGTCAACGCCGCAACAAAGCTTCTCGCCATGGGCTTTTCCATTATCGCCACCGGCGGCACGGCGGATTATTTGAAAGCGCAAGGGCTCGACGTCTCCAAAGTCAACAAGGTGCTCGAAGGCCGTCCCCACATCGTCGATGCGCTCAAAAACGGCGAAGTGCATATGGTGTTCAACACGACCGAAGGGGCGCAATCGATCAAGGATTCGCGGTCGATCCGCACAACGGCGCTCGCCCAGAAGATTCCCTGCATCACCACGGCGGCGGGCGCCCGGGCGGCTGTGCGCGCCATCGAGGCCATGCGGGCCGGCGATCTGGAGGTCGCGCCGCTTCAGGCCTACTTCGCCGCGCAATAGAAAAACTATTAAATTTCAAGCCCTTGGTGCGGTTCTTGGCGATATCCTCTTGAATTTTGCCCCCGCCGGGCTTAAATAGCCGGTCCGAAAATGAGCGACGGCCCGGCGAAAACCCGCCCGGCCGCGCTATTTTTTTCGCTTAACCGTCAGAGGCGCGCCAATCCGGGCCGCGCTTCGCCATGAGGAGAGAGAAAGGGCCACGCTATGGAAAAATTTCCCATGACCCTTGGCGGCTACCAGAAGCTGGAAGCCGACCTGAAAAAACTGAAGAATGAAGAGCGCCCTGCCGTAATTCAGGCGATCGCCGAAGCGCGCGCCCATGGCGACCTCTCCGAAAACGCCGAATATCACGCCGCGAAAGAACGCCAGGGCTGGATCGAATCCCAGATTCTCGATCTGGAAGACAAATACACCCGCGCCGAGGTGATCGATGTCGCCTCGCTGAATGGCGAAACCGTGAAGTTCGGCGCGACAGTCACCCTGATCGATGAGGACACGGAAGAAGAAAAAGTCTGGCAGATCGTCGGCGATCTCGAAGCCGATGTGAAACAGCGCAAAATCTCCATCTCCTCGCCCATCGCCCGCGCCCTCATCGGCAAGTCTGTCGGCGACAGCGTCGAAGTGCAGGCGCCGGGCGGCGCCCGCGCCTATGAAATCGAGAAAGTGGTTTTCAAATAACCGCGGTTCGCCAAACTGATGAGTTAAACAACGCGCCCTTCCAAGAAGGGCGCGTTTTCGTTTTGAAGGCTTATCGTTGCATTGCCTCATGAAAAAAGCCGGCCCCGAAAGGCCGGCTTCTTCTCTCTCCCGTTACGCAACTCACCGTCATGCCGCTTAAGTCGGCTACAGGCGACGACCCCGCGGCGCCGATGTGTTGCGCGTGTGGTCATCCCCCACGTTGACTACACCTAACTCCGGTTACCCGAAGCACGTTCAGAAAAAGCATAAAACTTGCAAAACCCGATCACCTCTATAGGTGATTGGGTCGGACTTTCTGTGAAGGGGGCGTGAGAAATGGGTGAAGACGGCGCCGCAGGCCAGAAATGGGAGGAAATCAGCGACCAGCTTATATCCGATATTTACGCCACGACCCTTTCGCCTGAGCATTATGACCAGTTCATGGAGTCGGTTGAGGCCTATCTCTACAACCTCAGGGCGAAAAATCCAGGCCCCGGGGAAGCCCCGGTGGACCGCCATTTCAAGACGGCGCTCACCCTTCTGGATGTGCTGGGGCGAAAAAAATCATCCGGCGACCGCGCCTTCGCCATCGCCGAATCGGCGCCGGGCCCCGCCATTATTCTCGACGATCGTCTGGCGATCACCGCGCTGAATAACGCGGCGCGCGGCGCCACGCGGTCGAACGCCCCCAAGCTTTCCGATTTCGGGCTCGATGACGACGCGTTGAGCGATATTCAACTCGCCGTTCATGACCTCACCAAAGACGATAATCTGCGCGTCGTGCCGTTAAAGGGAAGCTGGCGCGATCAGGATGGGTGCCTGCTCCTCTCCAAGGTCAATATCGACAGCGAACTTCTGGAAAGCGGCGTGCGCTACCTGCTGACCTTTTCGGATTTCTCGCTGAACCCGGAGCAGCGAAAAGTCCTGCGCAAGGCCTACAACCTCTCGGACGTGGAAATAGACATCGCCTTCGCCCTCATGAAGGGCCTGACCGTGCAGGAGATCGCCGGGCAGCGGAAAAAGTCCGTCAATACACTCCGTACACAAATTAAATCCATACAAAAGAAGACAGAAACGAACAGCATCGCCGATATCATCAGGCTGTTCGGCGCCCTGCTCGCCAATCTGACGACGATGTTGCAGCATTCCGATCTTCCGGCGACGGGCAAAAGCGCGCCGAATGTTCCCCTGCGCCGCAACACCCTGACTGTGCGCGACGGGCGCCGCCTCGCCTATATCGAACAGGGCGCGGTCGAGGGGATCCCCGTCCTCTTTGCGCATAACATGATGTATGGGGTCGAATGGACGCCGAGCGCGCTCTTCGCTGCGGAGAAAAGAAACATCCGCATCATCGCCCCTTCGCGGCCCGGCTTCGGCTTTTCCGATCCCTTGCCGGGGCAGGACATCGATGCGGTGCTCGACAGCGCCGCCGCCGATTATTGCGAGGTGATGGATCACCTCAATATCGAGCGGGCGATTATATTCGGCCATGGCATGGCCTCGATCTACGCGCTGCGCTTTGCCCGGCGGTATCCCCATCGCGTGCAGGCGCTAATGGCGGCGAGTCACGCCCCGATCTGGAAAGACAAATGGTTGAAAGAGCTGCCGGTGCGTCAGCGTCAGGTCTATACGGTTGCGCGCTATGCGCCGCAGCTCTTGCCTTTCATCACCCGCGCCGGGGCCGCGCTGATCCGCAGCGGCAATCACGACCGCTTCATCGACGCGCTCACCTGGAACATTCCCGCCGACATCAAGGCGATGAAGAACAAGGAAGCCTATGACGTCATGGTGCGGGCGCTGCATCACACCATCAATCAGGGCTGCGAGGCCTATTGCCGGGAATGCATCATCCGCTCGCGCGATTATGTTGACGAAGCGCAAAAGCTCACCATGCCAATGCATATCCTGCACGGGCTTGGCGACATCATGGTCCCGCCCTCGCGCGTCGAACTATTTTGCGAGCGGGTTCCCGAAAGCCAGGTCACCTGGGTGGAGAACGCCGGCCAGTATTTGCTGTTCACGCACTGGCAGCATGTCTTGCGGAAAATTGAGGAGCTGGCGTGAGGCGTCGCGCGCCCTGATCGGCAAGTCGGTCGGCGACAGCGTCGAGGTGCAGCCCCCCGCGGCGCGCGCTCCTACGAGATTGAGAAAGCAGTGTTCAAGTAAGCGCTGCTCGCTGAAGGTTTTGATTTAAAAAACGTGCCTTTAGAAAGAGAGGCCCGTTTTGCTTACGATAAATATCGCCAAGAAATAGATATGAAACCGCAATAACCGCCTCAAAACTTATCTGAGGAATTTGGACATTATCATATTCTTTATCTTCTCCAAGAGTCTGTCGACGCTCGGAAGTATATGGGATTCAATTTGGTACGCATAATATTCCACTGAAGTTACCGTCTGGTCACTTCGATCAACTAGATTCAATAGGTAGTAGAGGGTGGATTGAATGGATTTGTTCAAGGACAGAAACTCATCGACTACAGCGCCATACTGGTTGGCCTGTCCCCGGTTTTGTGGACGGTCGGTTAAGCTAACGCCATCTTTTCCTCGAATTCAATCGGGCTGAGATAGCCGATCGTCGAATGACGGCGCT
>MDTA01035242.1_pt1 | contig 112071 bp, 101 predicted proteins | sample 811151 | NCBI WGS metagenome assembly MDTA01 (sample SAMN05326648, study PRJNA326480) | marine metagenome | isolation source: seawater | place: Indian Ocean: South | collected 2010 | reverse complement strand
GCAGCGGTGCCATTGAAGAACTCGCCGGGGATATCTCCCAGGTAAACCATTCAAGCCAGTCGTTGGCCACCATGGCTGATGAGTTGAACACTCTGGTGAGACGCTTCCGCGCCAGTGAATCCTGAGCGGACAATGGTTGCAGATGTTAACCACTTCACGAGAGCGTCCATAATTACCTGATACCTTGGGGCTTCAAGTTACACAATGTAACCGGAAATGGACTGCCCGGAGGTATCCCGCCATGACGCGCTCTCAATCATCCCGGAAGCCAGGCGTGCGCAGCCCTGTCATCGCCATACTGACAGCGGCTGCCTGCCTTGGCACGGCCCAAGCCGCCGAACCCGAGAAAGTTATTTTCGCCGCAGAGAATGCGCTTTACGGGGCCGGCCATGATATCGGACGCGCGGATGGTTGGATCGATGAACAGCTGCGAAATGCCATACGCGCCTATCAAGATAAGAATGGGCTGCAAACCAACGGCAACCTGGATGCAGCAACACTGGAAGCACTCGGCGTGGCCAAAACTTCGAGCGCAACCATCGCGGCAAATTCGGTCGGCAGTCGAAAGGCATCAATGGCAAAGCTTGGTTTGTCCCTGCCCGAGCCGGCACCCGGTTCTCCTGCCGTTGCCAGAGCTGAACCGAAGCCAGAGCCGGAGCCTGCGCCCCAACCTGTGGCGACACCCACTCGAACTCCTTCCGAGCAGGTTACCCAGACACCCTTACCTGACATTAAAACGGCCGAAAAACAAGTAGCTACTGTGGATACTTCAAAACAATCTGAAGTTACAATTGAGGAAAAGGCGCCCTCAGGACCCCAAGCCCCAACGCCAGATCCCACGCCGGAACCTGTGGTCGCCGAAGTAACAACACCGGAAGTCAACGAAGAACCAGACCCGGGGCTGGCCCAGCTCCCTACGGAACCGACCGGCGCGGGATACGCCGAGCGGGAAGCAACCGATACCAGGAAAGCCCAGCCAATCGAGGAAGAGACCACTGCATCAACACTCACGGCTGCCGAGAAACCTCAGAGCACCGGGGGCGGCTTTTTCAGCAAGTTGTTCGACTTCTTTTTCGGTTGGCTGGTATGAGCGTCAGCTCTGCAACCGGTCTTTAAAGACTTTCCAGTCGATCACGTTGCCTTCAGAGTCGAAATGGACATAACCACGAAAGCTGGGGTCATCTTCCCAGGCTTTCACAAAGCCGACGGTTTCACCGTCATCTGAAACGATTTCAAAGGCTTCACTGTGGGCCCTGGCCAATTCTTTGTCGGGATCTGTGTCAGAACGTCTGAGGCTTACGGAAGAGTCTAGAGGTAAGGTGCTTTGAAGGAATTCCTGGATCATCGTCAAGCTCTCCTTTCGGGGTGAACCGGTCTGGTTCTGGAGGTAGCGTAACTATAAGCTGATCCGCTAATAGAGAATACAGATTCAGATCAATTTTCTTAGACTTTTTCGAGATAAAAATACTTTAAGAACAAGGGCATATTTCATTATTGTGACAACATGTAACCTTCCGAACCGGTTATTTTTCAACCAACTCAGAAGGTTACCTTAGCCACATTCGATCGCGTCTACCGATCAGAATTTCCAGAACGGGGTGCTCAATTTCTGTTCAACGAGCTCCGGGGAAAATCCCACATCGTTCAGCAAACGGCGATCCATTGTCATTACCAAATGGACAAAGTTGCGCTTCATCCGCCAGCCTTTGTAAAGAGAAGCAGCTCTTTTCATTTCATTACTCCTTAGTCAACCCAGAATTCGGTCGGTAAAACCGGGACCTTGTTTAATTAGGATCCTATTCTAGGCTTGCGAAGGAGTTTTCTGAATACTTGGAAACCCCTATAAACAGGGGCTCCCGGCATTTTAGCGTTTCAGAATGGTGTCATTTTAATTGCAGTTTCACGACGCCTTGGCGTTTGAAATCAGCACCTGGTAAAGGTCGTCCTTGAGCTGTGCCCGCTTCTGCTTCATGCGGTGCAATTTGTCGTCGCCAATGGGAGAGTCCCTCTTTTCCAGCCCTTCAATTTCGTGATCAAGATGCGTGTACTCCTGAAGCTTTTCACTGAACTTCAGGTCATTGCTCTTGAGTTCCTGGATAAGGTCTTTGTACTGGGGGAATTCTACGTGAAGCTCGTGGCTGGAAATGCCCATCGTTATACGCTCCTTTTGTTTGCAGAGTGTTGATCAAAGCTGATCACCTTCAGCATAGACGAGCGTGCCAGTTTCTGGGCGTCTTTGACAAATCGCTAATTACGCACGACGTTGCATGGGTATAGCATGTCAGAACGTTATCCAGTTACGCCTCGGGACACTTGCGAATGACCTTTGCACGAATTACCGGCACCGGTTCTTACCTGCCTGACAACATTGTTACCAATAAAGACCTCGAGAAAATGGTCGACACCACCGACCAGTGGATTCGCGAGCGCACGGGCATTGAAAGACGGCACATCGCCATCGAAGGCCAGACTACGGTGGACCTGGCGGAGCAGGCTGCTAAGAATGCCATCGACGCGGCAGGCATCAAGGCTGAAGACATTGACCTGATCGTGTTTGCCACCTCCACGCCAGACAAGATCTTTCCGAGCTCCGCCTGCATCCTGCAGGCCCGCCTGGGAATCCATGGCTGCCCTGCCTTCGACATTCAGGCCGTATGTAGCGGGTTTGTCTACGCCCTCGCAACCGCCGACAAATTCATCAAGACCGGAAGCAGCAAAAAAGCGCTGGTTATCGGCGCTGAGGTGTTTTCCCGCATCATTGACTGGGACGACCGGGGAACGTGTGTTTTGTTCGGTGATGGCGCCGGTGCTGTGATCCTGGAGGCCGATGAGGAAACCGGTATCCTGTCTACCCACATCCACGCGGATGGTCAGTATGAAGATCTGCTGCACGTACCCTGTGGTATCTCGGACAACTACGATCAGGTAAAAGCCGGACGCGCATTCGTTGAGATGAAAGGCAACGAAGTGTTCAAGGTGGCGGTCAACACGCTCGGGAAGATCGTTGACGAAACCCTGGCCGCCAACCAGATGCAGAAATCGGAAATCGACTGGCTGGTCCCCCACCAGGCCAATCTCCGCATTATCTCGGCGACGGCAAGGAAACTGAACATGTCTATGGACCAGGTGGTCGTTACCGTCAATGAGCACGGCAACACCTCAGCTGCATCCATTCCCCTGGCCCTTGATGTAGCGGTAAGAGACGGTCGCATCAAGCGCAATGAAGTACTGCTGCTGGAAGCGTTCGGCGGCGGCTTCACCTGGGGCTCAGCGTTGCTGAGATACTGAGTCAGCCTACGCACACCCGGTTGCGCCCCGATTCCTTGGCTTCATAAAGGGCTGAATCGGCTCTATCGACCAGCCCCTCGGGCGTGACCTCCGTTGCCACGCCCGTTGTGGTTAGGCCAAGGCTGATGGTTACGTACTCTGCAACTGAAGACAGCTCGTGGGGCATTGCCCGTTCAAGAACCCCTTTCCGACAGGACTCCGCAATCACCCCGGGATCGGCAGTGTCCGGCAAGATGATTGCGAATTCCTCACCGCCATACCGTGCGACCAGGTCCCCGGGCCTCTTTGCCATATCTCTCAGAATGCTCGCGACCTCTTTCAGACAAGCATCGCCTGCCGGGTGACCATATTCATCGTTGTATTCTTTGAAAAAATCGATATCGATCATGATCAAAGACAACCGGGTACCGTCTCGCCCCGCCCGCCTGACCTCTCGCTCAAGCACGGTATCGAAATGTCGCCGATTAGCGAGCCCTGTCAGGGCATCCGTAAGTGAAATCTGCTCCAACTGGGCCTTTGCATCCGTCAACGCCAGGTTGCGCCTGGCACCTGCCAGGAAATACCCGACAACAACGCACACAAGGACAATGCCGGAAGAGGCCACAAACACTGGCAGCAGGCCACGTTTTTCGCGAATCAAGCGGGCAGACGGAACCGCTTCGACGGTCCACTGACGACCCGCAATCTCGAATTCTCCCGCCCGGTATCGATTATCGTACTGCCATGATTCGGCCGCCGGATCCCCGGATCTGAAAAGCAGCGTCTCATTGCCCCCCGTTCGATCAATCACTTCCAACAGAAGATCGCTTCCAAGCTCACTTCCGACCGCTTGCCCAACCAGCTCTCCAACCCGGAAAACACCGTTGATAAAGCCGAAATGATAAGCTTCGGAGTCACCTTGCCCAGCCATGGCGCCCGGCTCGACCATATAAAGCGGCGCAAACACCAGAAACCCTTTTTGATTCTCCGGTTCCTGAACCAGACGGATTCCTGCCGTCGCCACCATTTCACCGGTCGCCTTTGCCCGGTCAAGCGCCTCGAAGCGGGAGCCTTCACTGGCAAGATCAAATCCAAGCGCCGCCCGGTTATCAAAAAGCGGCTCAATGAACTGAACGGGCACGTACTGCGCTCTCGAATTCACTGGAACCAGCCCGTCCGAACCTGCCTCGCGAACAGTGAAGTCCTCAAAAACCTCGCTTTGCTTGCGAGTGAATTCGCTGAGTTGGTCCTGCTCCAGCACAGGCGCCCAGGCAAACGCCTGGATGGCCGGGGATCGATCGAGGACGTTCCTCGTAAGTGTCTCGAAACGGGCCCGGGTCATTTCCGGCATGATTCCCACGGCTGACTTCAGCGCATAGAGAATCTCGAGGTTCAACAAAACCTCGCGTTCAATGCTATCGGAAAGTTGATCTATGTCCGCCTTGAACTCGAGCTCAACGGCTTTCGATTCCTCGATATAGAACAGTCTTCCAAGGGCAAGACTGATGACCACGCCTACGGTAAAAGCGACTGCGGCTGGCACAAATATTCGTCTTTTCGGGTAACCTGCTGCGGACAATCTGAACATCCTCTCGAGTCGCTGGAATTGGCACCAAAAGCCTGCAAAAACACTTGCTCAGATAGCTTTTACGTATCCCGGCATCCCCGGGATGTGAGGGAATGTAAATAAGCAGCGAAGTGTTCCGGAATGACATTGGCACCCGACAGGCCATTCAGTTAAACTGTATTTTTATACAGTAATGAGCAATCCCACTGCGAGGAAAAACCATGGCAGTACAAGCAGTCTACTTTTCTGATAGGGACGGCCTGGATATGGCACTGAAAAATCCTGAGACGATGCTGTTCACTTCAAAAGCCGAAGCCGACGCACGAGACAAAGTGCTCGAGTTGGCCGAAGAAATTCAGGTATTCCTGGGCCGCAAGGTCGAGGGGCTGGGTGACGACCTGGCCGAACGCTGCGCCATGGCCATCGCCGAGGATAAAGAACTGTTCCAGAAGGCCCTCAAAAAGCCAGAGCTTCTGAACGCGGAGCAGTAAAAAACTTTATGGGCGGCAGGCAGTTGCCGCCCTCTTTTCACCCAACTTCTATCCATCTGCCGTTGTCATAGCGCTCGATTCCCTGGTCAGCCATTCGGTGCAGACTGACCCACTGGTTATCCACCAGCGCGGCTACATCCCGCTGGCGATGCAATACCGATTCGATTCGATCCGCTGGTGCATCAATAAGAACCGTCAGACGGACCGGTTCATGACGCCAATAGGTGCCGTCGTGCACAGACTGTAACGGCAGGCCGATTCTCAAATGCACACCGTTGCCTTCGACCACGCCCACATTCCCCCCAACCACCGAATGCAGCAGCTTGTTGCCGGCGCCGTACACATCGGGAACGGTAACGGACGCGAAGTACTGGAGGTTGATCCAGTTGGCGACCACCATGGGTGCCGCCAGTAGAGATTCGAGGAGAGCACCATCAGCGTCTTGAGCCGGGTCGTAGTCATGCAGGAATACCCGCCCCGACAGGTCGCACCCCCGGGTTTTGTTTCGTTTGGCAAAAATGATGGCCGCGTTATTGGCCAGGCCCCACTCCGGGCGCACCTCAGACCAATCCCGGGTTCGGGTTTCCATCGCCTGCTTGAGGTTCGCATCGTCCAGACCATTCATTTTCAATGGTGTGGCCCGCTCCTTCCGCACGCGAACGCCAGCCTCTGCAAACCCGGCTTCAAGGTCCGCCAGCCTCTGTACATGGGAATCCGGAACCAGGTGGCGATCGGCAATCGTTACTTTATCCGTCGCCGTGCAATGCTCGGCAGCCACCACCCACGTAAAGTCCGGGATCCTGATGCCCTCGTCCGCCAAGCCTGCCCGAACCTGTGGGTCGTTCAACAGGCGCGCCGCCAGCCGCGCGTTGACGCCGCCACTCTGTCCACCGCAGGCGCCACACTCCAGCCCGGCCCGGTTCGGGTTGTTGTCGGTATGACTTCCGTGGCCAACCAGCGCCAGCAAGGGTGCAAACCCCTTGGTCAGAGACATGCCACGGAGCATATTTGCGACCAGCGCAACCTTTTGGGGATCCGACAGCGGGTCCCCGCCAAGACTGTGCACCAACCGGCCCTCGACGGTTTTTTCATCTTTCGCTTTATGGCCTTTTTTCAACGAGTCCTTCAGCAGCTTCCAGGCCCAGGCCAGACCGGTCGTTTCAACCAGCGTGAAGGTCGACAAGCTGGTGTATTTCGCCTTCCTCACCGATTCCCGGGCAATTTCTCTCTGATCCAGGGAGCGGTTCTCTGCCAAATCCTCACGCAAGCTGCCCCTGGTATCGATCAACCGGTACGAGGCGGGCATCAGACCCGGCAAACGGCGAGTCGGCGCGAACGGTCCGTGCTGCTGGTGGTCAATTGGCATCCCGAAGAACCCGGCAAAGCCTAGGGTCTGAACCCCGGGGTAAACCTCCTCCAGGTGGCGGCGAATGACTTCAGAGCGGACATCAATACAGAAGACGGCCTGGGCGTCCGGTCTTTCGCTTTCATGATCAGATGCCGGTTGCTTTTCGGGACCAGCCGCGAGCGCGCTCCAGAGAGTGCGTTGATAGCCGATTTCAAAGGCACGTTGCCAGCCCCAGAGCCTCGTGCGAATGTCGTGGTCTCCGTTGCGACGCGCCCGTGCTCTTTGCCTCTGCCACTCGGCTTTCTGGGCCGTTGTTGCAAAGGCAACACCGGCGGATTCCCATACCAGCATGATGGCCAGTATCTCCGCGCACCGATCCGATGAGCGGCCCTCAAGGCCGGCCCGCCAATCCTCACCCCGGCACCAGGACGCCCAGCCGTTCACCTTCAGCAACAGGCTGTGGCACAGGGCCTCAAGCTCTTCCCCGAAGACACCGATCCGATTCAGGGCATCAGGAATGGCTTCGTCCATCTTGTCTGGCACGCTTTTGAAGAAGGCCCTTGCGCCTTTGAGGCCGGTACTGAAATCGAGAGAAAGGTCGCTGCGGACAGACTCCAGCCAGAACTGGAAAAGACCCGTTTCGGGGCTATCGTCAACAGCTGACCAGCGGCCCTGCCGCTGATCGAAGAAGGCGCCACACACACGCGACACCTGATCACAGGCCGTGTCGGCCAGACCACCCTGATCGTCGCCGCTTGCCAACCTGTAGGTATCGAGTATGGAGCTTTTCAGGGGTGCTCTTGTGGAAGGTGCCCGACCAAGCCAATCCAGATACCAGGCTGTGTTCTGCACATCGCCCCGTTCGGCGATGCTTGCCTGCAAATCCTCCTGGCGGATCCGACCACCTTGCCAGGCCTCCCGATAGAACTCTGTTGGCATAAGCATGCTGAATCCGCCGCGCTCGCCGAGCACCTGGTCAGCCCGCGAAGCCGGCAGGTGCCGCAGCCCCCAGAACGGATTCACCGCAATCCACTGGTCCAGGGGCCAGACTGGAGCGATAAGCTCGCAGGCCTGCCGGAAAGGCTTGTGCCAGTCATCCGTCATTGAACGCAGCTCCGGGACCGACTCGCTGACGCCACTCATGATCTCTCCTCCAGTCTGAACGGATGGTGAGGAACACGGTGAAACATGGCCGGCACCTTGAGGGCTTCCGCTGCCAGGTAATGCGTCAGCCGGTCAAACGGCAACTCGAGATAAAGCCCCTGACGGAAATGGACACACAGCGTTCGGGTTATCCGGAAACGGGCCCCGAATACGATCATCAAAGAAAAGACAGCCAACACCGCGATCATTGCGGACGCAACCGACCAGGCTGCAATGGGGATAACGAAACCCTCGTGCACAGGCACTGCCGGGCCAACCAGGAAGTACAGCAGCGAGTACAGGGGAACCAGCAGCACCGCCAGGCCTGCAAGCCTCAGCTTCACCGCAGAGGTCGCTCCGGCCGGAATACCCATGGCAGCCGCGGAGACTGCCAACACCAGCAAGGCTCCGAATACCGGGTTGTTCTCCACGATCCACGGAGCCAGAACGAGGATAGCGGCGGCCAACAGGCCGGTAGAACCGGCCCAAAACAGCCGACTGGCCGGCGACGATTCCGGAAATGGATTTGCCGCAGATACTGCCACGGTGCGACCGGAAGCCAGGAAAGAGTGTGCCTTGTACAGCGAGTGAGCCAGCAGATGCAGCAGAGCCAGGGTGTAAGCGCCCATACCGATCTCAAACAGCATGAACCCCATCTGCGCGCAGGTGGACCACGCCAGGGCATGCTTGACGGAGTACTGCGTCATCATGGTCAGGACCGCAACGATCGCTGTCATACCACCGAAGACCAGCAACACCATGTGGCCCGCCGTAGAGCCGTCAAACACGGGGAACAGGCGCAGCCAGAGGAACCCCCCAAGGTTGATCACACCGGCGTGAAGCAACGCCGATACCGGCGTCGGCGCTTCCATCACGCGGATAAGCCAACCGTGAAAAGGAATCTGGGCGCACTTGAGTACTGCCGCCAGGGCCAGAACAACCGATGCCACAGTCAGGGCAGTGGATCCGCCTTCACGGGCGGCCTCAGCCTGAACCATTTCCGGCAGGTAAAAGGTGCCGTAGTGAAGATACAGGGCCACCACACCGGAGATGACCAGTGCATCGCCTACCCGACTGACAATAAACTTCTGCACTGCCGCCATACGGGCCTGGGGGCGTTCCTGGTAGAGGGTAAGCAGATGATGCAAGGCCAGACTGACACCAATCCAGGCGCCCGCAAGAATCAACAGGTGGTTGGTGAATACCAGGATCAGGACAGAGGCAACGGTGACCAGAAACCAGGGAAAAAACCGGTCGCGGCCGGGATCCTGTCTGAGATAGTTGTCCGCAAACCGCAGTATCACCCAACCGATAAAGGCCACCATGAGCGCCATCCAGACTGCAATGCCATCCGGGTAGAGACCGTATCGACTCCCCAGGTTCGCCAAGGTATTACTGTTTCCTCCAACGCTGGCCTGCAACAACAGCAACACGCCCACCGTCAGAGACGCAGCCATAGAGGACACCAGTAGCCATCCGGCTACTCTCCAGCAGTGGTTCAGCTTCAGCGGGCTTTTCAGCCAGCCACTCAACCCTGCCAGTACGAAAAGACTCACCGGAAGCAGCAGCCAGATTGCGAGGATCAATAGCGATGACGATTCAGCGATTGGGTGCATATCAGCAAACCTCCTGTTTGCCAGTACTTTGCCTTGACCAATCACATATAAAAAATGGTTTATACTGATCACTTCATTCTTTTTTTGAGAACGAAAAGCCATGAAGCTCAACTACCACCATCTCTACTATTTCTGGAAGGTTGCCCGAACCGGCCATCTGACCCGGGCCGCCGACTCGCTGCATATTTCCCAGTCCGCGCTGTCCGGACAGATCCGGAAACTGGAGGAGAGCCTGGGGCATGACCTTTTTATCCGTGAGGGGCGGCGGCTCAAGCTGTCTGAAGCGGGGCGCATGGCATTTTCATACGCAGAAGAGATATTCCGGCAAGGTGAGGAACTGACAGCGTTGTTTGCCTCTGGCGCCCAACCCAATCGGGAGATCCTGAGGATCGGGGCGGTCGCTACCCTTTCCCGGAACTTCCAGGAGGGGTTTCTCCAACCCCTCCTGAACCGCGAGGATCTGGAACTCAGCTTGCAAAGCAGTCACATCGATGAATTGCTCCGGCGGCTTTCAGCCCACCGGCTGGATTTGATCCTTGCCAACCAGTCGGTACACGGCGACGAGCAGAATCCGTGGCGGTCGCGTTTGATTGCCAAACAACCGGTCAGCATCATCGGCCCCCGGGGGGTGGATGTTCAGGGCGATTTTGTCAACGTGCTGCGCGGCAGGAGCCTGATCGTTCCCGGGCCCGACAACAACATACGCCAGGCCTTTGATCAGCTGTGCGAATACCACCGGCTACGCCCGAGCATCGCCGCGGAAGTAGACGATATGGCCTTGATGCGACTGCTGACCCGGGACACCGGCCACTTTGCCATCATGCCGCCGGTGGTCGTGCGGGACGAAATGAGAAGCGGTGCTCTGGCGGATTACGGCGCTCTGCCCGGCGTTTTCGAGGAATTCTACGCCATCAGTATCCGACGCCAGTTCGAGACGCCGGCGCTTCGGGAACTGCTGTCTCAAACCGAGGACAGTTTCCTGAGCCGCACGCCGATTGGTCATTCTGACTAGCCCGTGTGGCGAGAAATGTCATCCCTACCGGGTGGTTACATGCGTATACTGACTTCGAAAGACCACAATAATAATGCCGGACACCTGAATATGACCCAAGCCAGTCGCCGTGAACACCCGTCCATTCTGATTATCGGCACCGGTTTCGGTGGCCTGGGAATGGCCATCAAACTGAAACTGGCAGGCTTCACCAACCTGACCCTGCTGGAAAAAGCCGACCGTGTTGGCGGTACCTGGCGCGATAACACCTACCCCGGCGCTGCCTGCGATGTACAGTCACACTTCTACTCCTACTCCTTCGAACCAAAGCACGACTGGTCGCGAAAATTCGGGTTGCAGCGGGAAATACTCGGCTACATGCAGCACTGCGTCGAGAAATACCGGCTTGACGATCACATCCGTTTCCAGGCGGAAGTACAGGAAGCCACCTTTGACGATCAATCGAACCAGTGGACGGTCACACTGGCTGACGGCGAGCAACTCACCGCGGACGTACTCATTACCGCCACGGGCCAGTTGAACCAACCTGCCTGGCCAAAACTCGACGGCCTGGATCGCTTCCAGGGCAAGATGTTCCACTCGGCCCGGTGGGATCATGACTACGACCTGACCGGTAAACGGGTGGCCGTTATTGGTACCGGCGCCAGCGCCATACAGTTTGTCCCGGAGATTGCACATAAGGTTGAACAACTGGATCTGTTCCAGCGCTCCGCAGCCTGGGTACTGCCCAAACCAGATCGGCCATTCAAGCGCTGGGAGCAGACGCTGTTCCAGAAACTGCCTCTCTGGGACCGCTTTTATCGTTACCTGATTTACTGGAAAAACGAGAGCCGGGCCCTGGCGTTCACCAAATTCAGTGGCCTGCTGGAGTATTACGCCAACCAGGCCAAACGTGAGGCGAGAAAGCGGGTATCGGACCCCGCCAAACTGAAAAAGATCATTCCCGACTACAAGATCGGCTGTAAGCGCATTCTGATTTCCAATGACTGGTATCCGGCCATCAACCGGCCCAACGTGAACCTGATTACCGACCCCATCGAGCGGATTGATGAAACCGGCGTGATCACCCGGGACGGTCACCACCATCCTGCAGATGCCATTATCTGCGGCACCGGTTTCCGGGCCTCGGAGTTTCTTTCGCCCATCCGGATAACCGGCCGTGAAGGAAAAACCCTGAACGACGCCTGGCAGAATGGCGCCGCCGCCTTTAAAGGCATTACCGTAAGCGGCTTCCCCAACATGTTCATGCTCTATGGCCCCAACACCAATCTGGCCCACAACTCGATCCTTTACATGCTGGAATCCCAGTTCCGATACGTCCTGGAATGTCTCGAAGCACTGGAAAAATACCCCCAATCCGCCATGGATGTGCGCCAGGACCGTCAGGACCGCTTCACCCAGGTGGTTCAGCAAGGCCTGGAAGATACGGTCTGGAGCTCCGGCTGCACGTCCTGGTATCTCGACGCCAACGGCCGAAATACGGTCAACTGGCCGGGATTCACCTTCACCTACCGATTCGCTACCCGCCACGTAGACACCGCTGATTATCAATTTCTCTACCCGGGGCAGCCCCCGGGCTAGGTGTCCGATTTCAACATTCCCTTGAAGGCTGGCTTAATTCATAGGATGATTGGGTTATCGGTTTGAGGGATGATAAACACTATGCTGGAACGTATCCGCAAAGGCTCGCTGGTGGAAACCGCCATAGAGAGCCTCAGAAACGCTATCGAGAAAGGCGATTGGTCGGTGGGAGATCGCCTGCCCGTGGAATCGGAGCTGTCTGATTCCCTCGGAGTCAGCCGAAATACCGTGCGGGAGGCAGTTCGCGTACTTGTGCATGTAGGCATGCTGGAAACCCGCCAGGGCGATGGTACCTACGTGCGCGCCACTCGCGACGCCGGGGAAACCCTACGGAGGATTGCCCGCACCCAGCTGGCGGACCAGCTGGAAGTACGCATCATGCTGGAAACGGAAGCCGCCAAACTGGCCGCGGCGAGGCGAACCGACCGGGATCTGCAGCAGATGACCAAGGCCCTGGATGCGCGCGCCAAGGCGGGACAAAATCTTCAGGCCCGCATCCGCCACGATGAGGCCTTCCACCACGCCCTGGTCGCCGCGTCCCATAATTCCGCACTGGTAGAACTGTACGATTACTTCTCCCACGCCGTCAGCCAGACGATAGAGCAGACCGAGACGGATACGGATCTTCCGGAGCCCTCCCAGGAAGACCACGAACTGCTGCTCGCCGCCGTCAGACGGCAGGATGAGAGCAAAGCCGAGACTCTGGCCCGGGAACTTCTTAAGCCAAGTCTGCAGGCGCTCAAGCGCAGGGAGTCCTGATTCATGAAATTCCGCATCGACACCTTTACCTTGCTGCTGCTCGGTGCCATCGTCCTCGCGACGTTCCTGCCGGCCACCGGCCAGGCCGGGGACGCCCTGGCAACCGCCGGAACCGTTGCCGTCGCCCTGCTCTTTTTCTTTCATGGCGCGGCACTCTCCCGGGAACAGATCATCGCCGGTGCCACTCACTGGCGACTGCACATCCTGATCACCTCGCTCACGTTCATCTTCTTTCCGCTGGCGGTGCTGCCGATCAACGGACTCAGCGACATTGCGCCTTCCTGGATGCCGAGGGATCTCGGGCTCGGATTCCTTTACCTGGGCGTGCTGCCGTCGGCGGTTTCTTCCTCCATCGCCTACACAGCAATGGCCAGGGGCAATGTACCCGCAGCCATCTGCAGCGCAGCCGCCTCCAATGTCTTCGGCATGATGCTGACGCCGTTCCTGCTGTTGCTGCTGGTGAGTACATCCGGTGGCGGGGATTTCTCCATTGCGGAGGCCCTCAAAGACATTATCCTGCAACTACTGCTGCCCTTTGCCATGGGCCACGCCCTCAGGCCCTGGCTCGGAGGGTTCCTGGGAAGAAACGAGACGCTGATGTCGCGCTACGACCAGTGCGTGATCTGGCTGATTGTTTACTCGGCCTTCTCGCATTCAGTGGAAAGCGGGCTCTGGGAGAACCTGCCGCTCCGGGCCATTCTGTTCGCCATCGCGCTGTGCCTGGGCTTGCTGCTGTTGTTTATGGTGTTCGCGAAATTCCTGGTGCGGCGATTTGGCTTCAGCCTGGAAGATGAAGCTGCGGTGGTGTTCTGCGGCTCGAAGAAGAGTCTGGCGTCTGGCTTGCCGATGGCCAAAGTTCTGTTCTCGGGCCATCCCGGTTTCGGCATGATCGTGTTACCGATCATGTGCTACAACCAGATACAGGTGATTGTGGGAGCCATCCTGGCCCAGAAGTACCGCGAAAAAATTGAACGGGCAAACGCGAGCGAGACCAGCTAACCGGGATGGCGGAATTAACCGCCTCCCATTCCGCCAAACAGCGCGGCCAGGATCACCAAGCCGACAATCCAGCCAATAACCGCCGGCCAGAAATTCACCATCTGCGGAGGCTGGTCACCCTGCTCTTCTGCCATGCCGGGTTCCGGGTAGTTGCGCTCGTCGGCTGCCTCAGGAGCCTCCTCCATGCTGAACCAGCCAAACCACTCCCCCAGAAACTGGGCAACCGGGGCCGGAAAGGTTCCGTTTTCAGCCATTGGTCGCACCTGGGGCTCCAGTTGCCTGCCAATTTCACGTCGCAACTGCGGCTGATCGGCAGGCGGTTCGCAAAGAATGGCTTGCCAGATACCCGCATCCTTGCTTCTGGATGAATCATTGAGCAGTGCCTTGATCTGAATAACAACCTCACGAACTACCTGCCCATCATTGGCATCGAGGGGACGTTCACTTGCCTCTTCTACCTCATGAGTCGGCTGGCCGGGCTGCGCAGTGTCGGCTGGCCGGGTTGCCGGCGCTGGCGCATCACCCACCGCTTCCCGAAACGCCTGCTCCAGACTTCTTGCCTCGCTTTCCGAAGCAAATTTGAGCTGTTGCTCATACGCATCCTGGATTCTCCGACGATCGTCGGTGGGTTCAATTCCAAGGATTTCCCAACAATTCATACAGCTGCCACTCCCGGGCCGAGATACATTACATTTAAGAGAGACAAAACGTCTGTAGTCCCTTACGATAGGACCCAATGATAATAAAACCGCTTTATCCGTTTTTCTCGGCAGATTATAGAACGTCAACCATGCATCAATCGACCAAAACGGCAGGGATGGGTAAGCGCCACCCTCGCGTAGCCTGCTTCGGCCTCAGCCTTGCCCTGTCCGCTCTGCTACCAACCACAGCAGTCGGCCAGACCGATACCCCTGATTTCATACCCGGCTTACTTGCCCTGGAAGGCGAACAAAGCGAAATCCCCGAAGTCCTGACGACAACACGATTGCGCCAGTCAAAACTCCGGGTACCCGGCACCACCACGATCATCACCGGAGACATGATTCGCGACCTCGGCATCATGAATCTCGTAGAGGCACTCCGGCTGGTTCCCGGCATGGTGGTTGGCCACTGGGGAAGCACCAATCCGGTTGCAACCTACCACGGTACCTCCCAGTACGAGCAGCGCCGGCTGCAGGTTCAGATTGACGGGCGAACGGCCTATCGAATCAGCCTGGCCGACGTCGACTGGCTGGGCATGCCGGTGGCACTGGAGAACATTGAACGCATTGAGGTGAGTCGGGGGCCGAATTCCGCCGCCTATGGCATCAATGCCTTTCTTGGCAGCATCAATATCATTACCCGCTCGCCGCAGGATACAGCCGGTGTGGAAGCCTACACCTCGGTCGGGTCCCGCGGACATCTGCGCACGTTTACGTCGGTGGGTGATGCCGACGCCGATAAAAGCTGGCGCCTGTCCCATGAAAAGCGGAAATCCAACGGTTTTGACAACCAGATTGATGGCGGACAGGAAATCCCCTTCCACGATGGCCACGATATCAACAACTTCAATTTCGACAGTGTATTTCGCATCGACCGCCAGCACTCCATTGACGTCCGGGCAGGCGTTCTGGACGGAGTGAATGAAGAAGATCTCGAGAAGTCGGGCAAGCTGGGAGCCACCACAAACCCGGACATCATCATGGACGATTACTACCTTCATGTGCGGTTCGATGGAGCGACCTCGCCTGATCATTTCTATCATATCCAGGCCAGTTACCAGAATCAGCGGCAGCGCCAGCGTTGGACCGTTGCCGCGCCTGCAGCGGAGATAAACGCACTGCTGCCGACCGGGTTCCCACCCTTCCCAGAGGACCAGGGACCGTTCATCGCTGACCTGAATGAAGACCTGGAAGAAACCCGGCAGGAAATCGAGCTCCAGGACACCATCATTTTCAGCGATCAGTTCAAGCTGGTCTCTGGCCTGGGCTATCGCAAGGACTCGTTCAATTCTGAGACCTTCTTTAACGGGCAAGGGAATAACTACCAATCCAGGGTATTCGCCAACGCCGAGTACTCGCCTTTCCGCTGGCTGACCTTCAACGCAGGCGGCAACTGGGAGCAGACCACAACCACCGATGAAGATTATTTCTCGCCCAGAGCCGCCGCGAACTTCATCCTGAACAATAACCATGCCCTGCGGTTTGTGTTTTCCCGGGCGGTACGCACACCGGACGCCTTCGAACAGAATCCGGACTGGGGCTATACGCCGACCAATGTTCAGCCACCCTTCGAGGCATTGGGCGGCCAGCGAATCGAGGTCGAAAACCTCCTGGATCCAGCCACATCCACATACGGACAGAGGCTGGAGGAGGAATGGATCACCTCCAGGGAAATCAGCTACTTCGGGCAGTTCCATCTGGAAAGGGCCCTGCTCTCCGTGGAAGTACGCTACTTCAATGACGACTTCCGCGACATGATCAGCGGCGTCATCAACGAAGAAGAATGGTATATCGCCAACAACGTGGATCTGGAGCAGGAGGGCGTCGAACTGGAAACCTCCCTGGAATTCTCAGGCACCAAACTCCGAGCCACCTACGCCTATCTTGAGCAGGAGGGCAGATACACGGGTGATCCCAACGCACTCCCGCTGAACAAACAGGAACGGGCTGTCGATCTTCTGGCCCGTCTGTCCGCCCGCGATTCCGGCAGCTTCGCCTGGATCCAGGATCTACCGAAGGGCTTCATGACGTCAGCGGCGATGTACTGGACCAATGAAGTCAGGGAAACCCGGTTCGAACGTGCCGATTTTCGTTTGGCGCGCCGGGTGGACAAAACAGATTACAGCTATATGCTGGCATTGACGATCCAGCATTACCTTAACGCCAAGCCATGGATCAGCCCGGATAACCGGATTGAAGATCACAACCAGTTCTTTGTTGAGGCTGGTATTCGTTTCTGAATTTAACAAGGAAAGCATGAGCCCTGGACGGTATGGAGCGAAGGTCAGGCACGAATCACCCTAATCGGCCCGGAAGCCGAATCCAGGGTCTTGTTCACAAGACCCTGTGGCTTCTGCTTTTGGCCGTTTTTTCCACGTTTGTCAGCTCTCAGGAATCGACGGCGAGAACTGTCTACTTTGCCGGCTCGGGCAACGCGCCACTTGATCAGCACCTCGTACAGCTCCTCAAAGCAGAGCTTGAGCCATCCATTTCCCTGGTAGAGGTCACCGACGAGCAGCTGGCCGCGCTTGATTCCGGACCAATCATTACTGCTGGACCTTCCGCCTTCTCCCGCGCTCGCCAGGCAAATCGCTCCGCGCCCATTCTCGCGCTGCTGGTTGATAAATCCTTCATTTCCGGTTTCGCAGACCGCTCCCCCGGCCAGATCACCGGCGTTCTGTATGACGTCCCTCTCATCCGTCAGGCTCTGACGGGAAAGGCCATCCTGCCACAGGCTACCAAGATAGCCCTGCTGGCAACCGCAGATTCGGTGGAACTCTACGAACCACTGATTGATAAGCTGCCGACCTATGGCATGTCGGCCCGGCTGTTTCTTGTCGATGACGACGACAAGCTGATTCCCACGCTCGTCCGGGCTCTCGGTTACGGTGATTTTCTGTTAGCCGCCCCGGACAGCGCCATCTACAACCCCAGAACCATCAAACATATTCTGCTGACCGCTTATCGCCGTAATCAGATCGTCATTGGACCAACGCAAGCTTATGTGAAGGCGGGATCACTCGCATCCAGCTACGCGCCGTTTCCGGAAATGATCGAGATGGCAGGTGAGTTTCTGACCACGTATTTCGAGACAGGAGAGTTTCCCTCACCCTCCTACCCGGAAAACTTCCGGGTTGAAGTGAACGCTCAGGTTGCTCGTTCCCTGAACATACCCCTTCCCAGCCGTGAAGACATTGCCCAACGGGTGGACAGACAACTGACCGTCAATGGGGAGGTGGCCGATGAGTAACCTCAAGAGACAGCAGCGGCCCCTCTCCCGCACGCTCTTGCTCCTGGGTGCGCTCCCGGCCGTGGTCATGTTCATCGTGCTCATGGTGTTCTTTACGTCCGCGCGCCTGGAGGACGCCCGCCGGGATTTGTCAGACAGCGGCCAGATGCTTGCGGACAGCCTGGCGCCCGCGCTCGAGTACGCCGTGGTTTCGGGTAACACTCTGGCATTGGATCAGATCCTGTCCCAATCACTGCGACGCAGCAACGCAGACTGGATCCGTGTTTCAGACGTGATGGGAGAGCAGATTGGTTTCGTCTCCCACCAACCGGTCAATGCCGGTGACTTGCCCAGTCGCTACCAGATTTTCGAGGCCGACATTCTCCAGCAACCCCTGGAGCTTGGTTCGGAACGAACAGCGGAATGGTTTGAACCCGATTATGGCTTTGGCTCCGGCTCCCTGCGAGTCGGCACAGTACAGGTGGGCATGGATCACGATGTCCTTGCCGACAGGCGGCAGGATATTCTCTGGACGTCCATCGCCGTAGGCGTGGCCCTGCTTTTGTTCACCATTCTGATCATCAACCATTTTCTGGGGACCATCCTCGCGCCCATCCGGGACCTTGCCGGACGAATCGGAAAGCTGACCGCCGGCGACTATCAGGAACGCGCCCTTAACACCCACCAGAGTTCCCGCGAGATCGTGGCGATTGAGGAGCAGCTTAACGAACTTGCCCGACACCTCGCAGGCCTGAGAACAGCTCGTGACCAGACACTCACAGCGTCTGAAAGCGCTCGGGAAAAAGCCGAAATGGCGAACCAGGCAAAATCCGAGTTTCTGGCCACCATGAGTCATGAGCTTCGCACCCCTCTCAACGGGGTTCTCGGCATGGTGGATCTGATCCAGGAAGAGCCGCTCACCCATCGCCAGCGGGAGTACCTGAACACCGCCCGGCAATCCACCGAGGATCTGCTCACGGTGATCGCGGATATCCTGGACTATTCCAAGATGGACAGCGGCACCCTGAAACTTGAAAGCCAGGAATTCGATCTCAGGGAATTGATTTCCAACTGCACCGCCACCTACCGGCACCTGGCGGAACAACAGGGCCTGGCCCTCAACCTCAAGTTCTACGGAGACTGGCCTGACAACCCGGTGGTGATAGGCGACCCGGCACGCCTGCGTCAGATACTTGCCGGATTGGCCGACAACGCTATCAAGTTTACCGGCGATGGTTTCATCAACATTCAGGCAGGATTTTTTGCCCTGGAAGACAACTGCATCATTCTTAATTGTTCAATCAGCGATTCCGGTTCCGGGATTCCGGTGGATCGCCTGCAGGACATCTTCAACTCTTTCGAGCAGCTGGACGGTGGTGATAGCCGACGGTATGGCGGCACCGGCCTGGGATTGTCTCTGGTCCAACGGCTGGTGGAACTCATGGGTGGCCACATTCAGGTCGAAACCGATCTGGGCAAAGGCTCTTCGTTCCGCTTTGAACTGCCCTTCGAGCTGGCTAACCCGGCCAGCCAACCAGAGCCCTCAGGCCCGCAGCCCAGGGAAGCCATCAATAGCACCAGCCATGCCCTGGTGGTGGAAGATAACCCCGTAAACCAGCGCGTTGCCACAGCCATGCTCAAGCGGCTGGGCTTCCAGACGGATTCCGCCAATAACGGCAAGGAAGCACTTGAGAAGGTCACCACCAATCACACGGGTTACGACATTATCCTGATGGATTGCCAGATGCCGGTGATGGATGGTTATGAGGCAACCCGGTTTATCCGGGAATGGGAACAGAGTAACGGCCAGATCGGCACGCCGATCATCGCCTTGACGGCCGATGTACTGCCCGGCACCGAGAAAAGCTGTCTCGACTGTGGAATGAATGACTACCTGGCCAAACCGGTCCGCAAGGAAATGTTGCGGGAAGTGCTGAGCCGCTGGATTCAGCTCTAGAAGAATGCCGGCGCCGTCATCCCGGGCGCCGGCGCAGGATCAGGCGACGGGTTCCCGCATGGTGACAAACTCTTCCGCAGAGGTGGGATGGATGCCCAGGGTAGAATCGAACTGGGCCTTGGTAGCGCCAGCCTTGATGGCAACTGCCAGGCCCTGCGTAATTTCGCCGGCGTCCGGGCCGACCATATGGGCACCGAGTACCCTGTCGGTCTCATCATCCACCACCAGTTTCATCAGGCTTCGCTCATCCCGTCCACTCAGGGTGTATTTCATCGGGCGGAACTCGGAGCGATAAATCCTGAGACGATGCCCCGCTTCTCGGGCCTCTTCCTCGGTCAGCCCCACGGTGCCGATGTTGGGCTGACAGAACACGGCGGTCGGAATTGCGGAATAGTCCATGTCGCCTTTGCCATCCCCGAACAAACGCCGGGATAGCACCATGCCCTGGGCCAAAGCCACCGGCGTAAGCTGTGGGGTACCGATTACATCACCCAGTGCGGTAATAGAAGGCACCGCGGTCTGGAAATGATCATCCACCACAACATGGCCTGACGCGCTGAGCTGGACACCAAGATCGGTCAGGCCAAGCCCGTCGACGAGCGCCCGGCGTCCGGTCGCCGCCATCACCAGCCCGGTTTCCAGGGTTTCACCATTGTTCAGTTGTACCCGGTAATGGGCATTCTCGGCTTCGACCGATTCAATGGTCACACCAAAACGCAGGTTTACGCCTTTCTTTCGCATTTCCTGTTCCGTGAACCGGCGGATGTCATTATCAAACCCGCGCAGGAACAGATCGCCGCGGTACAACAGCGTGGTCTCAACACCCAGTCCTGCCAGGATGCCGGCAAACTCCACGGCGATATAGCCGCCGCCCCACACTACGGCCTGCTTGGGCAACTGTGGCAGGTAGAACATCTCGTTGGAGGTGAGGATGCATTCCTTGCCAGGCACGTCCGGAATGACCGGCCAGCTACCCGTGGCAATAGTGATGTGTCTGGCCCGGTAAGACGTATCGCCGACCACCACTGTGTTGGCGTCTGACAGAGATGCGGTCCCCTCGATGATGGTTACGCCCGCATTCTCCAGCAACCGGCCATAAATGCCGTTCAAACGCTCGATCTCGGCGTTCTTGTTCGCGACCAGCTTCGGCCAGTCGAAACTGACATCATCGAGAGGGACCTGCCAGCCATAGCCGGCGGCGTCTTCCAGCTCATCATGAACATGAGCGCCGTATACAAACAGCTTCTTGGGTACGCAGCCCACATTAACACAGGTTCCGCCAAGGTACCGGGATTCAACCACGGCCACTTTTGCGCCCCTCTGGGCAGACATACGGGCCAGACGAACACCGCCAGAGCCGGCTCCGATAACGATCAGATCAAAATCCTGCTGGTCAGACACAGCTTCTCCCGTTAAACGTTAAAAAAGTCAGGTTTGGCCAGGCGCGGCCGTTTTACTTTCCGGATGCACTTCCCTGAACAGCACGTGATCCTCGAAATCGCCGAGCTGTATCTTGCCAAGGCTCCGGAAACCCTCGGACTCGTAGAAAGGCAGATAGCGATTGTTGCCTGTATCAAGCACCAGGCCGCTACCCCTTGGGTTCTCTGCACACAGCCTTTCAACAGTTTTCAGCAACAGCCGGCCATAGCCGCGATTCTGGTATTTGGGATTTACGCCCATCATTGGCAACTGGTGCGCCAACGGCTGTGGCAACATGTCCCGGATTTTCTGGTGGTAATCCAGGTATCGGCGCGTGGATGCAAAACCGGTGGTCAGCACCATACGGATCCGCCAGCTGAGCTGGTCAGCCAGGTTCATCCTGAGCTCCGGGTCCCCGATAAACGCCACGGCAACCAGCGTGTCGTCTACCATCACACCGATGGCCTCCTGATCGAGCTCAAAATACAGGTCGATCAGTTCCCGTATGGTTGCCCGAACCCGTTGATCGTAACCGGGGCGCCGATGATCAAAAAGGTACTGAAACGTCGGCTCGTTTCGATAGGCGTGAAACAGAATGGATCTGGCTTCATTGACCGCTGTTTCGTCCAGGCGAACAATGGCTGGCTCGGATTTGTTCTTGTTGTCGCTGCCGTTACTCATCGCTTCCCTCTCCTGCATCAGTTCCGGACGGAAGGCCCGGAATCTGGTTTTCAGAATCAGATGGCCAGGGTTAAACGAACGGACACCCGGCCCGGTTCACTTGCCCGGTCCATGGCTGCCTGGTCGATCACAACACCATGGCTGCCATTCAGCCGCTCCAGCCACGCCGCCACCTCTGCAAAAGGTGCGTTCTCGAGCCAGACGCGGATTGCATCTTCCCCGCTGGGTTCAAACCGCTGGAGCGACAAACCCGCCTCACCGGCGGAACGGGTCACCAGGGCCATCAGGGCACGGCCATCGGCAGGCCTGTCTGCCGACGCCGACGTGCTGGCACCTCCGGCATTCCCCAAACGCTGGATCGTCTGTTCATTTGCCTGCATCCAGGCCAACAGCTCGCCGGCATTGTTCCGGGCAGATTCCGCTTGATCATGGAATACGGCCGCCGGGCGCCAGACGGCGAAATACAGAATGCCAAGAAAAACAGCGATGGCGAGCACCACCAGAGCCTGCTGGTCGCGGCGGGGCAATTGATCATACTGTGCAATGAGTTTGCCGACTGCCGGCTGATCCTTGATTCGTGAAAGCATAGCCTTAACCTCCTGAAACCGTCAGGCGGCCGCGGGCGCCGCTCGCTTCGTTCACAACCGAGCCAATCTGCGCTTCCAGGCCCTGGTTCGCGAGGCCATTCCGCAGGGCGCTCAGGCGATCGTAGCTGTCAGCTCTCACATCGACGATAAGCTCACCCCTTGAGCGGCTGTAGTTCACCGAATTGAAGTTCACCCCCTGACTGCCCGGGAGGCGGGCATATTGCTGGCCGGTGTATTTCATCAGGGTGATAAAGTCCACCTCCGGTCCACTGGAGCCGGCCACCCGCAACTGACCTTCGATCACACGCCGGACATTACCTGCGTGAGTACGCCGGTCACTGGGGAAAGCATCGCGATAGATTGCCATGGCCTCGTTTTGTAGCTCTTCCGCCTGATTCTGATAGTACAACCCCATGCCCAGGTTCAACGCCACTTGAACGCCGAACCAGACTGCCGCCACCGCAATCAACGGTTTCCAGGGTTTCAGCGGGCTGGCTTTACCCGACTTGGAGGAAAACACGCCCTGGCACAGATTCACCGGCTCGCAAAGATGATGGTGATGGGCGTAGGCAAGCAGTTCCAGCGGCATGAGCTCCAGTGTTTCCCGACGAACCGCAAGACGCCCCGAGCCAGCTAACTCGGTAAGTGCAGATTGCTGGACATCAAACTCTTCGTCGGTGCCGTACACGGTGACCGGGATCTCCGCCACCACTTCTTCGGCGGATGGCGCCGCGAGGGTGTGGGCGAACATACCAAGATTGGCAGACTGCATGCTCAACCACTCGCCCCGCTCGCTGACCATCATGGCCGTTTCGCCGTCCAGACAGACAGACCAGCCGCCTTCGGTGCGGGGCAGCAACGAGGCGTCCGGGAAAATGGCATCCAGGCGGAGATGGTCCCAACCGCTGAATAACTGCACCCATTGCCCCATACGCTCGCGGTCTATGGCAGCGACCCGGTAACCATGCTCGGTATGGGAGCCCAACGCCAGGTGCACGGAATCTATATCCTGGGCAATCTGCTCCTCAACGGCGTAGGGTAAGGCCTGATTGATAAACCGACTTTGCTTTGCGGGAATGTCAGCCAGGCAGTAAATCGCTTCCTCACCGGGAATCAGGCCGATCAACAGAACGTTATCCAGGGCATTCTGCCCCAGGGTATGCTCGATGGCATCACGGCTGTCGCCGGCACCCCGGGCCTGGGCATCGCCGCTGGCGTCGTGCAGCACCCAATTGAACATCTGGGCTTCGGGATCCTGGTCAGCGTCCGCGAACGGCGGTATCGGGCGGACGTAGAGGCGATAAGACATGATTATCCTTCTGAAATGGTAAAGGGCTCTTTGGTAATTCGGTTTTTCTGCCCGGTATCCCTGTGAACCGTCTGGACTTCCCCTTCCGGAGTACGGAACACGGTACTGACCATATTCACGACACGGTTATCGTAGGTAATCCGCGAGGCAACTTCAAAAAACCGTGTCTGCAACCCCAGGCCGACCGATTTGAGCCCGAGGCCCGCGAACTCCGGTAATGCCATAAAGTCCTGAAGGTTCTCGAACCGTTCCTCTTCCCGCTTCTCAAGAATAGACGCAGCCTGGGCGTCCGTCAGCTCCTCATGCAGTGAGCGGATCACCATGGCAGTGGCGGTGTTCACATTTATGCCCGCCCCGTTTACCGGCAGTGCCGTCACGTGAGGCCGCAGGGCGCGATAAATCTCTTCGGTCATGCCCTCGATCAAGCGTAACTCAGTCACCGTTGTGAAAGGCTGATTCGCCGCGCGGTATCCCTGCTCAGCCATCAGGTACTGGCCATCCTCGGCGCCATAGGCAGTCACTGTCTGGTCATTGGGATCTATCCAGTCCACCAGCGAGTCCACGGAAACAGCGGTAATCCCCAATGCAGCGAACAACTGAACAAAGCGATCCCTGACGATAGGGTCCACCTGACCATTGGCATTGACCAGATCATTCAGGTTCAGTCGGCCACCCAGGTCGTCAATCTGAACTTCGGCCACGCCGTTATCATCCAGTGGCAACACGGCTGCATTGGCAGCCCAGAATTCGTCCAGGCTGTCGACCATCAGGTTTTCTTCCTTGTCCTCGTCGTAATCCCTGCGCAGGATCTGGCGGGCAAAGGCTTCTGCCCCCAGCGCAATACTCTGGCCCTGCTGCTGTGCCAGGTAGTGACCTGCCTTGAACACCCGGAGGCTTTGTTGCTGGGTCATGCCTGACGCCAACATGACCACCAGGGCCATGGCCAGCAGCACCATAATCAGGGCAACGCCGCGCTGCCGGTTTGGAACAGCCGGGATCTGCACCATATTGGCCTAGCCTCCCTGCCCCGTTGCGCCGGTGGTTTCACCGGGTTGTTCTGTCGTTCCCTCTTCTTCGGTGCTTTCTTCTTCCGCCTCACTGGCAGCCTGGTTTGCCTGGTTCAGCGCACCCTGGGCGACCGCCGGATCAAAATCCGGCAGGGCAAAGGTCCGTACCAGCGTGCCAAAACGCTCGTGCTCCAGGGTCACTTCCATACCCAGTGGCAACGGAACATCCGGGCGGCTGCCCGGGGTCAATCCGGCCATGACTTCATCGGTGGGCCACTGTGGCTGCCAGCTTCGGTTGGAATCCAGAAACCTTACTTCCAGGCGTTTTACGCCTTCCAGAAGCAGCACATCGCGGCTGTCATCTTCCTGCCCCTGGTCCACCATGGGCCAGTACCGGCGCCGTATTTCGCTGCCGGTGTATTCCCAGCCAACACGCTGCAAACCACTGCGGCGGATTCCAAGAGGGTTACGCCAGCCCTGGCGGGTCAACACCAGGGAAAAATCATCATCACGACTCGACAGTGCCGGCTGGAAGTCGCCGTAAATATCCCTGGCCGGCCGGTTTACCACCTGCATGATATCCCGCTCAAGCAACAGCATGGCCCGCTGCAGGCCGTCGAACTGTTCAGCCAGCTCATTCACCCGATCTCGGGAGTTGACCACCCCATTGATAACCTGCCACACGCCCAGCCCAATAACGGCGGTTATGGTGACCGCGATCAACACCTCAAGCAGGGTGAAGCCCTGCTGCAGCGGTTGGGAGCTCTTTGGTGGCGCGATCATCACTGTGCCCCCACAAAAGCAGACAGGGTATGTACCGGAACAGGAGCCGCGCCTTCCTCACGGTACAGGGCAACCGTGACCTCCACTCGCCGCATCTTTGCCTCGGCAGTGGCGAGAACTGCCGTGGTAACACGCCAACGATAGGGCCCGAAATCAGTGTCCTTGGAATTTTCGGAGATGCCGGGGATCGTTTCCTGCAGGCGGATTTCATTGATCCGGTTATCCGCCAACCAGCTGGCAAGGGTTTTATCCCGTACCCGCTCGTAGCTGGAAATGTACTGGCTCCCTACTTCGGCTGCTGCAGTTGCAATCAGACCAAAGACAAGCAGCGCGATGAGCACTTCAATCAGCGTGAACCCGCTTTGAGTTTTCACCCGCTGCTCCCCTCATCGCCCGGCTTGCGCCACTCCATGGGCGATGCACCATCAGAGGCCAGCACGTGTATGGTGTCTGAGTCATTCCCGATGGTGAATTCAAGCTCGAACGGTGTTGTCTCTCCACTGGAAAAGAACACCACGTCCGGGAGCAAGGTGTCTTCGGAGGACGCCAGCCTCGGTGCATCGCTCTCGATAAACTCGGTAACCGTTAGCCATTCGGGAAGGCTACGGGCCCGGAACATGCGCTCGCCAGAGGTTTTCCAGTCCCCTGTCTGATCCTGGAAGGCTACGAACTGGTAGCCGTCATCCTCAAGCCTCAAGCCCAGTTCCAGGTTGTTGAGCACGGCCTGCTCAGACGCCGTCTGCATGAGCAGATAAAGCTCCCTGACTTCGTTCTCCAGTTCCCGCTGGTGAGAGCTCCCCCCCATGGTAAACACGGCAATGGATGCCAGAAGCCCCACAACCACCAGGACCACCAGTATCTCAATCAGGGTGAAACCGGTCTGTCGGGAGCTGACCTGCACAGTTATTTAGCCTTCGGTATCCCAGACACTGATATCGGCGGCATCGCCGTCGCCGCCTTCCTGGCCGTCAGAGCCGTAGGAATACAGATCATAGGGGCCTTCGGTACCCGGGCTCACGTACTGGTATTCAGATCCCCAGGGATCTTCCGGCACGCTCTTGAGGTAACCATCCGCGTTCCAGTTCTTCGGTTCCGGGCTGCCGCTGGGCTTGGAAACCAGCGCTTCGAGACCCTGCTGGGTAGACGGGTAATGACTGTTATCCAGGCGATACAGGTCCAGCGCATTGGCAATGTTGCTCAACTGGGTTTCGGCCACGGTGACTTTTGCCTGATCACTACGGCCCATAATGTTTGGCGCCACGATGGCCACCAGCAGGCCGAGGATCACCATCACCACCATGATTTCGATAAGGGTGAAGCCGCGGCTGTGGTTGTGTGTGTTGAGTTTCTTGATGGTCATTGTCTCACTCGTCATTGGCATTGATTGCTTTCAGTTCGGATTCGTCTACTGACAATCCGACATGGGTGTCATCCCACGAGATTACTCATATTCAGTATCGGTAACATGATGGCCAGCACGATGATCAGCACCACTACGCCCATTACCAGTAGCATCATGGGCTCAAACAGCCCTACGATCGCGGCTATCTTGGACTGCAGGGTGGTTTCCTGCATTCGGGCGGTCCGCTCCAGCATGCTGTCCAGTTCACCACTGGCCTCCCCGCTGGCGATCATGTGAAGCATCATCGGCGGGAAATACCCGGTCTGATCCAGGGAGCGGTGCAACGAGCCGCCTTCACTCACTTTCCTGGCCGCGTCCCTCAATTCCTGCCTGAGAAAATCGTTGGAGAGCACCTCACCGGCAATGCGCATCGCTTCTACCAGCGGCACACCACTGGTAGTCAGAATACTCAAGGTGCTGGCATACCGGGCGGTGTTTACCCCGCGAACCATCCCGGAGAACAGGGGCAGATGTAGCAGACGCTTGTGAATCCGCAGCCGGAACCCGGGTTTGGTCAGGAAAAAACGGAACACCATCAGCGCCGCAACCAGCAGTATAAACAGGTAGACACCGTAATCCGCCAGAAATTCCGACACTGCCAGCATCGCCATGGTCAGCGTTGGCAACTCCTGCCCCTGCTTGAGAAACACATCAATGATATCCGGCACTACATAGGTGAGCAGGAACACCACGATGGCTATGGCGACGATACTCAGAATGATGGGATAGATTGCCGCCAGCTGAATCTTCTGGCGTGCCTCCTGACGGCTTTCCGTGTAATCCGCCAGCCGGTTGAGCACCAGGTCCAGATGGCCGGCGTGCTCGCCTGCGGCAACGGTGGACCGATAAAGCCGTGGAAACGCGCGCGGGAACTCCCCGAGGCTGTCCGCCAGGGTGTAACCTTCCATGACCTTGGCCCTGATAGCGATCAGCATGCTGCGAATTCTTGGCTTCGGGGACTGCTGCGCCGCGGCAGAAAGCGCCTGCTCGATGGGAATACCCGATTGAATCAGCGTTGCCAGCTGGCGGGTGACCAAGGCCAGGTCGGCAGCCGCCAGGGAACCCCGGCTGCTCAGGGGATTACTTCGGGCCTGCTTTTCCGCTGCCGGCTCAACCGCCAGTGGCGTCAGGCCGCGCTCCCGCAACTGCTGGCGAACGGCTCTCGGGGCATCCGCCTCGACCACACCATGTTTCTGCTTGCCGCGGGCATCAAGCGCCTTGTATTCGTATGCAGGCATGGCTTACTGACCCCGGTGTGTAACGCGGAGCACTTCTTCCACCGTTGTCACACCATCCAGTATCTTCTGCACGCCGTCTGCGTGAATACTTGGGCCATGCTGGCGCGCCACCTTTTCAAGGTCCAGTTCACCAGCCCGCTTGTGAATCAGAGCGCTGATTTCCTCAGAGATCTCCACCACCTCATAAATACCGATACGCCCGCGGTATCCCAGCTGGTTGCAGTGGCTGCAACCCGTTGCCCGGTAAATGGTGGGCGGATTGGTGGGGTCCTGCTGCAGGAACTCGCAGTGCTCTTCGGTTGGCGTGTAGGGCTCCCGGCATTCCTTGCACAGAACCCGGACCAGCCGCTGGGCAACAATGCCCACCAGGCTTGAGGAAATCAGGAAGGGCTCGATGCCCATATCCATAAGTCGGGTAATGGCGCCAACGGCCGTATTGGTGTGCAATGTGGAAAGAACCAGATGGCCGGTCAGACTCGCCTGAACCGCGATCTCGGCCGTCTCCAGGTCCCGGATCTCACCAATCATCACCACGTCTGGGTCCTGACGCAGAATGGCCCTAAGGCCACGGGCAAAGGTCATGTCCACTTTGGTATTGACCTGGGTCTGACCAATGCCTGGCAGGTTATATTCGATGGGATCTTCAACGGTCAGGATGTTGCGGCTGCGATCGTTGATTTCCTGCAGCGAGGCATAGAGCGTGGTGGACTTACCGGAACCGGTTGGGCCGGTCACCAGCAGGATGCCATAGGGCCGGTAAATCAGCTTGCGCAGAACTTTCAGGTCCCGCCCCGCCATGCCCAGGGACTCCAGCCTTATCGCACCGGCCTGTTTGTCGAGCAAACGTAGAACCACGCGTTCACCGCTTGAAGACGGCATGGTCGACACACGAATATCCACTTCCCTTCCGGCTACCCTGAGAGCGATACGACCATCCTGGGGCACCCGCTTCTCGGCGATATCCAGCTTCGCCATAACCTTGATCCGGGACACCAGCAAAGGCGCAAGGGCCCGCTTGGGTTCCACGACTTCCCGCAACACGCCATCCACCCGGAAGCGAACCACCAGCCGCTTTTCATAGGTTTCGATGTGAACGTCCGAGGCGCTGGTTTTCACCGCTTCTGTAAGAATGGCATTGATCAGACGGATGATTGGAGCATCGTCTTCCTGCTCCAGCAGATCCTCGGTTTCCGGCACCGAGTCCGCCAGGGAGGCCAGATCCATGTCGTCGCCGATGCCCTCAACCATCTGCATGGCTTCGGCGGAATCGTTCTGGTAGGCGGAGTTCAGGGCCTGATCGAATCGATCCGGGTCAATGGTGGCGAAACGGGCCCGGCCGCCACTGATTCGGTTCGCTTCTGCAAGGGCTGAATGGGACGCACCGGGGCGAACCAGAATAACCGGTTCACCGGCATCCGAACGGGTCAGGATTACTCCGTTGCGCTTGGCGAAAGTAAACGGAAGACGGCCCAGCGGAGCATCCTGCGGCTGAAGTTCAGTATCTGTGTCCAAGGTCGTCCTCGTTCGTGAAACCCTTTTCGATTCAACTAATTCAGAAAGGCTACCACAGGATATGGACCCGCTGAATAACTCTATACACTATACTGCCAATAAAACGTTGCAGTCTGATAACCTGTGAGCTTTTTCCCGGCCCACAAACTTGCATTCAGGATGATCAATGCTCCTAAACAATGAACGGCTTCCCCTGATTCTTGCGCTTGTGGCAGGGGCTGCCATGGTGGCTCTGACAGCCTGGCAGGGTTACCGCTTCTGGCAAATGGAAAGCCAACGAGGAAACTACGACACTGCGCAGCCATTGGTCACAGATCCGGCTGCCAGCCGTGAGCCACCGAGCGTAAACCTGTCGTCCCTGGACCTGTTCGGGGCCGCATCGGGTGAAGCCGCGCCGGCGGAAATGGATACCGAGAACCTGCCGGAAACCAACCTTCGATTGTTTCTCCGCGGTGTTCTGGCCGCTGATGGAGAATTCCCCGGCAGCGCTCTGATCGAAGATGACAAAAGTAACACCGAAGCCTACCTGGTGGGTGATGAATTGCCTGGCAATGCCAAGCTGCGCTCGGTCCACCCGAACCGTGTGATCATTGAACGCTCCGGCAAACTCGAGAACCTGTATTTCCCGGAATCCGAGGACCGCAGCGGCATGTCCTTCACAGCGGACGAACAGGAATCGTCCACGCCTGCAACGCAACAGGCTGCCACCCCCTCGCCCTCAAGAGCGCCCGCCTCCGCCACCAGCGATGAGCAGCGCCGGGAGGAAATCCGCCGGCGCCTTGAGCAGCTCAGGGAACGCCTACGGAACAATAACTGAGGCGCGCTATGGAAACGGCCGCTCTCCAGATACGCCGCCGTTCCAGCCTTCTGCCGGCGCTGTTATTAGCAGTTTCCGTTGTGGGTGCCTTTGAGCTCAGTTCCCGCCTGATGAACTATGTACAGGAGGAATTCGGCACCGAGGCCCACCAGCGCCTGGAAAACTGGCAGCGCCTTCATGCCCTGGCCGCGAACGCCCCCGTCGACCGGCAGCTTCGGCTGGTTAACTCCTTCTTCAACAGGGTTGCTTTCGTCAGCGATATCCGCCACTGGGGCGAGGAAGACTACTGGGCAACGCCAGTGGAATTGCTCACCACGAATGGCGGCGATTGCGAAGATTTTTCGATCGCGAAATATCTGACCCTCAAATCCATGGGTGTTCCCGATGACCAGTTGCGGATTGTGTATGTCAAAGCACTGGAGCTGAATCAGGCCCACATGGTGTTGGCATGGTACCCGGAGCCAGACGCCGACCCACTCATTCTGGACAATCTCATAAATGACATTAAACCTGCCTCTCAACGCACTGATCTTGAACCGGTTTATAGCTTTAATGGCGAAGGCCTGTGGCTCAATCGATCCGGCGGAGCCCGCAAACGAATCGGGGAAGCGGGACGGCTTTCCAGGTGGCAGGATCTGAACAGCCGGCTGACCGAGTCGCTCCGCCCCTGAGCTCCATTTCAACGAATCTGCTGGCGGCAAATGACAGCGCGACTGGCGCCAAGCGACATCTGCAGTAGGCCCGGACCCGCTAGAATGCGCCACACTGCTTTTTAATCAGGAGAATGAAACACATGCGACGCTGGAACGGCTGGGGCGATGAAGGATTCAACCTGGCAATGCCGGAACAGGGCCAGGATTTTCTGGCTTCGCGGATTGGAAACGGCCGCCCTCTGGCCGACGCCACTCTGGAGTCAGTCTGCGCCAAGGTGCCGGATTCCCGGCTGAAACCGCCGGCAGAATTGGAATCACTGATCGACACAACCCCGGAAGCCAGGGTGCGGCATGCCCGGGGCCAGAGCCTCGCTGACTGGCTGGCCATGCGCAGTGGTGAGTTTGGCGTGTTTCCTGATGGCGTTGCTTTCCCTACCACCAGCGACGAAGTTCAGGCTTTGCTCGCCTGGGCCGCCGAGCAGAACATTCATATGATCCCCTATGGTGGTGGCACCAGTGTGGCCGGGCATATCAACCCGCTGGACAAGGGTCAGCCCGTGCTGACCGTGGATATGGGCAAGATGAATCGCCTGATGGATCTGGACCGGGAAAGCCAGATCGCAACCTTCGGCGCGGGTACGCCTGGCCCACTGGTCGAGTCCCAACTCCGGGCCCACGGCTATACACTCGGGCATTTCCCACAGTCGTTTGAGCTGTCCACCGTGGGCGGCTGGGTGGCCTCCCGCTCCAGTGGCCAGCAATCCCTCCGCTATGGGCGAATTGAACAACTGTTTGCTGGCGGCCGGGTCGAAACCCTTCAAGGTACCCTTGATCTGCCTACCATTCCGGCTTCCAGCGCCGGCCCGGATATCCGCGAAATGATTCTGGGCTCCGAAGGCCGCATCGGGCTGATCACCGAAGTGAAGGTTCGGGTAACCCCGCTTCCCGAACACGAAAGCTTCCATGTGGTGTTTTTCCCTGACTGGAACAGTGCCCGGACTGCCAGCCGCCAGCTGGTGCAGAACCGCACGCAGCTGTCCATGCTCAGGCTCAGCAACGCGGTAGAAACCGAAACCCAGCTCGCCCTTGCCGGCCACCCCAAACTGATCGGCATGCTCGAGCGCTTTCTGTCACTCCGTGGCGCAGGCACCGGAAAGTGCATGATGACCTTCGGCATCACCGGCACCCGGCGCCAGACCCGGAACGCCCTCAAAGAGGCCCGAAGCATCTGTAAGGCTCAGAATGGCGTCTATACCGGCACCCGGCTCGGCGATAAATGGGCAGCCAAGCGTTTCACCATGCCTTATCTGAGGGAAGCCCTCTGGCAGATGGGCTACGCCGTCGACACTCTGGAGACGGCCACCGATTGGGACAACGTCGATAATCTCCTGGGGCTGATCGAGACCAATCTTCGTGAGGGGCTCACCGACCAGCAGGAGAGCACCCATGTGTTCACCCATCTGTCCCATTTTTACAGCCAGGGCTGCAGCATTTACACCACGTACGTGTTCCGGGTAGGCGACAGCTACGAGGAAACACTCGCGCGCTGGCAAAAGCTCAAGACCACAACATCTGAACTGATCGTGAAAAACCGCGGCACTATCAGCCACCAGCACGGTGTTGGCAAGGATCACGCGCCTTATCTGCCGGTGGAGAAAGGCGAACTGGGAATGCTCGCCATCCGATCCCTGTGCAGCACCTTCGACCCGAACGCCATCCTGAACCCGGAAACCCTGGTGAAGTGAGCATAACGCCGAATGGGAGCCTCGTTATGACCCGGACTGAAAGCCTCAATGCGCTGCGTTCAGGGACAACCGAATTTGATGTGGTGGTGGTCGGCGGCGGCATCACCGGTGCCGGCGTGGCCCGGGAAGCAGCAGGCAGCGGCCTGCGCATCCTTCTGGTGGAACAGAAGGATTTCTCCTGGGGCACCTCCAGCCGCTCCTCCAAGATGGTCCACGGCGGCCTTCGGTACCTCGGTAGCGGCCATTACGGTCTTACCCGGGATGCTGTGCGGGAGCGGGAACGGCTGATGGCGGAGGCACCGGGGTTGATTGACCCCCTGCGCTTCATCATGCCGCATTTCAAAGGCCAGTTCCCCGGACCGCGCCTGTTTCAGACGCTGCTCCGGGTTTACGACTCTATTGCCCGCAATCGCAGCCGCCACTTTCTGACCCCGGCCGAATCCATGCTCTGGGTGCCGGGCCTGACCACCGAGAAACTTGCCGGCGCCAGTGGTTTTACCGACGCGGTTACCGACGACTCGAGACTGGTGATACGCCTGATTGCCGAAGCCCGCCGTGATGGAGCCCTGTGTCTGAATTACACCCGTGCGATGGAAGTAAAGCGCAGTGATGACGGAAAGGTGTCTGGGTTACTGATTCAGCCAGAGGAAGACGATACGCCCATCATGATTTCCGCGCCCCTGGTGATCAATGCCACTGGCGCGTGGGCCGACCGGCTGCAATCCAACCAGACTACCGGGGACACCATGCACATCCGGCCGTTGCGCGGCAGCCATCTAGTCCTCCCGTGGTCCTGCCTGCCGGTGTCCTGTTCAGTTTCCCTATTCCATCCTGAGGATGGTCGTCCGGTGTTCGCCTTCCCCTGGCTCGGCACAACCGTTCTCGGCACTACCGATATTGATCATGAAGGCGATCTTGATCAGGAACCGGTTATATCCGCAGCAGAGACCGCCTATCTGCTTGAGGTCGCGTCACGGCTGTTTCCGGGAAGCCCCATTGCCCGCGAGGACATTCTCTCAACCTGGGCCGGGGTGCGGCCCGTGGTAACCGACGGCACGGGCAAAGCGCCCTCGAAGGAAAACCGGGAACACGAACTCAGGGTAGACCGGGGCCTCGTCAGCATTGCCGGGGGCAAGCTCACCACCTTCCGGGTTATCGCCCGGGAAGCGCTCAACCGGGGACTTGGCGAAGACGCCGCCACGGTTCTGCGGCCAGAATCCGAGCCGGTCTTCCAGCCAGAACATGGTTCGGCAAGACCAGCCGCGATCGGCCATCAGTGCTGGCAACGGCTCCAGGGGTTCTATGGTCCCGAGCTTAACCAGGTTCTTGCAGTTGGACCATTGGGAGCTGTTACTGCTCACCAGGCTTCCGAGCTTCTCTGGGCGGAGCTCTGCTGGGCCTGCCAGAAAGAAGATGTGCAGCACCTGGATGATCTGCTGCTGCGCAGAACCCGATTGGGCCTGGTGCTTCCGAACGCGGCCGAAAGCCTTCTGCCGGAGATCCGCAGGCATTGCCAACCGGTGCTTGGCTGGGATGACCAGCGCTGGGAGGATGAACAGGCCCGCTACCTGTCGATGTATCACAATGCCTATTCGATGCCATCGGGGGAGCCGTCCGATGCCGGCTGATCCACTGATTCTGGCCATCGACAATGGCACCCAGAGCGTTCGCGCGCTGTTGTTTGATACCCGCGGCAACCTGGTGGGCAAAGGCAAGCAGGACATCGAGCCCTACTTCTCGCGGGAACCCGGCTGGGCCGAGCAGCATCCGGATTATTTCTGGGAGCAGCTCGGGGAAGCCTGCAAACTGCTCTGGAGTTCCACGGAAGCTACGCCGGATCAGGTTGCCGGGGTCACCGTGACCACTCAACGGGGCACCGTTATCAACCTGGATGCAAACGGCCAACCTCTGCGCCCTGCGATCATCTGGCTCGACCAGCGCCATGCCAGAGTTGATGGCCCGGTCAAAGGGCCCTGGGGATGGCTGTTCAAACTGGCCCGGCTGGAAGATACCATCAACCGGTTTCGGGAAAAGACCCAGGCTAACTGGATTGCCCAGAATGAACCCGAGATCTGGGCAAAAACCCGACACTTTCTCTTGCTCTCGGGCTACCTCACGTACCGGCTAACAGGACAATTCAGGGATTCCACCGGAAGCCAGGTTGGATACCTGCCCTTCGACTACAAGAAGCACCGCTGGGCCGGCCAACGGGATTTCAAATGGCAGACTATGCCGGTCGAGCGTTCCATGCTGCCTGAACTGGTAGCCCCCGGGGAAACATTGGGGCATCTGACCGACGAAGCCTGCCGACACCTCGGCTTGCAAAAAAGCCTGCCCGTTATCGCAGCCGCCTCCGACAAAGCCTGCGAGATACTCGGCTCCGGCGGGCTGACACCGGACATCGGCTGCATGAGTTACGGTACCACCGCCACCATCAACACCACCAGCAAGCGCTACGTGGAACCTATCCGGCTGATGCCGCCCTATCCTTCTGCACTGCCCGGTCACTATTCCACGGAAGTGATGATCTACCGGGGTTTCTGGATGGTGAGCTGGTTCAAGCGGGAGTTCGGCCTTCGGGAGCGGAAAATCGCCGAAGAACGGGGCATTGAGCCCGAAGCGCTTTTCGATGAACTGGTCAAAGCCGTTCCCCCCGGATCCATGGGCCTGATGCTCCAGCCCTATTGGTCGCCCGGTGTTCGTCAGCCGGGGCCGGAAGCAAAAGGCTCGATCATTGGATTCGGGGACGTTCACACCCGCTCGCACATATACCGCGCGATCCTTGAAGGCCTTGCCTATGCGCTGCGGGAAGGAAAGGAAAAAATCGAAAAACGAAGCGGTGTGAAGATCCGGAAGCTTCGGGTGGCAGGTGGCGGCTCCCAGAGTGATGCCGCCATGCAGTTAACCGCCGATGTGTTCGGATTACCGGCCGAGAGGCCTCATACCTATGAAACCTCCGGGCTCGGTGCCGCCATTGATGCGGCGGTAGGCCTGGGCCTGCATCCGGATTTCGATACGGCAGTGACAAACATGACCAGGGTTGGCGACGTTTTCCATCCGAACGAAGAAACCCGGGCCCTGTACCAGAGGCTCTATTCCGAGGTTTACCTGAGGATGTACCCCCAGCTCCAACCCCTCTACCGGAAAATCCGGGAGATTACCGGCTATCCCCGGTAACACGCTCCGCGACCATTTCAGCGGTAATCGCCGAAAGGGTCCAGCCAAGGTGGCCGTGACCGGTGTTGTAGAACACGGTCGGCAGGCGCCCTGGCCCAACCCTGGGCATCATGTTCGGTAGCATTGGCCGCAATCCGGCCCAGGGAACCACCTTGCGAGTACAGACTCCGGGGAAGCACTGCTCAACCCAGCGGGTCAGCGGGCGGATGCGATCGTCCTTGATGTCGCGATTGTAGCCGCTGAACTCGGCGGTTCCGGCAACCCGGAAACGGCCATCGCCCAGGCGACTGGTGACAATCTTGGTGGCGTCGTCCAGCAGACTGACCGTGGGTGCCGCCTTCTGCGAGGCTTCGTCTTCCAGCTCCACGGTAATGGAGTAACCCTTCACCGGGTAGATATTCACCCGGTCACCCAGCTTTTTCGCGAGCCCGCGACTGCCTACGCCGGCACAGATCACCACCCCGTCGAAGGTATCCCGGGTTTGCTCGTTGCCGTCATGGGCGGTCACCCAGGCATTACGCTCATCGGCGCTCAGCTCGGTCACGGTATGGCCATAACAGGTTTTTACGCCAAGGCGCTGGATGGCGTCGGCCAGGCCGTTGGTGAACTTGTGAATGTCACCGGTGGAGTCACTCTCGGTGAAAAAGCCGCCGTAGTAGGTACCTGCCAGGGTCGGCTCGATGGATTTCATTTCCTCCGGGGTAACCGAACGGCGCTCAAGGCCGCCAGCGGCAAGAAGCCGAGACACTTTGGCCGCGTGATCGAAGCCAGCCTTGTCCCGGTAGATGTGCAGGATTCCCTGCTTCTTCAGATCGAAATCGATGCCCTCTTCCTGTGCCCAGGCAAACAGGTGGTCGCGGGCAGCAATGGCCAGGCGGGCGGTTTCCGTGGTGTTTTTCTCGTACTGGGGAATAGCGGCGATGAACTCGGCGAACCAGCTCAGTTTGTGCCAGGAAGGCTTCGGGTTGACCAGCAGTGGCGCATCCCGGCGGGACATCCATTTGATGCCCTTCACAACGGTCTGCCAGTTGTTCCAGACCTCGGCGTTAGAGGCCGAAAGCTGCCCACCGTTGGCGAAGGAGGTTTCCATCGCCGCATAGCGGTGTTTCTCGTAAACCGTAACGTCAAGCCCGCGCTTGGCAAGGGTGTAGGCTGTGGTAATACCGGTAATACCACCGCCGATGACTGCAATTCGCTTCATTCCAATCTCCGTGAGCGCCAAGGGTTTCCTCCCTGCTCGAAATGGCAGAAAGCACCCCTTCCGTCACGGGACCTGAGAGATTCACGAGCTGTTCTAAAGAAAACAGTCGCTTGCTCCTTCGGTGTGCCGACTGACGCGATTGTCGACAGCTCTTCGGAAAGTATTCATGTCAGCGGTCCTTTTGCCTGAGAGTTTCCGGGGCAGTTGCTCCTTCGGCGCTGATCGCAAGGGATTCAGTCTCTCCCGCAGACATGTCTGATTGGTAATAAAACCCAACCCACGGGCCTAAACATAGCAAATAACCCGGAGCCAGGAAACCAGCCGCTGCACAGCAATCACCCCGCCGCTCATCAAATCAACTAGATAACACACCATTCACGAACTATCATCAGGTCAACTGCATCATCGCTTTGCGGTACGCAAATCGCGAACCAAGAGGATCCTGACTCGCAATGGAGCACGAAAAGGAATTTCGTTCAGCCAAAGAAGACGGTGAAAAGAGGTTCTACGAGCTGATTGAGAGTCTGCCAATGATCGCTGTCCAGGGTTACGACAGACAGCGCCGGGTCATTTATTGGAACGATGCCAGCGCCCGTCTTTACGGCTATTCCCGCAATGAAGCGCTCGGACAATTACTGGAAGACCTGATCATTCCCGATCACATGCGTGAGGGCGTCATTGAAGCGCATCGCGACTGGCTTGAAAACAACATCAGCATTCCTTCCGACGAACTCGAACTCAAGCATAAAGAAGGACACCTGGTTCCCGTTTACTCCAGCCATGTCATGATCAAACAGGAGAGCGGTGCCTGTGAGATGTTCTGTATCGACATCAGCCTGGAAGAACAAAAACGTGCCAGAGATGAGCTATACCGGCGAGCGAGTTTTGACGACCTGACCGGATTACCGAACCGGCATTTCATGGAAGCGGAGTTGTCGAGCCGACTCGACGAGGCAGATCGCCTGCAACAGGAACTGGCGGTCGTTTTCATAGATCTGGACAATTTCAAGATCATCAACGATACGCTTGGCCATCATCACGGTGACAGCCTACTCAAAGCAGTGGCGGAAACCTTGAGGGCCGAACTACGGGGCGGCGACCTGCTGAGTCGCTTTGGTGGAGACGAATTTGTTCTCCTGATCTTCGACCTCGATGGTCCCGAAGCTCTACATGAGTTGATTTGTCGTTTGATTGATGCCCTGGAACATCAAGTCCACCTGGAAGGCGACTGTTACCAGGTTACCGCCAGTTTCGGTGTCAGCCTGTTTCCGCACAATGGCACCACCGTGGCTGAGCTTATGGGCAATGCAGACGCGGCCATGTACCAAGCCAAAGAAACCGGCAAGAACGGCCTCTGTTTCTATACCCCCGATATCAATGATCGACTGGTGCAATACCAGGAAATCACCAACCTGCTCCGGGAAGCCCTGAACAGCGATGGCCTGGAACTGGTGTTTCAGCCCCAGATCAGCCTCAGCGAACGGAAAAGTGACTCCTGTGAGGCGCTTCTTCGGTGTTTTAACGGTCAATCACGGGCCGTTTCGCCCGCCATTTTCATTCCGGTGGCAGAGAAGTCCGGCCTCATTAACCGGATTGGCGACTGGGTGATCGAAGCGGCCTGCAAACAGCTCCACGCCTGGAAAAGAACGCCTCTGGAGAACCTGCGGGTTGATATCAACCTGTCGGGACGTCAGCTCACTAATCCGCACCTTGCCAACCACATTCTCGAAACCCTCGAACGCTATAGACTGGAACCGCACCAGTTGGGAGTCGAGCTGACCGAGAATGAGGTTTTCGGCAGTGATGAGAACCAGACCAGACAACTCGAAAAACTGAAAGAGGCTGGCTTGCACATTTCCATCGATGATTTCGGCACCGGATACTCATCGCTCGTCTATCTCAGAAAACTCCCGGTCTGTGGCATAAAAATCGACCGGAGCTTTCTCCAGCATGCGATGCAGAACAACGCCGATATGGCCATCATGGAGGCCATGATTACGGTCGGGCACAGTCTGGGTTTGAGCGTTCTTGTGGAGGGCGTCGAGACGGATGAACAGGCCCAGCTGGTGACAGACCTGGGCTGTGACCTCGCCCAAGGTTTTCTCTATGCCAAGCCGATGCCGGCCCAAAAGATGGAAGAGTTCCTGGCAAGCTTCTGACCAGAAAACCTTATCCCTGCTCGTATTCCCGAACCAGTTCCTGCAGGAAATACACGCCGGCAGAACTCAGGAAACACCGCCCTGCTCCGGCGCGGAACAGAAGATGGCGTTTATCGAGGTAGTCCAGGGCTTCCGGCACGCCTTTTTCGAACCGGGCTGCCCTGAGGATCTCCTGATACTCCTCATCGCTCGTCAACGCCGACAGGTCTTGCTCATTCAGCCCCGCATCGGGGCGCCCCAGATATTCAAGATCCCGACCACTGCGCGCGAAATAGCGCCCGATCAGCAGTAGGATCACCTGCACCCGGAAGGCATTTTCATCGTGTTCCTCGTTCTCGTCGTCGCTGCTTTCCTTGAGAAAGAAAAACGCGCCAGTTTCGTTGAACACCAGCTCGCTGCCCAGGTGCTCGTAGAAGGTCCGGAAGTGGGCAAGATGGTTGTACAACAGGTTGTAAAGCGGATTGGCACGCAGCTCGGAGCGGTTGCTGTCCCACACATCACGCACAATCACCCGGCCGGCCTGGAACTCCCGGTAGATCGCGGCGCTGTGGGCCGGGAGGATCTGCTCGAAACTGCTCGACGCTTGTGATTGATCGGCGGATTCGTTCGTATCCATCGCGTTTGATAAGTCAGGCATGCTGTTGCTCTTCTTGATTGACCGGGGCGTTGCTTTCAGCAGTTTCCAGACGGCGCTTGCGGTAGACAAACTGCTCGCTGTCCGATGACTGATCCAGGATTCGGAAACGGTTGGTGGTGACCACCTGCAGGCCCTCCGGCGGCGAATTGACCAGCCGATTCAGGGCCGCCAGCAAATCCGGGAAGCGATAGCCCGGAATAAAGCCGTCCAGACGGCCGTGTAGCTCGCGTACCAGATCGAGTGTTGGCCGAAGCTCCAGCGTTTCCAGCCATTGATAAAGCTGGTTGATGCGCTGGACATCGATTCGGGTATGACGACCACTGCCCTCCACTTCCTGTAGAACCGGAACCTCGGCCTTACGACGAAGATCATTCAGGCGCAGCTCCAGCTCGCTGAACAACAGCTGGTAGTAGCTGGACGATTCCCAGAAAGCGTAGTGTTTCGGGCGCTGCTGGGCCCGCAAACCCACCAGGAAACCGGTGCTGCGGGCAAAATCGCCACCTTCCAGCCATTTTCGCTTCAGGCTCAGGGTCTCGGTTTCGCCCTTGAGCTCCTGCAGCTTGCCGTATAAATGCTCCATGGCGTTGTACTGGACCATGCCCTGGCGAGTCTTGCGCAGGAAGTGCTCCACCTCCTGGGCCACCGCCTGGATGGGTTTGTACAGGGCGTTCAGGCTGATGGAGGAACGGAACAGCTGGTCCGCCAGGCTGTGATCACCATGACTTTCCAGCAGCCGAACCATGGCCTCCAGGGTCTCAAACAGGTTGCTGCCATCCGGCAGCCGGGTATCCGGGTTCAGGAACACCAGGGTCGGCTTGATATGGCGCTCGTACAGGGTCACGATCTGCTCGAACAGATTCTGGCGGAACTCCAGGAATTTCTCCGGCGCCCGACTGGCGTCGCCGGACAGGTCCGCAAGCTGCGCACTGATGGTCTGCATGCGCAGGACATTCTGGCGCAACAAACCAATCAGCTGACTGACCCGCTCGTTCAGGTCATCACGCAGTTCGGTGTAGTCCGGGTCCGTGTCGCTGAAGCTGCTGGTTTCCAGCCGATTGCGCACATCCCGCAGGGTTACCAGATGGCCGCGTAGCCTGGCATCGGTCAGTTCCTGGTACAGCGAGGCGTTACAGGCGCGCATCAGGTTGATCAGGGCATCCTGGAACACCAGGCGCCGCTCGCCTTCGGCCTTGATGATGTCGATCACCAGGCCGCTTCGGAACAGATTGTCGGTATTAAGCGCCAAACGCACCCGATCCCGGTCGGCATTGCCCAGGGTGCGCGTGTAGTCCATCACCTCGGCCACCAGATCGCTCTCGCGGATGTACCGGGCTTCGTTCCTGTCCATCCGCTCGATCATCCGGAACAGAATCTTCGGGTGCTCAAACAACAGCCGGGTGGTATCCAGGGTGCTGAAGCGTTTACTCATCCACCGGCTCCATCAAGCTGGCCTGGGTCTGGTCGGCCCAGTGGCTCATGGCCTCGCCGTTGGTGAAGCCTTCAGCCCCACCCCAGAACACAAGGGTACGCTGCGGGCTGTAAGGCCGGGCGGTGCGCATCTGCCCCACTTCCAGGTGCCGGCCAATCAGGTAAATCACTTCGGCGCTGGCACTGTGGGTGGCCGCCGAGAACAGGTTGAACCCCTGTTTGCGGAGACGCTCCAGCAGTGACGGCATCTGGCTAATGTCCACGCTGGCCAGCTCATCCAGCACCATGGGGAACGACAGCTGCACGCCCGGGTAAAGCACCCGTTTGAGGAGCCGATACACCAGTTCCAGATTGATCAGTGCAGTGGTGGAGGTGGACTGGCCTTTTTTGTCCAGGTTCGCGGCGTTTTCCTTGCGAGTGCGGTAGGAAATGCCAGTGATCACCTTGTCCATGGTCAGGCGCTTGCTGCCGCCCTCCCCGAAAAAGTCCGCCACGAACACCCGCAAGCGATCGTAGAAGGCGTCCGACTGCAGCTGGTTGCCATAAGGGTCGATGTTGTTGGCTTCTTCCACCAGGTTGCGGAATTTCGGATCGGTGTGAATATCCACGCGGATTTCCACCAGATCGTTGATGCGCACGCCCTCCAGTTCGCGGTTAAGCTGCGCTTCGAAACGGGCAATGTGTTCGTGGTTGGATTTCAGTGCCTGCCGGTAGCTGGCCACGGTTTCGTTGTGAATGCCCACCTGCTGCTCCAGCACATTCCAGCGCTCGGCCATGCCGGCAAACAGATCCGACAGGCTCTTGAACGTTTCCCGGATAGCGGAGGACGCCGGGCTGTCTTTCTGCAACTCGCCTTCGGTATCTTCGTGGATGCCGAGATACACGAACTGGCGAAGGTGGTCGAGAATGCTACGACGACGCTCTTCCAGGTCGTCCAGCTGGGTTTGAAGGTCGTCAAACGCCGCGACGGACACCTGTTCGCTGTCCAAAGGCTGTTCCGCTTCCACCAATTTCAGATGCGGGAAGCGGTGCTCCACGGTGCCCACACTTCGGCTGAGGCCCGCCAGTTCCCGCTCCCTTTCTTCGATCCGCTCTTTCTCGGCTCTGGCCTTGGCGGCCTTCTGCTGAACCGCATCCTGCTTCTCCTGCTCCAGCCGGGCCTGTTCTTCCAGTTTCGCCAGCTGCTCTTCCGCCGCCTGCTTCTCCTCAGTAGCATCCCGCAAGGTGGTCGCGGCCGCCGGGTAACGCTGAAGCGTTTCCAGATCTTTCTCGATGGCGCGGATCTCTTTCTCGGTGCGCTCAATCAACCGGGGCCGATCATGTTCCTGATTGGCATTGTCCGCCAGCTCAGCCCGCTCCTTTTCCAGGCCATGAAGTTCGCCTTCCACATGCCGGCGCTGCTCGGCGAAGTCTGTCTGCCTGGCGGGCTGTGCCTGGTATTCCGTATCGAACCAGTCAAAGCCTTTATCATTGGACACGAACAGCCGGGCGAAAGCCTCAATGGCAGCCTTGCTATCGGCATCCAGATCCCGGCCCGGGCTGGCCATGACCAAACGGGGATCCACGGCCCGCAGCGGCGCAGCGGTAACTTCGTCCAACTGGTTCTGCAGCTGCCAATGTTGCTTGCTTTCCCGTTCCTTCAGGGATTCCAGCTTGCGCTCCAGCTCCTGTTTCTTCTTCTGGATCTGCTCCAGCCGAATTTCCGCCTGGGCGGCACTCTTCAACGCGGCCAGGTGCCCTTTCCTACTATCAAGCTCTTCCTTCTGAATATCCTCGATTTCCTGAAGGGTCATCTCTCCATACTGGGATAACAACAAGTCGCCATCTTTCTGGTTCTGCTCCGCCTGCTTGATGCGGCGGTCGGCCGAACGGATCTCGCCCTTCAGGCCGCTGGCATCCTGCTCCAGTTTTTTGAGGGCCTGGAGCACATGGCGCAACGTCTCATTCTGTTCATTGAACGCCTCTATCGCGGCTTTGCGTTTTGAACCGATGTCCTGCAGGGCATTGCTCACACCATCCCGAAACGCGGCAAAATCGTGCTGGCTGCGAAGCAGCGTCTGGTAGGCCTGATAGTCTTTTTCGAGCTTTTCAAACCGCGAACGTTCTTTCTCGATCCGGTTGAGCCGGGTTTGCTGCTGCTTCAACTGGTCATGGCGGTTGAGGAAGTCGTCGATGTTGAAATCGAAGGCATCGTCGGCAAACTTCTTGTCCGCCTCGATAATGCTGGCCACGGCATTGGACATGGCCTGATCGTCTGCCTTCATCTCAAACAGCAGCAGGATCAGCGTGCGCAGGGACTGAACCCGGCGTTCATCAGACTCACCCAGAGGCAGTACCGAATAACGCACAGCATCCGCATTCATCAGCTCGCTGCTGTACAGCATCTGTTTGAGTTTGGCCGGGTCATTCACCAGCCGGGTTTCTTTGGAACGCTTTTTCAAAGCCTCGGACAAACGGCTGAACGACAGCTCCGGCACCGCCTGGCCAATTCCGTCCTCATCATCCCCGTCCCAGAACAACGGGCGGAGTTGATCGTAACCCACCGGCACAAAGGCGCGGCCATAGCTGAGCTGGCTCGCGCTGTCCCGATACAGAATCTGGCAATGCACACCGGCCGGGTTCTCGGCTTCCATGATCAGGAAACTGAACTGGCTGGGAAAATAATGCTGGTAGCTTTCCTCGTTGGTGTAAAAGCTACCGGCACTGGCATTACGGAAGGCAAATTTCTTGCGGCTGTTCTTAAAGGTGTTTTCCGGCAGCAGAAACAGACGCAGACTGTTTAGAAGGCTGGATTTTCCAAGATTGCCCGGGCCCAGGATCAGACCGTGGTTGTCCACCGGAATTTCCACGTAACAGAAGCCGGCAGAATCCACCAACACCAGACGACGGATACCAAAATTGAAATTGCCTGGGCTCCCCTGGGAGTCACTCATCCAGAATCATCTCCTGTTCCATGAATTTGCCGGTCGATCGAAAGGCTTCTGCCAGGCTATCAAAGCCGAGCCCTTCCGCCAGCGATATCGCTCTTGTAAATCGTTCGGTACTGTCCGGTGTGTTGCGAAACCGACCCAACCAGGGTTGCCAGTCGCGGGGCTGAACAAACCTGGCTTTGTCACCAAGAGAGGCTGCGATTGTCGAGAACATTTGCAGACCACCCGCATCATAATCGAATGCACAGAATACTTCTTCGTAGCCCTGCAGCCAGTCAAGAATCGCGCCCCCGGTAATTCGGTTGCCACCTCCCAACATCACGTCACACTCCGCTAGCTCAAGAGAGTTGCCCAGTACTTCACCGGCGAAATCGAGCATCTGCGCATACTGATAAAAATTACGCTCATTCTCTACCACCAGCACCGACCGAGCTTGCTGAAACCCCATATCCACGGACTCCGTTCCAACAACGACAGTGTCGGGCCTGCTGTGCGACAACCCCTCATGGTAAACGAGAAGAAAACTGACCTCTGTGCCATGGCGGTGAGAGTTGCCCTTTTTCGCGGCGTCTACCCGGCTTACCGGCGTTTGCGCAACAGCCTGCAGCTCCTTGAAAGCGGCTTCATCCAGGATGAAGACAAGCCAGCGGTTGCCTTTGACCTTTTCCGTCGCGAACAATTCTCTATGGCGACGTCGAAAAGCCTCGGGCAACTTCTTCAGGAAAGCTTCATAATTAATGGGCTGGCCACGGAGGATTTTCTGGAGGTAATCGTTCAATCGTTCTCCCCGGCCAGCATATTCATGATCAGTCGGATCATAGTGTTTTTGTTCGCAGGTTCGGATTCGGCCACTAACAATGTCAAGGCGGCCAGACCGACATCATTGATTACCGGCTCACCACTGTTGTTAAAAAGCCGACTATTGCGGTGCAGGAAATCCACAAACAGAAAGGCCGCGCTGCGTTTGTTGCCATCGGAAAACGGGTGATTCTTGATCACAAAATACAACAGATGTGCCGCCTTTGCCTCCACACTGGGATAAGCGGGCTCGCCGAAAACAGACTGGTCCAGGTTGCCCAATAGCGAAGCTAGGCCATCACCCCGGTCACGCGCGAACAACTCGGTCGCTTCGCCCCTCGACATTAACTCGCTCTTCAAGCCATCCAGGCCTGATCGAGCCTCCTTCAGCGATGGCAAAGTGCCACCGGCCTGAGACTGCGGATCGGTTAGCAGCCCTTCGTCATAACGTTGCAAAAGAAGAAAGGTCTGGGCATAGCGGCTGACGATGTCGACCAATCCACGACCGCTGTCTGTGTCGAACGCAGGACTCTGGGCAGCCTTACGAACCAGTCTCAAAGCCGCTTCCAATTCCTGGGCGTTTTCTTCAAAACGGTGCCGATTGATGGTCCAGCCCTGAGTGAGGTGCTCACGTAGAATACGGGTGGCCCACTGGCGGAAACGCGTTGCTTGACTGGAATTAACGCGATAGCCCACAGAAATAATCGCATCCAGATTAAAATACTCAACCTGATAGGTTTTGCCATCCGCGGCAGTTGTTGCATTTTTTGCAACAACTGCCTCCCGGTCCAGCTCCGCGTCGCGGAATATGTTCTTCAAATGCCGAGAAATTACTGATTTATCGCGACTAAAAACATCTGCAAGCTGCTGCAGGCTAAGCCAGACAGTTTCTTGATCAGCATCCAGGCGAACTTCTACTGCCCGATCGGCACTCTCATAGATAACGATCGGGGTATCGCTTCCTTCACTCATGCTACTTCTCCATCCTTGAAAATTGACTATCAGCCCCTGCTTTACGACTAGTGGCCTCAACTACGAAATCGTCCATCAATTCCTTTCCCGGAAGCTTTGTTAAGCTCTACTTTAAAGCTCAATAGCAGATTCGCAATAATACGAAGAAAACTGCCAGAACCCTGACTTCCATTGGCAGCCACTCGGTGACCAGGTCATTGGCAAGCAGTCTGATGGCGAGGTTGTCTGTCACGATGACGGTATTGGCCTCTTTCACGGCACTGTACGACTGGACAAAGACGACGGATTTTCGTCTGTGAAAGCTGACTTGGCGGCTATTCCGGAGCTAAGCTGGCAAGGCTTCAGTAGTACCGCTGGCGATCATGATAATGCGTTTTACGATGCCCTTATCGGACAGAACCGGTAAATAGCGAGATTCAAGCCAGACCGGCTGCCCATCTGCACCAAGATTCAGGAATCGGCCCTGTTGCACCTGGCCTGTAACCAGCTCACGCCAGAACCGGATGTACGCTTCACCACGAGCATCCTCAGGCTTGCAGAGCACCCGATGATGCTTTCCAATCAGCTGTTGCTCCTGGTAGCCAAGCAACTCCAGAAAGACATCGCTGACCGACTCAAACAGTCCATCGCCGCTCATTACCGCGACTGCCACCGACCGCTGAATCGCCTGCCAATCGGCCTCCAGTTCAGACACCCGGCTCTCGGCAGCCTCCAGCTTTTCCAGAGCGGCCTGCAGTTCCTGCTTTCGTTTACTTTGAAACACCATCAGTTTCCTTTTGTTCAGCGTATGCCTTAATCGCCGGTTATGAGAGCATTACGATGCTCAAAAGGATCGGGATTCCCGGCACAAAATGACCACGCGGAGTTTACAATGACCAAACTAGCCCTGATAACCGGCGCCAGCGCAGGCATTGGCCATGAGGCCTGCGCCCTGTTCGCCCAAAAAGGCTACAGGGTGATCGCCCTCTCACGACAACCAACCGGAGTGGAGTCCGCAGATCGGGAGCTGGCGCTGGATCTTACATCCTTCGAGCAGATTGAAGGCCTGGCCGGTGCGCTGGACGCTGAGATTGCAGAGGCGGAGCAAGTTATTCTGGTGAACAACTCCGGCTACGGGCAGTTCGGGGCGCTGAGCGACCTGTCCGAATCCATGTGGCAAAAGCAATTCAGCACCCACGTATTCGGCCCCATCAAACTGGCGGCCGTGTGCCTGCGGCTCTGCGAGCAACACGGAACACCCCTGAGGGTCATTGCCGTAAGCTCCGTCCTCTCACTGACGCCCCAGAAAATGAAAGGCGCCTACTGTGCCGCCAAATCCGCAATGAACACGGCCCACGAGAGCTTCTGGTTTGATGAACAGGGCAGCAAAAGTCTGGAGAGTGTCTCGCTGGTGCTCCCGGGCCCCGTGAAGACCCGATTCAGAGAACATGCCCTGGCCGCGTTGCAGCCGGTGCTTGGGCAAGCGAGCGCGGTGCACCGGGAAAAATATGAAGCCATGAAAGCAGCGCTTGCGCCGGGTGCCAGCTTCAAGCCGTTTACAGCCAGTGCATCGGATGTCGCCAAAAAGATCCTCACGGCCGCCGAGGCGACCAGACCCAAACCTCGATATCTCGTGACACCCCAGACCTACGTCGGCGAATTTATTACCCGGTTTATTCCCCGCTCGATCCAGAGAATCATCTTGAGGTAGAGCGGGCCTTCTTCACCCGCCGGGCCCGGGTCAGTTCATCCTTCACGTATGCGCCGATGGCCTTAAGGATACCGAAGTCCGGATCGGCCTGTTCGTCATCCGCCAGCCGGAAAATCTGCTGGTAGTACCACGCCTGGCCGCCTAGAACGTTAATCACCTTGAACGGCATCAAGGGACTGGCTGGTGAGAAGAGCCCGCTCTGGGCGAGTTTGATGTCATCTTCATGGCAGACCGTCTTCTCGATGCGCCCTTCAAGCAGATCCCTGGGCGTATCCGGGTCCGTACAGAGCGGTCGGCCCAGGCCAATGACATCGGTCTCGCCATTGGCTATCACCTCTTCCATGAACGCCCGTGACCGGAATCCACCGGTGACCATCAACGGGCATTCGCACACCTCACGAATCTTCTGGGCGTAATCCAGGAAGTACGCCTCCCGCTTGCGAGTGTTTTCCCGCAGGGCCGGCCCCTCGCTCGCCGTGTCGGCATCACCGCTGTACCCGAGCAGCCGCGGCTGTTCGTAAGTGCCGCCGGACACCTCCAGCAGATCAATCCCCTCCTCATTGAGCCAGCGCACCACGCTCACAGACTCATCAAGACTAAACCCGCCCTTGCGGAAATCGTCGGAATTCAGCTTTACCGCCACCGGGAACTTAGGCCCCACAGCAGCGCGAGTCGCCCGCACCACCTCCAGCAAGAAACGGGCGCGATTTTCTAACGACCCACCCCAGCGATCGGTGCGCTGATTGGTGACCGGCGACAGAAAAGACGAAAGCAGATACCCATGAGCCCCGTGTACCTGAACGCCCGTGAAGCCAGCCTCCTTGGCGATCCGGGCCACATTGGCAAAGCGCTGGATAAAGTCGAGGATCTCCGGCTCCGTCAGTGCCCTTGGGCGGGCGTAATTGCCCATCAAAGATAGTTGCACCGCCGAAGGCCCAATCGGGCGCGAAGTCACGTAACGCGGCGACTGGCGACCGGCGTGGGAGATCTGCATCCACAAATGATTGCCGTTGCGGGTTCCCGCTTCGGCCCAGGCACGCAACTGCGCCATAGCCTCCGGTTCGCCTTCAGCCGGCGCGGGATCAATCGCCACGTTACCCGGCCGCTCCAGCACCCGGTGTTCAATCATGACGTTGCCGGTGATTAACAGACCTGCTCCGCCATCGGACCAGCGACCATAGAGGATTTCATGGCGGTGGGTGGCGTGGAGTTGATCGTCTGCCAGGCCCTCGGTCATGGCGGCCTTGGCGATGCGGTTGGGGAGGACTGCTCCACAGGGGAGTTTCAGGGGTTTGGCCAGGGGCGATTCAGTCACGATGAATTCCTGTTCTTTTATTTAAAAGTTTTATTTTTACAGGCCCAACCACTCGGCTAACTGAAGATTGGTTTTCAGCCTCAAACGCTGCTGAAGCATCCCCTCAAAGACGCCCTCAACGTTTCGCTCCTGCCCCAGCAAGGGCAGCGAGGCCTCAGCCTCCGAGAAGAACTGCTCCTCACGAGAGGTGCCCACGATGGCTTGTTCCCACCAATTTACTACCCGTGGGTGCGCCTCTTTGAGCAGCGGGTCCCCGGGCAGCTTTTCGGACTTGGAGGCATTAGCCTTATGAGTCGTGGGCATCAGGTTCCAGAGATCGTTATTGTTCCATCGTGACCATGGAAAACAGTGGTCGACGTCAAACTTCTCTGCTTTGAGATTCTGGGCTGTCCAGACGCACTCTACCCGCCCCGTCTCGAGCTGCTGGTTAATGAGCTGGCGGACAGCTGACGTATCGCGCCGACCTTCAACCCACTGCAAACCACGATGATAGTCATCAATGCGGTAACGCAGATCCCAGCTTCCCATCAAATCAACCCACTCATTAACAATCGCAGGCTCAATCCAACACGCGTAACGACTGAATGCATCCCAGAGAAATGAGGGAACACGGAAGGTACCGAACCTGGAAAGCGTTGCCTTGTCCAAACGCACGGGTTCCTTCTTGATGGTCATTTTGGCCGAACCACCCTCGAAAATCGGACGGTTACTGCCAGGCCAGGTCGTAAAGTGTGCGGGGTTCTTGAGAATGGTCGAGCACGCATCCCGGATCGCCCGGAGGACCACCGGAGCAACATCCGCCGACAGCGACATGCCTACTCTGAAATCCAGAGGCGTGAAATTCTGCAGCTTGAAGAAATCGTCCGTGGCGAAGCCGTAGCCACGGCTACCTCGCGCTTGCCTGAGTTGGTACCGGAGAATCAGAGGGTGATAGAGCATAATCCAAAACAGCCCAACCGCCCCAAGCGGAATATCCACCCAGTCATCGGTACGCTTCAGCGCCAAACCAGGCGCACCGTCGGCGATCCGGACAAGGGCTCGCAGCAGACCCAACTTGTAAGTCGAGAACTTATCATCATTCACGATGATGTGGCGGACTGTCGGCAATGCGCCGGTGCCATCGTCCGCCAACCGAAAAGCCAGTGTCTCCCAGGAAACTTCGTCCCTCCGGAGCTCATCCTTCTTGCGCTCGACAGGCACCGGAAGCGGGATCAGTGCCCTGCGTTTGGCAAAACTCTCCAGCTCTTCCCTGCTGACATCATAAAAAAGCCGTTCACCATCACCAGGCCCATGGCGAAGCGTGATCACCAGCATGCCACCCGGTGCCAAAAGCTCAGTCAGGATTCGAAAAGCACGTTCACGATCGGATGGGGAAATATGCATCCAGACAGCGGACACAAGAATCAGATCGAAGCGATAGCTCAGCTTCCGGATCTTACCTAGATCGGGTAATTGATCGTCTACCCAGTGAATGCTCTGACTGCGAGTAGCGCCCTGCCCCAACTCTCGCAAACCAGCTGCGGGCTCTACCGCGACGACGTCCCAGTCTCGTTCTGCAAGGGCGCTGGCATCGCGACCGCTGCCTGCGCCCACATCGAGAGCAAGGCCTGCTTTATCCCCAAGGAAGGGGAGCCAGTCTTGGTGAACCTGTTCGAAGGTTAGCGACTGGTACTGGTCGTAAAAAGCTTTAGCCTTCTGGCTGTACACGTCAGTCACGGGAACCTATTCCGCCAAGGGATGTGGCCATTAACTCCGAGCACTCTTAATTTGTCGATTGGGTAAGCAAGTAAAACGCACTCGGATGAAACTCTGGCCTGAATCCACTCCTGAAGATACTTACCACCGAACGAGGCGTTAAAACGTTAACAGTTTTTGGAAGATCTTCCCTTAAGGCCGCTGAGTAGCCTTCGTAATCCCATTTCAGAACCTTGCCATCACACAATGCATAGGTTTCTTCACCAGCTTTAAACATGGTCCCGTGAGGTAGGTCTGCCAAGGAATGGGACCAAGTGACTTTTTGACCATCGTTCAACCGCTCAGCATGGAGAACGCCATCCATTTGAGGAGCACGAATGACAGAATCTCCCTCCTCATTGTTGGCACGAATCCAAGCATCACGAAATTCGTTATACCGAGGCCGGCGGCACTCAGCACAGGGACGGTGCCCGGCGGCAAAAGCTGTCACCTCATCGAGGAAAAATAGCTCCGTGTAGGAACCGGGAGACATTAGTTCGCGCTGCCGACCTTTGAATTCCAAGAGGCACGTAATCCAGGCTTTAATTTTAAATTGCCGTTTAAGTTCCTTGTTGGCAGTGTGAAGAACACCCCTATTGCCCATAAGGGTGCCTCTAGCGCTACTTCTTTCAATAGTGCCGGTTGGGCTTACGCGGTTTTCTAGTGGCATGTACAAAAGCTCCGGTGTTTTTGGGGGGCTTACCTACCCGACGTCTGGGCACGTCGGAGCTAAACGAAATACCAACAAAATCTTCCCCAGTGATCCCAGTATTTAGTGACGAAGTTTTAGCCATTTCCGTTGCACGGGGCGATTCTCATTTGCAGCCTTTCACTCCCTGTTTCATCAGATATGTGTTTGCTTATCACTAACCGCTTGGGTTCTGCTATCAGGAATGAAGAGAGAACTTTCCGCACCGTTCAACCATTTCGATATGCTTTCCATTACTCTATTCAAGTGTTCTTCGTTTGCACCTTTGATTTCGCACTCCCAAAGCAGGCATACACGCCAACCCAGCCTCTTCAGCTCGAACAACTTTTGCTGATCTCGGCGAATATTACCCTCGATCTTGTTCCTCCAGAATTCAGGCCTTGTTTTGGGCCATTTGAACAATCGACATTGATGGCCATGCCAGAAACACCCGTTGATCAGAATCACCGCTTGATGTTTGCGCAACACCATATCTGGCGAGCCGGGCAGATCTTTACGATGTAGCCTGAATCGATACCCTCGAGCGTGCAGTCTCTTTCTGATGACGATCTCTGGCTTGGTATTCTTTCCCCTGATGCCAGACATCATTCTTGAACGAGTTTTTGAATCGACTATATCGGTCATACTTCAATTGAGACCTGGAAAAAAAAGTGTTACCTGGTATGCTAGCTGCCAACGAGATTTTGGCGAAGCATCAATGACTGACACTATCAAAATAATCGACCTTTTTGCGGGCCCGGGAGGCCTTGGCGAGGGGTTTTCGGCCTTTAAGGCAGATACTGGCTCCTTCCCTTTCAAAATCGTCGCCTCTGTAGAAAAAGAGGAGAGTGCCCACAAGACGCTAACACTCAGGGCCTTCTATCGTCAGTTTCGCGGCCGAAAGGTTCCAGATGCTTATTACGAATACCTGAGGACCAATGAAAAGGTCAGTGCTGAAGAGTTCTTGTCCGAGGAATACCCGGAGGAATGGGCAGCGGCAAAACAAGAGACGTTGGGTGGTCCGAAAGCTCTGGGTAGCAAAGATCACAAACAGATATTCTCTGAAATTGAGCGCGCCATCGAAAGACATGACGGGCCTAAAGTTGTTATTGGAGGCCCACCATGCCAAGCCTATTCCCTAGTTGGTCGTGCCCGAAACAAAGGGATCAAGGGCTACATCGCAGAAAAGGATGATCGTCATTTCCTGTACGAGGAATACCTAAAGGTTCTGGACTTGGTGCAGCCCGATATTTTCGTCATGGAGAATGTGAAAGGACTGCTTACTGCCAAGGTGAATGGTGAGTCAATCTTCGACAAAATCCGAAAAGACCTATTGTGTCCTGCCCGCGCCATTAAAAGCGATCGAGAGGAAGTAGAATACGAACTACTCCCGCTGGCCTCTCCTCTCGAAGATCTGGGGGGACTGGGACATTTCCAAAATAAGGATTTTGTCATTCGTGCGGAAGATTTTGGGATTCCTCAAGCTCGTCACAGGGTGATTCTGCTGGGTGTTCGCAAGAATCTAAGAAAGAGCAATATTCAAGGAGAGTTACTGGCTAATTGGAGAAAGGATACACACATCACCCCAAGTCAAGTCCTAGCCGACCTCCCAAGGCTTCGAAGCGGCTTAACAAGATGTAAGCCAAACGATTTCAACTCTTGGCGCGATAATCTATATAACGGGCTGTCAAAGGTATATGGCGCCTTATCGTTTTCTCAAGCAGCCCAAGATCTTGCCCAACGAGCCTATGAATCTGCCTCCAGAGACCCTGGGCAAGGCGGACGATTTGTACCGCTCTCCAGCGGTCTTGCGTCACAAATGCCTCGCTGGTTAAAAGACTGGTACAAAGATGATGCAATTAACGGCGTTATAAACCACGAGGCAAGGAACCATATGCCCGAAGATCTGCATCGATATCTGTACGCAAGTTGCTATGCTGCAGCCAAAGATGGCACCTCACCACGCTCTCGTGATTACCCTGAAAATTTGGCACCCAAACACAAGAACTGGACTACCGGAAACTTTACCGACCGCTTCAAGGTACAGGCAGAGAACCGAGTCGCCAGCACGGTAACCAGCCACATCTCAAAGGATGGTCATTACTTCATTCATTATGATCCGAGTCAGTGCAGAAGTTTAACTGTGAGAGAGGCGGCCAGAATTCAGACTTTTCCTGACAACTATTTCTTTGAAGGCAACAGGACTGAGCAATATGTTCAGGTTGGCAATGCGGTACCCCCGCTGCTCGCGAATCATATTGCCAAAGTTGTTTATTCTCTGCTGAATCAGAAAAAATGAAGAATACCTGAGCTCCGAATTAAAACCCCTTTCAATTGGGAGCTCAGCTAACTCATATCACCTCTTAACCAGAGAAACCTTCGTCTTTTAATTTATGTAGCGCAGCAAGCGCCACCGCACATTGACGCTCAGACGGCATCTTTCTGGGAATTGCGGAGCAGGTTTCCAATACCCCGAGCTCTTTAGGGCTCAAGAGCGCTCGCTCACGAGCCCAATCCCGTGCAGCTTTCCAAAACTGACTACCCAGCGTGTGAACTTCAATCTCCGCGTTCACACTATGATCCAATGCAGCCTCAGATTTTGCTTCTCTTGCCCTGCTTTTGGCAGATTCTAAGGAAATGGTCACCCGATCAGTTTTTCCGGGATAAACAACATCTTTTTCAGAGAGCCATTTCCAGCATATCTCTTTCTTAGCCCATTCACTGGCATTTCGAACTCCCGCAGGTGGGCTATTAATAACAAGTTGGGCAACCTCTCCAGCTGCCAAAAGCATCGATTTCAGTTCGGGAGCGACAGATTGATTCCTCCACACTAGGTCAAGATCAATAACTTTCCCTTTTTGCGAGGCATCGTAAACGACTTTTGCAATACCATATGTCACGATATTCGCCCTATACCCTCCCTCATACCATTCAGCACCGGAAACTAATCTCTCCATCGTTCTAAAAACAATGTTCTTTGCGACCAGTCGCTTGTACCAGAGTTCATCGAATATAGAGCCATCCTTGCCCCATTGCCTTCCAATATTCTTTGCAAACTCGGCGAAGTTCTTCTGCGCTCCTCGACTTACAATATGAGGAACGCATTCGAAGGTGTTTTCATATTTTGCTAGATCCGTTTTGGTGAAGAATTGCCCTCGAGGGTATTCAGCATCAAATTTTTTCCTCTCGGCAGGCGTCCGTCTTCCTCTCTCATCTGCGAACTGACCACGGGCACGTTCGTAAAACCACTTCGTCTCGCGGTAGCCATCCTCTCCCGCTGGTGCCAGTAACCGTCTGGAGTACTCTTCTACACGAATATGGAATGGGTGGTTCGCAAAGAAATCTGCAGCATTAACTTTATTCTGGCTATTTGCGTACTCTGAAATTCGAGGTACAACCTCCTCTGATTGACTACGGGGTACAATAGTCAACTTCATTTGTACATGAATTTGATCTAACTGTTCTTCAAACAACTTTTTTGCCGCATGTAAAGATGCGGTGGTCTGACCGCCATTCACGATTTGTAGATTATCTGCACGCACTAGCTCCAAACCAGATTCTACCTGCTTTATTGCAATTCCATCTGCTGTTGCACTCAAACCGTTGTTATATGAAAAAAACATATGCGGTTCATCGCGAATCGTATTTCTGATGCCTTGGTTTACCTTTCCCCTAGCCTGCAAAAAACTCCGGACATTTGCTTCCAAGAGCCTGGGTCCCCATTTCTCATAAATCCCGGCAAGCTGCTTTCCAGGAATGACAGCTAAGTAGCTCTCAAGAGCTCCATCTCCTGCGGACGCTTTCAAGAGAGGTATTCCTCCCCCAAAGTCCTTCTCAAAATCGATCTGAAGATCAGCTCGCGCCTGCCCCTGATCCATAAATTGTTTGAGCCGCTTAAGATCCCAAACACTTAACGTGATTGGCTTGCCATCAATTGGGTCAAGAGGCTCCGCATCAGACCTAGCACTGAAATTGCCATTCGTCGCAACTACCAGCTTGACCTTCTCAATCATGTTCCAACGAGTCGAAATAAGGTCAGCCAATCCAAAACCAGGACTTGTCTCTTCCAGCTGGCTTTTGAAGTCTGGCTTCATACTGGATACAAGAAACCGGAAAAGTCGATTCTGCAATCGCTCCACATGCGGTCTGTTCAACACCCGAATCTCTTCACTCAGACCAAAATCACAGATGATTAAGGTTAAGACGCCAGAATTATCACTAGGATCTCCACCGTAACCATCTACCTGCATCTGATGAACTGAATATTTACCCTCATAATATGCTCGATCAGCCTCATCGACTTCACCAGCTTCAGATAGCAAATCAGCTACTTTCTCAAAAAAGGCTTCTGCCGTTACTAATCCCATTGCATCCGCATCACCTTGAATATCGGCAATGAGTTGATGGTGAAATTCGAGTAGTTCAGTCATTACGAGGACCATCCTTGATAACTTTGATTAAGTCGACGTTAGTTTCGAAACTCGAGCAAGCCTCAAGAGATAATGAATACCTTACCATCCCGACACCAACAGGAAGTGGCACAGCAACCCGCGGGAACCCCTCGACAACCTCAAAGGTTTGGGACTCTCCGAGATGCCAACGTCTCTCCGAATAATCATTTTCCGGATCATATCCAGTTGTGAAGATCGCATCTTCCCACTGGTCGAACACACTTATCGAATCTTCAAAATGTGTAGCAGTAAGTTTTACATGATCATGCAAAGTCAGCCCGTCCGGCGAAATTGCAGACGAAATATTAAATACTTTAAGAAACAGTCTGCATCCTTCTACATCGGCTAGTTGCTCTTCGGATGAGATCGAAACATATGGTTTTGCCGCAACCCTACGTGCCTTAATTTCGATGCAACATCCAATAAATTCAAAGTCCTTCGACGATTTTGATGGGCCTTTCCACGCCTCTATTGCAGAATCAGCACCTAGTCCAACCGCCAACTCTCTAAGAAAAGCTAGCTCTCCCACCAAACCCCGCTGCTCTTCGACGGAAAGGCCTCTTTTACTCCCCCCCCTCAACAAATAGTGCCAACGCTGGGTTCGCTGAACCGATCGAACCAAGGCGTCATCAACATTAGTTGCAGCCTCACCAGCAGCGACCACATCTCTACATAGCGTTTCAAAAATTTCGATCTGACTACGCTCATTCAAAGCAATTACAAACGCCGGCGAAGAACCAGCGTTTCTAAAAGATAGCGTCAGATTTTTTAGTTTTGGTAGCTTTGGAGGCGATAGTGGCAACTGTGGAAGTCTTAGCATCAATCCTGGTGTTCGCTTCTCAAGAACAACCCAAAAGAAGTCAAAGCGGCCAGCCATATTTACCCGTCGCGCTTCATCATTGGCCAGCTTGTTCCAAGGATCATTTTGCGCTGTCATCATCAGCCTCCTGATCCTCATCCTCATCCTCATCCTCATCGCCAAAGAGTTCTTTATATCTCACGGCATTTACTACATATTCTACGGTCTCCTCTGCTCGAGAAGATCTAGGCAGACTTATTCCCCATCCGATTACAGGTTCGCTTGGTATAAAATCCTGCTGACGTTCGTTTTTTTGCTGCTCCGGTATTTTTGGGCTAACAAGATGGAGTATGAAAAGCCCCCTTTTCCTGACCTCTCGGTAGATCTTGTCGGCAAAGTTCACCTTCCCTTTCCCAAGCTTAGCTCCATTTTTATTCAAGTAACTAGATTCTGCCTCAATGATCTCAGAGTTGCTAAGGCCAGCCTTTTCTATTCCTCTTGACGCAAGGCGCATGCCTTTACCGCTAAAGGCCATATAGTGCAGCTTTGGCTCTCCAAAGCTTACTGTTCTTTCTGCCGGTATTATTGGCAAACCTAAACAGTTATCTTCTTCGCCACTTTGTTTGCTGGTCACCAATACATCCCAAAAAGCTAGCTCATCTTGTGATCGCGCATTGATGTACTCACGAACTGGGGGGGTATCTGTCGTTACACTTTGGTCCGCATTTCGCCAGCCTGCTAAAAATTGGTCAACCTCATTAACAGGAACATCACTGAACAAATACCCCCAAATGTTTTTCTGATAACCTTTTCCAAGTTTCAACAATCTATCAACAAAGATCTTGGCATTTCTCTTATTTGCATCTATATCTTTTTTATGAGTACTAACTTTAGCCGTCTCAATAAACTGATTTGATAAACCAACTTTTGTTATTACCTTGGCGCTAGCGCCCATCTTATTTCTTGCAGTAACCAATAGAGACGCGGGATGGCTCCTGACGGCTAGACCAAACATTCTCGGCGTTGCCTTAGCCTGTTCCATAATTTTGAGCTCATCGTGCAGCTCATCTGCCGCTTCAGCAATAAATGCATACCAATCTATTGCTTCCTCCGGCATCCATATCCGGCATAAATCTTCATAACCGTCTCTGTATCCGAACCATCGACCCATCTGCATTAAGGTGTCATACATCATGGTGTTTCGAAGGAACCAGGTTACAGTAAGACCCTCAAGCGTTAACCCCCGGGATAATGAAAACCCGCCTACCGCGATGACTGTTTGGCCTCTTTCACCGCTGTAAGAATAATCAAGATCATTGGCTCTACTATTGACTTCTACGACCTTCGCTGCCGCGATTGCTTCGAACAGCGCCGCTTGCACGTCTGGCCATTCAAATTCTGTTTTTGAGTACTCCCTTTGCCAAACCTTTTTGAGCTCTGAAAGCTCGGGGTCGGACAAGCCAGAAATACCAAGAGAGGCATTAATCCTCACCGAATCTTTGATGCGATCTAAAGCTTCATGTATTCGGTTTCTTAGCTTGCTTTGTACAGCAGTAAAGCGGCTTGCATTCACTAGCATAGAGCAATGTGCCGACTCGCTCCCTCTCAAATTCCTTATTGTCCGGGATAGCAAAAAGGCTCTCAAAGCTGTCAAAAGAGACCTTGGAAGACTGTCTAGAGCATGATCGATTTTATGTTTAATTGGCAAGATGTCTTCATTATCGCTTATATATCTCAGCCATTTTGGCTCACCATCATCAGGTAAACCATCGATAAATATTTTCGAAGGACCAAAATAATTTGTGGGAGCATCCAAACCGATAATAAAGTCTCTCGGGAAAAGATCCTCATTAAACATCTTGTCATCTTCATCAGGATCTATAAATATATTAGCAAACGGAGTGGCAGTGTATCCCACGTAACAACTCCGATGAAACATGCTCAAAAGATCTCGAATTTGACCATTGATTTTTGTTATTAACTTTTTACTGTATGCCGTATTTATAGATGCATTATCAGCTTCATCATCAATAAGTAGCATGGGCTGATCAATCATTTCTCGATCACCCCTCGCGCTATTGTCTCTCAGCCAATCTAAAAGGTTTTCCAGTGTTCGGTGATTTTTCTTGATAACCAACACTACAGGAACTTGGTAGGAGCCGATCTCACTTGTATTCGTCGATGCAGTCTCTTTGTTAAAGTCTTTAATCGTATTTGTTAGGCTTACCGGCGTTCTACTGAAATCAAAGTGCCCCACACCAATTTTATGCCTAGCGCCCCCATTTCCTCGTTCTTGGCTGCGCCCTGTGTCGCGGCCAATGAAGCCCTCATCTATTCTCGCCTGGGTTTGATTTCTAAGATTGTTGTGAATTCCCGCAATCACAATAATCAGTCGATATCCCGCATCTGCGGCCTTGCAAATCAACCCAGTGTAGTTTGCCGTTTTTCCACTTTGAACATGTCCAACAACCATGCCCCTACGATCCCAAGGCACCTGCTTTTCCGGATTACCTAACCGACCCAGGATTTTATCGGTAACTTTATCCGTAGAAGTAACGACATCTCTGGGTAGACCATTTTGCAGCAGAAGCTTCTGATATCTTTGCCAATAGAACGGTTCGATCTTGACCTTTGCATCGTCTAGCCAAGGCTCAAATTCGTCTCCATCAACAACGGCTCCCAAACCTGCTTTAATACCCTGCTTCGTTTCTATCTCACGAGCGACTTGCTCCAACGTGTCGGAGTTTAAGCCCGGAGCAACAGCCTTAGCGAGAGCACCAATCAGATCTCGTAGTTCCTCTTCCGTTTTTCGCGGTTGATTGAATAAAGCAGACTCGACAACGTTAACTAGTTGAATATAACTACTGACCGTCATGCTAAACCCTTGTATCAGGAATATCCGGTTGACCTAGGTAATCTTCGATCAACTTCTTAACCACATACCAGTTGTCACGTAAAACTGGATGGCTATGCATTACACCGGGCATAGCGTCAGGCGGGATACCTGAGCCAGCCAATGCCTCCAGCATGGAGGTCACCAATTGTCGAAGATCTGATTCGTCAGTGTGGTCTGCAATCACCGACTCAGCATTGCCAACCAACTCGGCATGCAAAGTCTCAATCGGTAACCCTGAGCCAACAATTCTCATACAACGATAGAATCCTTCTCTCAGGTGGTCTGGTAGCTGAGTTGCATATGCTTCAAAAACCGGATGGTCGATGTTTGGACGGAAAAAAACTTGCCCATCTTTCTGAAGCCGGTTCCAAATAGGCTGTTTGGTCTCGTCTACCAGCTGTTGGCCCCGCCTTCGATATGTGCGCTTTGAAGTACCAACAAAATGTTCAACTACTTTTTTCAGACGCTCGCGTACTTGGGGGGGTAACTGGGCCGATGCCTTTTTGACATCAATTTTCCAATCAGAATCCATGGTATTGGGGATATCAACAGCAATCCGGCACAGCTTTGTCAGCTCAGTCTGTCGGGCTAGTCCAAGCCAACCTCCGGATATGATGAGCCGATTCTCCCGATAAATATACAGACCTTGGGACTTCAAATGACCCTCGGGACCTCCCGTTTCGTCCCATTCTTCGCGAGTCATCTTTTTATGGTGTGGCAAGGTATAGCAACGAATGCGGACCTTGCCCTTGCTCAACATCAAGACTTCTTCCGGTAGTTTTTGAGTCGAATGATGTGTAGAAGCCATTGGGTCTATTGGTTTAAGCCCTCTACCATTCAATGAAATGCGTATCTTTGGCTTTTTTCCTTCGAGAAATCGATGGAACACCAATCTCAAATGGCGTTCTGCCAATCGTAGCGCCTCATTCAGATGTCCAACGCGCTTTGCACGATCGTCTCCATACCCTCCAATCAGACGATCTAGCTTCTCCCACACAACGACTGTTCCATCACCAGACAACAATTCAAGCCCGGGGACAGCCGAATGATCATCCAGCAATTCGAGAGACCAGTCATTGCGTCTAGAAACCCGATCCAGATCCCAGCGCGCACAGGAAGTCCTAGAATCCTTAACAGATATGACTGTGAGTGATCGACACTGGGAGAAGCTGGCGCTTTTCAGACCAAGACCAAAGCGCCCAAGGTCTTCCGAAGATCTTTTGTCTGAAGGGTTTTTTGACCCAAGACGCATAGCTTCGACAAGCTCGGTCTCAGACATACCTGAACCATCATCTGCGATGATGATCGATGGTTCGTCCGCGGTAGTATTTGCAATTAGCTGGACAGAAGTCGAGCCAGCAGAAATTGAATTGTCGATAACATCTGCCAACGCTGTCTCAAGGCTATAACCGAAGTCCCTGTGTCCCTCAATCAGTGAAGCGGCGTACGGGGTTGCATCGACTTCTCGTATGGGCAAGGCCTGCTCTACTTCTCGATCCATATCACTACCTACAACCTATCCATGACTCACTGCGTTTTATCGAGCGGCTCTCCCCACGTGATCAGCCCCCATTCAAGCTCTGGCCGCCAACAAAAGATTAGCCTGCGTCGTACTTTTTATTACCTCAATACTGCAAGAGAAAGATACAGTTTCCAAGGTCTTTAACTAATTCGAGCACAGGTTTCACTATTTGACGTCGAAAGAGTTATACCGTGCGCACCTGGATCCGCGATGCTCAATTGCCAGCTCTGGAAGAACAATAAGGGCATAATGGTTCCTATGATGCTCTATTCCGTAAAACCAGAGCCCTCATCCGGAATATTTCTATCCTCAGGAACTTGCGGAAGGAGTTCCGAGTAAAGCTCTTCCAAGCGGACTTGATACGTTGATTCCACAAACGCATCGGCGTTCTTGTTGTAATAGGCCGGCTTATACCGCATTCAATGCTTCCTATGCGGGTAATTAACCTGAAGTCCATTTAAACCAGGCTACCAAGCGGACAAGTCGCGGCCAAAAAGCTTTTTGGTGCTATCCACGCCAATTAAGATACAGGGATTAAGCTCCCTGCTCCTTAGATGCCTGAATATCCACAGGCGGCACCCCCAAGTCCTGCCACTTCTCCGGATGACACGTAAACAGCAGTATCTGATGTCGACTGGCCGCATCAAACAGGATGCGTTTCATGTCTTCCAGGCGATCGCTGTCACTGTGCACCAGGGTATCGTCCAGGATGACCAGCGTTGGCCTTCCTGCTTCCCGCAGCAGATCGGCATAGGCCAGTCGGCTGATCAGGCCCATCTGTTCCCGGGCACCGAAACTCAGTTCGGTAATCTGTCCTAGTTCCGTGCCCCGGCTGAAGGTACCGGGCCGAAGCTGCTCGTCAACTTCCAGAGAGGCTTCAGGGAAAAGCACTGACAGGTAATGGTTGAGGTGCTTTTGCAGGGGCGCCTGCAGGCGGCGTGTCAGGGCCTGGCGTTTTTCAGTGAGCAGGTTCAGCAGTAGGTCCAGTGCTTGGGCGCGGCGGTGCAATTCCTGATAGCGGCGGTTGCACTGATCGTACTCGGCCTCTTTTTCATTGAGCTGTTCTTCCAAACCTTCCGCGCCCCAGGCTTCCAGCCTGACTTTGATGTCGCGCAGTTCGCGGCCCCGGTTTTCCTGGGTTTGGCGCAGCTGGTTGACCGCGTTCTGGTAGCGCTCGATGTCCTGTTTCAGAAACTCCGGGCGGGCTTCGCGGATTTCCCGTTCGCGGCGTTCTAGGCTGGATTGCAGTTCGGCCTGCTGTTTCTTGAGATTCGCCAGGTCGGTGGTTATCTGGCGAAGTTGCTGCTGGCGTTCCGGGCTTTTTTCTTCATCGGCCAGCCGCTGCCATTCGGTTTTGGCGTTGTCCCGGGCCTGTTTCAGCGCAGACAGCCTGGACTGGTGCGCACGGTCATCGGATTCGGCTTTGTCCAGCGCACTGCCAGCCCGGGTGAACGCCGCCTCCGCCTCTTCCAGAGCCGGCACATCCTCTTGCGGATCCGGTTTGGGGGTGGCTTCCAGTTGGCTTTTGGCTTTCTCCAGTTCGCTCTCTGCCTCGTTCTGCCCGGAGACAAGTTGCTCAATGCCGGCCGGTGCCACGGATTTCAGCAAATCCTCGGCATGCTTCTGGGCTCTTTCGGCGTTTTCAAAGGCTGAAAGACGTTCCTCTGCCTGCTCAACCGATTCCACGCCAAGGGTCTTCAGCTGTTCTTCCAGGCTTTCCTCAAGGGTTTTGAGTTTCCTTCGGGTACTGGCCAGCTCTTCGCCGCCGGGTGTTATGCCCAGGGTGCCCACGCCGGGAATCACCAGTGTGGATTCTTCCAGAAGCTGCTGTTCACCCTGGCCGGTGAGCGCTTCGTTGTTCAGCGTGAGGGATGCGCCGGCCTCCAACTGCCAGCTCAATCGGGTAGCGATGGTTCGTGAGCGGATGGTTTCTTCGTTCAGCTGGTTCGCGGTTGCGCGCAGCTTTTTGACCAACTCGGAATCGATCCGATTTTCCCGGGCCTGTTGCCTGGCTTGCTCCAACTGCTGGTGGTATTCCTTTGCTTTAGCCAGGTTCTGGGTCAGCACCTTCTTTTGCTGTTCAAGCCGGCGGACATCCTGTTCCAGCCTCTGTCGGGTTTGCAGCAAGCCAGCGAGTTTGCGCTGCTTTTCCGCTTGCTCATAGGCGGTTCTGGCTTCTTGCAGGCGGCCTGCAATCATCGAGGTTTGGGCTTCCACGGTGGCGAGGTCCCGCTCCGCCCGGTCCAGTTCGGCTTTCCGGCCTTCAAGCTGGCGACTGAGCCCTTCCAGGTGGTCCTTGTTCTGCTGCAACAGGCGGTGGTTTTGTTGCAGTTGGCTGAGCGTGGCTTTCTCCTGGTTCTGTTGCTGCTCCAGGCGCTCAACCTTTTGATAGCGCGCCCGGGCTTCCTCCAGCTGGCGTTGGGCGTCTTCCCACGGCCGCTCCGCTTCCGCCTGCTCATAGTCCTGGGTCAGTTTGCCAAGCCGGTCGACCTGCTCCTGGTATTTGTGCACGCGCTCCTTCAGTTCTTCAATTTCAACTTCGTATTGGGCGCGGTCTTTTTCCAGTTTCAGGTAATCGCCCCGGGGCTTGCCGGTGCCGGTCAGCAGGGTGTCCCGCTGGCTGCGAACCGTCTCGATCAGGTCATCGCCTCCGGAACTGGCTACCTCTCCCACCATGGAATTCAGGGCGGATTTCAGGTGATCTCCAGCGTGTTCTATGGCCTGCTCGATGTCCTGCCCGGTGCCCTGCTCCACCCACAGCAATCCGGGTATACCCCAGTGTTCGGCTTTGCTGGCGCCCCGTTTCGGGTACTGATAGCCCAGCAGTTCGGCCAGTTTTTCTTCAGCGTCGTCTTCACTGTAGCTCTCGGTGCCAACAACCAGGTCGCACCGCTTGCGCTGGAGAAAGCTTTTGGTGAGGCGCCAGGAACGGCCTTCGTGCTCAAAATCCAGCTCGATGGTGGGCGCCGCGGCGGAGTCGCCCCAGGGGCGCAGGTCGTCCACGGCTGTGGACCGATACCGCTCAAAAAACGCGGCGCGGATGGCACGTACCAGCGTGCTTTTGCCGGACTCATTGGGGCCGTGAATCAGGTTGAGGCCGGGTTGCAGGTTGTCCAGCTCAAAGGGCTTGCGGAACTGGCGCAGCTGTTCGATGCGCATTCGCTGCAGCTTCATTGCGCCGCCTCCTGTTCACGTTCCCTTAGCAGGCCGGCCAGTATGGCCAGGGCATCCCGGGCGATATCATCCTGCGCGTCTTCTTGCCGATCACGCAGGCTCTCAACCACTTCGCCAACGTAGCCATCGGCCTTCAGAGCCGCGATGTCTTCGTCGGTCGGGGCAAGCTGAAGCCCACTTCGCTCGCAGCGAAGGCTGCGGAATCTGGCTTCGGCAACCGACAAGGCCTTCAACAGGGTTTCTTCTCCGGCCAGGGTCACTGAGCCGTCGAGGCGAAGATCCACAACGGCGGATTCCGGCAAGCTGTTCAGACGCTCCAGCAACTGCTCAAGATCGGACTGCACTGCCAGGGTTTCCCGGAACTGGTGCCATTGGTACCGCCCTGCTGGAACACGGGTTACCGCGGGTTTCGCGCCGGGTTCGGGAAACTCAACAATCAAGGCATTACCCGCTTCGTTGTTTCTGAATCGTTCGGGCTCTGGCGTTCCGCTGTACCAGGTGCGTTCATCGATCTGCTTGGTGCCATGCCAGTCGCCCAGGGCCAGGTAATCGAGCCGGCTGGCCTCTGCCCGGTTCGGCGCGATGGGGTTGGTGGAATCAATCTCGTCCGGCAACAGGCCCTGGACGCTTCCATGCGCAAGTCCGATTCTGAGAAAACCTTCCGGCGTTTCATAGCCGCTGAATGGCTCGGTCAGATCGCCATACGTGTGGCGCTGGGTCAAAGGTGCGCAGAGGATGCTGAGGCGCTGGGGTTCCAGATCTATCACGCCAGGCTGAAGCGCGAGATGCACATTCTCCGGGACCGCCCCCAGGCGTTGGGCCCGGGTCCACACGCTCTCGGCCAGCGCGGCGTCGTGGTTTCCGGGGAGCATGACCCAGGGGCCAGTAAAATCCTTCGTGGCGTTGAACACCCGGCGAATGGTTCGGTCGGAGACGGTCTGGGCATCAAAAACATCACCGGCCACGAGGACCGCATCGCACTGGTGTTCGCTGGCCAGTCGTGCAAGCGTTTCAATGGCCTCGAACCGGGCCTCGACCAGGGCGGCACCGTCTTCCGTTTCGAAACGGGTAAACGCCCGGCCCATCTGCCAGTCTGCCGTATGCAAAAACTTTGGCATTTTATCTACCTGAAAGATCTGGAAATTTTGGCGTTATTCTAGACTACACACGGATACATTACAGACGTAACGCGACACTAGAGGTCGTTCTGGAAGAGATGGTTTGATTCGGACCCTAAACGGAGCTCAACCTGCACGCCGCATTCTTGAAGTTCGAAAAACACTATCGCTTCGCATCAATGCCCAAACTGGGTCAGAGTTTCAATCCGTTCAAACAAAATTTGCTCTCGCTCTGCATTGCCACCCGCCTGGCTGTTAACGGCATACTCAAAGTTGGGATCTTGCAACAATTGGCTGAATTCTTCTGCCAGATAGCCTCGTAGTTCCTCGGGCGCAGCCTTGACCTCGTTGATCAATGACTCACGACCATCAATCAACGTGAGCAAGTCTTCGATGTCGTGGCTGGAGAGTGTATCGCCCTTACCTCGGCCCTTGTATGCCTCCAGCTTCGTCGCAAGAAAATATGACGGATTTACCAGTCTGATAGAGAGATCATCAGACAACTTGTAAGGCATGGCAGTCTTCAACGCATCGCCATACCAGCGGTTGCTGAACCCCAGGACCTGTGGATCGTCCGGCATAAAATCCACTCGTAAATCGCCCAGCTTCATAGCACATACGGGGGCGGTTTCCTCCGGGTCTGGCGGCATGTCTTTAAAGCCTTTTGCTCTCAATGCCTGTTGCAACGCATAAAATCCCGGATAGCCCATGACATGGACGATCAGATCCACATCCTCGGTGTGACGAACTTGCTCAAGTACGAACTCATCGGTTAATAGAAAACTGGTGGTACAACCACCTACAAAGGCCACCTGCTCTCGCAGGTCGGGACCAAGCGCCTCAGCAACTTTGCTTACCATCCACTTTTGTAACGCCGGTATGCTCATTAACTCACTTCCATGTGCTTTTTCAACAGGTCTTTTGCCAGATTTGCCTCACGCGCGCTGCCTATGCGTATTGCGTCTACCAGGGCTAGCAAGGCGTAAAGCTCCGGGTCGCGCTGAACCGCATGGCCCACCGTTTTAAATAGAGGGACAATCTCCAAGCCTTTGTTTTTACCCCGCGCATCTGGCCAAACCGGAAAAAGTTCTCCTGCGCTGAACAAGCGAGTTTCCAACACGGGCGCAGCGAATGCGGTGCTTATACCCCGCACCAACTGGCCTGGCTTGGCAGGGAATACGTATTTGGCACCGTAAACTATGAATTCAAACAAGCTCTTTGTGTTGACACGCGGTACACCGGAATTGCGATCCTTTTTAGCCAGACCAACCTCAAAACAGCGGCGCAGTGAGTTGCTAACCTGGGATTTCCCGATGCCGGTTTCCAGCTCAAGATTGCGCACTGTGTAGGCTGATGTGTCTACCCCACTTCCGGTCGCTTCTTGCTGACGCAGCGAAACCAATTTGAGCAACAGGCCGAGATCTTGACTCTTGATTCCATCCATACGTTGGATGTCCCTAGTTTTTGGACACGGGACAAGCGTTGCTTAGATTTCAATTAATTGCAAGCTCTCACCAACACATTCCTTTACACCGGGCTCAGTCGACACGCGGCGTACTTGAATTCCGGGATTTTGCCGAACGGGTCCAGCGCCGGGTTGGTGAGCACGTTCGCTGCCGCTTCCACAAAGGCGAAGGGCACGAACACCATACCCTCGGGCATGGTCTGGTCGGCCCGCGCTGTCAGCGTGATGGTGCCGCGCCGGGTGGCAATTTGAATGTCATTGCCCGGTGCTACGCCCATGCGTTCCAGCTCTGCTGGTGCGAGATACGCCGCCGCTTCCGGTTCCCGCTCATCCAATACGCGGCTGCGACGGGTCATGGCGCCGGTGTGCCAGTGCTCAAGCAATCGCCCGGTGGTCAGCACAATGGGATAGGCCTCATCCACTGGCTCGTCCGGCGGTAGCGGGCTGGCCGGTGAGAATCTGGCGCGGCCTCCGGCACGCGGGAAGCCATCGGAGAAGACAACGTCGTTGCCCGGGGCGTCGTCGGCCGGGCATGGATAGGTAACGGACCCTTCGCGCTCCAGGCGAGACCAGGAGATATGATCCAGTGAGTGCATGCCCTGCTTCATTTCTTCAAACACCTGCTCGGGGCCGGCGTAGTTCCAACCCAGCCCGAAACGCCGGGCGATCTCCTGGATAACCCACCAGTCGGGCTTGGCCTCCCCCGGCGGTGCCAGCGCGGCACGGCCCATTTGCACCTGGCGGTTGGTGTTGGTGACGGTGCCGGATTTTTCCGACCAGGCGGCCGCCGGCAGGATAACGTCGGCAAACTGGGCGGTCTCGGTGACAAACAGGTCCTGCACCACCAGGTGTTCAAGGGCAGCGAGCGCGGCCCGGGCGTGGGTCAGGTCCGGGTCGGACATGGCGGGGTTTTCGCCCAGGATGTACATGCCCTTGATGGTGCCCGCCTTGATGGCATCCATGATCTCCACCACGGTGAGCCCCGGCTCAGGGTCCAGCTCTGTGTTCCAGAGCTCTTCGAAGGCGGCCCGCAGCTGTTGATCGCCTACCGGCTGGTAGTCGGGCAATACCATGGGGATCAGCCCCGCATCGGATGCCCCCTGCACGTTGTTTTGCCCCCGCAATGGGTGCAAACCAGTGCCGGGCCGGCCGGTGTGGCCGCAGCTGAGCGCCAGGGATATCAGGCAGCGGGCGTTGTCGGTGCCGTGCACGTGCTGGGAGATGCCCATGCCCCAGAAAATCATCGCCTTATCCGCGCTCGCGTAGGCGCGGGCCACTTCACGAATGGCATCGGGCGCCACGCCGCAGACCGGGCTCATCACTTCCGGGGTCATGCCTTCGACGCTGGCCGCCAGCGCCTCGAAACCTTCGGTGTGGGAGTCAATGTAGGCCTGGTCAAACAGACCTTCACTGATGATCACGTTGAGCATGGCGTTGAACAGTGACACGTCGCCACCGGGCGAGAATCGCAGGCTGCGCCAGGCATAGGCATCCAGCGCCTGGCCCCGTGGATCAATGATGATCAGTTTGGTGCCGTTGCGTGCCGCCTGCTTGAAGTAGGTGGCTGCTACCGGGTGGTTTACCGCCGGGTTACAGCCGGTGAGGATCACCACATCCGACTCGAGCGCCTGCATGAAGGAGGCCGTCACGGCGCCGGAGCCCAGGCATTCCATCAATGCGGCCACGGAGCTTGCATGGCAAAGCCGGGTGCAGTGGTCCACATGGTTGGAGCCGAAGCCAGTGCGCACCAGCTTTTGGAACAGCCAGGCTTCCTCGTTGGAGCATTTGGCACTGCCGAAGCCGGCAAGCGCGGCGGGACCGTGTTGTGTTTTTAGACCGGTCAATCCGCTGGCCGCCAAATCCAGGGCTTCTTCCCAGCTTGCTTCCCGAAAGTGCGTTAACGGATTGGCCGGATCAAGGTCCGGGTCCAGTCCCTTGGGGACGCCCTCCCGGCGAATCAGCGGCCGGGTTAGCCGCGCCGGGTGCGAGGGATAGTCGAAGCCGAAACGGCCCTTCACGCACAGCCGGCCCTGGTTTGAGGGGCCGTCTTTGCCTTCCACAAACAGGATGCGCCCACGCTGCTCGCCTTTCTCCGATCCGGCAGGTGCTGGCTCGTCTTTCACGTGATAGGTCAGTTGGCAGCCCACGCCGCAATAGGGGCAGACGGAATCGACTTTGCGATCAGCAGTGGCGGAGTCTCCGCGGCCCTGGGCATCGATCAGGGTGGCCGGCATGAGCGCCCCGGTCGGGCAGGCCTGCACGCATTCGCCGCAGGCGACGCAGGTGCTGTCACCCATGGGGTCATCAAAATCAAACACCACCTTGGACGCAGCGCCACGGTGGGCCAATCCGATCACATCGTTGCCCTGCACTTCCCGGCACGCGCGCTCGCACAAGCCGCAGGTAATGCAGGCATCCAGATTGACGTTCATGGCGGAATGGGAAGCGTCATGACCCTGGACGTGGGCCAGCGAATCGGAGCGTGGCGCCACATGGTGAACCGTGGGCTCATTCCGGTCCGAGCGTGCCGGGATGCGTTGGCGCACGGCACCTGCATCGATAGCCAGTTGATCCGCCGTTTCCCACAGGTGGCTTGAGCGGTCGGGGCTATTCTCTCGTTCCGGTTGATCCGCCAACAGCAATTCGAGCACGCCTTTACGGGCCGCCTGAACCCGGGAAGAGCCGGCACTGCGCACAACCATGCCGGGCGCCGCCTCGCGAATGCAGCTTGCGGCCAGCACCCGTTCACCTTCCACTTCCACCATGCAGGCCCGGCAGTTGCCATCGGCACGGTAGCCCGGCGCGTCTTTGAAGCACAGGTGCGGGATGGTTTCTCCGGCCCGCTTGGCGACCTGCCAGAGGGTTTCGCCGGGGTAGGCCTGAACCTCCACGTCGTCGAGGGTGAGGGTAAAACTTGTACTGGTGTTACTCATGGCGGCTTCCCTACCCTTTAACGATCAGGTTTTGTCTGGCCAGGTCGCTGCGGAAATCCCGCAGCAGGCTCAGCACCGGATTGGGGGCGGCCTGGCCGAGGCCACAGATGGACGCATCGGCCATAACACTCGCCAGCTGTTTGAGAGTCTCCTCATCCCACGTTTTGCGTTCCAACAGGGTGAGCATTTTCTCAGTACCCACACGGCAAGGCGTGCACTGCCCGCAGGACTCATCGGCGAAAAAGCCCAACAGGTTGGCGGCCGCGGCCTGCAAATCGTCCTGATCAGACAGAACGATCACGGCCGCAGAGCCGATGAAACAGCCGTGTTCCTGAAGAGTGTCGAAGTCCAGCGGAATGTCCCCTTTGCTGGCCGGTAAAATGCCGCCGGATGCTCCACCGGGCAGATAGGCCAGCAGGCGATGGCCTTCGGCCATGCCGCCGCAATATTCCTCGATCAATTCATTGAGGGTGATGCCCGCGGGCGCCACATGCACACCAGGCCGCGCCACCCGGCCGGAGACTGAAAAGCTGCGAAGCCCCTTGCGACCATGCCGACCCTGGCTGGCGAACCACTCCGCGCCCTGGGCATGGATGCGGGGTATCCAGTACACCGTCTCGACGTTGTTCACCAGGGTGGGCTGGTTGAACAGTCCCTTCTGGGCCACAAACGGCGGGCGATGCCGTGGCTTGCCGGGCTTTCCTTCAAGGGATTCAATCAGGGCGGATTCCTCGCCGCAGATGTAGGCGCCTGCGCCACGGCGAAGGATGATAAAACCTGGCTGGACGATATCGGCCGCTTCGAGCTCTGCAATCGCCGCTTTCAGAACATGGTGCAGGCCGGGATATTCATCACGGAGGTAGATGTAGAGGGCCTTCGCTTCAACGGCCCAGGCGCTGACCAGTGCTCCCTCCAGGAATACGTGGGGTTCACGTTCCAGGTAATAACGGTCTTTGAACGTGCCCGGTTCGCCTTCGTCGGCGTTGATCACCGCAAAGCGTGGCCCCGGTTCCGCACGCACGGCCTGCCATTTTCGGTAGGTGGGGAATCCGGCGCCACCCAGACCGCGCAGGCCTGCCTGTTCAAGTTCCTCGGCCAGAGATTCAACGCTCACCCGGCCTTCATGGCAATCGGCCAGCAGGCCATAACCACCGGCTGAACGATAATCCGCCAGACCTTGCCATTGGATGTCCTCCGGGTGAATCTGGCGCTTCTCTACCGCAGCACCCACGTTTTCGACGTTGGCATGGCACACGTGATGACGGCCGACTTCAACCACTGGCGCCGTGTCGCATCGCCCCATGCAGGGAGCGCGCCGCACACGCACCTGGGAGGGATCAGCGCCGTCTGACAGCGCCTGTTGCAGCGCCTCTGCCCCGGCCAGCTGGCAGGAAAGCGAATCACACACCCGCAGGGTGATGGCCTGAGGTGGCGTTTGTTCGTCGTGAATGACATCGAAATGGGCGTAGAACGTGGCCGTTTCATAGATGGCGGCCATGGGCAGATTCATCAAGGCCGCCAGGGCCCGGAGGCGAGGCATGGAAAGGTAGCCATCTGAATCCTGCAATACATGCAGGTGCTCGATAAGGCGATCGCGGTCGCGCAATGACGAATCAACGCGTTCGTCACCGATCAGCTCCCGCAGCTCCGACAATACAGCCGGTTCCAGTTGACGGCCCCGAAGGGCGGAGCGCCGACGTTTGACCACTTTTTCATCCGTATCCATGTTTTTGACCAGGCGCCGGGGGTCCAGGTACAGCCTTGTTGGCTGGCTTGACTGCTCTGCAATCATTGAAGCATAGGAAGACGGGATGGCGCCAGACGATGAATAACGGAATGAACCGTGCGTCTGTCCTGGCCTTGGGGCTGGAGCTTTGAAACTAGGGAAATAATGGAGGCGCGGGTCGGAATCGAACCGGCGTACACGGAGTTGCAGTCCGCTGCATAACCACTCTGCCACCGCGCCGGAAAAGATCGAAGAGATCGGATCTTTGTGCTCTCAGGTGGGCATTGAGAGACTTGAAATTGGAGCGGGAAACGAGATTCGAACTCGCGACCCCAACCTTGGCAAGGTTGTGCTCTACCAACTGAGCTATTCCCGCTCTTTGTTTCCGGGGCATTGCCTCGTCAACGGCTGCGTATTCTACGGATTACCGTTCGGGCGTCAACAGTTTTTTATCAAGTTTTTGTTTTATTGGAGATTGTGGGTAAGCTAGTAACTGGCAGGCCAAATCACTCAGGGATTCGACAGAACGTGCCCAGTCCTGATTCTTCCGAGCAGACCGATCCACAAAGACCGTCCTCCAAACCCGGATCCGTGACCATTGAGGCCGGCACCCTGAGAGTGACGGATGACTGGCTGTTGAGTCATTACCGATCACTGGCGTCACTGGCTTCATCCATGTCTTCCAGGGATACGAGCGCACTATCAATAGATCTCTCGAGGCTGGATCGGATCGACACGGCCGGAGCATCCCAGTTGGCCTCACTCATTGGCCCCCAGCGCCTGCTGGAAGCGGTGGCCTCTGCCGGCGACTTGCCACGTGAAAAATCTGCCCTGATTGCTGCCGTTTGCGAGGCGATGAAAGACCAGCCCGAGCCAGATCGCGGAGCACCTTCCCTTATCCGGAGCTTTGTGATCGGCACCGGTCAGAAAGTGGAAGGCATATTCCGATTGCTGTGGATCCTCGTCGGCTTTATCGGCCAGACGCTCGGCACCCTGGCCTGGAACCTTCCGAGGCCCTGGCGCTGGCGTATGACGCCTTTCGTTGCTGCGGTTCACGACACCGGACTGAATGCCCTGCCCATAGTGGCACTGCTCACCTTTCTGGTGGGTGCCGTGGTGGCGTTCCTGGGAGCAACCGTGCTGGAAGATTTTGGCGCGACCATTTACACCGTAAACCTGGTGGCCTTCTCCTTCCTGCGGGAATTCGGGGTGCTGTTGGCCGCGATACTTCTCGCCGGCCGAACCGCCAGTGCCTTTACCGCCCACATTGGTGCCATGAAGGTGAACGAGGAGCTGGATGCGATCCGCACCCTCGGCCTTAACCCGATCGAACTGCTGGTGCTGCCCCGTGTGATGGCCATGATGGTGAGCCTTCCGATCCTGACCTTTGTAGGTATGATTTCGGGAATGGTGGGCGGCGCCATGGTCTGCGCCCTGGTACTGGACATCACCCCTTATCAGTTCATGAGCATCGTGCAGAGGGATATTGCCCTTCAGCATTTCCTGGTGGGCATTGGCAAGGCGCCTATCTTCGCGTTTCTGATTGCCGTGATTGGCTGCCTGGAAGGGTTCAAGGTGGCCGGCAGTGCGCAATCCGTGGGCGAACACACCACTTCCAGCGTGGTTCAGTCCATCTTCATGGTGATTCTGCTGGATTCCATTGCTGCACTATTCTTTATGGAAATGGGCTGGTAATCATGGCGGCTATGAGCGAATCCCCAGGTAGTGACGCCGGCAGTAAACCGGTAATTGCGGTACGGGACCTATGCAACCAGTTTGGCGATCATGTTGTCCACGAGAACCTCGACCTGGACCTGCTTCGGGGCGAGATTCTGGGTGTGGTTGGTGGCTCTGGAACCGGCAAAACCGTGCTTTTGCGCAGCATTGTTGGGCTGAACACGCCCACCTCGGGCCACATACGCGTGTTTGGCGAGGATCTGATCCAGCTTTCGGCCCGTGAACGCTCCCGGATAGAGCAACGGTTCGGTGTACTGTTCCAGGGGGGCGCCCTGTTCACCTCGTTGAACCTGCAGGAAAATATAGCGGTTCCCCTGATTGAACACGCCGGCCTGAAGCGGCCCGAAGCGGAACAGCTGGCCCGCATGAAGCTGGCGCTGACCGGATTACCGCCCAATGCGGCGCTTCGCTACCCGTCCGAACTCTCCGGCGGCATGGTTAAACGCGCGAGCCTGGCACGAGCGCTGGCCCTTGATCCGGAAATCCTGTTTCTGGACGAACCCACTGCAGGCCTCGATCCCATCGGGGCCGCGGCATTCGACCGGTTGATTGTGACGCTTCGGGATGCCCTGGGACTGACCGTGTTCCTGGTCACCCATGATCTGGACACCCTGTACTCAACCTGTGACCGGGTTGCGGTTCTGTCACAGCGAAAGGTCCTGGTAGCTGATACGCTGGAGGCCGTTGCCGCCACGGAGGACGGTTGGATCCAGGATTACTTTCACGGCCCCCGTGGCCGGGCGGCGAGCTACGCTTTCAGGGACCATTCGAACACACGGACGCAGGAGCAGTAACCATGGAGCCGAGGGCCCATCACCTGATCATTGGCCTGTTTACCATCCTGGCCTTCGCCGCCGCACTGATCTTTTCGCTGTGGCTGGGGAAATCCTCCGCCGATCGGGAATGGGGCTACTATGAGATCGTGTTCGAGCAGGCAGTTGGCGGCCTGTCAGAGGGTAATCCGGTGCTTTATAATGGCGTGCAGATTGGCGATGTCGTGGAGTTGAACCTCGATCCGAACAATCCGGCCCATGTGCGGGTTCTGGTGCGGGTTGATCAGTCGATTCCCATCCGCGAGAACACCAAGGCCGGCATGGTGCTCGCCAATATTACCGGCAGCATGAGCGTCCAGTTCAGCGGTGGGAGCCCCGACCAGCCCGTGCTAAAGGGCGACCGGGACAACCCGCCGGTCATTTTTGCCGAGCCCTCGGCATTCAACAACCTGCTGGCCAACAGCGAACAACTGCTGGCCAAGGCGGACCAGCTGCTTACCAGCGCCACGGAGTTGCTGTCCGGAGACAATATCGAGAACGCCTCTGCGATCCTGAGAAACACGCGCGAGACCACGGATGCCCTGCTCGACCGCCGGGATCAGCTGACCGCCCTGCTTGAACAATTCGACGCTGCCGCCATTCGCGCAGAAGAAGCCGCCATCAAGGTGTCCAATGTATCGGATAATGCCAACGAACTGTTGCAAACCGATGGCCAACGGGTTCTGGAATCCATGGACAGAGCCCTGGCGGTAATCACCACGACCATCGGGCGAATTGATGAGCTGACCCGTGACAATCAGGGTGCCATGGATGCTGGCCTTCAGGGCATGGGCGAGTTGGCACCCGCGCTTCGGGAGCTAAGGGCAACCCTGCGCAGCCTGAACCAGTTCACTCACCGGCTGGAACAGGATCCCACAGGCACGCTATTCGGCAATGAAACCATGAAGGAGATGGCACAGTGACATTGAGGTCAATCAAAAGCGTTGCGCTTCTCCTGGGCGCTGCCTTTGCCAGTGGCTGTACGGTGTTTCCGAACCCCGAACCACCCAGGGTTATGGACCTGGCGTTGGTACAGCCAATTCCCACGGTCGAGCAAACGGTTCAGGCATCCCTTCGAGTGGATACTCCCTACGCCTCCGAGCCCTTCAATGGCTCGCTGATTCTGGCAAAGCCCATACCGCAGGAGTTTCGGGCCTACGAGGCCATCCGATGGAGGGATACAGCGCCCGTGGTGGTCCGGGATACCCTGGTTGCCAGCCTTCGCCAGAGTGGCGCCTTCACAAACGTCATCACCGATACCAATCCCGCGCAGGCTGAGCTGACGCTGGTGACCGAACTCTCTGCGTTTAATTCGGAAACCCCGGACACCGGCCCCCAGGTGGTTATCGAGCTACATCTGCAGATGATTCACAATCGTTCGCGGGCCAACCTGTGTACACGTACCGTCCGGATTGTTGAGCCCGCGGCGGGCACATCGGTTGACCAGATTGTTGAGGCGTTCGGAACCGCTGGCAGCCAGCTGGCCGCCAGGGTGGTTGACTGGGCTACGACGTGTGACTATCCGCCTCGGCTGAAGCCTTCTCGGGAAACAGATCAGACCACGCAGCCTTGAGGTAGAGACCCATGGACCAGAGCGTGAGAATTGCGGCGATGTAGAGCAGCGCCAGGGCAACATTGGCCCAGAGCACGCCAGGGGGGAAGGCCAGCAAGCCCACGATGGCTGCCATCTGGGCCGTAGTCTTGATCTTCCCGATGTAGGAGACTGCCACACTTGCGCGGCTGCCGATTTCTGCCATCCACTCCCGCAGAGCGGAAATCACGATTTCACGACCGATAATCACCGTGGCCGGAATGGTCAGCAGGATCGCCGAGTGTTCCTCGATCAGCACAGCCAGGGCAACGGCCACCATGAGCTTGTCTGCAACCGGGTCGAGGAAGGCGCCGAAAGGCGTGCTCTGGTCAAGCTTTCTTGCCAGGTAACCGTCCAGCCAGTCCGTGGCCGCTGCCAACCCGAAAATAGCCGCGCTCACGAGGTAGCTCCACCCCACCGGAAGGTAAAAAATCACCACAAACACCGGAATCATGATGATGCGGGAGAGGGTGAGGATGTTTGGTAGATTCATGCTGTCCTTACTCGTCGTGCAATGCTGCGTATATGGTTTCGGCCAGTGATTTGCTGATGCCCTGCACCTTGGCCATCTCATCAACCCCGGCCTTGCGGAGTTCCTGGATGCCACCAAAATACCGGATCAGGTCGCGACGCTTTTTCGGTCCCACGCCTTCAATGCCTTCCAGTGTAGACTGCCGGCGTTTTTTATCCCGCCGGGCCCGGTGCCCGGTAATCGCAAACCGGTGGGATTCATCCCGGATGTGCTGGATCAGGTGCAACGCCGGTGAATCGGCCGGCACCCGGAACACATCGCCAGTCATGGCGTCAATCAGCTGCTCCATGCCTGCACGACGGGTCACTCCCTTGGCAACACCAATCAGCGGGATATCGGAAATCTCAAGCTCATCAAACACTTCCCGGGCAATATTCAACTGCCCTTTACCACCATCGATGAAGACCAGATCCGGGCGCTTGCCTTCCCCGGCCACCATCCGCTTGTAGCGGCGGGTAAGCACCTGTCGCATGGCGGCGTAATCATCGCCGGCGGTGACACCCTCGATATTGTACAGGCGGTAATCGCTCTTCAGGGGGCCATTCTCATCGAAAACCACACAGGATGCGACGGTATTTTCCCCGTGGCTGTGGCTGATGTCGAAACACTCCATTCTTTGCGGGGTTTCTGCCAGCTCCAGGAGGTCCCTCAGGGCCAGCAGGCGCCGGTACACGGTCTCCTTGCTCGCCAGGTGCGTGAGCAGGGTCTGGCGGGCGTTGGTCATGGCCAGTTCCAGCCACCGGCGGCGTTCACCGCGAACATTGCCCCGAATCCGGGTTTCCCGGTTTGCAGACTCGCTGAGAGCCTGGGCCAACAATTCCTGGCCTTCCACCTCAACCGGCACCAGGATATCCCGCGGAATCTCCCGTCGGGTGTTGCCGCCGAAATAATACTGCCCGAGGAAGGCGCTGAGCAGTTCGCCCTCGGTTTGCTCGATGGAGTAGCGGGGGAAATAGTCCTTGGTGCCGAGCACACGGCCACCTCGCACGATGATCACCACGATGCAGACGATACCCGCGTCCTGGGCAATGGCGATGACATCCGCATCCCCGCCCTCGCCGTCTACCGACTGCTGTTCCTGAACATGGCGCAGATGATTGATCTGGTCCCGATAGGCCGCTGCTTTCTCGAACTCCAGGTTCTTGGAGGCGGCCTCCATGGCATTCATCAGATCGTGGAGAATCGCAGGGTTTTTCCCCTCCAGAAACATGGTGGCGTGGCGGATGTCCTGCTGGTACTCCTCGGGCGTGATGTATTCAACACACGGTGCCGTACAACGGTTGATCTGGTACTGCAGGCAAGGCCTTGTTCGGTTCCTGAAAAAGCTTTCACTACAGTTTCTTATACGGAAAATCTTCTGTAATACATTAAGACTTTCCTTGACCGCACCCGAGCTCGGAAACGGCCCGAACCAGGTGCCGCCACCCTTTTTGGTGCGCCCACGACGAAACGTCAGCGACGGGTAATCGCTGTGGGACGACAAATAGATATAGGGATAGGACTTATCGTCACGGAGCAGGATGTTATAGGGCGGCCGTAACGATTTGATCAGATTCTGTTCGAGCAGCAGCGCCTCGGTTTCACTGCCGGTAATCGTCACCTCGATAGAGGCAATCTTGCCCACCAGGGCTTCGGTCTTGGGCGCAAGGCCGGTCTTGCGGAAGTAGCTGCCAACCCGTTTTTTCAGGTTGCGGGCCTTACCCACGTAAAGAACCGAGCCACCCTCGTCGTACATTCGGTAGACGCCGGGCCGCTCGGTCAACTGTTTCAGGAAGCTCTTGCTGTCAAACTCCCCGATGTGGGTGCTCTCAGGGTCAGACCTTGTCGGCATCAAGCAACCCGAGCCGCACTGCCATCAGGGCCAATTCGACATCACTGGAAATTTCCAGTTTCTCGAAGATCCGGTAGCGGTAGCTGTTCACTGTCTTCGGACTCAGGCACAGCTTGTCCGAAATGTCCTGCACCTTCTGGCAATCCACCACCATCATCGCGATCTGCATTTCCCGCTCGGAAAGCCGGTCGAACAGCGAGAGCTCGCCATCCTCGTCCCGATCGCCGCCGCCCAGTTGCTTCAGGGCCATCTTCTGGGCAATTTCCGGGCTGATATAGCGCTGGCCGGTGTGAGCCATACGAATGGCGCGGACCATCTCTTTGATATCCGCGCCCTTGGTGATGTAGGCGGTGGCACCGCTTTGCATGACGCGCGTCGGATAGGGGTCGTCCGCGCAGGCGGTTACCACGATCACGCGAATGGAATCATCAATGCGGAGTATGCGACGGGTCGCCTCAAGGCCCCCGATGCCTGGCATGCGGATATCCATGAGCACAATGTCCGGCCGCTCCTGGCGGACGAAATCGATGGCATCCTCTCCGGATGGCGCCTGCCCGATGACTTCAATGTCCGGGTTGTCAGCCAGCATCCGGGTAATGCCGGACCTCACCAGCTCATGGTCATCTACAACCAGTACCCTGATCAAAATTCACCTCGCACACGGCTTTCGGGAAAACAGCGCGATTGTAACGTTTAGTTCCGGCCCCTGGTAGGTGCAAACATAAATACCGTGACAGACCTGACGCCTAACCCGGCACACCCAGACCGGCGGTATTCTCAACCGGGTCGAACCAGACCACCAGCTCGCCCCGCCGCACCGCAGACATCACCCTGCTCTGTTCGCCCATGGGGTTTTCAGTATCGTTCAGACCGTGGTACCGGGTGCAATATTCTTCCACCAGGCCCTGGAGCTGGTCTTCGGTCAGCAACTCGGTATCAACAATGAATTTTTCCTGCCGGGGATCTTGCTCGGGCTGGTTTTCAGGGCTGTCAGTCATACTACCTCCTGTGACGCCACCATATTACGGATAAACGGACAGGGAATGAAGGTAACAAGCTGTTGAAAACCTGTGCGGCTTCTGCGACTTACTTCAAAAAGTGTGACGAATTCTCTATGATCGCCGCTTTCAGACCGTTTGGATGCTAATGAACCAGTCCGTCTTTCGACTCACCTTACCCATTTTGTTCGGCTACTTACCGCTGGGCATGGCCTTTGGCGTGCTGTTTGCCACCCAGCTCGACTATGCCTGGTGGGCAGCACCTCTCATGGGACTGGTGATTTACGCCGGCGCCGGCCAGATACTGGCTGTGAGTCTTCTGGCGGTTAACGCCGGCCTGCTGGAAGTATTCATCGCGATGTTTGTTCTGAATGCCCGTCATCTGTTCTACGGGCTTTCATTGCTTGGCCAGTTCAAGGGGGCGGGCTGGCGCAAGCTGTACCTGATTTTCGGTTTAACGGATGAAACCTATTCCCTGCTCACCAGTCGCCCGCGCGGAACCGACCGGGCTCATGAGCAGGAGGTGGATTTCCGTATTACAGGGTTCAATCAGTGCTATTGGGTGGCAGGCTGCGCAATCGGTGCACTGCTTGGCGACAACGTCGCCTTTGACAGCACGGGCATCGAGTTCGCGCTGGTGGCTTTGTTCATTGTTCTTACTCTGGAGCAGTTCAAGGCTCTGGGCGAAGGCTTTCCGATCTGGCTTGGGGCCGCCGCAGCGGGTGTTGCCATGCTGCTTCTGCCGCCGGCACACCAGTTGATCGGGGCCATAGCGCTGGTAACCGCCGTGCTTTTGGTGGAATACCGGAAGCATCGCAGGCAAACGCTGCAGAGGGAGAGTAACCATGGGTGAATCCGGCTATCTGGCAGCCTTCATAGCGGTCGCGGCACTCGCCACCTTCGCCACGCGGGTGATTCCCTTCCTGTTTTTCGAGCGGCACACGGAACACCCGCTGGTCCGACATCTGGGGCGCTACTTGCCTGCGGCGGTGATGGCCCTGCTGGCAACGGTATTCCTGCAACGGTCGGCGGACTGGTCAGGTGCATGGATGGGCTTTGATGCCCTGCTGCCCGGCGCCCTGGTAGTCATCATTCATCTGTGGCGCCGCAACGCTCTGCTGTCCATTGCTGCGGGCACCATCAGCTACATGGCCATCCAGCAAGCCGGGCTCTGACCTGGCCGGGTTTACACCCTGTTTTCGAGATTGGCAACCAGCCGGGAATCCTGCAATGCAGCGGTCCGGTGCTTGACCACGCCTTTGTATTCCGGGCTTTCGATCATGGCCATAAAGGCGTCGATTGACGGGTAGCGGACCAGCAGTACCTGATCCCAGGATTCATCCGGGGGAGCAATCAGCGATCCAACGCTACGGCCGGACCAGATGACTTCTGCGCCCACCGATCTTACGCAGGCAGCGGCCTCTTCCATGTAGAGCGTGTAGGCTTCCCGACCGGTCCGCTCCGGTGCCTCTTCCTTGTAGTTGGCCCGGTCGCGGAAGCGCAGCAGATTCAACATGACGACAGGCTGGTCTTTCGGGGTATCCGCCAGGACTTTCTGCAGCTGTTCGGGAGTGGGATTAACGGCGTCCATCCTTATCCTCTTCTTCTCGTGTTTCCGGGGCCTACTATAGCCCAGGCCGAAGGCGTACGCGCAAGCGATTTCATTACCTTTCATTCAGTTTGCTCTTTTTGCCTTCTTTCTTCGTAAGGCTACAGTGAAGGAGACGCAAAACTCATAAATGAGAGGACGATATGGCTACCCTCACGATTAACGGCGAGCGCTATGAGCTCGACGTTCCCGATAACATGCCCCTGCTCTGGGTGATCCGCGATGTTGTCGGCCTCAAAGGAACCAAGTTTGGATGCGGCATGTCCCAGTGCGGCGCCTGCACGGTACACCTCAACGGAACAGCAATCCGCTCCTGCGTGACCCCGGTCTCTGCCGCCACCGGCGAGATCACCACCATTGAAGCCATGGCTGACGACCCGGTTGGCAGCAAGGTTCAGCAGACCTGGCTCGACCTCGGTGTCGCCCAATGTGGTTACTGCCAGGGTGGCCAGATCATGAACGCGACCGCTTTGCTGAAACAGACGCCGAATCCCGAAACCGCAGAGATTGTTGACGCCATGGCGGGCAACCTTTGTCGCTGTGGCACCTACAACCGAATCCTTGCGGCAATCGAACGGGCTTCCGGCAAGGAGGGTGAAGCATGAGCGCCGATGACAACTTGATGATTGCCAACGTGAGCCGTCGACGGTTCCTGATGGGCCTGGCCGGCGGCTCTGCCCTGGTGCTCGCAGCCCGATGGGATGTGGCCCTGGGTGGCAATGAAAAAGCTCAATTTGGTGCCGGGGCCATGCCCGGCGGCTGGGTCGACGACCCCAATGTCTTCATCCATATCGATGCGGATGGCCTTGTTACTATCGTAAACAACCGGTCTGAAATGGGTCAGGGTATCCGGACCAGTCTGGTGATGGTCGGTGCCGACGAGCTTGGCGCTGACTGGGACCAGGTGAGAGTCGAACAGGCCGAGGGTGACCACAGCAAATACGGCAACCAGAACACCGACGGTTCCCGCAGTATGCGCCATTGGTACCAGCCGATGCGCCGCGCCGCAGCAGCCGCCAGGCAGATGCTGGAACAAGCCGCCGCCAATGAGTGGGGCGTTTCGGCCAGTGACGTTCAGGCCGGTGTACATAAAGTAGTTCACAGGTCCTCCGGCAAAGAGCTCGGCTTTGGCGAACTCGCCGCAAAAGCAAGGGAACTCGAGGTTCCCGGGCGCAATGCACTGGTACTCAAGCGTGACGACGAACTCCGGTTTATCGGCAAGGAAACCGGTCTGATCAACGGCGAGCTGAAATCGGCTTACCCGAAAGCGATCGACGGCGAAGATATCGTGACCGGTAAAGCGATTTATGGGGCAGATGTGCCGTTTGAGAACCTGCTCTATGCCGTGATTGCACGCCCACCCGTTTATGGCGCAACCGTCGCCAGCTTCGATGATACCGAAGCCCTTAAGGTGCCCGGCGTCGAGAAGGTAATGAAGGTTGAGGGTACTGGCCAGCCCGCTGGCTTCAGCCCTCTCGGCGGGATTGCCGTGGTGGCCTCCAATACCTGGGCCGCCATGGAAGGACGCAAAGCACTGAAGATCGACTGGGATCTGGAGGCTGCCGGAGACAACGCCAGTTATACCTCGTCCGCCTATCGAGAATCTCTGGAAACGGCAGCGCAGCAGCCCGGCACGGTGGTCCGCCAGCATGGCGATCTGGACACAGCCCTGGAGAAGGCCAACAAGCGTGTCTCCGCCACCTACTACATGCCTCACATGGCCCAGGCACCCATGGAACCTCCGGTTGCAACGGTACAAATCAAGGACGGCAAGGCCGAAGTCTGGGCGCCAGTCCAGAATCCGCAGGCAACCCGCGATACGGTCGCCGGCCGGCTCGGCCTTGATGCAGAGAATGTCACCGTTCACGTTACCCTGCTTGGGGGCGGCTTCGGCCGGAAATCCAAGCCGGATTTCGCCATTGAAGCGGCCAGTATTGCCGAGGCTTTCAAAGGCCGGCCCGTAAGGCTGCAGTGGTCGCGGGAAGACGATATCCACCACGCCTACTTCCATGCCGTGTCTGTCGATTATCTGGAGGCCGGGCTGGACGACAATGGCCAGGCCACAGGCTGGCTACACCGGACCCTGTCACCGAGTATCGGCTCGCTGTTCGCGCCCGACCCGAAGCACAAGGGTGAGTTTGAACTGGGCATGGGCTTTAACACCATGCCGTTCTCGGTGCCTGCCCTGAGGCTGGAAAACCCGCCTGCACCCGCTCATGTGCGCATTGGCTGGTTCCGCTCGGTCTACAACCTGCCCCATGCCTGGGCGATCCAGAGCTTTGCCCATGAAATGGCTGTGGCGGCCGGCAAGGACCATCGGGATTACGTTCTGGACCTGCTCGGGCCGGACCGGAAGATCCACAACCTGACCGTGGGCGATGGCTGGAACTATGGCGAAGACCCGGACCTCTACCCCATCGATATCGGCCGAATGCGCAACGTCGTTGAGCGCGCGACCAGTGAAGCCGGTTGGGGCAAGTCCATGGGTAAAGGCCGAGGGCTTGGCCTGGCGTTTCACCACAGCTTTGTCTCCTACACCGCGATCGTGTTTGACGTGGAAGTCGATGACCAGGGCGAGCTAACCATTCACCGGGCAGACATCGCCTTCGATTGCGGCCCCCAGGCCAACCCGGAGCGAATTCGTTCCCAGTTGGAAGGCGCCATCGTGATGGGCATCGGCATCGCGCTGCAAAGCGAGGTGACCTTTGAAGACGGCGTGGCGCAGCAGGGTAACTTCGACAAATACCTGATCCCGCGCATGCCGGACGCCCCTAAAACCCTTAGGGTCCATCTGGTCGACAATCCGGGTGAGGCCATGGGGGGCGTAGGTGAACCTGGCCTGCCCCCGGTAGCGCCGGCGCTCTGCAACGCGATCTATGCAGCAACCGGTAAACGCATCAGGCGGTTGCCGGTTGGCGACCAGCTGAAAGGGTGAAATCGATCAGGGCCCTCCGGGGCCCTGATTTTTTATTGGCTATTTTCTTTCCGGCCCATACCTTCGTGGTATTCCCATAGCATCCTAGCTTTCTCCCCGCTTATAATCCGGCTGGATCTCTTAACTTCCCTCGACCCAACGGCCACCCTTGATGACCCTGATCGACCTGTTCCTGCAAACCATGGAAACCACACTGCCCGTGTTTGCCATGGTGTTTATCGGCCTGGGGCTTCGGAAAATTGGCTGGATCGACAATGCGTTTGTGAACACCGCGTCGGCACTGGTGTTCAAGGCCACGCTGCCGACCCTGGTATTTCTGAGCATCATCCGGGCCGACCTGGATACCGCGTTCAACCCCGGCCTGCTGGTGTTTTACCTGGCCGCGACACTGGCCAGCTTTGCCATCACGTGGCTTTGGGCCCGGTGGCGCGTGGTTCGGGAAGATCGAGGGGTTTACGTACAAGGGGCCTTTCGGGGCAACTGCGGCATCGTCGGCCTGGCTCTGGCCGCCAACCTTTACGGCGACTTTGGCCTTTCGGCGGGTGGCATCCTGCTTGGCCTGGTGATCATCTCCTACAACATTCTCTCGGTGATCGTGCTGGTGGCCTACCAGCCGGGTCAGACAACGGACTGGACAAAGATCTTCCACGACATCGTCCGCAATCCCCTCATCCTGGCGGTCTTTGTGGCCATCCCCTTTGCCGCCCTGGATATCACGCTGCCACGCTGGGTAATGACCAGCGGCGACTATTTCGCCTCGCTCACCCTGCCCCTGGCGCTGCTGTGCATTGGCGCCACGGTTTCCCTGAGCGCCATCCGCAGCGACAGTAAGACGGCGTTGGGGTCCAGCCTGTTCAAGATGGTGATATTGCCAGCGCTCTGCACAGCCGCAGCGTGGCTGGCTGGTTTTCGTGGTTCCGAGCTGGGCCTGATGTTCCTGTTCTTCGCCAGCCCGACGGCGGCCGCCAGTTTCGTGATGGTTAAGGCGTTGGGCGGTAACGACCGGTTGGCGGCCAATATCATTGCGCTGACCACCCTGCTGGCGAGTATTACCGTAACTCTGGGGGTGTTTGTGCTTCGCAGCGCCGATTTGATCTAGGCCTCGCCGCGCCCGACAGACTCGACAACAGCAAACCCCGCCTGGCATCCCCCAAGGTATCCGCCGCCGAACAGGTTGTAATGGTTCAGATAGTGGTAGAGGTTGTAGACATCCCGCTTGGTACCATACACCGCTGTTCGTGGGTAGTGCGCGTCGTAGGCCCGGTAGAACGCTTCCCCAAAGCCGCCAAACATTTGGGTCATGGCAATATCGGCCTCGCGGTCACCGCAGTAAACAGCCGGATCAATCAGCCAGGGGCCGTCGGCGCCATAGAGTACATTACCATTCCAGAGGTCGCCGTGAAGCAGGCTCGGGTGCTCACAGTGCGCGTTCAGCCAATCAATCAACGTGCCTCCGTACTCATCCAGAACCTTCTGGAAACGGCTCCTCTGGCCCGTATCACGGACACGGGAGACCTGGTAGCCAAGGCGTTCCCGAACAAAGAATTCACCCCAGCTGTCACACCAGCGATTGGGTTGCGGCGACAGGCCAATGTAGTTGTCCCGTCCCCAGCCGTAGGCCTTCTGACGTAAAGCGTGCATTCTCGCCAGCCCTTCACCCAGGACCTCGCGAGCCCGATCCGAGGCACCTGACGACTGTATGGCGGTGATTTCGAGTTCATTTTCAGCCACCCGGTGAACGCGCGGGACGCCAATGCCCGTCACCCCGGCCTCATCGAGTGCGCTGGCGAGGCGTTCCAACCCCTCCGCTTCACAGATCAGGGCATCAGCATAATCAGTGGCGTTGTGTTTCAGGTAGGTATTGACCATCGACTTTCGCGCTCCTTGAAGTTGTGATGCCCGAACCGGTAGATTGAAATGAAGACTGACATGACACAACGAGCGGGGGCAAACCATGGATACTAAACGCTGGCAACTTCTGATATCCGGCCGGGTACAGGGGGTTTATTACCGCGCTTCCACGGAACAGAAGGCCTCCTCCCTTGGCCTCACGGGTTTCGCCCGCAATCTGCCCGATGGACGGGTCGAGATCGTCGCCGAAGGGCCCGAAGACCGACTGGATCAGCTGAAAGCGTGGTGCGCCGAAGGGCCACCGGATGCCCGGGTGGACGCGGTCGATATTGCCCAGGAGTCCCCGACCGGCGAGTTCAGCAGTTTCAGCGTGCGTTAATAGATTCGCCTGAGCCAGAAGGTCATTGGCTTGGCGGTTTCTTCCGCTTGGTCCACATCTTTCCAGGTGTAGGTGGTGGCCAGCTCAGGTACTTTCCGGTATCCGCGGTTGTGCCAGAACTGGTCCAGGGGCTGGTAATCCGACGGCCTTAGCGGATGATCCAGCGGCCTCTCGACGGCGCAGAAACAGCAGTGTGTGAAACGGCCCTGCTCCCGGGCATGGCCTTCCCGGTGGTCAAAAAAGGCCACCCCGATGCCCTTCCCCCGGTAGTCCGGCAGTAGCACCGACTCGCCGAAATAGAAGATTTTTTCCGGCTCATAACCCTGCTCGATAAACGGGCCTTTGAATTCTTCCGTTTCGTGGTCCATCGGGATACCCGTTGCGGCACCAATAACCGACTCTCCATCCATTGCCAGAACGAACAGGCTCTCTGGCGAACGGGCATAGGTATCCAGGTACTTACGCTCATAGCCCATATCGCCGTCGTAAAGGTAGGGAAAGCTGCGAAATACTTCGATTCGCAGACGTGCGAGATCATCAATGTATGGGTTAATCTGATCGCCGCTGAGCCGGATCATCGATACCGCCATCTATTACCCCCTTTCAAAAGGTCGAGCATGCAACAGGACAAGCCGTTTTCCCAAGCCTGCGAAAACAATAAAGCGCCGATTCTGGAAAAACTGAGGGCACTTTTCAAACAACCAGGCACCATTCTGGAGATTGGCACGGGCACCGGCCAGCACGCGGTGCACTTTGCCGGCCACCTACCGCACCTGGTTTGGCAGCCCACCGATCATCCCAGTAATGCCCAGCTCTCTCGGGCGTGGATCGATGACTCGGAGCTCACCAATATCAACGCGCCCCTGGCCCTGGACGTGCTTGGTAGAAGCTGGGCCGATCTGCCCGCCATCGACGGCGTGTTTTCTGCCAATACCGCCCATATCATGGGCTGGCAGGAGGTTCAGGCAATGTTTCGCGGTGTCTCGGAGGTGTTGCCGAAAGGGGGAATCTTCTGTCTTTATGGGCCGTTCAGCTATGGCGGCCGGCACACCAGTGAGAGCAACGCGCGGTTTGATCTATCGTTGAGAACGCAGGCGCCGCATATGGGGATACGGGATATGGAGGATCTGAAGGCGCTGGCTGAGGAAACCGTCTTTGTGCTCGAGGAGGACTTCGGGATGCCGGCTAATAATCGGTTGTTGGTTTGGAGGAAGTAGCAGGTCGATTCCAAGACCGCTCAACTACCGATATGATCGCTCCATGAAAAGCATAATAAAACATGACGCCTCGACTCCGCCTCGCTTGAGGGTGCTCCGTCGGAATGGACTGGCAAGACGATATCTGTTCAGCGCACTGTTAATTGCCCTCGTGCCACTTATCGTCCTAGCGTTCATGTATGACACCCAGTATGTGAAAGCACTTGAAAAGGTGACTGAAAGTCGAACAAACGCACGACTTGCTGGTGCCGAGAACCTCTTGAGAACTTTTCTCCAGGAGCGAATCTATGAGCTTGAGGCTCTTGCCGACATACCTGAGGTTTTCGAGTGGTTAACCACGGCCAGCCCCAATGAGGAGCCAAGTGCGGAGGTAATGACACAGCTTCGCCAGGCCCTCGATAGTCCTCATCTGTACGGGGTAGTCGTAAAACCCTCCAGATTTGAGGTTCCTTTGTGGTACCTGACACAAACGTTGCTGGATCAAGTGGCATTAGATCAGCTACCTCTCACTCCGTTTGCCAATGGAGAAATCATCGGCCCCGCCCTGCCAACTGAGAGTCGGCCCGGCTGGTTTATTCTCAGACTCAGTCCGACGGGTCTTAATCCAACCCCGGAGGCCTGGATAGGCCTGGTTGTCCGTCTTGCAAGCCTCACCGATCAGGTAAAGGACCTTAGTCTCACTGGCTTGCAGAGCCCTCTTGTCGTAACCCCCCAAGACGTGCCGATAACTGCCGTAGGTAACATACCCGGAGACTCCTCCTCTTCCGCTAAAGACATCGATTCAAACGATTTTATCGAAGGCTGGCACATACGCCTTCAATGGCTGGGCGACCCGTTGTTAGGGCCCCTGGAATCCGCGAGATTCGGGTTAATTTTTCTGGCTTCTGGCGCAGCTCTTGCCGTTATCCTGTTGTCCCGTCACCTCTCCAGAAGATTGGAAAAGCAGGTTACGCCGCTGATTGAGGGAGCTGACAGGGTCGCTGGAGGAGATTTCGATACTCCGCTACACACGGAGGGTACGGCGGAAATTGGTTATCTGGCTTTCGCTCTCGAGCGTATGCGGCTTCGTCTTCGTCGACTGGTGAAAAGCATGGTTGACGTTGAGCGACGTGCCATATTGGGGCAATTCTCCGCCGGTGTCGCGCACGAGATCAGAAACCCTCTCGCCACCATCAAAACTACCATTCAGGCCCTCTCACGGAAGGAGTCGGATCCCAAACGCCAAAAATTAATGGAGTCAGTTGACCATGAAATCGACCGAGTAAATGATGTTGTTCAACTGCTCCTGGATTACGCTCGCCCCAGAGAAGCCAAGGCGAACAAGGTCAATATTATCGACGTTGTTGAAACAGTTAAAATTCTTGCCGATGCCGTTGCGCATCGTCATGGGATCGAGTTGGTACAAGTCGAGCACGAGCCTGTTTACGCGTGGGCCGATTCGGCACAGGTCCGCCAGATAGTGATGAATCTGGTGATGAACGCAATTCAGGCCATGGAAGGTATAGGGGGCCGAGTTACCATAAGAACCAAACAGCAGGGCTTGGCAGTTTATGTTTCTGTCAGCGATAACGGCCCTGGTGTAAGCGCGGACCACCTGAGCCACCTGACAGAGCCATTTTTCACAACGAAAACCAACGGCACTGGCCTCGGCCTGGCCATTTGCAGACAGCTCGCTCAGGCCAATCAAGGAAACCTTCGTTTCCAGAGCGTTTCCGGCGAAGGTCTGAAAGTCACTCTGAAACTGCCGCTTTATCTGAACAACGGGAACCAGGAAAAAGTTTAATGCGAAAACCAACCGTCCTCATCATCGATGACGAGAAAAATCTTGTCAGCAGTCTGATGTTTTCACTCGAAGAAGAAGAAATGACGGTTTTCGCCGCTTACGACGGAAAAAGCGGTCTCGCCGAGATTGAAAAACAAACACCAGACGTGGTCTTGCTCGATCTTAAATTGCCTGACCAATCCGGTTTTGAGGTTCTCGACCAGGTCCAGGCACTTCCTGCCCCGCCCGTCACAATCATGATTTCGGCCCATGGCGATACTCGCGCTGCGGTCGAGGCGGTCAAAAAAGGCGCACAGGATTACATCACCAAACCGTTTGACCTGGACGAGCTGATTCTTTTAATTCAGCGCAATCACAAACATCGCCAACTTACAGAGGAAGTGGCATTTCGGAGAGAGCGGGAATCTGAAGTTCACGGCCTTGTTGGCCAATCCTTAGCCATGCAAAAGCTGCTCGATCAAGTCGAGCGAATCGGTAAGAGCTCTGCGCGCACCATACTTCTCCAGGGACCATCGGGCAGCGGGAAAACTCTCATTGCGAAAGCGTTGCACGCCACAAAAGACAAAGCCGCGCCGTTCGTATCCGTAAATTGCGCTTCGCTTCCTGAAAACCTGCTGGAAGCTGAACTGTTTGGCGCAGAAAAAGGAGCCTATACCGGTGCCGACAAGCGCCGGACAGGCTTGGTTGAGTTAGCCAACGGGGGCACTCTTTTCCTGGATGAAATTGGTGAGCTGCCGCTAACCCTGCAGGCAAAATTATTAACCTTCCTGGAGACTCACCGTTTTCGCGCAGTGGGCGGTCAAAAAGAGATTGACGCGGATCTGCGTGTCATAGCGGCCAGTAACCGAGATCTGCAGACAGAAGCCCAAGCGGGAACATTTCGTGAGGACCTATTCTACCGTCTGAACGTTATGCCACTGACGATCCCGTCTCTGGCTGAGCGCAAGGACGATATCCCGGTTTTGACATCGAACTTCGTCACGGAGCTGGCAGCGCAAGAGGGCTGCAAGCCGATCAGGCTTACACCCGAAACCCTCACCAGACTCTGTAATTACGATTGGCCGGGAAATATCCGGGAACTCCGCAACACTATTGAGAGACTCACCATATTGCATGCTGGTGAGAGCATTAGCGTTGATCGGCTGCCGCCCGAAATCATCGGCTCATCTGATCAAATGCCTCTCCCAGTGACCGAAAAGGATTCGGCCAGCAACGAAAGCCATGGATCCTTGACCAGTGAAATCGCAAAACGGGAGGCCCAGTGCATTCTGGACGCATTGGCGCAATCCAACGGCCGCAAAGGCGAAGCTGCAAATTCCCTCGGAATATCCAGACATGCCTTGAAAAGAAGGATGCAGAAACTGGGGCTCACCGGAGACGAACTGTGATCCCGATTGCCCGCAACCGATTTATCGGCATCCTGGTTGCAATCTGTCAGTTGGTTCTTGTCACATTTGCAATGCCATCCAAGGCGCTGGAGTCTCTGGGGGCAAGCGAGGACACTGCGGATATTGTTGTTGGGTGCCTTTACCCCATGTCCGGACGAGCTGGTGTTCTGGGTCGGGATTCAGTGGTAGGTATACGGCTCGCGCTTCAATATATTGAACAGCAGGGGGTGCCGACACTACCGCGTCTCAGGGTTTTGCTCGGGGATACCAAATCTAAACGTTCAACTGCCGTTACGATTGCCAAGCGGTTCGTTGAAGAAGAGCGGGCGACATTCCTCTGTGGCGTTGTTAATTCGTCAGTTGCGATTCAGGTCACCGAAATTGCCGCTTCCGCGGATGCATTTTTTGTTGGTACAGACCACGCTTCGTCCAGACTCACCGATGAATTTTTCCACGATCGCTATTTCCGCGTGACGAACGACACCCGCCAATCGATGACAGCCGGAGCGCTGTTTATCAGAGACTACTTTGCTGACCACTTGAAGAAAAAACCGCTTCGAATCTCCTACCTGGGTCCCGACTACGAGTACGGTTATCAGGTATGGGCCGATTTTCGAGAAGCTTTGAATAAACTGGGCGTAGATTACGAGATTGCTGGTGCGCTCTGGCCCCGTTTAAGCGAGCCAGACTACAGTCACTACATCAATGAGCTGATCCGACAAAAACCGGATTTGGTCGTAAATAGCTTGTGGGGAGGTGATTTCGTCGCTTTTGTCACCCAGGCGACTGACACCAGGCTGTTTGATGTTTCCCGCTTCGCCAACTTTGAAAAAGGTGGCGATTACGAGATCTTTGCTCACCTGGGCAATCGCATGCCTCTGGGATTGTTACTTGCATCCCGGCATCACAACAACTGGCCAGAAACAGATTTTAACCGGTGGTTTGTTCAGGAATTTCAGCGGCAGGCCGGCTACTACCCCTCCTCCGGAGCACAAGGTGCATTCACCGGTATACTCGCAATCGCCGAAGCAGCCCGCCAGGCAGGGGGTGACTACACAAACCTTGAAAACATTGAGAAAGCTTTTGAACAATTGAGCCTGACTACTCCAGAGGATCCGCCAGGTTTCCAATCCTCGATGGATCCGGTCACCCATCAAATCCGCCAAGTAATGGCGATTGGTGAGACGGTGGAGGACCCTCGCTTTCCTCCCGCAAAGGTAATGCTGGGTAATTGGCGAATCTATTACCCGTCTGATTACGAGCAAGTTCACTCGATAACACAATGAGCGAAATCCGCTCATTTACGCTCACCTAACATGAGCGAATTCCGCTCATCGACTTCATAAAATCTGACGCCGATTTCTATTTCCAATAAAAACAGACAGTTGAGAAGATAGAATTTCTGGCACAGGGCGTGCAATCAGTCACAGGCCGGCTTGAAAACGTCGGGCAGGACACCGGAAAAAAACAATACTGGTGGTCCAACCAAACGACACAAGAACAACAGTCTGGAGATCTGATATGAAACGTCCCCTGCTTACCGCAGCGACGGTCGCCTGTGCAATGACGACAGGCGCCATGAGCCTCAACGTTTACGCCAATGAAGAGTATAAACTGGGCCTTGTAACCTTTCTCTCAGGCGCAGCTTCCGGGCCTTTCGGAATACCCGCAAAGAACGCTGCTGACCTGGTAATCGATGCTATCAACGACGGCACACTCCCCGCCCCTATCGAAGGCAAGGGAATTGACGGTCGAATGATTACGCCTGTCTACGTTGACGAAGCTGGTGGAGCGACGAAACAAACCTCTGAATTTCGAAACCTTGTTGAGCGCGATGGCGTCGATGCGGTTGTAGGCTATATTTCCTCCGGTGATTGTCTCGCCATCCCGGCAGTCGCTGAAGAACTAAAGATGCTCACCGTATTGTTCGACTGCGGCACACCTCGGGTCTTCGAGGAAGCTGACTACGAGTATGTTTTCCGCACCCACTCCACCGCCAGCATGGACAACATCGCGGCGGCCCGCTACGTTCATGAAAACATTCCCGATCTGGAATCTGTCGCAGGCATCAACCAGAACTACTCCTGGGGTCACGACAGCTGGCGCGACTTCACCGAGACTCTGAAGGTACTGCGTGGCGGTGATCTCGAGATCACAACAGAACAGTTCCCCAAATTGTTCGCGGGCCAGTACGGTGCCGAAATTTCTGCTCTACAGGTAAACTCTGCAGACGTAATTCACACCTCTTTCTGGGGTGGTGACACAGACGCGTTCGTACTCCAGGCAGCCGCTCGTGGTCTGCTGGCGGACAACCAGGTTATCTTCACTGCGGGCGAAACAGCACTCAACAGTCTTGGCGAGCACCTCCCGGACGGCGCCATCATCGGTGCCCGTGGCCCCTTCGGTCCCTTTGCTCCAGAGAGCGAACTGAATACCTGGTTCCAGACCGAGTTCACTGAGCGTTTCGGCACGCCGCCCACCTTCCCTGCCTACCACATGGCTCATGCGCTGATTGGCCTCAAGCTGGCCCAGGATAAGGCTGGAGTCGGTGCATCTACTGAAGAGGTGATCACTGCCTTTGAAGGTCTTGAATTTGACGGCCCGGGCGGCCGGGTTGAGATGAGCCGTGGTAACGGTCATCAGGCTGCAACAGAGATGGTCTATGGCCGCCTCAAGCGAGTAGACGGTGAAATCACCTTTACCGACATTACCCGCTACCCGGCAGATTGCGTCAACCCGCCGGAAGGCGCAGAGACCGTAGAGTGGATCAAAGCCGGCATGCCAGGTGCCGAGTGCAACTGAATCCACTGATCTAGCAACATGCTCATCGGGACCACCCGGTCCCGATGAGGCTTTCCAACGATCTTTCACTCCTCCCCGACCGGAAGATGGCCCGGACGGCAGGCGAGGTCTGTGCGAAGCATCGGGAGTCTTACAATGAAACAACTTCTTGCAATACTGGTGGATGGTTCAGTCTATGCCTCATGGCTGTTCATCATTTCTGCCGGTCTCACCCTGATTTACGGGGTCATGCGAATACTCAATATGTCTCATGGCAGCTTTTACGCCCTTGGTGCGTACTCGGGCGCCGCCATGGTTGGCTGGTACTTCTCCACCGGCTCCGTTCCCTGGTTCAGCTTCGTCGCGTTGATCGCTGCCGCTCTTGTCGCCGGTATTTCCGTGGGACTTCTTGTAGAACGCGGTCTCCTTCGCTTCATGTACGGCAGGGATGAAGTCGTAATGATTCTGGTCACCTACGGCGTCCTGCTCATCATGGAAGATGCCATCAAGCTTATATGGGGTGTTGAGCCCTACTTTGCTTACCAGCCCTATACCCTTTTGGGTCGAACCCAGTTCGCCGGCTTATCGTTCGCCAATTACGATTTCATGCTTATCGGCGTGAGCATCTTGATCGGTATCGCCCTCTGGTATGGCCTGAACCGCACCCGCAACGGGAAACTCCTTCGAGTCGTAATTCACGATCGTGAGATAGCCAGTGCACTTGGCATTAACGTCGCGCGAATTTTCACAATCACCTTTTTGATCGGCGCTGGTATCGGTTCTCTAGCCGGTGCTCTCACTGCGCCGGGCCTCTCCGTGGTGCCGGGCATGGGCATTGAAGTGATTGTGCTTGCATTCGCAGTGGTAGTGATTGGCGGCCTTGGCAGCATCACTGGCGCCCTTGTAGGTGCTCTGATCGTGGGCATGGCCCGAGCTACAGCTGTACATCTCTACCCTGATGTCGAGTTGTTCGTTATCTACGCGGTCATGGGGCTTGTGCTGGCATTCCGTCCGCAAGGCCTGTTTGCTGTTGCCAACGCGAGGAAAATCTAATGAAAACGAGATCCCTAGCGCTTTTATCTGTGCTCGGGTTGGCCGTCATTGTTGGTGGCCTCCTGCTACCACAGTGGATGTCTTACCTGTTTACCATTGCCATGGGCAAAGGCCTCGTAGTTCTCGGGCTGGTCCTTCTCATGCGAGCCGGCCTGGTCTCCTTTGGCCAAGGTCTGTATTACTGCGTGGGCGCATACGTTGCGGGCATGCTGACCCAATTTGCAGACGTCACTGACATCCTGGTCATAATGCTCGCCTCGGTTGCTGTCAGCGTTGCCATAGCAGCCATCATCGGCCTTCTACTCTGCCGCTACCGTGAAATCTTCTTCGCCATGTTTTCGATGGCGTTCTCGATGATTCTTTATGGCTTGCTGGTGCGGAACCAGTTCCTTGGATCCACCGATGGTTTTAACGTTGCCAATCCGAGCCTGTTGGGCTGGACGCCGGGTGCAGAAGCTTCATCAGATCTGGTGCTGGTTGTAGCGGTAATCCTTGTAATCACTCTTGGAACCGTTGCATGGCGGTACCTGAAATCGCTTTCCGGTTACGCCGGAGAAGCCGTCAGAGAAAACGAAATCCGGTTGGAGTACCTGGGCGGCTCTGTGTTCCGCGTGGTGTATGTGAAGTACATAATCGCGGCGGCTTTGGCGGCTATTGGTGGCACCATTACCGCTTTGGTAAGCGGTCACGTTGATCCGGAGATGGCGTACTGGACCACTTCCGGGGAGTTTGTGTTTATCGCTCTGATGGGCGGTACTGCTCATGTTGCAGCACCACTGGTTGCAGCTGTTCTGTTTGAGGCCTTGCGCACCTATGCGTTCGCCGTTGCCCCATACACCTGGCAAATGATTCTTGGCTTTGCCCTGTTGGCAATCATTATTTTCATGCCTTCTGGTCTGTGGTCACTGGTCGAACGCTTCCAGAACAAGAAAGCGGGGAAAACGTCATGAGCGCTTTGCTGAAAACTGTAAACCTGGAACGAACTTTTGGTGCCGTAACTGCAGCGACTGACATCAATGTCGAACTGAATTCCGGCGAAGTCGTTGGCGTCATCGGTTCCAATGGCGCCGGCAAAACTACCTTCATCAATATGGTGACTGGCTATATTCAACCCTCCGGTGGCGACATTCTCGTGCGCGGCCAATCCATCATCGGGAAATCCCCCAGGGACGTCTCGCTGGCCGGCGTAGGGCGCTCCTTTCAGGTGCCTCAACTATTCCAGGAATTAACGGTTCTGGAGAACATGCTGATTGCTTTCGGTTTCTCAGTCGATCGCAAGTTGAGTTTTCTGAAGCCCCTTAGGTCCAAAGAAAAAGTCGAAAAAGCCCGAGCGGTACTGCGCGAGTACGAAATTGAGCAGTATGCGGAGGAGGTCGTATCCACTCTGCCCCAGGGGGTTCGCAAGCTGTTGGACATTGCCATGGCAATGCTCGCTGAACCCGGGCTGATGCTGTTGGATGAGCCTACCTCAGGCGTTGCCATCGAAGACAAATTCCTGCTGATGGATACCGTAATGGCAGCGGTTCGGAAAAGTGACGCTGCAACAATGTTCGTGGAACACGACATGGAGGTTGTTTTGCGTTACGCCGACCGGGTCCTCGCGTTTTACGACGGCCGGGTTCTTGCGGACGGTCCGACCCAAACCGTTCTGTCTGACCCCAAGGTGCAGGAATTGGTGGTGGGGCATCACCTCGATCTTGGCGAAAACGAGTCCAACACCAGCAAGGAGCCTGATCATGCTAGAACTTAAGAATGTCACGACGGAGATTGCCGGTACCACTATTCTCCGGGACGTTAGCTTTTCCGTCAGCAAGGGCTCCATGGTTGGTCTGATCGGGCGCAACGGGGCGGGAAAAACCACCTCTCTCCGATCGATTATGGGTCTTATCAAGCCAAAAGCGGGCCAGATAGTGATCAATGGCGAGGACATGACCAATCAGGGTTCTTTTGAGCGAGCGGGCATGTCCATTGGCTACATGCCAGAGGATCGTCGTCTGGTACCGGATCTTACGGTCGAGGAAAATATCATGGCGCCAGCATGGGCCTGCCAACTCGTTAACGCAGAGGCCAGACTTGCCTGGATCTATGAAATGATGCCAGAGGTGGAGTCCTTCTCCGATCGCCGAGCGCTCCAGTTATCTGGCGGCCAACAAAAGCTCGTTGCCCTGGCCCGAGCAATGATGACTGGAACCAACTTGTTGCTACTGGACGAGCCGTTTGAGGGGGTGGCACCGGCACTCTCAAGACGGCTCGCCAGCGTCTTGAGCACACTCAAAGATGAAGGCCTGACCGTGTTACTTTCAGAATCGGACCAATCCCATTCCGCAGATCTTGTCGACAAAGCCTTTCAGATTGAGCGTGGAAGCGTCGAACCGATTGCGTCGCTGACCTAGGAGGAAGAAATGTCTGCATTTACGTTTAACACAACCAAAAGCGTTATTTGCGAACCCGGCGCGATTAAGCGCCTCGGGGAAATCGTAAAAGAACAAATGGGTAAAAAGGTACTGCTCGTTACGGATCCCGGCCTGATCAAAGCAGGACTGCTCGATAGAGCGACAAGATCCCTCAACGAGGCAGGCGTGGAATACACGCTATTCGATGGCGTGGTTGCCGACCCCCCTGTATCGGTCGTGGAAGCAGCGTTAGCCGACGCGCGAGAAGCAGCGGTGGATGGGGTCATTGGGTTTGGTGGCGGTTCATCCATGGATGTTGCCAAACTGATTGCGCTTCTGATTGGCGGCGGAGAAAGGCTTGACGACGTTTACGGTGTTGGACAGGCCAAAGGCACACGATTGCCTCTGATTCAGATTCCAACGACGGCAGGAACGGGCTCAGAGGTCACCCCGATCTCAATAATTACCGTTGGTGAAACCGAGAAAAAAGGTGTTGTTGCGCCTCAGCTGCTTCCCGACATTGCTCTTTTGGACGCGGAATTGACCCTCGGGCTTCCTGCTCACGTGACCGCGGCTACCGGAATTGATGCCATGGTTCATGCAATCGAAAGCTATACCTCAGCTTCCGCAAACAACAATCCGGTTTCCAAGGCACTCGCTCGCGAAGCCCTCCGCTTGCTTGGAGCCAATATCGAGTCAGCCGTGAAGGACGGAACCAATGTCAAGGCTCGCTCTGACATGCTGCTGGGTGCCATGCTGGCCGGCCAGGCATTTGCCAATTCGCCCGTAGCGGCAGTGCATGCCCTGGCCTACCCGATCGGCGGAATCTTCCATGTACCCCACGGACTGTCCAACGCACTGGTGCTCCCTCACGTCATGCGCTTTAACACCGAGACCTGCGGCGAAGCCTATGCCGTTCTGGCTACCGATGTCTTTCCGGATCTGGCTGCTACCCCCAGCGATCAGAGGGTGAATCAGTTCATCGACCGCCTCGAGGCGCTTAGTGCTGACCTGGGGCTGGAGCAAACTCTGCGCGAGGTCGGGATTGGGGAGGAAGATCTGGCCACCCTGGCGTCGGATGCCATGAAGCAAACTCGGCTGCTTGTGAACAACCCCAGGGAAGTGTCTGAAACGGATGCCCTGGCAATCTACAAGGCCGCTTTCTGATTCGGCCATAGCATTGATTGAGGTTACTCATGTCTCTTGAATTAACGAATCGCGGGCTTCTGCGCGAACAGGCTTACATCAACGGCCAATGGATAATGGCCAAGTCGGGGAAGACTTTTGCCGTGACCAATCCTGCCAACGGTGATCAGTTGGCAACGGTACCTGACATGGATGATACCGATACCCGTGCAGCCATTGAGGCGGCAGAGGCCGCCTGGCCCGCATGGCGTTCCACCCCGGCCAAAGAGCGCGCGGGTATTCTGCGCAAATGGTTCGATCTGCTCATGGCCAACCAAGAGGATCTTGCTCTCCTGATGACCGCTGAACAAGGGAAACCATTGGCGGAATCCCGAGGCGAGGTCGGTTACGGCGCAAGCTTTATCGAATGGTTCGCCGAGGAAGCCAAACGGGCCTACGGCGATGTCATACCGGGGCATGCAAAAGACAAGCGCATCGTTGTTATCAAACAGCCGGTGGGCGTAGTCGCTGCCATCACACCGTGGAACTTTCCGATTGCAATGATCACTCGCAAAGTCGCGCCGGCACTCGCAGCCGGTTGTCCAGTGGTGGTAAAGCCAGCTGAAGATACTCCTCTTTCGGCCTTGGCAATCACCGCACTTGCCGAAGAAGCAGGCGTTCCACCCGGTCTGATCAATATTGTTACCTGCTCCAAACCGAACGCCGTTGCCGTGGGTGGAGAACTGACTGGTAATCCCATTGTGCGCAAGGTCTCGTTCACCGGATCCACCCCGGTTGGCAAGTTGCTCATGCGACAAGCCAGCGAATCGGTTAAAAAAGTCAGCTTAGAATTGGGCGGCAACGCTCCCTTCATTGTCTTCGACGATGCAGACCTTGATGCGGCCGTAGCCGGGTTGATGGCGTCAAAGTACCGGAATACGGGCCAGACTTGCGTTTGCGCCAACCGGGTTTACGTTCAGGCCGGCGTTTATGACGCTTTCACCGAAAAGCTGAAGGCTGCCGTCAGCAAAATGGTGGTTGGTCCGGGTCTTGAAGGCGAAACCCAGCAGGGTCCGCTGATCAACGACGCTGCGCTAAACAAGGTCAAACGGCACATTGAAGACGCTACATCGAAGGGTGCCAAAGTAGCTTTGGGTGGACAGCCCCATGCCCTGGGCGGCACTTTCTTCCAACCCACGATTCTCACTCATGCGACCCAGGACATGCTTATCGCCCGCGAGGAGACGTTCGGGCCCGTTGCGCCCCTGTTCAGGTTCGAAACCGATGACGAGGCCATCTCGATGGCAAATGATTCCGAGTTCGGTTTGTCAGCCTATTTCTACAGCCGTGACATTCATCGTGTATGGCGCGTAGCGGAAGAACTCGAATCAGGAATGATTGGAGTCAACGAAGGCATCATCTCGACGGAAGTAGCCCCATTTGGAGGAGTGAAGGAGAGTGGCCTCGGGCGGGAAGGTTCCCACTACGGTCTGGACGAGTACATGGAGCTCAAGTACCTGTGTCTTGGCGGTATGAAATAGCGCCTCAATTTCGCGAGGGCGTCCCACTATAAGGAACAGGGGCGCCCCCGGTTCTACTCTTGGAGGACTAAAATGAACCGGCAAGACTTCACGGTTTTCTACCCCGTATACACCCGGTGGATGGACAATGACGTATACGGGCATGTGAACAACGTTACCTATTACTCCTATTTCGACTCAACGATCAATCGATACCTGATTGAGCATGGTGGGCTCGATATTCACTCGTCCAAGATCGTGGGCTATGTCGTAAGCTCATCCTGCCAATTCCGCCGTCCCGTTGCCTATCCAGACTCAATTTCTGTCGGCCTCAGGGTATCGAAGCTTGGAAATAGTTCAGTCACTTATGAGCTGGCTGTTTTCCGCGAATCGGAAGAAGAAGCCGCAGCCCATGGTCAGGTGGTGCATGTTTTCGTGGATCGTGACCAGAATTGCTCAGTACCTATTCCTGAACAAATTCGCGACTGTCTTGAAGAAATCCTGCCCGCCCAGGCTAGTGCTGCAGAAACTTGAATGTCCCTGAGGATAAAAATGAACAGTTCATTCGTCTATGCCCTGCTCATGTTGATCGCAGGTATCGGAATACCCGTGATGGCAACGCTCAACGGAGGACTCGGCGCGAGACTTCAAAGCCCAGCCCTGGCCGCAACGATCCTCTTTTTCGTTGCCCTGGTTTTAGCGATTTCTTATTTGGTCACCACCGAGGGGCTTCCCGACAAACTGTTCCCGGCCAATGTCCCCGTGTACTTCTATTTCGGCGGCTTTTTTGTTCTCTTTTACATTCTGACCATCACCTGGGTAGCGCCTCGCTTTGGGATATCCAACGCTATTGCATTCGTTTTGCTGGGACAACTCATCGCGATGAGCCTCATCGACCACTTTGGTTTGATGGGCGTGCAGAAATTCACGATGAGCCTTAAGAGGCTTACCGGGCTGGGAGTGATGACAATTGGCGTTTTCCTGGTGCTGAACAAAGTACCGGGCGGGGTCAGGTAGGGATGATTTCGGCCTGCGGTGCAGGCTTCGGTCGAACCGCGAGGGGTTTTTCTACCCTCCCGATCGGCCAATAAAAAACCCCAGCATTTCTGCTGGGGTTTTATATTGGCGGAGAGGGAGGGATTCGAACCCTCGAAACGCTATTAACGTTTACACACTTTCCAGGCGTGCGCCTTCAGCCACTCGGCCACCTCTCCAATAAACTGTTTCAAATCAGCGATGTCGTCGCTCATTTGAGGGCGCAAACTTTAATGGTTTTATGGGCGGTTGGCAACTCCCTGGCGTAAAATCGTCGAAAAAATTACTGCCTGGGCGGTTTTGTGTTTACCGGTTGAACAGTTTCAGGGCTATCGTTAACACAATGCGAACAGGAATCATCAAAGCAATCGGGAGATAATAAAAATGCTGATGAAAGCCGAGCAATCGACACTGCTGCTCATCGACGTTCAAGAGAAGCTGATGCCCGCCATCAGTCACGGTGATGAAGTGGTGGACCGGTCCATCGTTCTGGCCACCATTGCGGGGCTTATGGAGGTTCCTGTGTTGGGAACCGAGCAGATGCCTGACAAGCTTGGGCATAACGTTGAAGCCATTCGGGAACTGTGTAACACGACCTTGGCCAAGCACCATTTTGATGCCTGCCCGGATGGTCTTGTTGATCAGCTACCCGAGGGCCGACAACACATTGTCATAGGCGGTTGCGAGACCCATGTCTGTATGATGCAGACCGCTCTGAGCCTGATTGATGCGGGTTACAAGGTCTGGGTGGTGGCGGATGCGACCGGGTCCCGTAACGAATTTGATCGCGATGTAGCGCTGGATCGCCTCAGCGAGAGCGGCGCCAGGATCGTAACGCTTGAAATGGTCGCGTTCGAGTGGATGCGCCATTGCAAGCATCCGCAATTCCGGAACATCCAGTCCCTGATCAAATAAAGGCATCCACTGTGCGGCTGCAATCGTAGACAATCGCTTCAGTCACAGGTGGTTTCGAGGTTCACAATGCTCAATATGGACTTTTCCAAGAAGGTTGTCGTTCGCACCACCGAGGAGGAGTGGGTTCCCAGCCCCGCCGGAGGTGTTCTGAGAAAGCCCCTGGCCCGTGAGGAGGCCGAACGTGGGCATGCCACCAGCGTCGTCCGATACGAGCCCGGAGCCTCCTTCAAGCGACACGAGCACCCCCTGGGCGAGGAGATCCTGGTGCTGGAAGGCGTGTTTTCCGACGAGACCGGGGACTATCCGGCCGGCACCTATTTGCGCAATCCGCCCGGCAGCGGACACGCCCCGTTCAGCAAGGAAGGTTGCACCCTCTTGGTCAAACTTCATCAGTTCAATGAGCGTGACCAATCGACGGTGCGCATCGACACCCGCAATACTCCGTGGCTCCCGGGTATCGGAGGGCTAGAGGTAATGCCTCTACACGAGTTCGAGCACGAGCACGTCGCCCTGGTGAAGTGGCCGGCCAAGGAGATCTTTCAGCCCCATCGGCACTTCGGCGGTGAGGAAATTTTTGTGCTGTCCGGAGAATTCTGTGACGAGCACGGGCGCTACCCCGCCGGCACCTGGATTCGCAGCCCGCATATGAGTCAGCATCACCCGTTCGTGGACGAGGAAACGATTATCTGGGTAAAAACCGGTCATCTACCGATCGAAGCGCATTAAAAAAGGGCCCCGGAGGGCCCTTAAGAGGCTAAGAGATCGCTGTGTGTTGCCAGTTGTGCCTGCTGAATGCGTCGTTGCTTGCGCCCTCTGACACCTGGCTGAAGAGTGCCTCTTCGTCCGCGGGGACCGCAAACACGTGATACGCCTCAGGGCCAAATGGATCCAGAGCGGTGTCGACATACTCGAAACTGTCTGGCACGGGTTCACCCGAGAAAGCGACACGGAACTGGCGATCCAGGGTCGGTGTGGTCACGCTCAGGGGCTGCTCTACCCAAAGGTAAACGGCCTTGTGGGGCACGATGTATTCGCTGCGCACCACCCTGTAACCCTCTTTGAGCGTGAGCGTGGTCGGCTCCTTGCCCGGTTCCAGACGGAATTTGTGGATGGTTTTCATAGCTGCTGCTCCTCTTCGGGTTGCTGCCTTTCACAACTCCATCATGGACAGGAACAGGAATCGATAAAATAAGCTTTTGTGAGCTTTTAACTTCGACATTTTCGATGTACTTAGGCTTCTCTGCTGTCAGCATGCGCCTCAACGATCGCCCTAACACCTTCGTGGGCAGTTTTTCGGCCCCGGGTGATGGCAAACAACTCATCCATTACCTCATCGATTGAGGCAATCTGCTCTACCTCATACTGACGACACACCTCCTCACGGATTGATGTTGGTGCGGCAAAAACGCCATAGCCCTGGCTGCCAAAAACTTTGATCAGGGCGCTATCGTCGACACGGGCAACGAGTTTCATGCGGACCCCGTTCAGGGAGAACCAGTTCATCAACCGCTCGAAGTAAGGGGCGTCGGTGGCGTTGGCCAGCAGCGGCTGCCCATTGAGGGATTCCGGAAACCCTTTCCTCAGCTTTTTCGCGAGCTTCGGTGCGGCATAGAGACTCATGCTGGACCCCGAAAGGGGATGCACTGTGAGGTTGCCGTCTTCTTGCAGTTTTGGCATGCGGTCAGTCAGCACAAGGTCTAGCTCCTTGCGCTTCAGGCTCAGCACCAGGTCCTCGGTCCTGCCCGTCTGGCATTCCAGCTGAACGGAGCGCTCACCTGCCATGGCCGGTTGCAGCAGGTAATAGGCAATCAATTTGTGAATGGAAGCCGATACGCCGGCGCGCAGGGTCAAGGGCCGCTCGGAAGGATCAAGCCGGAGGGTTTCAGCAAGTTCGCCAGTCAGGGCGAAAATATCATCGGCGTAGCCGAGAATCAGCCGGCCAAGGTCCGTGAGAATAAGCTTGCGTCTCTCCCGGGAAAACAGGCGACCACCCACCGACGCCTCAAACGTCGCCAACTGACCGCTGAGCGTCTGCGGAGCCAGCTCCAGGACCTCGCTGGCGCGCGCGATCGACCCTTCCCTACTGATTACCCAGAAATAATACAGGTGGCGAAGATTCAGCTGTTCCATGGATCTGCCCTGTCAGCGTCAGGAGGGCCGCGGAATTTTGAGAATCTCACCGAAGGTGACATATTCGCTCCCACCCAGGCGGCCAATGGGATCAATCGCAGCTCCGTCGAAGGTCAGACGGTTCTTGTCATCGTAACGGGTCGCCGCATCCGATACCCAGACCCGGGTAACCTTCCCGAATACCAGCGACTGCGGCGCTGCACCAATTTCCTTGATGTCATAAAGCTCGCAGGCAAAGGCGACGTGACAGTCCTTGAGCCGCGGCAAGCCTGTACCCTCGAAATCCACCAGCTCCAGATCAAGATTTTTGAGCTCCGATTCGCCATGGGGCAGTGTTCGTGAGGATTCCGTAACTGCCTCGGCGAGATCTCGATGGGCGATGTGAACCACAAAATGCTTTCTTGCCTCGATATTGACCCGGGTGTCCTTGGAAACACCCTCCGCCGGCTTTTTACCAACCGAAATCATCAGCAGGGGTGGATTGCTGGTAATAGGCGTGAAAAAAGAGAACGGCGCCAGATTGAAGTCGCCGTCCGGATTTTCACTCAGCACCCAGGCCACCGGTCTGGGGATAACCGTCTGGGTCAGGATGTGGTAGGCGTCCTTCGGATCCATACCCTCGAAATCTATAACCATTATTCTCTCCCTTTGACGGCGGCTTCGGGCGCTCGTTCGCGCAACAGCCACAGAGTCATCAACAACCCGTGAATTATGAGGAATGGCACTGCAACCATAACCAGGCCGCCCCACCCCAGCCAGCTCAGAATAGCGCCGGCAGACAGCGCGGCGGTGGCCTGGGAGCCAAAGACCATCATGTCGTTCAGACCCTGAACCCGAAAACGTTCGGCATCCCGGTACCCCCGGGGCAGCAGCGTTGTGCCGCCAACAAATAGAAAATTCCAACCGACACCGAGTAACAGAAGGGCTGAAAGATAATGATGAAAACTCACGCCACTGGCCGCCAGGCCGATGCAGCCCAAATACGCCAGCAATCCCGCAGCCATCATCAGCGGTATGCCCACAACTCGGGTCAGCCAGCCGCTGATCAGCGAGGGTAAATACATGGCCATGATATGAAGCTGGATCACGCGCTTGGCGTCGTCCAGATCATGCCCGGCCATCTCGGTCATACTCAGTGGCGTTGCTGTCATTATGAAACTCATCACCGCATAGCCGATGGCGGCCGCACTGATGGCGGCCCAAACCAGTGGGTTGCTGAGAATTTCCCGCAAGGGACGCCCTCCGCCAGGCCGCGTTTCCTGTACTCGCTCAGCGCCGGCCCGGTAGCCAGCACCAAGAATCAACAGGGCTGCGGCCTGAACTACGGCGAGCCCAACCCAGCTGATCAGAAACGGATACTGCTCGGCTGCGCCGCTTCCCAGCCCCGCCACTTCGGGCCCAAGCCAGGCCGCGACCAGACCACCCAGAAGCACACGGGCGGCGGCAGAGCCGGCCATACTCGGTGCCACGGATTCCATGGCGGCAAACCGGTATTGGTGAACGACCGCAAGGCCCGTACCACCGACCACCGCCGCGAGACACAGCAGTGAAAACAGACCGGACCAGGAGGCCAACGCTCCAAGAAGACCGGAGAGGATACCCATGACCGCACCGAGCAGCATCACGCGCTTGCGCCCTATGCGCTCCATCAGCCAGGTCGCCGGTTTGATGGCCAGTACAGTACCGACCACCACCAGACCGACGGGGAGCGTTGCATATTCGGGCGCCGGAGCCAGCAATCGTCCCTGGATGCTGCCGATAAATACGATAAAAGGCGCGGTGCACATGGCGAGCGCCTGGCCAGCAACCAGGACCCAGACATTAAGGGGCATGGGCTACTTTTTCCTGTAGATGATTCCGGGATGGCACTGCACCATCTCGTAGAGGTGAGGCAAACCGTTCAGCGATTCGGAGGCACCCAGAACAAGGTAGCCGCCGGGATTCAGGGTGGCGTGCATCCGGGTAAGGATGTCCTTCTTGAGATCTGCGGAAAAATAGATCAGAACATTCCGGCACATCACGATGTCGAACTTGCCGAGCATGTAGCGCTCAAGCAGGTTCAATTCCTTGAACTCCACCATACTCCGGATTTGCGGCTTGATTTGCCAGCCACCATTCAGCGAGGGGGTGAAGAACTGCTTTTGTCGCTCCGGCGACAGGCCGCGGCCAATCGCGATCATCTCGTATTCACCCTTGCGGGCGACTTCCAGAACGCTTTTGGAGATATCCGTGGCCGTGATTTTCACGTCGCGAAGCTTCCCGGGCCTCGCCCGCCGGAACTCTTCCACGATCATGGCGATGGAGTAGGGTTCCTGACCTGTTGAGCAGGCCGCCGACCAGATACGAAGGGGTTGGGCGGTTTTGCGCTCAGCGAACTCGGGGAGCAGTTTTTCCTGGAGAATCCGGAAAGGGTGATTGTCGCGGAACCACAGAGTTTCATTGGTGGTCATCGCATCGATGACCACCTCCTTCAGGCCGCCCCGCCCGGGACGCTTGAGGCGATCGAGGAGTTCACCCAGGGTATTCAGACTGTTCTCTTCGAGAATCCTGCGCAGCCTGCTTTTTACCAGATACTGTTTGTTCTCGCCGAGTAAAATCCCACAGGCATCCTGCAGGAACGATTTGAAGGCTTCATATTCCTGTGGCGTTATTTCCGCTTTCATTGGATCTCTGTTCTGAGTGAATCTTCGAGCGGCGCCATCAACCCTGGTCGATGATCTCCATTACCCGCTCCGCCAGCTCGTCCGGACTGAACTTTGCCATAAAGTCGTCGGCCCCGACCTTCTTAACCATCGCCTGATTGAACACACCACTGAGGGAGGTGTGGAGCATGACAAACATGTCTGCAAGGGCCGGGTCACCTTTCACCTTGGTGACCAGGGTATAACCATCCATTTCCGGCATCTCGACATCGGAGATAATCAATGAGAAATGATCCCGCGCCTTTGAACCGTCAGAAGTCACCTCCTTCAGGTATTCGAACGCCTGCTTGCCGTCGTTCTTTGTGATGACTTCCATCCCTATGGCAGTCAGGCAGCGTTCGATCTGCCGGCGGGCCACTGAGGAGTCGTCCACGACCAGCACCGGGAGATGCCCCGGGACGCGCTCGGCACTCTTGCTCAGAACAGCCTCGGTGACATCTTCACCAAGCGGAGAAACTTCTGCAAGAATCTTTTCTACATCAATGATTTCGACCAGCTTATCATCAATCTTGGTGACAGCGGTAAGGTACACATCGCGCCCTGCCCCCTTGGGCGGAGGCAGAATGTCCTCCCAGTTCATGTTCATGATCCGGTCGACGCCGGTGACCAGGAAACCCTGTGTCTTGCGATTGTACTCGGTAATGATGACAAAGCTGGTAGCCAGCTCTTCCTGAGGAATGCCGGGCAAGCCAATGGCCATGCTCAGGTCAATGATGGGGATGGTCTCACCGCGGCTGTGGGCGACGCCACGAACAACAGGCCGACTGTTTGGCAGTGACGACAGTTTCGGACACTGCAGTACTTCTTTCACCTTGAAGACGTTGATCCCATAGATCTGCCTCCCCCTTAAGCGGAAAAGAAGGAGCTCCAGGCGATTCTGCCCTACCAACTGGGTTCGCTGGTTAACACTGTCCAATACCCCTGCCATTTCGATTCTCCTGGCCTGCCGGAATTACAACGGCATATATCTTGCTGGTCACTGAATAATAGCGTGATTGACGGAAAACCGTCATATCAGCGGCGGATTAGCCCGTTTAACGGCCACTGCCATCGAATCCTTAGCCTGATTCGGGCTTTTCTGCCTTGTTGTTGACAGCATAGGACAAACTGCTACGTATGCGCACCACCAAATTCGCTCTGATACTGCTAATGTCTTGCTTGAGCACCCCGCTGCTGGCTGACACAACCGCTGAACAGATTCGCCAGGCGACACTGGAATTTCTTGACGTCTTCGCCAGAGAACAGGCCGCAGAAGGCTACACCGTATCCTTTGAACCGGGCTCCATCGACGACCGACTTGCACTCGCCGAATGCGAGAAGCCCTTGAGTGTCGAATTCAGTGGAGATCCCTGGAAAAGCACCAGCCCTTCGATGCAGGTGGCCTGCGAAGGATCAAGGCCCTGGCGGATGTTTGTGACGGCTTCCGTTTCGATCCACGGGCCGGCCCTTGTGGCGGCAAGACCGCTGACACGGGGAGAACGGGTAACCGAAGGCCTCCTCGCCAAGCAGTCCGTTGAAATCAATGCCTCCCGGCGCGGCGTCATTACCGACGCGCAACAGGCCATTGGCATGGAAGTGCGCCGGTCGGTCAACGCAGGCTCGCTGATCACGCCGGATATGCTCTCTGCGCCAAATGCCGTGGAACGGGGCGACCATGTTATCATCACCGCCAAAACGGGCGGATTCTCAGTGCGTTCGCGCGGGAAGGCCCTTGCCAGCGCAGGGGTTGGAGAACAGGTTCTGGTTGAGAATCTGCGATCCTCCCGCACGATCAAGGCCAGCGTTGTTGCGCCGGGTCATGTCGAAATCCCGATGTAAGCCCGGCTCGGCATGAGCTTGCCGGTGCGGCAAATCCCTGCCGGAAACCCGGTAGAAAAAAAGAGACGAAAAAACTACTGAAAATTACTAAAGGTTTTCGCGGCCTCGCCGTTAAGAAGACATAAACTCGAGTAAGCGCTGCATTCACGTGGCGCGACAGGCAAGCAGGTACAGATATGTCAGTTGACTTAAATGGAATTGGCCCCGGCCAGGTCAACACCCAGAGAACCACGGCCGACAAGAGCGCCGGCACCCAGAATACCCAGCCGGCGACCAACGAACAGGCGAAAACCCAGGCCCAGGGTGCCCGGGGCGAGAACGTCAGCCTGAGCAATCAGGCCAAGAATCTCAAACAGCTTGAACAGAAGCTTGGCGATTATCCGGAAATGGATGACGACCGCATCGAACAGATCCGCTCCGCCCTGGAGAACGGAACCTACAAGATTGACGCCGAGAAACTGGCCCAGAAAATGCTTGAGATGGATGAAAGCATTTTCGGGTGAGTAAACCATGGCCGCAATCGATGATCTGAAGACCCTTCTTTCCCAGGATGTCAGTCAGCTGGAGACGCTGGCTGATATTCTCGAAAAAGAAAAGACATGCCTTGCCAGTTCTGACCTCCGCCAGCTGGAAACTCTGACCAAAGAGAAAAACGAGCTTCTGGGTGCCGTTCGCGAACGCGCCAAACAGAAAATCCGGACATTGGTCCAGATGGGATACCGCCCGGAAAGCGGCGAGCCTTCCCGCTTTATCCGCAGCGCCGGTTTTTCTGAGCTGTTCCAGCTCTGGCAGGAAGCGGATCAGAAACTCCGGGCCTGTCAGACGCTGAACCAGACCAACGGTCGGGTTATCAGCCATCTGCAAAAACGCCTGTCACGGCTTACCGACATATTCCGTGGCGCCACCGGTCAGCAAAAGCTGTACGGTGCCCAGGGGCAGCAGACCACAGTTTCCAGCAGCACAGTGCTTGCCAGCGCCTGAGCAGGGCCCTGGCAAGCAACGCTTTTTACTTCATCGGGTATAGATTGTCATCTGGGAGTCCGGATGGAAACGGATGTCGTGGATACTCACGTTACCCATTGAGGCACCCTGGCTACCGCTGACCCGGATATTGTCCATGCGGATTTCCTCGATGCGCTCGGGGAATGCAAGCATCAAGGCGCCATCATCCCTAATCCGATAGCGAGGCTCCCCGTCGCGGTAGTGGACACCGGAAATTGTCAGGTCCGAGTCGAGAAAGTTGAGGACCGGTACAAAAATATTGGCGGTAAGTTTCAGCCCCTCGATAACATCTGGGGATCCGTCTGCGTCCTGTTCGCCGTCACCCGCCGGATTCTCAACCATATCGCGTCCAATACCGATACGCTCCAGCAGGTTCGGGTCTCCCTGACCTGAGACGGCCGCCAGCTCGGTCTCGCTCAGTGGAGCAAGGTTACCGCGCTCATACAATTCACCAGCCTCCAGCGATGCCTGGGACGCTTCGGCCGAATTGCTCGCCGCAAAGGTGACCAAGGGCTGGAATGGCAGCGTTACCGCTGTGACGAGCGCCGCAGCGTTGCGATACCGGGACTGGTGCTTGAGGACCCGGTGAAGTTCTTTTTCGCTGATCCAGCCAGCCTGGATGAACACCTCACCCAGGCGCTGTCCGGTTTCGCGCTGGAGCTTCAGGCCCTCATCCAGTTGTTTCTCGGACAGGTAGCCGCGATTAACAAGCAGCCGCCCGAGGCGTGACTTTTCTTCAAATCCCTGACGGATTCTCACCCAGTGTCTCCTTTTGAACAGTGAAAACCGTACAACCCGGCCCGGCCAATGTGATCCATGATTTCCGATACCCGGAATGTTAGACGATCACAGCGCAATGTGCGTGGATACAGTCACCGTTTTACCATCCCCTTCTGGTAAGATCTGGCAACTGATAACAGAATTCGCTGAATTGTCGCAGCAAAAACGTCTGCGCATAACACAGAGAGCGGTTGCAAATGACAAACTTGGTAAAACCCCTGAAAACTGTGACACCCGTACTGCTGGTGGCTCTCGCCTTGCTGGTGCCGGCCTCCTGGGCAATGGCCCAGAGCAATGAGCAGCCCGCCAACGAGCCACTACCAATGGTTCGCATGGTGACCAGCGAGGGCGCGATTGAGCTCCAGCTGCGACCGGATGTCGCCCCGGATACGGTTGCCAATTTCCTGCAGTACGCCCGGGAGGGTTTCTTCGACGGCACCATTTTCCACCGCGTTATCCCCGGATTCATGATCCAGGGCGGCGGCTTTACCGAGGAGCTGTCCCGGAAATCGACCCGTGCCCCGATCCGCAATGAAGCCACAAAAACCCTGCCGAACCTTCGTGGAACCATTGCCATGGCGCGTACCAGTGCGCCGGATTCTGCAACGTCACAGTTCTTTATCAATCTCACGGACAACGGGTTTCTGAATGCCGGCGTCCGCGGCCCGGGTTATGCGGTTTTTGGCAAGGTCACCCAGGGTATGGGTGTTGTCGATGCCATCGCACGCAAACAGACCACCCGGAAACAGGGCATGGCCGACGTGCCGGTGGAACCTGTGACCATCGAAACCGTCACCGTGGTTGAATCTGAAGGCTGACACCGTGAACCTGCCATTGCAGCCCCCTGCGATCGAGCCAGCTGAACTGGTCTGGCACGACGGGGTCCCGGAATCAAAGCGGTTTGGCGATGTTTACTTCAGCCGGGACAACGGCCTGGAGGAAACCCGCCACGTTTTTCTGCAGCATAACCAGTTGCCGGAGCGCTTTTCGCAGATTCCCCGAGGCGGGAGCTTTGCTATTGCCGAAAGCGGCTTCGGAACCGGCCTGAACTTTTTGGCAGCCTGGCAGTCCTGGCGCCACCATGCGCCAACCCATGCTGCTACCCTGCATTTTGTCTCGGTGGAACGTTTCCCACTCACTCGGGAAGACCTGACCCGCGCCCTCGCCTTGTGGCCCGAGTTGAAGGTGCTCGCTGGCGAACTGCTTCTGCATTACCCACCTCTGGTGCGAGGGGTTCACCGACTGGTTCTTGACGGAGGGCGGGTTCGACTGACGCTGTTTTTCGGCGACATCAATGACGCCTGGGAAGCCCTGGATTTTAAAGCCGACGCCTGGTTCCTGGACGGCTTTGCCCCGGCCCGCAATCCGGACATGTGGCTGGAGAACACCATCCGCCTGGTTCGCGCGCATAGCAAGCCGGGCACAACGCTGGCTACCTTCACGTCCGTCGGTCGGATCCGTCGGGCTTTCCTCGAAGCCGGATTCCACATGGAGAAAACCTCCGGATACGGCCGCAAGCGGGAAATGCTGAAGGGAGTGCTTGAGGCGTCGGCCCGCGCTGAACCCGAACAACACGGGACCATCGCCATCATTGGAGCGGGCATTGCAGGCTGTACGCTGGCACGAAACCTTGCAGAGCGGGGTTTGCCCGTCACACTCGTTGATTCCCATGGGCCGGGAAATGGCGCGTCCGGAAACGCCCAGGGCGCACTTTACGTAAAACTGGGAGTTGAGTTCAACGACCAGACCGAACTGGCCCTCACGGCCCTGACCTTTGCCCAGCGCTTTTACAACAACTGGCGCAACCAGTACTGGCATCCGACTGGCCTGCTGCAATTGGCCCACAGCCCCCAGGAAGAGGCCCGACAGACGAAATTTCTCGATCGCAACGAATACCCCGGGGATATTCTATGGCCGGTGAACCGGGATCAGGCCAGCGAACTTGCCGGCGTTCCGACGCAAACAGGCGGTCTCTGGTTTCCCGGCAGTGGCTGGCTGGAGCCGGGAAACCTCTGCAAAGCACTGACTGACCACCCGCTGATATCGACCGCATTCGGTGCTACCGTTAGCGGGCTTCGGCCCTGCAACGGGCAGTGGCATATATCCATGGAAGAGGGATCTCCCATCTTGGCCGACCGCGTGGCCATATGCTCGGGTCATCTCAGCCCGGAACTCATTCCGACAGAGGGACGCTTTCGGCTGAAAGCGATACGGGGCCAGGTCTCACACCTCCCGGCACCAGCCATTATCAGCCCCAAGGCCGTTATCTGTGGTAACCGGTACCTGAATCCGACGCTCGGTGAGATCGCCGTGACTGGAGCCACCTTTGATCTTCGCGACAACAACCCGTTGCCGACGATCGAAAGCCATAACGAAAACATGCAGGAACTCGGCTCAATGCTGCCGTCCCTGTTTTCTTCCACAAGCGAAAAACCCAGTAGCGCGGATCTGGACGGCCGGGTCGCCTTTCGATGCACCACCCACGATTACCAGCCCGTCGCCGGCCCGGTATTCGATG